>Ga0308176_10000222_pt1 | contig 39300 bp, 41 predicted proteins | sample PhyCR2_3_FD_203890 | JGI IMG/M metagenome (GOLD analysis project Ga0308176, IMG submission 203890) | Soil microbial communities from UC Gill Tract Community Farm, Albany, California, United States - DLSLS.C.R2 | ecosystem: Environmental > Terrestrial > Soil > Agricultural land | place: USA...
GCGTCCTCGACGAGGCCACCGGCAAGTGGGGCATCCGGGTCAACCGGGTCGAGCTCAAGGGCATCGACCCGCCGCCGTCGATCAAGGACTCGATGGAGAAGCAGATGCGTGCCGACCGCGAGAAGCGCGCGGTCATCCTCACCGCCGAGGGCCAGCGGCAGGCGGCGATCCTGACGGCCGAGGGCTCCAAGCAGTCCTCGATCCTGAACGCCGAGGGCGCGCGCGAGTCGCAGATCCTGCGGGCGCAGGCCGACCGGGAGTCCTCGATCCTGCGCGCCCAGGGTGAGGGGCAGGCCATCCAGACCGTCTTCCAGGCGATCCACGACGGCAACCCCGACCAGTCGCTGCTGGCCTACCAGTACCTCCAGATGATGCCGAAGATCGCCGAGGGCGGCGCCAACAAGCTCTGGATCGTTCCGAGCGAGATCGGCAAGGCCCTCGAGGGCCTGGGCTCGACCATGAACAACCTCCAAGGGATCCCGCAGCAGGTCGAGGGCCCCAAGACCCGCGTCGACATGGGCTCCGCCGAGCCGGTGCTGCCCGGCCACGGTGGCGCGGACAGCGAGCTGGAGAAGACCAACGCCGCGGTCGAGGCCGCGATCGCTGAGGCGGAGAGCGCGGCCAACCCGGGCAAGAGCGCGGCTGCGCTGACGACCGACCCGGCGGTCGACCCGAGCAACGTGCCGCTCGACCCGCCGACAGACCCGCCCGCCGACCCGGAGGCACCCGCCGGCCAGTGACCTTCTTCGAAGCAACGGCGATCCTGCTCGCAGGGCTCGCCGCCGGCACCATCAACACCGTGGTGGGGTCGGGAACGTTGATCACGTTCCCGACCCTGCTGGCGTTCGGCGTACCCCCGGTGACGGCCAACGTGTCCAACACCATCGGGCTGGTGCCCGGGTCCGTCTCCGGTGCCGTCGGCTACCGCCGCGAGCTGGCGGGCCAGCGCAGGCGGACGCTGCGCCTGTGCGTGGCCTCGCTGATCGGTGGACTCTCCGGCGCCCTCCTGCTGCTGGTGCTGCCGTCGGGCGCCTTCACAGCCATCGTGCCGGCCCTCATCCTGCTTGGCCTGGTGCTGGTCGTCTTCCAGCCGCGCATCTCTTCCTGGGTGGCCACGCGCCACGAGGCCACCGGCGGGATGCCGCACCACGGGGCCTGGTGGGTCTGGCCTGCGGTCCTGGTCGCCGGCGTGTACGGCGGCTACTTCGGGGCTGCGCAGGGGGTGCTGCTGATGGCGGTGCTCGGGATCGGCGTCGACGAGACCCTGCAACGGTCGAACGCCGTGAAGAACGTGCTCGCGGCGATCGTCAACGGCGTGGCCGGGCTGCTCTTCATCGTGGTCGCCGACGTCGACTGGCGCATCGTGGCCCTGATCGGGATCGGCTCGCTGATCGGGGGCCAGGTGGGCGCCACCGTGGGCCGGCGCCTGCCCGCGCCCGCACTACGGGCGTTCATCGTCGTGGTCGGCGTCGTCGCGCTGACGTCCTTCCTGCTCGGCTGAGCGCGCCGCTCAGCCTTCCTTCACTACGTGCGTCCCGCCGGCGAAGTGGTCGGGCCAGGCCTGGCGCCCGACCGTGTCCCGGTTGATGCCCGCGGCGATCGTGATCACCGCGACCAGCGTGGCCAGCGCACCGATGAGCCCGCCGACCACGGGCACCACGCCGAGGAGGCCGAAGGCCAGCCAGCAGTTGCGCCGCAGCGACTCCTCCAGGGTCGGGTTCCCGCCGTGGGGTCCCAGCACGCGCAGCTTCATGACCATCTTGCCGACGGTCTGGCCGCGGGTGGAGTCCATGATCCCGAAGTACGTCAGGTAGATCGCGGCGGTCAGCACCGAGGAGACGGCCGCGGCGGCATAGCTGGAGCCGGTCCCGTACATGCCCCCGCTGTCGCCCATGATCGCGCCCACCACGAGCGCGGTGACGATGATGCCGTTGACGACGGCCAGCAGGATGCCGTCGATGAGGCGGGCGAGGAACCGGTCGAGCAGCCCACCCGGTCGCGCGATGGCGGTGGCACCGCCGACGGGCTGCGCCGGACACGGAGGAGGAGTCTGGTCGGTCATGGCGTGCTCCTGGTGGTGCGCGCCCGGGGAGGGCACGGGGTCCCAGCGTAGGGCGGGTCAGCCGTCGACGTAGGCGTCGAGCCAGCGGCCGAGCTCGTCGTACGCCGCCGCACGCGGTGCGGGCAGCGAGAGCACGACGTCGTGGCGGGCGCCCGGGACGGCCGCGTAGGTGATGTGCGGCCCGATGGCGGTGGCCCAGCGGCGGATGTGGGCCACGTCCAGGACGATGTCGTGGCTGTGCACGTCGTCGCCCATCGCCGAGGGCAGGGTCGAGCGGTCGGAGCTGAGCACGAGCACGGGGCAGCGGACGTCGAGGCCCTTGTGCAGCTCCGCGTGGCCGTGCCGGATGGCGGCCAGCCACCCGGCGAAGACCGGCCACGACTTCAGCGGCTTCCAGGTCAGGTCGAACTCCCACTCGCCGTCGTGGTCGCGGTGCAGGCTGCGGGCGTAGAGGCCGTCGACCTTGCGGGGGATCTCGCGGCGGGGGCTGCGGCGTCCGACCTGCTTGACGACGGCCGTGCCGATGGTCCGCAGCAGCGCCGAGCCCTGCAGGTCGAGCCACGGGGAGTTGAGCGCCATCCCCTCGAGGCCGGTGAGACGCTCGCCGCGCTCGTTGACCCAGAGCGCGAGCACCAGGCCACCGGTCGAGTGGGCGCTCGTGACGACGTGGGTGTGCCCGTCCCGCTCGGTGACCCGGCTCCAGGCGGCGTCGAGGTCGGGGAAGTACTCACGGAGGTCACCGACGTAGTTGGGCGTCTGGTGCGGCCTGATCGAGCGGCCGTACTTGCGCAGGTCGACGGCGTAGAAGTCGTAGCCGCGGGCATTCCACCACTCGGCGTACCCGGTCTGGAAGAAGTAGTCGGCGAACCCGTGGACGTGCAGGACCGCGCGGTCGGTGGGCCGGTCCGCCTTGCGCGAGACCAGCGTCGCGACGACCGGACCCTCCTCGTCGGGCGGGAAGTCGATGGTCTCCGCGCGGTAGGGCTCGCCGAGGACGTCCGTGGTCACGCTCACGGCAGGATTCTGGCACTGCGCGTGCTGGTGGCACTGCGAAGGGTGAGCGCGTGCCCCGGACGGTTGGTGGTGACCAGCCACGCCCGCCCAGGCCGGAGCCAGTAGCGCAGCGCGAGAGGGTGGTCGACGGTCCACACCAGCAGCGGCACGTCGGCACGCCGTGCGAACCGTGCCAGACGCAGGAATGCGAGCCACTGGTTGGCGACCAGCAGGTTGGCCCCCGACTCGGTGAGCCGAAGACCGGGGAAGAGCTGCCGGACGTGCCCCTCCAGGCGGCGCCGTGGGCTGCCCTTCACCCAGCCGCCGACGGAGAGTCCCACCCTCAGGTCCAGGGAACGGGACTCGGCCCACGCGAGCATGGCCCGGATCGCACGCAGGTTGCCGCTCGTGGCCACCACCCGGTCGACGCCGAGACGCTCGACGGCCAGCGATACCGCCGCCACCTCGACGCAGTCCTCGGGCGTGGCGTACGCCCCGGCGGGGGAGCGCAGCTTCAGGTCGAGGTGTACGCCGGCCCGCCCGGCGAGCACCTCGAGTGCCTCGTCGTAGAGCAGCGTCTGCGGGAACGCCGTGACGAACTGGTCGTGCGTGAGCCCGGCGACAGCGTGCCGTCGCCCGTCGACCACGACCTCGGGGTCGTGGCAGAGCACCAGGGTGCCGTCGCGGAGGCGGCGTACGTCGACCTCGACGTACTCGACGTCCGAGGCCGCGGCGCGCTCGAGCCCGGCCCGGGTGTTCTCCAGCGCGGGATCGCCCGCGCACCCGCCGCGATGGGCGCTGATCAGCACCCGGTCGTCCGTCATGGCCTGGTCGCCCGGTCGGCCGCGGCCCGCACCAGGCCGGCGAGGAGCCCCACGTCGGCCGCGGTCTCGGGGTGCCACTGGACGGCCACGCAGAAGCGGTCGCCGTCGAGCTCCATCGCCTCCACCGTCCCGTCGGCGGCGTGGGCCGCGGCGACGTAGCCGGGATGCGTCTCGACGGACTGGTGGTGGTGGCAGCTGACGCTCAGCCGGTCCCCGACCAGGGTGGCGACCCGGCTGCCGGGCACCGTGGCCACGTCGATCTCGCCGTACCGGTCACCGCCCGGGCTGTGCTCGTCGTGGTCGACGAGGTCGGGGGTGTGCTGGTGCAGGCTGCCACCCGCGTGGACGGCCATCAGCTGCATGCCCCGGCAGATCCCCAGGACCGGGAGCCCGATGGCCTCCGCCGCGTCGAGCAGGGCCACCTCCCACGCGTCGCGGTCCTCGCGCCAGCCCGCCGTGCGGGGATGGGGATCCGCCCCGTAGCGGGTCGGATCGATGTCAGCGCCGCCGCTGACCACCAGGGCGTCCAGCCGGTCCACGACGGCCACCGCCGCGGCCACCTGCGCGACCGGGGGCAGCAGGAGCGGCACTCCGCCGGTCTCCTCCACAGCGGTGGCGTACTGCGCCGGGAGCACATCGGCGTGCTGGCGCCAGACTCCCCACGCAGCGTGCTCGCGGTAGGTCGTCAGGCCGACTACGGGCAGTGTCATCAGAGGACGGCCGTGCTCAGAGCGGGGTGACGTAGGCGCCGGAGATGCCGCCGTCGACCAGGAACGTGTTGGCCGTGATGAAGCTGGACTCGTCGGAGGCCAGGAAGAGCACGGCGTTCGCCATCTCCAGAGGTTCGGCGAAGCGGCCCATCGGCACGTGCACGAGGCGCCGTGCGGCGCGCTCGGGGTCCTTGGCGAACAGCTCCTGGAGGAGCGGTGTGTTCACGGGCCCGGGGCACAGGGCGTTGACCCGGACACCCTGGCGGGCGAACTGCACGCCGAGCTCGCGCGACATCGACAGCACCCCACCCTTGGAGGCCGAGTAGGAGATCTGGGAGGTCGCGGCGCCCATGACCGCGACGAACGAGGCGGTGTTGATGATCGAGCCCGACCCCTGCTCCAGCATGTGGGGGAGCGCGGCCTTGCAGCACAGGTAGACGCTGGTCAGGTTGACCTCCTGGACCCGGCGCCAGGCGTCGAGGTCGGTGTCGAGGATCGAGTCGTCCTCCGGCGGGCTGATGCCGGCGTTGTTGAAGGCGATGTCGACCGAGCCGTACGTGTCCCGGGCCGTCCGGAAGAGCGCGTCGACCTGGTCCTTGTCGGTGACGTCGACCCGGACGAACGTCGCCAGGTCGGTGCCGCCGAGCTGGCCGACCAGCTCGTGGCCCCGCTGCTCGTCGACGTCGCCGATCACGACCCTGGCGCCCTCCTCGACGAAGCGTTGGACGGTCGCGAGCCCGATGCCCGAGCAGCCTCCGGTGACGACGGCGACCTTGCCCTGGATGCGTCCTGCCACGTTTCCTCCTGTGGACTCGGTGGTTGGGGTGCGAAGCGCAGCGAGCCCGAAACCTAGTGGGCGATGAAGACGTTCTTCTCCTCGGTGAACGCCATCGGGGCGTCGGGTCCGAGCTCGCGGCCGAGACCGGACTGCTTGTAGCCGCCGAACGGCGTCCAGTAGCGCACCGAGGCGTGCGAGTTGACGCTGAGGTTGCCTGCCTCGACGGCGCGCGCCACGCGCAGCCCGCGGCCGAGGTCGGAGGTGTAGATCGACCCCGACAGGCCGTACTCGGTGTCGTTGGCCAGCTCCACGGCGTGGGCCTCGTCGTCGAAGGGCATCACGGCCACCACCGGCCCGAAGACCTCCTCGCGCCAGATCCGCGCCGAGGGGTCCTCGGTGGTGACGACGCTCGGCGGCACCCAGAAGCCGTCGCCCCCGGGCGTGGAGCCGGCGAAGGCCACCTCGGCCTCGTCGAGGTAGCCGTGGACGATGCGCTGCTGGTGGGCCGAGATCAGCGGCCCCATCTCGCTGTCCTCGTCGCTCGGGTCGAGGACCCGAAGCCCCGTGACCGCGGGTTCGAGCCGGGAGAGGAACTCGTCGTACGCCGACCGCTCGACCAGGATGCGCGAACGGGCGCAGCAGTCCTGGCCGGCGTTGTCGAAGACGGCGTACGGCGCGGCTGCGGCGGCCGCGGCGATGTCGGCGTCGGCGAAGACGATGTTGGAGCTCTTGCCGCCCAGCTCGAGGGTCACCCGCTTCACCTGCTCGGCACAGCCGGCCATGATCTGCTTGCCGACGGCGGTGGACCCGGTGAAGCAGACCTTGCGCACCAGGGGGTGGGTGACGAACCGCTCGCCGACGACCGATCCCTTGCCCGCGACCACCGTCAGCACGTGCTCGGGGATCCCAGCCTCGAGCGCCAGCTCACCGATCCGGATGGCGGTCAGCGGGGTCAGCTCGGCCGGCTTGAGCACCACCGTGTTGCCGGCGGCCAACGCCGGGGCGAAGCCCCAGCCGGCGATGGGCATCGGGAAGTTCCACGGCACGATGATGCCGACGACGCCCAGCGGCTCGTGGAAGGTGACGTCGGTGCCCCCGGCGACGGGGATCTGCCGGCCGAAGAGCCGCTCGGGCGCACCGGCGTAGTAGTTCAGGCAGTCGCGGACGTTGCCCGCCTCCCAGCGGGCATTGCCCCAGGTGTGCCCGGCGTTGCGCACCTCGAGCTCGGCCAGCTCGTCGACGTGCGCGTCGACGACCGCGGCGAACCGGCGCAGCAGCGCCGCGCGCTCGCCCGGGGCCAGGGCCCGCCAGGAGGTGAACGCCTCGTGTGCGCGCTCGATGGCGACGTCGGTCTCCTCGACGCCTGCCAGGGGCACGTCGGTGACCGGCCGGGCGGTGGCCGGGTTCAGGACGGTGTGCGTCCCTCCGGTGGTTGAGCTTGTCGAAACCATCACAGCCTCTCGAATCCGCGGCGGAGCTCCCAGTCGGTGACGGCCGCGTTGAACGCCGCGAGCTCCACGTCGGCCATGTTCACGTAGTGGTCCACGACGTCGTCACCCAGGGCCTCCCGGGCGACGGTTGACGTGGCGAAGGCCTCGCGCGCCGCGGTCATCGTCGAGGGGACCCGGGGCCGGTCGGAGGCGTAGGCGTTGCCGACCAGCTCGTCGGGCATCGGGAGCTCGTTCTCGATCCCGTGCAGGCCGCCGGCGAGCATCGCGGCCAGCGCGAGGTAGGGGTTCACGTCGGCGCCGGGGATCCGGTTCTCCATCCGGGCCCCGGCTCCCTCTCCGACCAGGCGCACCGCGCAGGTGCGGTTGTCCAGCCCCCACGCTACCGTGGTGGGCGCGAAGGAGCCGTCCGCGAAGCGCTTGTAGGAGTTGATGTTCGGCGCGTAGAGCAGCGTGAAGTCCGCGGCGGTGGCGAGCACCCCGGCGACGAACCTGTCGTAGAGGGGCGTACGCCGTCCGGCCCCGGCGTCCCAGAACACCAGCTCGCCGTCGTGGCCGCGCAGCGAGAGGTGGATGTGGCAGGAGCTGCCCTCGCGCTCATTGAACTTCGCCATGAACGTGATCGCCTTGCCCTGCTGGGCTGCGATCTCCTTGGCCGCGGTCTTGTAGACGGCGTGGTTGTCGGCGGTGGTCAGCGCGTCCGCGTAGAGGAAGCCGATCTCGTGCTGCCCGAAGTTGCACTCGCCCTTGGCCCCCTCGACATCGAGGCCGGCGTCGTACATGTGGTTGCGGATGCTGCGCAGCAGGGGCTCGGCGCGGGTGGTGCCCAGGATCGAGTAGTCGACGTTGTACTGGTTGACCGGCGTGAGTCCGCGGTATCCGGCATCGTGGGCGGCCTCGTACGTCGTGTCGAAGGCGATGAACTCCAGCTCGGTCCCCGCCAGGGCGACCCAGCCGTGCTCGGCGGCACGGTCGAGCTGGCGGCGCAGGATGGCGCGTGGGGACTGCACGACGGGGGAGTGCGCCGCCCCGGGTGCGGCGGGCCAGACGAGGTCGCACTGGACCATCGCCGTGGCGGGCAGGTGCGTCAGCCTGCGCACCGTGCTCTCGTCGAGGACGAACTCCATGTCGCCGTAGCCCCGCTCCCACGAGGAGATGGCGTAGCCGCCGACGGTGTTCATGTCGACGTCGACGGCCAGCAGGTAGTTGCAGCCCTCCGTGCCGTGTCCGACGACGTGGTCGACGAAATAGTGGCCGTGCAGGCGCTTGCCCTGCAGCCGGCCCTGCATGTCGGTGAAGGCCACCACGACGGTGTCGATCTCGCCGTCCCTGATGAGACCCACGAGGTCGTTCATGCTCAGGTGCCGGTCGTTGCGCAGTGCCATGAGGTCTCCTGGTCGTCGGTCCGGTGCGGGGGCGTCAACCCACCAGGCCGCGCAGCAGTGCGGCCGTGTCGTCGCAGTGGTCCTCCATCACCTGGCGGGCCCGGTCGGCATCACCCCGTTCGATCGCGCGCACGAGAGAGGCGTGCTGGCGGTCGGAGTGGGCGATGTTGGCCTCGAGCACGGGGATGGCGAGCAGCATCTCGTGCAGCGTCGCCTGCACCGACGTGACCGCTTCGATGAGCCGCGGTGAGCCGGTCAGTGCCGCCACGGTGAGGTGGAAGCGGGAGTCAGCCTGGCGGTGCTGGGCTGCCTTGCGCGCGTCGGCGACCTCCGTGTGCGCCTGCTCGAGCTGGGCCCGGGCCGCCTCGGAGAGCGGGGTGGTGGCGGCGAGCTGCGCCGCGCCGGGCTCGACGATCCGACGGAACTCGAGGGCGTCGAGCCACTCCTGCCGGTCCGCTGCCGACAGCCTGGCGGCAGCCTTGGCCGATGGCGTGCGGGGCTTGAGCGTCACCACGGTGCCGCCTCCGCGACCGCGGGTCGTCTGGACCAGTCCGGCCTGCCGGAGGGCCGCCATCGCCTCCCGCAGGGTGGCCCGGGACACCCGAAGGCGAGCCGCCAGCTCCCGCTCGGACGGCAACGTCGAGCCGAGCGGGTAGACCCCCAGCCGGATGGTCGTGGCCAGCTGCTCCACGCATGCCTCGAAGGCGTGGTGCCCGCGCACCGGCCGCAGGACGGCCTCGGTGAGATCGTGCTCGGGTGCGGCCGTCATGGGCACATCCTTTGCCGCACCGACCGGGGTGTCAATGCCGAAAGGTCTGACTTCATACCAAGTTTGGGTAGGACTATTTACCGCCCCGTCGGGCCGGGTCTAGCCTCCGAGACATCTGCCGCACGGACCCACGGAGAGTGCCGCCATGCCCGAAGCACACGAACCGATTCCGGACCACGAGGTCGCGCACCTGACCGAGGACGAGAAGCACCTCGCGAGGCTCGGCTACAAGCAGGACCTCAACCGGAGTTGGTCGGGGTTCTCGAACTTCGCGATCTCGTTCTCGATCATCTCGATCCTGGCCGGTTGCTTCACCAACTTCGGCGCCGGCTTCAACAACGGCGGCCCGATCTCGATCTCGTGGACCTGGCCGATCCTGGGACTGCTGATCCTCATCATCGGGTTCACGATGTCCGAGCTGGTGTCGGCGTACCCGACCTCGGGCGGCATCTACTGGTGGGCCTCCAAGCTCGGCGGCCCCGCGGCCGGCTTCTACACCGGCTGGCTCAACCTGATCGGGCTGATCGCGGTCACCGCGGGCGTTGCCTACGGCTGCGCCACGTTCATCGACCTGACGATCAGCACCTGGTCGTCGTCGTACGCCGACGGCTACTCGCTGACGCGGGTCTTCATCATCTTCGTGGTCGTACTGGCGCTGGCCTCGGTGCTGAACATCTTCAGCGGTCACCTGATGGCGATCATGAACAACGTCTCGGTGTGGTGGCACGTCGCGGGCGCCCTCGCCATCGTGCTCGTCCTGCTGCTCGTCCCGGACCAGCACCAGAGCTTCAGCTATGTCTTCACCGAACGGTTCAACAATTCGGGCTACGGGAATGGGAGCACGACGAGCCTGGGGTTCTGGTTCGCGATCGTCCCGTTCGGGTTCCTGCTCACGCAGTACACGATCACCGGCTTCGACGCCTCCGCCCACCTCTCCGAGGAGACCGCCACGGCGTCCAAGGCGGCCGCGAAGGGGATCTGGCGGTCGATCTTCTACTCGGTCGTGGGTGGCTACATCCTCCTGCTCGCTGTGGTCTTCGCCATCCCGAACAACGCGCAGGGGCAGCCGGACAACGCGACGGCCGGACTGGGCGTCGCTCCGATCTTCGTGGCGGCCCTGGGCAACCACTGGGCGACCTTCGTGCTCTTCATCTCGGCGTCGGCCCAGTTCTTCTGCGCCACCTCGTGCATGACGTCGGCCTCCAGGATGACCTTCGCCTTCAGCCGCGACGGAGCGATCCCGGGTTCGTCGTACTGGTCACGGCTGACCCGGAGCCGGGTGCCCGCCCACGCCGTGGTCGCCGTGGCCGTGGTGAGCGCGATCCTCACGCTGCCGGCGCTGATCAAGGTCGATGTCAACGGCACCCCGGTCCCGCTGGCGTTCTACGCGGTGACCTCGATCGCGGTCATCGGTCTCTACCTCGCCTTTGCGATCCCGATCTTCCTGCGGTGGCGGCACGGAAGCAGGTTCGACGTCGGGTCGTGGAACAACGGCTCGAAGTACAAGTGGATGAACCCGCTGGCGGTCGCCGAGATCCTCATCGTGTCGATCTACCTGATGCTGCCCTCGACGCCGGCCGCGAACCCGTTCCGCAGCGAGTTCGAGTGGAAGTTCCTCAACTACGCACCGGTGGTCACGCTCGGGGCGCTGCTGCTGCTGACGATCTGGTGGTTCGCCTCGGCCCGGAAGTGGTTCACCGGGCCCAAGCACACCATCGACAAGGCGGTCGTCGAAGCGTTCGACGCCTGAGCCCCGGCCTCCGTGCTCGCTGGTCCCGACGTGGAGGCCCTGCTGGACCGGATCCCGGTCCTGCAAGGCCTCCCGCGCACCGTCCGGGAGCTGTCGGGTGGCCTGACCAACCAGAACCTCCACGTCACGACCCCCGGCCACGACTACGTGGTGAGGGTCTTCCGTGGCGACACCGCCCTGCTGGGCATCGACCGGGACGCGGAGCACGACAACACTCGCGCCGCGTCGGCGGCCGGGGTCGGGCCCGGGGTCGTCGACTACCGGCCCGACCTCGGTTTGCTCGTCATCGACCACCTGGCCGGGACGACCCTGGGCAATGCCTCGTTCGCCGACCCGGGGGTGCTGGACCGGGTCGCCACGGCGTGCCGGCGCCTGCACGCGGGTCCGCGGTTCACCGGCGACTTCGACATGTTCCGCCGCCAGGCGACGTACCTCTCGATCGTGCGGGAGCGGGGCTTCCGACTTTTCGAGGGCTACACCGACTTCCTCGACGACCTGGAGGCCGTACGCCGGGCGCTCGCGGTTCACGCGGGTCCGACCGTCCCGTGCAACAACGACCTGCTCGCCGGGAACTTCATCGACGACGGCGCGCGGGTCTGGATCATCGACTACGAGTACTCCGGCAACAACGACGCCTGCTTCGAGCTGGGCAACACCGTGACCGAGTGCGACCTCGACGACGACCAGGTGGCGGCACTGGTGACGTCCTACTTCGGCGCACCGGAACGGCACCTGATGGCGCGGGTGCGGCTGCAGTCGGTGGTCTCGGAGTACGGCTGGTCGCTGTGGGGGGTGATCCAGGACGGCGTCAGCCCGATCGAGGCCGACTTCCTGGCCTGGGGTCGGGAGCGCTTCGAGAAGGCGGCCGCCACCTTCCGCTCGCCCGGGTTCGGGCGGCTGCTCGAGGGGGCCGCGGGTGCCGGCTGAGCTCCCGTCGCGCGCCCGGGTGGTGATCGTCGGTGGCGGGGTCATCGGGGCCTCGGTCGCCTACCACCTCACCCGGCTCGGCTGGGACGACGTGCTGCTGCTGGAGCAGGGCTCGCTCTCGTGCGGTACGACGTGGCACGCGGCCGGTCTGGTCGGCCCCCTGCGCGCGTCCGAGAGCGGCACCCGCCTGGTGCAGTACTCCGCCGAGCTGTACGCCTCGCTGGAGGAGGAGACCGGGCAGGCCACGGGCTACCGCAACGTCGGCGGGGTGATCGTCGCTCGCACCGCGGACCGGATGGTCCAGCTGCGGCGGACGGCGGCCAACGCCGCGGCGTACGGCATGGACTGCGAGCTGATCACGCCGGCCGGCGCCCTGGAGCGGTGGCCGGTGATGGCGGTCGATGACCTGCTGGGTGCCCTGTGGCTGCCCGGCGACGGGAAGGTCAACCCCACCGACCTGACCATGGCGCTGGCTCGCGGGGCGCGGGCGCGGGGCGCGCGCATCCACGAGCACACGCGCGTCACCGGCTTCTGCACCGTCGACGGACCGTCCGGGCGCCGGGTCACCGGCGTCGTGGTCGATGAGGGCGGCGAGGAGCGGACCGTCGAGGCAGAGGTGGTCGTGAGCTGCGCCGGCCAGTGGGCCAAGGCGCTGGGCGACAGCGTCGGCGTGACGGTCCCGCTGCACTCGGCCGAGCACTTCTACGTCGTTACCGAGCCGATCGCAGGGATCCACCCGGACCTGCCGATCATGCGCGACCCCGACGGCTGGACCTACTTCAAGGAAGAGGTCGGCGGGCTGGTGGTGGGCGGCTTCGAGCCCGAGGCGAAGCCGTGGCGGTCGCCGGACTCGATCCCCCACCCCTTCGAGTTCCAGCTCCTCGACGAGGACTGGGAGCACTTCTCGGTGCTGATGGACCAGGCCGTACGACGGGTGCCGGTGCTGGCCGAGACCGGCATCCGCAAGTTCTACAACGGGCCCGAGTCGTTCACGCCCGACAACCAGTTCCTGCTCGGGGAGGCACCGGCCCTGCGGGGCCACTTCGTGGCGGCGGGGTTCAACTCGGTGGGGATCGCCTCGGCCGGGGGAGCGGGCCGGGCGCTGGCGGAGTGGATCGTGGAGGGCGAGCCGACCACGGACCTGGTGGGGGTCGACGTACGCCGGTTCGCGCCGTTCCAGGGCGACAACGAGTGGCTGCGCGCACGGGTGGCGGAGGTCCTGGGCCTGCACTACGCGGTGCCGTGGCCCAACCGGGAGCTGGAGTCCGGGCGTCCGCAGCGCACCTCGCCACTCCACGACCGGCTGGCCGCGGCGGGCGCCCTGTTCGGCAACCGGATGGGCTGGGAGCGTCCGAACGTGTTCGGCCCTCTCGGTGCCACCCTGGACTACTCCTGGGCCAAGCCGTCCTGGCTGGCGTGGTCGGCGGCCGAGCAGCGCGCGACCCGAGGAGACGTCGCCGTCTTCGACCAGACGTCCTTCTCGAAGTACGTCGTCGCGGGGCCGGACGCGCTCGCCGGCCTGCAGTGGGTCTGCGCCGCCGACGTGGACGTCCCGGTGGGCCGGTGCGTCTACACGCCGTTCCTCAACGTGCGCGGCACCTACGAGGCCGATCTGACGATCACTCGCACCGGCCCGGACAGCTTCCTGCTGGTGTCGAGCTCGGCGACCACGGTCCGCGACCTCGACTGGCTGGCCAGGCACGGCGTACCGGCCGAGGACGTCACGGAGCGGTACGCCGTGCTCGGGGTGATGGGTCCCCGCTCGCGCGCGCTGCTGGCGTCGCTGTCGCCCGACGACTGGTCGGAGGCGGCGTTCACGTTCGCGACCAGTCGCGAGGTCGAGGTCGCCGGTGTCCGGCTGAGGGCGACGCGGATGACCTATGTCGGGGAGCTGGGCTGGGAGCTGATGGTGCCGGTCGAGGACGCGGGACCGGTGTACGACGCGCTGCGGGCCGGTGGCGCGAGAGACGCCGGCTACTACACGATCGAGTCGCTGCGGCTGGAGAAGGGCTTCCGCGCCTTCGGGCGTGAGCTGACGCCCGACCACGGCCCGGTCGAGGCCGGGCTGGTGTTCGCCACCGCACTGAGCGGCACCAAGGACTTCCTCGGCCGCGCCGCTCTGCAGGACCACCGGGCGACCCTCGCCGCCGGCGGGACACGCCGGCGACTGGTGTCGTTGGTGGTCGAGTCACCCGCGCCGATGCTGTGGGGCGGCGAGCTGCTGCTCCGCGAAGGCACACCCACCGGGCAGGTCACCAGCGCCGCCTGGGGCGAGACCGTCGGCGCCTGCGTCGGCCTCGGCCACCTGCGCCACGACGCCCCGGTCACCACCGACTGGCTCGCCTCCGGTGGCTTCGAGGTCGACGTCGCGGGGGAGCGGTACGCCGTCCGGTGCTCGCTCCGCGCGCCGCTGGCCTCCGGGAGCTGACCGGCCGACACCCGTCCCCGTCGTACGGGCCTCTGGCCCATTGCAGCCGGCCTGCTGGGCGAGAACACTCGTTCTCACGGCACGAGGAAAGGACCTGCCATGTGGGCCCAGCTGAGCACCGTCCGCGTGAAAGAGGGCAAGACCGACGCCGTGGCAGGGGCCATGGAGCAGCTGCGGGCCTTCGAGCAGCCCGGCTCGGGACTGCTGCGCACGATCGTCATGGAGGACCAGAAGGACCCGACACGCATGTTCGTGCTGGTCATGTTCGAGAGCGAGCAGAAGGCACGGTTCCGCGAGAGCGACCCTCGGCGCCAGGACGGGATCCGGGCGCTGCGCACCAGCCTGGCCGACGCGCTCGATGCGGCGCCGGAGTACACCGACCTGACCGTGGTCGCCGATCTCGTGCCCTAGGTCGTGACGACGTCGACCGAGATCTCCACAGCCGGGACCGCGCCCCTGTTCTCGAGCCAGTGGAGGGTGTTCCGGTCCTCGGGCCAGCCCGGACCCGGCCCGTACTCCGTGGTGATGCCGTCGCGGTGGTCGGTGATCGTCCCCTGGAGCACGTAGACCGTCCCCGGCCTGCCGCGGTGGTCGTGGACCGGGCCGAACACGCCTCCCGGCTCGATGGTCACCATGCGCATCCGGAGCCGGCGACCTGCCCGTGCCGGAAGTATCTTCGGGGGCATGAGCGATGTCGACGGGTCCGCCATCAGTCGCCTGCTCGCGGAGAGCCGCCTCGGCCTCGACCGGGTCGAGCCTGCCGACCTGGCCGCGGTCGAGGCTGCGGGCGCCCTGGTCGTCGACATCCGCCCGGTCGAGCAGCGGCAGCGCGACGGCGAGCTGCCGAACGCCGTGGTCGTCGACCGCAACGTGCTGGAGTGGCGGCTCGACCCGTCCAGCCCGCACCGGCTGCCGATCGTCGACGACAGGGACCGTCGCATCGTCCTGGTCTGCAACGAGGGCTACAGCTCCAGCCTCGCCGCTCACGTGCTGCAACGCCTCGGCCTGACGAACGCCACCGACCTGCGCGGCGGCTACCAGGCGTGGAGGCACCTGCCGGGACACTCGCCGGACCCCGCCGGGCCGAACGGCTCTGGCGAGGTCGGCTCCCCGACGTAGTTTCGAGTCATGGAGCGTGTGCTGATCGACCGCTTCGGCGGGCCGGAGGTGATCCGTGTGGTGCAGGACGAGGACCCCTGGCCGGGCCCCGGCGAGGTGCGGGTCCGGGTCCTCGCGGCAGGCGTCTCGTTCACGGACTCCCAGCTGCGTGCCGGGACCTATCTCGGGGTGCCCAAGCCTTAAGTTCACCCCCGGCTACGAGCTCGTGGGAGTCGTCGACGAGCTCGGCTCCGGGTGCTCGCGGCTGCGGGTGGGCGACCGGGTCGCCGCGCTCACCGTGTGGGGTGCGGACGCGGAAGAGGTCTGCGTGCTGGAGTCGAACGCCGTCGAGGTGCCCGACGACCTCGATCCGGCCGAGGTCGTCAGCCTGGTGCTGACCTACATGACCGCCTACCAGCTGCTCCACCGGATGGCCCGGGTCCGCGCCGGCGAGCGGTCCTGGTCCACGGTGCGGCCGGGCGGGTGGGCACGGCGGTGCTGGAGCTCGGTGCCGTGCGCTGCGCCCGAGTGGGCGTCTCGCCGTGTTCGGCCACTACTCCACGCTGGTCCACGGTCACAAGAGCCGGCGGGGCTGGGCGGAGTGGTACGCCGCCACCGCCGGTGTGGCGCTGTGGGGCCTGGCTTCACCGGGCCGGAAGGTGTTGGCGTACCGGATCCAGAAGCTGCGCGAGGGCCACGAGTGGTTGCCGGTGAGTCGGCGCTCCGAGGCGCTCCTGGTGGGCGGAGGCCCTCGAGATCCCGCGGAGTTCCGGGAGGACTTCCGTGCGCTGCTGCGGCTGCTGCAGACCGGCAAGATCCACCCGGTCGCGGAACGGCTGCCGCTGTCCCAGGCTCGGCACGCTCACGAGCTGCTGGAGACCTCGGCGGAGAAGGGCAAGCTGGTCCTCGTCCCCGCGGGCGCCAGACCCCCGGGCCGGCGACAGCCTCCGCAACGCGCGGGCGCACCTCGACGTCATGGTCTCCTGGCCGCGGCGGGCCTAGCCTGCTCTCTCGCACCCCACCCGCACCGCGAAAGGCCGACCGTGCCCGTCACCCACCCCGTCGTCGAGGTCACCAACTACCTGCCCCTGGGGCCTGTCCTGCTCGTCCTGCTGTTCGGGCTGGTGACGTTCGTGGTCTGGATCGGGGCGCTCGTCGACGCGCTGCGGTACAACGACCAGGACTGGACCCGAGCCGGCCAGAGCAAGCTGCTCTGGGTCCTGCTGATCGCGCTCCTCGGCGTCATCGGCGCGATCCTCTACTTCGCCATGGCCCGGCCCTCCCTGCGCCGCTCCTGAGCCGGGCGAGGCGCCCACAGGCCGCGAGCGCCAAGGAATCCTGTGACAGGTTGTCGTATCGACGGGAAGTCGTTCGTGGTGAGGGTGCAAGGTGGTCACAGGGACCGCCCGGAGCTGAGGAGACTGAGATGACGCACTACCTGCTGGCCGTGCACGGCCCCGCCGACATGGGCGAGTTCGGCAACTACGGATCCAAGGAGGAGATGGAGGCGGCCTTCGCCGCCACCGGCGCCTTCAACGACAAGCTGCAGGCCGACGGCTACTGGGTCTTCGCGGGTGGGCTCGAGCCGGCCTCGACCGCGACCGTCGTCGACGGCCGCGGCGAGACCGCGGTGATGTCCGACGGCCCCTACCTCGAGACCAAGGAGGTCATCGGCGGATTCTGGGTCATCGACGCACCCGACCTCGACGTCGCGCTGAAGCTCGCGGCCGAGGGATCCCGCGCCTGCGGGGGCAAGGTCGAGGTCCGCCCCTTCGGCGGGCTCGCCTGAGCCGGGCCGGCCGGACCCACCCGGACGACGAGAGATCCATGCAGGACGGGACACGAGCCGTCGAGCGGGTCTTCCGCGAGGAGTACGGCCGCCTGATCGCCTCGCTCGTCCGCCGCTTCGGTGACATCGACATCGCCGAGGAGGCGGCGGGTGAGGCACTGGTGGCCGCGCTCGAGAAGTGGCCCGAGTCCGGCGTGCCCCCCAACCCCGGCGGCTGGCTCACCACCACCGCGGGCAACCGCGCGATCGACCGGATCCGCCGCGAGAAGCTGCGCGACGCCAAGCACCAGGCGGCCACCATGACCCACGACGACACGCCCCACCAGCCCACCGGACCGGTCGAGGACGACCGGTTGCGGCTGATCTTCACCTGCTGCCACCCGGCGCTCGCGCCGGAGGCACGGATCGCCCTGACGCTCCGGCTCCTGGGTGGGCTGACGGTCGCCGAGATCGCGCAGGCGTTCCTCGTGCCGGAGACCACGATGGCGCAGCGGATCACCCGCGCGAAGAAGAAGATCGCCGCGGCGAAGGTGCCCTACCGCGTGCCCGAGTCCTCCGATCTCCCCGCGCGGCTCGGCGGCGTGCTGACGGTGCTCTTCCTGGTCTTCAACGAGGGCTACCTCGCCACCGGCGACGCCGACCCGGTCCGCGCCGAGCTCACCGCGGAGGCGATCCGGCTGACCCGGATCCTCCGACAGCTGCTCCCCGGGGAGCCGGAGGTTGCCGGCCTGCTCGGGCTGATGGTGCTCACCGAGGCACGACGTGAGGCCCGCGTGCGCGACGGGCAGCTGGTCCCGCTCGACGAGCAGGACCGCGCCGGCTGGGACCGTGCACTGATCAGCGAGGGGCACGACCTGGTCCGCGCGTGCCTCGCGACCAACCGCCCCGGCCGCTACCAGATCCTTGCGGCGATCAATGCCGTCCACACCGACGCGCCCGCGGCGTCGGACACGGACTGGTCTCAGGTCGTCGCGCTCTACGACCAGCTGAGCCGCCTCGACCCGTCACCGATCGTGGCGCTCAACCGCGCCGTCGCCGTCGCGGAGCTGGACGGCCCGGACGTCGGCCTCGCCCTGGTCGACCGCCTGCCGCTCGACGGCTACCACGCCTGGCACGCCACCCGAGCCGACCTGCTCCGCCGGCTCGGCCGCAGCGACGAGGCGAAGGAGGCGTACGACGCCGCCATCGCCGCCACCCTGAACTCCGCGGAGCGCGCGTACCTCGGCCGCAAGCGCGGCGAGCTGGTGTGAGTCGCTGCCGCGTCAGCCCGCGTGGGTGCTCTTCTCGACGACCGGGTCGCTCGCGTCGGCCCTGGCGGCATCGGGCTGGCCACCGGGGGCATCGCCCTCGCCCCCGGCGCGGACCAGCTCCTCGATCCGCTTGCCGCACTCGGCGTCGACGTGGTGCCAGTACTGGAAGGCGCGCTCGAGGACGTCACCCTCGACCCCGCCGAGCAGGTGGCCGGCGACCGTCTGCACGAACTGCTCGCGCTGCTCGTCGTCCCACACCTCGCGGACCAGGGCGCCGGCCTGCGAGAAGTCGTCGTCGTCGGGTCGCAGGGTGTAGGCCTGCCGGACCATGGCGCCGTCCGCCTCCCAGCCGTCGACGACCTCGCCCACCTCGTCGGCGTACCCGCGCCCGAAGCTGTTGGGCGCGTAGACCGGGTCGTCCGAGCGGTGCTCGTAGGCCATCGGGCCGTCCTGGGTGTAGGTGTTGATCTCGACCCTGGGTCGGTTCACCGGAAGCTGGAGGTAGTTCGGGCCGATCCGGTAGCGGTGCGTGTCGGAGTAGGCGAACGCCCGGCCGAGCAGCATCTTGTCGGGGGAGAACCCGATCCCCGGCACGACCGCGCTCGGCTCGAACGCCGCCTGCTCGATCTCGGCGAAGAAGTTCTCCGGGTTGCGGTTCAGCGTCATCGTGCCGACCTTGATGAGCGGGTAGTCGCTGTGCGGCCAGATCTTGGTCAGGTCGAACGGGTTGATCCGGTAGTCCCTGGCGTCCTCGTAGGGCATCGCCTGGATCGACAGCGTCCAGCTGGGGAACTCCCGCCGGGCGATGGCGTCGTACAGGTCCCGGCGGTGGAAGTCGGCGTCCTCGCCGGCGATGCGCGTGGCGTCCGCGTCGGTGAGGCCCTCGACGCCCTGGTTGCTGTGGAAGTGGTACTTGACCCAGTGCTTCTCGCCGGCTTCGTTGATCCACAGGTAGGTGTGGGACCCGTAGCCGTTCATGTGGCGGAAGGTCTTCGGGATGCCGCGGTCACCCATCAGGTAGGTCACCTGGTGGGCCGACTCCGGGTTCAGGCTCCAGAAGTCCCACTGCATGTTGTTGTCGCGCAGGCCCGACCCGCCGCGGCGCTTCTGGCTGCGGATGAAGTGCGGGAACTTCATCGTGTCGCGGACGAAGAAGACCGGGGTGTTGTTGCCGACCAGGTCGTAGTTGCCCTCGGTCGTGTAGAACTTCAGCGCGAAGCCGCGCGGGTCCCGCCAGGTGTCGGGCGAGCCCTGCTCGCCGGCCACCGTGGAGAAGCGCGCCAGCATCTCGGTCCGGACGCCCGGCTGGAACAGCGCCGCCCTGGTGTACCTCGAGACGTCCTCGGTGGTCTCGAGCTCGCCGAACGCACCCGACCCCTTGGCGTGGACGTTGCGCTCCGGGATGCGCTCGCGGTTGAAGTGGGCCATCTGGTTCAGGAAGTGCACGTCGTGGAGCAGGATCGGCCCGTCGGGGCCGAGCGTCAGGCTGTTGCGGTCACTGGGAGCGGGTGCACCGTTGTCGGTGGTCGATCCGAGCTGCGCCTCCTGCGACGGGGTGGTGGCGATGGCGGTTCCGTCGGTGGGCTGGGGCAGGTCAGGCATCGTCTCTCCTTGCGGTGGGATGGGCTGCTCCTGGTGCTCGTGCCCCGGGTGGACCGGACACATGCCCCACCGCCGTGTCGGCCACTGGGACCCTGGTCGGCGGACCGCGCGACCTCGCCCTATGCCCGCCGCGAGCGAATTCATGCACGATCGGCCATCGGGTCTAGACCGAAACCACCGAATTGTGTGGTCCGGGCCACAGGACCGTGCCCTGTGACGGCAAAGGGTCGTTGGGGTCTTCGCATGTCACACGACCGGGACGATCCCGGCCGGCACGTACTTCTCGGGGCCGTGCTTGAAACCACTGTCCGAGCCGGGGGCGATCCTCCCGGCCGATAACCGGGGAGAGATCTGATTTCATGCGTCACCCACTGAACGTCCGTCGCTCCGTCGCCCTCACCGCCGCCCTCGTGGTCACCACGTGGGGTGCCGCCGCTCCCGCACTGGCCGATCCGGGTGGCCAGCACGGTCACGGCAACGGCCACGCGAACGGCCATGCGAAGAACCAGGCGAAGAACCAGGCGAACAACCACGCGAACAGCCACACGGGGAACCACGCACAGCCCCACGGGTCGGGCAACGGCGGCCACCACGCCACGTCGCACCAGCCGGCCGACCACACCGCCCACCCGAAGGGCCCGGGCAGCCACGCCGGCCAGGGTGCGCACGGCCCGCAGGGCACGCACGGCGGAGGCAGCAAGGGCGACCCCGCCGGCAACAACGGCACCGTCAAGATCGCCCCGCTCGGTGCGATGGACTCCATCCCCAACAACACCCCGCACGTCGGGTGCGCCTTCCAGGTCGAGTGGTACGGCTACGACCAGGGCTCCGACATCATCTCGACGGTCTCCTTCGCCATGCAGGCTCCTACGAAGGACGTCGGCCTGACCGTCAACGGCCCGAGCCAGGTGTTCGTGGGCGGTGACCCGGCCAGCGGCGCCGGCACCTCGTCGGGTCTCGACGGCCGGCAGGCCTACACGCTGTCCTTCGACGGCGCGCCCCACCCCAAGCAGGGCTACCACGTGAAGCTGACGGTCGCCACGCCGCGCTCGCAGGGCAACGACACCAAGACCAAGGTCTTCTGGGTGAAGTCCTGCGCCTCGTCGACCGACACCGGCACCCACACGGGCACGCACACCCACACGCACACCGGGACGCACACGCACACCGGGACCCACACCGGTTCGCACCACGGCACCGACTCCGGGACCAAGTCGTCCCACAGCACCGGCGTGCTGGGCGAGCACCTCGCGACGCAGGGCACCAGCAGCTCTGCCGACCGTGCCGGCTCGAACGGCTCTGTGCCGAGCGCCGTCGAGGCCGGCCAGGCGGGCCACTCGTCGTTCGCCGACGTCGCCCGTTCGCCGTGGCCGCTCGGGCTCGTCGGCGCCGGGCTGCTGACGGGCCTGGGCGCCTTCGCCCAGCGCCGCCGTGCCGGCTCCCGGAGCTGAGCCCGCCGGTCGCAGCCGCCACCCCTGGTGGCTGGCTGCGGCCGCGGCCGTCCTGGTGGTCGGCGGTCTCGCGGCCTGGTTCCTCCAGGCGCCGGACCCCGGCAGCCCCGCGGCCGGGGCGCAGTCCCCGGCCGCGGGCAGGACGGTCCCCACCCCGACGGTCGACGCCACGCCACCGAAGCGCGCCCGCTGGGTGCCCGGCTCACCGCGGCGGATCACCATCCCGGCGCTCCACGTCGCCGCCCCGGTCCTCCCCATCAAGGCCGCAGGCGGGACCCTGGTGCCGCCCAGCGACCCGCAGGAGCTCGGGTGGTGGGCTGGAGGTGCTCGTCCCGGCGCGGCCCGGGGGAGCGCCCTGGTCACCGGGCACACGGTGCACACCGGCGGTGGGGCGCTGGACGACCTCGGGACCCTCCGCCGCGGTGACCCGGTGGTCGTCCGCACCGACCGTGGCCGGATCGACTACGTCGTGCGCGCCGTACGTGTCTACAGCAAGGGGTCGGTCGCCGAGCACGCGCAGCGGCTGTTCAGCCAGCGCGGTCCGGGACGCCTGGTCCTGGTGACCTGCGGCGACTGGAACGGCTCGGTCTACCTGAGCAACGTCGTGGTCACGGCCGTGCCCAGGCATCGCCGATGAACACCGGGGGACCCCGAACGAGGCCGTAGAGGAATAGTGGGAGCCGTGCGGGGGTTGTGACTCTCAGTTGCAGATTCAACTACTACGGCCTCAGGAGTCTCCATGCAGCTCGGCATCTTCACCGTCGGGGACGTCACTCCCGACCCGACCACGGGCCGGACGCCGACCGAGCACGAGCGGATCAAGAACACCGTCGCGATCGCCGGGAAGGCCGAGGAGATTGGCCTGGACGTCTTCGCGACGGGGGAGCACCACAACCCACCGTTCATCGCGTCCGCGCCGACCACGACACTCGCCTACATCGGCGCGCAGACCGAGCGGATCATCCTCTCGACCGCGACGACGCTGATCACCACCACCGACCCGGTGCTCATCGCGGAGAACTACGCCAAGCTCCAGCACCTGACCGACGGCCGCGTCGACCTGATGATGGGCCGCGGCAACACCGGCCCGGTCTACCCCTGGTTCGGCAAGGACATCCGCGAGGGCATCAACCTGGCCGTGGAGAACTACGCGCTGCTGCACCGCCTGTGGCGTGAGGACGTCGTCAACTGGGAGGGACGCTTCCGCACCCCGCTCCAGGGCTTCACGTCGACGCCGCGCCCGCTCGACGGCGTGGCTCCCTTCGTCTGGCACGGCTCGATCCGCAGTCCCGAGATCGCCGAGCAGGCGGCGTACTACGGCGACGGCTTCTTCCACAACCACATCTTCTGGCCGGCCTCGCACACGCAGCAGATGGTGGCGCTCTACCGACAGCGGTTCGAGCACTACGGACACGGCCCCGCGGACACCGCGATCGTCGGGCTCGGTGGCCAGTTCTTCATGCGCCGCAACAGCCAGGACGCGTGGAACGAGTTCCGGCCGTACTTCGACAACGCCCCGGTCTACGGGCACGGACCCTCCCTGGAGGACTTCACCGCGCAGACGCCGCTGACCGTCGGCTCGCCGCAGCAGGTGCTCGAGCGCACCCTGTCCTTCCGCGACTACGTGGGCGACTACCAGCGCCAGCTGTTCCTGGTCGACCACGCGGGCCTGCCGCTGAAGACCGTGCTGGAGCAGCTGGACCTGCTCGGCGAGGTCCTGCCCGACCTGCGGGCGGGCTTCGCCGAGGGGCGCCCGGCGCACGTTCCCGACGCGCCGACGCACGACTCCCTGGTCGCTGTGGCCGGGCAGGCCGAGGTCCTCGCATGACCTCGATCGTCGTGGTCTCCGCGGGCCTGTCCACCCCGTCCTCGACGCGGCTGCTCGCCGACCGGCTCGTGGCCGCGACCGTCGACGCCCTGGAGGAGGCGACGGTCACGCACGTCGAGCTGCGCGCCCTGGCCCACGAGCTGACCGACCACCTGCTCACGGGGTTCCCGGCGCCTGCCCTGGCCGCGGCCCTGGAGGCGGTACGCCGGGCGGACGGGCTGATCGCGGTGACCCCGGTCTTCTCGGCGTCCTACTCCGGCCTCTTCAAGACCTTCTTCGACGTGCTGGAGAGCGGGCAGCTCGACGGCAAGCCGGTGCTCGTCGCCGCGACCGCCGGCACGGCCCGGCACTCCCTGGTCCTCGACCACGCGTTGCGACCGCTGTTCTCCTACCTGCACGCGGTCGTGGTGCCGACCGGCGTCTTCGCGGCCACCGACGACTTCGCCGGCACCGACCTCGATGCCCGGATGCGGCGTGCGGCCGGCGAGCTCGCGACCCTGGCCGGCAAGCTCAGCGCGGCCGACGCGGCGACCACGCGGCGGAGCGTCGAGGACGAGCTCGCCGAACCGACACCGTTCGAGGAGCTGCTGCGGCGGGCCAGCCGGGGCTGACCCGCCGTACCGCCGCGTTCGCTCAGTGCTGGTAGGTGCCCTGCACGATGGCGCGCCCGGCGGTCTTGAACGCCAGGTTGAAGGAGACCACGGCGGGTGAGGCGTCGGAGTCGACGCCGAGGGAGTCCTCCTTCACCGCGTGCACGACGAAGAAGTAGCGGTGCACCTGGTCGCCGGGCGGCGGTGCGGCTCCCATGAAGCCCTTCGAACCGCCGTCGTTGCGGCACATGAACGCCTTGCCCGGGAGGTCTGCGTCCTCGGCACCCGCGCCCGTGTCGAGCGAGGTGCAGTCGGCCGGCAGGTCGACGAGCACCCAGTGCCAGAAGCCGCTGGGGGTGGGCGCGTCCGGGTCGAAGCAGGTCACCGTGAAGCTCTTGGTGCCCTCGGGCACGTCCGACCAGGAGAGCTGCGGTGAGGTGTTGCCGGCTTCGGCGACCTGGTCGTCCTTCAGGGGTTGCCCGTCGGTCACGTCGGCACTGGTGACCGTGAACGACGGCACCTGCGGCAGCAGGTCGTAGGGGTTGGGGTGCACCGGACGGTCGAGGCTCATGGGTCTCCTTCTCGCCTAGCTGAGATGTCGGGTCGTGCCCAACCTAGTCCGGTGGGTGAACCGCTGCCCGGGTCCCGGTCCGGACCCCGGCGATGATGGTGCGGTGGACGACTTCCCGCCGTACCCCTCCGGCCTCCGCCTCGCCGGGCGACCCGTCGTGGTCGTGGGCGGCGGGCACGTCGCGCAACGACGCGTGCCCGCGCTGCTGGCCGCCGGCGCCGTGGTGACCGTCGTGTCCCCCGAGGTGACACCGGCGCTCGAGGGCCTGGTCGGTGCCGGTGAGGTGACGTGGGTGCAGCGCGGCTTCGAGGAACCTGACCTCGACGGCGCGTGGTACGCGATCGCGGCCACCGACGACACCGCGGCCAACGAGCAGGTCAGCGCCGCCGCCGAGAGGCGCCGCATCTTCTGCGTCCGGTCCGACGACGCCACCGAGGCCACCGCGTGGACCCCTGCCGTGGGTCGGCACGCCGGCGTGACGGTGGCGGTCCTGGGCAACCGTGAGCCCCGGCGCTCGGCGGCCGTGCGCGACGAGATCCTCGAGGGCCTGCGCGAGGGCACGATCGTCGCCCGGCACCAGCGCGACCGCCGCGCCGGCGTCGTGCTCGTGGGCGGCGGTCCGGGGGACCCGGACCTGATGTCGGTCGCGGGACGCAAGGCGCTGATGGAGGCGGACGTCGTCGTGGCCGACCGGCTGGCGCCCCGCGAGCTGCTCAGCGAGCTGCCGAGCGACGTGGAGCTGATCGACGTGGCGAAGCTGCCTCGCGGCCGCTCCGCCCAGCAGGAGGAGATCAACCGCGTCATCGTCGAGCGAGCGCTCGAGGGCAAGCTGGTGGTGCGGTTCAAGGGTGGCGACAACTTCGTGTTCGGCCGGGGCTACGAAGAGGTCCTCGCCTGCCGTGAGGCCGGTGTCCCGGTGACCGTCATCCCCGGGCTGACCAGCCCGGTCGCCGTACCCGCCGTGGCCGGGATCCCGGTCACGCACCGTGGGGTCGCCCACGAGTTCACGGTGATCTCTGGCCACCTGCCGCCCGGGCACCCGGAGTCCCTGGTGAGCTGGGAGTCCGTCGCCGGGCTGACGGGCACCGTCGTCCTGATGATGGCGGTCCACAACGCGGCCGAGATCGCCTCGGCGCTCCTCGACGGGGGGCGTGCGCACTCGACCCCCGTGGCCGTGGTGTGCGACGGGACCATGCCGGGCGAGCGCACCGTGCTGTCCACGCTCGGCACGCTGGGGGACGACATCGTGACGCAGCAGGTGAAGGCGCCGGCCATCATCGTGGTCGGGGGAGTGGTGGCCGTGGCCCATCCGCAACACTTCTCCCGATGAGCCAGCTGCACGAGATCACCGATCCCGCCGACCCCCGCCTCGCCGACTACCGGGACCTGCGCGACGTCCAGCTGCGCAAGGCGCTGGAGTCAACCCACGGCCTGTTCCTGGCCGAGGGGGAGAAGGTCGTGCGCCGGGCGGTCGAGGCCGGCTTCGCGCCTCGCTCGTTCCTGATGGCGCCGCGATGGCTCGACGGCCTGGCCGACGTGCTCGCCACCACCGACGCGCCCTGCTACGTGATGTCCGAGGCCCTGGCCGAGGAGGTCACGGGCTTCCACGTCCACCGCGGGGCGCTGGCTTCGCTCGAACGACGTCCGCTCCCACCACTGTCGTCGGTCCTCGAGGGTGCCCGGTCGGTGCTCGTGCTCGAGGACATCGTCGACCACACCAACGTCGGCGCCATCATCCGGTCCGGTGCCGCGCTCGGCTTCGACGCGGTGCTGCTGGCGCCGCGGTGCGCAGACCCGCTCTACCGGCGCTCGATCAAGGTGGCCATGGGTGCGGTCTTCTCGACGCCGTGGACGCGGCTGCCCGACTGGCACGACGCGTTGCCCACGCTGTCGTCGTACGGCTTAACGACGGTGGCGCTCACCCTCGCCGACGACGCCACGCCCATCGAGTCCGCAGTCGCCGGAGTCGACAAGGTCGCCCTCGTGCTGGGGTCGGAGGGCCACGGGCTCTCGGCCCGGTGGGAGCAGTCCGCGGACCGTCGGGCGATCATCCCGATGCGGGAGGGCATCGACTCCCTCAACGTCGCCGCGGCCACGGCGGTGGCGTGCTACGTCACCGCCCGACGCTGAGACCGACCGGATCAGAAGAGCTCGGCCAGGTCCTGGCCGAGCGCGACGACCGAGAGCACGGGGATGGCGAGGAACGCCGAGCGCACCCCGAGGGTCGCCGCCCGCGAGGAGCTCAGCGGCGTCAGCAGGAGTCGCCGCAGCACCAGCAGCACCGCGACGACCACGCAGAGCGGGCCCAGGACGACGAGCACCCGGGGGACCAGCGCCAGCAGCAGCACGGGCAGTGCCCAGCGCACCTGCCCGCGTGCCGTCCACGATCCTGGTGCGGCCACTGCGTCGGTCACCAGGGCCAGCGCGGCGCCGGACATGAGGGGCAGAACGACGAAGAGGGTCACCGCGAACCACAACGGGCCGGTGCTGCTGAAGTCGACCCCGTCAGCCTGGATCAGCATCGCGCCGCCCAGGGCCCCGGCCGTCACGCCGACGGTGAACCTGCGGAACCACGGCGGCCCGACCAGCCACGGTGCCACGACGAGGTAGGCCACGGTCCCGATGAGACCGACCGCCGCCCCGACCGACAGCAGGTTGTAGGTCCCCGAGAGCGTCGTACGGCCGATCTCGAAGCCGTCGTCGGAGGTCACACCGATCACCGTCTCGGGCGAGGTGAGCCGCAGGAGCAGCATCGCCGAGCGGCCACCGAGACCGATGACGAGGATGCCGACCGACAGGCCCGCCACGACGACGATGCGCAGGATCTCGGCGAGCTCGGCGGGGTAGCTCGGCTCGCGTCCCGCAGAGCGACCGTGCACGAGGACAGCCATGCCCCACCCTAGGTCCGGCCGAGCCCGGGCCGCACGAGAACTAGTCGACCGGCAGCTCGTAGATGAGCTCCAGCCCATCCTCCTCGTCCCACTGCTCGCCGTTCGCGACGAACGGGTACTGCCGAACCAGTGCGAGCGACGCGGCGTTGGTGGGGGAGACCGTCACCCGGAGGGTGCGGACCGCCGGATCGGCCCGGGCGCGGGCGCACATGGCCTCCAGAGAGGCGCGCGCGTAACCGCGACGGCGGTACGCCGGGTCGACGGCGTACCCGACCTCGACCATCCCGTCCGGGTCCGGCGCCGCGTGGAAGCCCGCCCGCCCGACCGGGCACCGCACGTCCTCGGCCCACAGCACGCCGGTCACCCATGACGCGTCCTGCGGGGTCTCGACGACCTGGTGGGCCCGGCGGCGCCAGGTGCCCACGCACGCGGGACCGGCGAGCCACTCCGTCAGCTCGACCGGAGACGTCAGCCGGGCGCGCTCGAGGTCACCATCGCCCAGTGCCGCCAGGGTGTCGGGGTCGAGCTGGACGATGCGGATGTCGGGTCGGGTCACCCGAAGAGTCTGCGGCGCCGACGCAAGGGGTTTCGACTCTTCTTCGGTGTCACCGCGCCCCGAGCCGCCTTCCCGGCCCGGCGCGCGTGCCCGGCCGTCGACTTCGCAACCCCCTTCGCGGCGCCCTTGGCCTCCTTCGCCTTCTTCTGCCGGTTCTTGTCCATCGTCTTGACCGGGTGCGCCATCGCCCGTGGCAGCATCAGCTGCACCGAGCTCGTGAACAGCTGGCGTGCGACGTTCAGCAACGGCAGCCCGATCGGCAGCAGGATCACGGTCACGCACAGGATGACCGCGACCAGCCCGAGGACGGCGGACAGTATCCAGAGCAGGGCCCCCAAGAGCCCTCGCAGAATTCTCATCATGCTCACCTCCGCCCGGTCCGTACCCAGACCGCGACGCGGCACGTCCATCACGGGTCGACGTGACGCGGCGCCCCGGACGTCATGCGAACCGTGGGCCCTGACCCCCGATCTGCATGACGTTACGCAGCCGTCACCGCGGACACCCGGGCGTACCTCATCAGCACGACGCCATTGCCGAAGGCCCGGCTCTCCACGAGCTCTAGGTCGCGCACCAGGTCGCCGGCGGCGAAGAGCCGCTTCCCGCGGCCGACCAGCGCCGGGTGCACGTAGAGGCGCAGCTCGTCCACCAGGTCCATGGAGAGGAACGTCGCGGCGAGATCGGCGCCTCCCAGCGCCAGGTCGCCGCCCGGCTGGTCGCACATCGCCCTGATCTCCGGTGCCGAGACCTCGCGCCGCACGGTGGTGTTCCAGTCGGTCGTCGACAGTGAGCGCGAGAAGACGACCTTGGGCATGTCCCGCCAGATGCGGGAGAACTCGACGATCGGGGCCGGGGCCTCCGGGTCGGCGTCCGCGGTCGGCCAGAAGTCCGCCATCAGCTCCCAGGTCACGCGCCCGTCGAGGAAGGCGCTCATCGCCGACAGGGTCTCGTTGAAGTGCGCGTGCACCTCCTCGTCGACGCGGTGCCAGCCGAGGTCACCGTCGGGTCCGGCGATGAACCCGTCGACGGAGACCGACATGAACAGCACGACCTTCTTCATGCCGACACGTTCTCACCGATCCGACCGCCGGCGCCGGCGTACGCGCGTCCCTACGCCCGCTGAGGCCGGAGGTGAACCCCTCGCCCCGTGCCTGGCTTCGGTGCTGAGCCGGCCTCATGTCCGTGCCCGAGCGGTGACCTGTACCTGCTGACCAGGTCTGCCACGTGGAGTGCTGCGACGGCGGCTTCCACGGCCACCGCGCCCACCACCAGCAGGACGACTGTCTCCGGCTGCTTCCCGGTGCCGTTGGACCAGACCTCCACGGCCTGACGGGGCGTGACCCTCATGCCACGACTGTCGTCGTCGACTCCTCTGGTGCCATCACCCGTGGTGGATGGTTCGACGACCGCCCGGATGAGGATCTCTCACCAGTGAGTCAGGCCGGCCAGTCCTCCGGGAAGTCCTCGACCGCCTTGTCGTGCTGCTTCTGAAGCTTCTTGCGCTGCTTGGTCGAGAGCCGGTCGCCGAAGACCGTGCCGACGGTGTGGTCGGTCTCGTGCTGGAGGCAGCGGGCCAGCAGCCCGTCGCCGCTGAACTCGACCGGCTCGCCGGTGAGGCCGGTGCCCCGGACCGTGGCGACGTCGGGCCGGGCACACTCCACGAAGGCCCCGGGGAACGACAGGCAGCCCTCGTCGCCGTCGTCGAGGCGCCGGTCACGGCCCTCAGGGAGCGTGAGGACCGGATTGCACACGACGCCCACGGTCCGCTCGCCGGACTCGTCGGGGCAGTCGAAGACGAACACGGCGAGGTCGACCCCGATCTGGCAGGCCGCCAGGCCGACCCCGTCGGCGGCGTACATCGTCGCGACCATGTCGGCGACCAGGCTGCGCAGCTCGTCGTCGTACGCCGTCACCTGCTGCTGGGGACGATGCATCACCGGGCTGCCCCACCGGGTCATCGGGCGGACCGTGCCGCCCTCGGGGAGGGGGCCGTACGGCGCGTGCTCGGGGGCGTCAGGCATGGGCGGGAGCCTAGCGAAGCGTGAGGTGTGACCCGGGACACGACCCGAGCTGTAGCCGAGAGTGTAACTCCGAGTTACATTTGCGGCATGTCCCTGACGAAGAGCTTCAAGAGCACGGGCCCGCGGCCCGGCGGCAAGCACGGGCTGTCCTCCCAGGAGTCGCGCGACCCCATCGGGTTCGCGGTGGCCGCGCTCAGCCGGGTCGCCCAGAGCGACCTGATCGACCGGCTGGGGCTGCGCAAGCAGGCCGAGCAGGCGGTCTTCACGGTGACCCGCAGCGGCTTCAGGACGATGACCACCGCCAGCCGTGGATTCGCGAAGGCCGGCAAGCGGGGCAAGCCGGGCGTCCGGGTGCCCGCCGCGGCCCCGAAGGGGGTCTTCGACCTCACGCCCACCGAGGACGAGCAGATGCTGGTCGACGTCGTCACCGAGCTGGCCGAGGAGGTCGTCCGTCCGGCCGCCGCCGAGGCCGACGAGGCATGCGCGGCGCCCGAGACCGTGCTGAAGGCGACCCTGGAGATCGGGCTGCCCGGGCTCGGCGTCCCGGAGGCGCTCGGCGGCATCTCCGAGGAACGCTCGGCGATGGCAGGCACGCTGGTCGCCGAGGCCCTCGCACGGGGCGACATGGGGCTCGCGGTCTCCGCGCTGGCCCCGGGTTCGGTGGCCACGGCCCTCGCACTGTGGGGCACCGACGAGCAGCAGCAGACCTACCTGCCGGCGTTCACCGGCGCCGACGTGCCCGCCGCGGCCCTCGCGCTCAACGAGCCCACGGTGCTCTTCGACGTGCTGAGCCCCTCGACGACCGCGACCCGGTCCGGGGACGGCCACGTCGTCCTCCAGGGCGTGAAGTCGCTGGTCGCCCGCGGCTCCGACGCCGAGCTGTTCGTCGTGGGTGCCGAGCTGGACGGGAAGCCGGTGCTGTTCCTCGTCGAGGGCGGCGCCCCGGGCCTCGAGGTCGAGGGCGACCCGGGCATGGGCGTGCGGGCGGCCGGGCTCACGAGGCTCACGCTGAACGACGTGCGGGTGCCGGAGAGCGCGGTCCTCGGCGCGGTCGACGGGACGACGTACGCCGAGTGCGTGCGGCTCTCCAGGCTGGCCTGGTGCGCGCTGGCCGTCGGGACCGGCCAGGCGGTCCTCGACTACGTGACGCCGTACGTCAAGGAGCGCGAGGCCTTCGGCGAGCCGATCGCCCACCGGCAGTCGGTGGCGTTCATGGTCGCCAACATCGCGATCGAGCTGCAGTCGATGCGGCTGCTGACCTACAAGGCCGCCGCCCGTGCGGCGGCGGGCAAGGACTTCGCCCGCGAGGTGGCGCTGGCCCGCAAGCTGTGCGCCGACAAGGGCATGCAGATCGGCCTCGATGGCGTCCAGCTGCTCGGTGGCCACGGATTCGTCAAGGAGCACCCGGTGGAGCGGTGGTACCGCGACCTCCGGGCCATCGGGATCATGGAAGGGACGGTGCTGGTCTGAATGCCCTTCCAGGTTCTCGCTCCCCCGCTTCGCTCCTCCGCAACAACCCGAAAGGGGCCCAAAGACTGATGGCCATCAATCTGGACGACCCGAAGAAGTTCCGGCCGCTGGCCGGGCAGGCGCACCAGGTCGCGATGAACATGCTGCGGCCGATCTCCCGCAAGTACGACCGCGCCGAGCACGAGTACCCCAAGGAGCTCGACATGCTCGCCGCGATGATCGACGGGCTCTCCGAGTCCGGCGCGTCCGAGGGGGCGGGCGCCGCGGGGGTCCGGCGCGACGACAAGGGCGACGACGCAGGCGTCAGGAACGGCACCAACCTCGCCTCGGTCATGTCGATCCAGGAGATGTGCTGGGGCGATGTCGGCCTGCTGCTCTCGATGCCTCGCCAGGGCCTCGGCAACTCCGCCATCGCCAGCGTCGCGAACGACGAGCAGCTCGCGCGCTTCGAGGGCGTCTGGGCCGGGATGGCCATCACCGAGCCGGGCACCGGCTCGGACTCGGCCAACATCAAGACCACGGCCACGCTCGACGGCGACGAGTACGTCCTGAACGGGGAGAAGATCTACGTCACCTCGGGCGACCGCTGCGACGCCGTCGTGGTCTGGGCGACCCTGGACCGGTCGCTGGGCCGGGCCGCCATCAAGTCCTTCGTGGTGCCGAAGGGCACACCGGGCATGCGGGTGGACCGGCTCGAGCACAAGCTCGGGATCAAGGCCTCCGACACCGCCACGATCATCTTCGAGGACTGCCGGGTGCCGAAGGAGAACCTGCTCGGCTCACCGGAGGTCGACGTCAAGCAGGGCTTCGCCGGCGCGATGGCCACCTTCGACAACACCCGGCCGCTGGTCGCCGCTATGGCGGTCGGCTGCGCCAAGGCCGCCCTGGACCTGACCCGCGAGCTCCTGGAAGGGGCCGGCGTCGTGATCGACTACGACCGCCCGGCGATCAGCCAGTCGGCGGCCGCGGCCAAGTTCCTGCAGATGGAGGCCGACTGGGAGGCCGCGCACCTGCTGATGCTGCAGGCCGCGTGGATGGCCGACAACCGCAAGCCCAACTCGCTCGAGGCCTCCATGGCCAAGGCGAAGGCCGGCCGTGTGGGCTCGGACATCACCCTCAGCTGCGTCGAGCTCGCCGGCTCGGTCGGCTACAGCGAGACCGAGCTGCTCGAGAAGTGGGCCCGTGACTCCAAGATCCTCGACATCTTCGAGGGGACCCAGCAGATCCAGCAGCTGATCGTGGCGCGCCGGGTGCTGGGCCTGTCGAGCACCGAGCTCAAGTAGGCCCGCCTCACGCGAGCAGGGGCCGCAGGGCCAGCACGTCCTCCGGACCGGCCAGGTCACGCAGCGCCAGGAACACCGTGTCGACACCCCGGTCGGCCAGCAGCCCGTAGCGGTCACGCTGGTCGGCCGGGGTGCCGGCGTTCGTACGCCGGGCGAAGGCCGCCGCGGGGGAGCGGCCCCGGTGCCGCTCGACCCTGGCCCAGGCGTCGTCCCGGTCCCGGCCGACGACGGGGAGGTCGAGCACGGTGACGGCGACCTCGGCCGGGTCGCGGTCCACCGCACGGCAGTGCTCTCGGAGGACCGCGACCTTCCGGTCGAGGGTCTCCGGGTCCGACGACACGTTGCAGCCGTCGCCGAGCTCGGCGGCGATCCGCAGGGTCCGCCGCTCTCCGCTCCCGCCCACGATGACCGGGATCCGCCCCGCCGGACGTGGGTAGCACGTGGTCTCGGGCAGGCCGGCGTGGCGCCCGTCGTACGCCTTCGTCCCCGGCGCCCACAGCGCCCGCATCGTCTCGATCCCGGCCTCGAGGGCGTCGAGCCGGTCGCGGGCGGGCGGGAAGGGGATGCCGTACGCCGCGTGCTCGCGCGCCCACCAGCCGGCGCCCACCCCGACGAACGCGCGTCCGCCGGTGAGGACGTCCAGCGTGGCGGCGGCCTTCGCGGTGATGCCGGCGGGCCGGAAGGTGACGGGGGTGACCAGGGTGCCCAGGCTCAGCGACGTACCGAGCCCGGCGAGCAGCCCGAGCGTGACCCAGGGCTCCGGGATCGGCTCCCACGCCCGGTCGACCTGGGGGATCTGGATGAGGTGGTCCATCAACGCCAGCCCGGCGAACCCGGCCTCGTCGGCGGCCCGGGCGATCGACGCCAGCCACCCCGCCGGGTCCTCGCCCCACGGGAACCGCGAGACCTGCAGCACCACACGCAGCCCTTGCGAGGTCCGCCGGTCGGCCCGCTGGGTCGTGGGCCCCACGACGCGCTGGGGCGCGTGCTCAGGCCCGCGATCCGTCTCGGGCTCGACCCGGTGGATGACGTCCCAGCCCTCGGCGGCCGCCGCCTCGTGCACCTCGCGGTGGCGCCTCAGCTGACCGGCCAGGGCGGGTGCGGGCACCGGCCGGTCGCGGGCCGCGTTGCGTCGTCGGCACTCCACGTCGGGGGTGTCCAGCAGCACCAGGACGGCCGGCAACCGGCGTTCCCTGGCCAGCGCGAGCCAGCGGGTACGACGAGCCCGGTCGAGGCCGAGCGTGTCCACCACCGTGGTGAGACCCCGGGACAGCCGGGCCCCGACGATCTGCTCGAGCAGGGCGAAGGCCTCGTCGGAGGCGTCGAGGTCGTGGGGACCGCTGCCGATGACTCCGCGCAGGGCGTCGGAGGACACGACCTCCTCGGTGCGGTAGCGCGCCGCGGCCCAGGTGCTCTTGCCGGAACCCGCGGCACCGACCAGCACGACGAGCGCCGGGTCAGGGATCCGCATGAGCGGATTCTGCCCGGCGCCGCGTCGTCGTGCGAGGGGGCTGTCAGTCCCCTTGGCTGTCGGCGGTGGCCTTCGGTGCCGCCGCCTTCCTCGCCGGCGCGCTGGTGGCGGCCTTTGCGGACGGCGCCTTCCTGGCCGGCGCCTTCTTCGCGGATGCCTTCCTCGCGGGGAGCTTCGCGCCCGCGGCCGACTGGGGGGCCTTGTTCGTCGCCTTCTTGGCGGTCTTCTTCGCGGGAGCCTTCTTCGCCACCGCTCCGGCGACGTCGGCCGGGGTCACGTCGACCGCGGCGGGTTCGGCGGCCGCGTCGATGCTCGTCTCGGCCTTCTTGGCCGGCGCCTTCCTGACCGGCGCCTTCTTGACCGTGGCCTTCCTGGCGGCCGGGGCCTTCTTGGCAGCCGGAGGCTCCGTGACCGGCGCCTGTGGGGCGGCCTTCGTGACGGGGGGTTCGGCGGTGGGCGCGGGCGGCGTGCTCGCGCGAGCCTCGGGTGCGCTGGTCGCGGTCCGGCGGCCCGGCAGGTGCGGGGCGACCGCCCCGGACGCGGCCCGAGTCACGTTGCCGGCGACGGTCCGGCCGAGTGCGACGGTCCCCCTGGCCTGGCCCACCGCCTTTCCGGCGGCCCCGACGGGATCCTTGATGGTCCCCAGGGCGGTGTCCTTGATCCTGCCGAGCGGATTCTTCCGAGCCACGTTGGCGCATCCCTTCGTTCGTCGTCGTCCGACGGTCCGTGCTCTCGTCGGCTGCTCCCGAGTCAAGCACGCCGGGGGAGGCGCACAGGAAGGGCGGGTGCGCCGGGGTCGGCGCACCCGCCCGGTGGACGGTCGATGGTGCAGGGGCTGATCAGGGTCAGGAGATGGCCCGGAAGGGGTCGTGCTCGGCGAGGAGCTTGTCGACCCGGGCCTGGTCGAGGCGCGAGACGACGTACTGGTTCTCCTGGGCGTCGCGGACGCACTTGGCGAGGGTGAACGACGAGGTGGTCAGGAAGAGGGTGCCGAGCCCGAGGAAGGCACGGATCCACGGGTCCACCGGGAGGTAGAGGACCGCGACGACCATGGTCAGCAGGGCGATGCCGAAGGAGACGCCGGCCTGCAGGAAGAAGGCGTTGGTGTTCTTGGACTGGTTCGGAGTGCTCATGGCCGCAACCCTCGCTGCCCGAGGGCGGGCCCCGGATCCGTGCGCCTACTCGACCCTCGAAGCGGGTACCTGAGTAGGCATACCCAGTCACGTCGCGCCCTGGAGGACCGGATGCCCGCCCCGAAGCTGTACGCCGACACCCACGCCCGCTTCGCCGGCCAGCTCGTGGGCGACGTGCTGTTCGTCTGCTGGCTGGTCGCCTGGGTGTGGATCGGGCACGCCGTGCACGACCAGACCCTCGAGCTGGCCGGACCCGGGCAGCAGACGGCGGACTCGGCGACCAGCCTGGCCGGGTCGCTGACCGATGCCGGTGACACGCTGAGCGGCGTACCGGTCGTGGGCGACAGCGTGTCGTCGCCCTTCGACCAAGCGTCCGCGGCGTCCCAGCAGCTCGCGGAGGCGGGCCGGGCCGAGGTGCGGGCCGCCGAACGGCTCGCGTTCTGGCTGGGGATCTCGATCGCCGCCATCCCGATCCTGGTGGTGGGCACTCGCTACCTGCCCGGCCGGGTCCGCTTCGTCCGGGAGGCCACCGCAGGACAGCGGTTCATCGACGCCGAGGCCGACCTGGACCTCTTCGCGCTCCGCGCAGTCACGCACCAGCCGATGCACGTGCTGGCGCGCGTGACCGACGACCCGGTCGGGGCGCTGCGCAACGGCGACCGGGCGGTCATCGCCCGCCTCGCGGAGCTCCAGCTGCGCAGGCACGGGCTGCGCTCGACCACGGTTGAGCCGACCGGCGTGCGGGCATAGTGAGTCACGTGCCCGACACCTCACGCCTCGACCTGATCGTCTCCGTCCTCGAGGACGCGTTCGCGCCGCTGATGGAGGCCGACCCGGTGGCCTTCCGTGGGAAGTTCCGCAAGATGGCTGCCGACCCGCACGCGTTCTACCGGGGCAGCGCCTGCGTGTTCTACGCCGACGTCACCCGGGAGGAGGACCCGTACGCCGACGACCGCAGCGGCCGGATCTGGATCCACGGCGACCTCCACGTCGAGAACTTCGGCACCTACCTGAACTCCGACGGCCGGCTGGTCTTCGACATCAACGACTTCGACGAGGCCTACCTCGGGCGGTTCACCTGGGACCTACAGCGGTTCGCCGCCTCCCTGGCCCTCGTCGGCTGGCAGAAGGCGCTCCCCGAGGACGACGTCCGCTCGCTCATCGGCAAGTACCTGCGCTCCTACCTCTCCCAGGTCGACGCCTACCGCAAGAGCGAGGACGACGACGACTTCGCCCTGCACCTCGACAACACCCACGGACCGATCAACGAGGCACTCGTCATCGCCCGCAAGCAGCGTCGAGCCGAGCTGCTCGACGGCGCCACGGTCCTCACCGACGGGGCCCGCCTGCTGAGGGAGGACTCCTCGGTGCGTCGGCTGGGCAAGAAGGAGCGCGCGGAGGTCGTCCGCGCCTTCGAGGGCTACCTCGAGACCATCCCGGAGGACAAGCGCTTCGACCGCGCGCTCTTCTACGAGCTCCGCGACGTCGCCGGGAAGTCCGGCTTCGGGATCGGCAGCGCCGGGCTCCCGGCGTACAACCTGCTCGTGGAGGGGTACAGCCAGGCCCTCGACAACGACGTGCTGCTCTCGATGAAGCAGGCCAACATCCCGGCGGTGAGCCGCTTCGTCGACACCAGCGAGGTCGACGACTACTTCCAGCACGAGGGGCACCGCACGGTCGTGAGCCAGCGGGCGCTGCAGGTCCACACCGATCCGCTGCTGGGCTACACGACGATCGACGGCGTGGGGTACGTCGTCTCCGAGGTCTCGCCCTACGAGGTGGACCTGGACTGGTCGAACATCACCGAGCCGGACGACATCGCCGCCGTGGTCGACCTGCTCGGGCGGGCGACGGCCAAGATCCACTGCGCGTCCGACGAGGACAGTGCGCAGGACCTGGTGGACTTCCAGGTCGAGGAGGCGATCGCGAAGAGCGTGGAGGGGCGACGGCGCGAGTTCGCGTCGTGGGTCACCGACTTCGGGATGACCTACGCCGAGCAGGTCCGCGAGGACCACGCGCACTTCGTGCAGGCCTTCCGCGAGGGCAGGGTCGGCGTCTCGTCGACGTAGACCTCAGCGGGCCGCCAGCACCGCCGGGTCGCGGTCGGCGGATGCGACGGCCTAGGGCTGCACCAGCCCTGCGCCGGCCGCCGGGTCGGCCAGCAGGTGCTGGGGTGCCCTGAAGCCCGCGGCCACGAACGCCGTGTCGACCGCGCGCACCACGGCCTCGACCCGCTCGACGGGGACCAGGGAGATGGCCGAGCCGCCGAACCCGCCGCCGGTCATCCGGGCGCCCACGGCCCCGGCCTCGACCGCGGTCTGCACGACGGTGTCCAGCTCGGGGCAGGAGATCTCGAAGTCGTCGCGCATGGACACGTGGGAGGCCAGGAACTGCCGGCCGACCTCCTGCCAGTCGTCGCTCTCGAGAGCCTCGACGGTCGCCCCGACGCGCTCGATCTCGGTGACCACGTGCCGGGCCCGGCGACGGGTCCGCTCGTCGTCGAGGGCCTCGACCGCGGCCGGGTCCGCCCGGCGCAGCGACGGGACCCCGAGGCGCGCGGCGGCCTCCTCGCAGTCCGAGCGTCTCTCGGCGTAGCCACCGTCGACCAGCGCGTGGGAGACCCTCGTGTCGGTGACCAGGAGCGCCATGCCCGCCCCCTCCGACGTCAGGGGGACCGACCGCGTGCTGTGGTCCTCGAAGTCGATGAGCAGGGCGTCGCCCTCGCCGGCCAGCAGGGAGACCGTCTGGTCCATCCCGCCGGTGGGTGCGCCGGCGACCTCGGTCTCGGCGCGCATGCAGGCGTCGACGAGCTCGCGACGAAGGTCGGTGGTCGGATCCAGGCCGAGCAGGTCGACGACGGCGATGGCCACCGAGCACTCCAGCGCGGCCGAGCTGGACAGCCCGGCACCGAGGGGGACGGTCCCGTCGACCAGGACGTCGACGCCCGGCACGTCGTACCCGGCCTCGCGCAGCGCCCACAGCACCCCGGCCACGTAGGTCGCCCAGCCCGAGACGTCGCCCGGTCCGAGCCGGTCGATGCTGCCCTCCCACGGCTCGGCCGCCTGCACGCTGGCGATGCGCACCCGGCCGTCCTCGCGTGGGGCCACCGCGGCGTACGTCGCGTGCGGGAGGGCCAGCGGCAGGCAGAGCCCGGCGTTGTAGTCGGTGTGCTCACCGATCAGGTTCACGCGACCGGGCGCGCGGCCGACCACGGCCGGCGCGGACCCGAAGGTCGACTCGAAGTGCGTCCGCACACGGCGCGCGAGATCAGCCGGGGCACCGGGCTCCACGAAGGGCATGGCGGCCACCCTAGGCTCTGGTGCATGAGCGACGGAGACGGCATCTCACCGGAGCACGTCGAGCTCGCGCACCAGCTCTTCGACCTCGCGCGCCAAGGTCACGTGCAGCGGCTGATCGCCTACGTGGAGGCAGGCGTCCCGGTCGACCTGACCGACGCGGCCGGCAACACGCTGCTGATGCTGGCGGCCTATCACGGCCACGCCGACGTGGTCGACGGACTGGCCCGGCACGGCGCGGAGGTGGACCGGCTCAACGACCGAGGGCAGTCGCCGCTGGCCGGTGCGGTCTTCAAGGGGGAGGACGACGTCGTCGCCGTCCTCCTCGCGCACGGCGCGGACCCGGATGCGGGTGCGCCCACCGCCAGGGCCACCGCGGAGATGTTCGGTCGGAGTCTCTGAGCGGACTCGCGTAGATTCTCCCGTCGTGCAGTTCCTCAACGAAGCCGGCCCGCAGCACGACCTGACCTACGACGACGTGTTCATGGTGCCGCGGCACTCCGCCGTCGGCAGCAGGTACGACGTCGACCTCTCCACCGACGACGGCACCGGCGCGACCCTGCCGCTCGTCGTCGCCAACATGACCGCGATCGCCGGCAAGCGGATGGCGGAGACGGTGGCGCGGCGTGGGGCGCTGACGGTGATCCCGCAGGACATCCCGATCCCGGTCGTCGCCGAGGTGGTCCGCTTCGTCAAGTCGCGCCACCGCGTCTTCGACACGCCCATCGAGCTCACGCCGCACCAGACCGTCGCCGAGGCGCTGTCGCTGATCCCCAAGCGGTCGCACCGCGCCGCGGTCGTCGTTCGTGAGGGCCGGCCGGTGGGTGTCGTGTCGGAGGCGGACTGCGCCGACGTGGACCGGTTCGCCCAGGTCCAGGACGTGATGAACCCGCACCTGGTGACCATCACCGCCGCCACCGAGCCGC
>Ga0308176_10000224_pt1 | contig 39171 bp, 41 predicted proteins | sample PhyCR2_3_FD_203890 | JGI IMG/M metagenome (GOLD analysis project Ga0308176, IMG submission 203890) | Soil microbial communities from UC Gill Tract Community Farm, Albany, California, United States - DLSLS.C.R2 | ecosystem: Environmental > Terrestrial > Soil > Agricultural land | place: USA...
CTCCTCGGTCCGCTGGATCCCGTCGACGTTCGACTTCGTCGGAAACTCCTCGTCGACGTCCTGATGCGCGAAGATGTCGCCGATCTTCCCTACGCCGTACACCTTGTGGCCCGCGTCCCGGACGAGGCTCAGGTAGTTCGGACGCTTTGGCTCCAACGAGAAGTCGTGCCGGTTCGGCGTGCGTTCGTATGACCCGGGCACGCCGGTGAACGGTCGCGCGATCACCCGGCCGACCGCATGCTTCCCCGTGAGAATCTCGCGCGCTGTTCGGCATGCGCTGTAGAGCTCCTCGAGTGGCACCGTCTCCTCGTGCGCGGCGATCTGGAAGACCGAGTCCGCGCTCGTGTACACGATCCACTTGCCGGTGCGCTGGTGCTCTTCGCCCAGCTCCTGGATGATCTCGGTCCCGCTCGCCGGCTTGTTGCCGAGCACGCCGCGCCCGGTGCGGTTCATGAACGGATCGATCACGTCGTCCGGGAACCCGAGCGGATAGGTCGGCATCGCCTGCGGCGTGACGACGCCCATCAGCTCCCAGTGGCCCGTCGTCGTGTCCTTGCCCTTCGACCGCTCGACGAGGCGGCCGGCGATCGCCGGTGCGCCGGGCTGCGGAGCACACCCTTCGAGCGGCTCGATGTTGCCGAAACCGAGCGCCTCCAGTGTCGGCAGGTCGAGCCCCCCGACGGCGCGAGCGACGTTGGCCAGCGTGTTCGACCCCTCGTCCCCGAACTCCGCCGCATCCGGCAGCTCACCCGCGCCGACGGCGTCCAAGACGATCACGCAGGCCCTCGCCATTACCCCGAAGCTATCCTAGTTCCGTGGAAAACGTGCTCGGACTGATCGGCCTCGCGATCTTCATCGTCGTGATGATCGCGCTCGCGGCAGGCGTCACATGGGTCGTCGTGCGCCTGAGCCCCAACCCGAACAAGAAGCGCGAAGCCCAGAAGGCCAACTAGACGGCGCTGAGCGGAAGCACGTCGCGGAGCGGCGTGTAGTCGATGCCGTGCGCTTCGGCGACGGCCTCGTACGTCAGCTTCCCGTCGATCGCGTTGACGCCCTTCGCGAGCGCCGGGTCGGCATCGACGGCGGCGCGGAGGCCGTTCCCTGCGATCGCCTCGACATACGGCAGCGTCGCGTTCGTCAGCGCCTTCGTCGAGGTGATCGGCACGGCGCCCGGCATGTTCGCGACGCAGTAGTGCGTGACGCCGTCCACGAGGTACACCGGGTCGGCGTGCGTCGTGGCGTGTGACGTCTCGAAGCAGCCGCCCTGGTCGATCGCGACATCGACGACGACGGCGCCGTCCTTCATCGACGAGATCATCTCGCGTGTCACGAGCTTCGGCGCAACGGCGCCGGGGATCAGCACGGCACCGATGACGAGGTCGGCGTCCTCGATCGACGACGCGACCTGCAGGCTTGAGCTCATCAGCAACGTCACTCGCCCGGAAAGGACTTCTTCGAGGTGCCGCATCCGGTCGATCGACCGCTCGAGGATCGTCACCTGCGCGCCGAAGCCGAGCGCGATCACGGCCGCGTTGTAGCCGACGACGCCGCCGCCGACGATCACGACCTTGCCGGGAGCAACGCCGGGAACGCCGCCGAGCAAGAGCCCGCGCCCGCCCATCGGCTTCTCGAGGAAGTACGCGCCCGCCTGCGGAGCGAGCCGGCCCGCCACCTCCGACATCGGCGCGAGGAGCGGCAGCGATCTCCCGACCTCGACGGTCTCGTAGGCGACGGCCGCGGTCCCCGAATCGATCAATGCACGCGTGAGCGGCTCGTCGGCGGCGATGTGCAGGTACGTGAAGAGGACCAAGCCCTCGCGCAGGCGGCGGTACTCCGGCTCGATCGGCTCTTTCACCTTCAGGACGAGCTCGGAGCCCTCCCACACCTCGTCGACCGAGACGATCCGCGCGCCCACCCGCTCGTAGTCGGCGTCCGCGAAGGAGCTGCCGACGCCGGCGCCCTGCTCGACCGCGACGTCATGCCCACGGTTGTGCAGCTCGAGCGCACCGGCTGGTGTCAGCGCGACCCGGTACTCGTCCGGCTTGATCTCCTTGGCGACACCGATCCTCATGCCGCGGGCAAGCCTAGATGATTGCCGGTGCGGCGCAGTGATCATCTAAAGATTGCGGTCTCGCGCCAGGAGCAGCAGGCCGATGAGGGTCTTCGCGTCCGTGATCTCCTCGATCAGACGGGACACGTCGGTGAGCGGGAAGCGGGTGACCTCCAGCTCCTCGTTCTCGTCGGGCGTGGCGGCGCCCCGCTGGAGCCCGGTTGCGAGGTACAAGTGCACACGCTCGTCCGTGAAGCCTGCAGAGGTGAAGAACGTCGTCACCTCGCGCCACTCACCGCCGTGCAACCCGGTCTCCTCCGCCAGCTCGCGGCGGGCAGCCTCGAGCGGCGCCTCGTCTTCGTGGATGAACCCGGCCGGCAGCTCGAGCAGACTGGTGTCGACCGGAACACGACGTTGGCGCACGAGATTCAGCTTCCCGTCGACGTCGATCGCGACGACGGCGGCCACCGGCGCGTGGATGACGACGTCGCGCCCGGCACGCCGCTCGACACGGAAGATCGGTCCCTCGTACAGCGTCATCGGCAAGATCCTGACGGATGACCCGCGTCGTGATCGCGACACCACTCGAGCCCGAGCTCGTCGAACGCCTCCGCGCGGTCGACGAACGTCTCGACGTCGTGTTCGAGCCCGAGTTGCTCCCGGCGCCGCGATGGGCGTCCGACCACATCGGCGATCCGGAGTTCGCCCGTACGCCCGAGCAGGAGGCCAGGTTCACCGAGCTCGTCGCGAGCGCGGAGGTCGTGCTGGGCTACCCGCGCGAGGACCCCGCACAGATCGCGTGGCTCGTCCGCACGGCACCCCGGCTCCGCTGGGTGCAGGCGACCTTCGCAGGCGCGGGTCAGCAGCTCGCGGCTGCCCGCCTCTCGCGCGAGGACGTGGAGCGGATCGTGTGGACGAGCTCGGTCGGCATCCACATCACACCGCTCGGCGAGTGGGCGCTGTTCGGGATCCTGGCGCTCACCAAGGGCTTGCCTCGTCTCGAGGTCGACAAGCGCGACCGGCACTGGGCGCACTACCCGGTGGACGAGGCCCGTGGCACGACCGTGCTGATCGCCGGTCTCGGAGAGATCGGCCGTGAGGTCGCGCGGCTCGCGGAGGCGTTCGGAATGAACGTGCTCTCCACGCGCCGAAACGCCGGTGACCTGGACGAGCTCCTGCCGGGCGCCGACTCGGTAGTGATCACCCTGCCGCTGACCAACGAGACGCGTGGCATGTTCGACCGCCGCCGGATCGGGTTGATGAAGCCGGGCGCGATCGTCGTCAACATCGGGCGCGGCGCGGTCGTCGACGAGGACGCGCTGATCGACGCGCTCCGCTCCGGGCACCTCCGCGGCGCGGCGCTCGACGTGTATGCCACCGAGCCGCTCCCGACCGACAGCCCGCTCTGGGAGCTCGACAACGTGATCCTGAGCCCGCACACGGCGGCGCAGTCGATTCACGAGAACGAGCGGATCGTCCAGCTGTTCGCCGACAACCTGCGCCGCTACCTCGCCGGCGAGGAACTGCGCAGCCGAATCCGCACCGACCTGTTCTACTGAGCGCGTCAGCGTCTTACGATTGGCCGATGGCGGACGTCCTGCGGAAGAACGTCGACGACCCGGACGAGGTCCTCAGCTTTCCGAACCTGCAGACGGACATCGTCCATCTCGGAGACCTGACCGTCGGGCGCCTGGTGAACCAGCCGGGCTGGCGCTGGTCGAAGGACATTCGCCCGATCGTGGGCGGTGAGTGGTGCGAGATCCGGCATGTGGGCTTCGTGATCTCGGGTCGGCTCGGGATCGACTTGCGGGATGGGTCGTCGGTGATCTTCGGGCCTGGTGACGTCTTCGACATCCCACCCGGCCACGATGGGTACACGGTCGGCGACGAGCCCGTCGTCCAGATCGAGTGGAGTGGGCTTCGCTACTGGGCCGGGCTCGGGGGTAGCCACAGCCGTGTGCTTCTCACGATCCTCTTCGCCGACGTCGTCGGGTCGACGGAGGCGGCGGTCCGCGCCGGCGATGCAGCCTGGCGCGATCTGCTCTCCGGGTACTTCGAAGGAATACGGGCGGAAGTGGAGCGCTTCCGTGGTCGCGAGGTTTCGACGACCGGCGACGGAATGCTCGTGACCTTCGACGGCTCCGCGCGTGCGCTCCAGTGTGCTGCCGCGATGAGACGCATCGCCCGCGAGCACGACCTGCAACTGCGTGTCGGCGTTCACGTCGGCGAGGTCGAGGTCGTCGGCAAAGACATTCGCGGCGTGACGGTCCACGAGGCGGCGCGGATCATGGCCAAGGCCGGCCCGGATGAGATCCTCGTCTCCGAGCTGACCCGCGCTCTTGCGGCCGCCGCCGGCTTCACGTTCGAGGACCGCGGCACGCACGTCCTCAAAGGGCTCGACGGTGAGTGGCGCCTTGCCGCCTACAGCGAAGGTGTCGCCCCACCGGGCTGAGCCGACGAGCCAACGCGATTCAGGAGGAGCGAGGAGTGCCGAGGGAGCAGGTGCCGGTCGACTTGTCAGGTGTGTCGGCGACGTTGCCGTCGAACCTGGGGCGTCGTGCCGCTGCGGCGCGCGCGAAGAGGCCGCTGCTCGACGATCCTCTCGCCGTCGAGGCGGTCGAGCGGCTCGACTACGACTAATTCGGCTGACGCGCTCGCAGTGACCCACAGAGGTGTCTGACACCGAGTGGTGTCAGACACCAGTTCGGTTGGTGTGTCGCTTTCGCCAGCGCACCGGAGTGACGCCTGAACGTGATCGCCGTGGTTGGTTGCAAGAGTCAGCCCTGGTAGAGGCCGATGTGGTTGCCGCTCGGATCGGTGACGAGTGCTGTTCGCGGCATTCCGTCAGTGAACCGTGGCGCGTGGACGCTCGCAGCACCCGCGCTCCGGGCTCGCTCGTAGGCCTGGTCGAGGTTTTCGACGAGGAAGCCGATATCCGCTGTGCCAGCGCGATCGTCGTCCGGCCAAAGCGACAGCAGGAACCAGCTTGACGTGTTCCATTCTCCGAAGGTCGCGTTGAGATGGGCAGGTCCATCGTCATGGCTCTCCTCGGCAAACTCGACCTGCAGCATCTCCTCGTAGAAACGTCGCGACTGCGCGAGGTTGTTCACGGGGATGTTGATCATCACGATCCGGTTTCCGTGAAGCGTCGGCACGGAGACTCCCTTCTCGATGTACTCATCCAAGACGGTCAACTGCTGAGAGAGCAGACCCGCACGATCGGACAGTCGCTCACGATGACGCAGCAGAACCGCGCGTACCTGATCTGGATCAGGATCATCGAGCACTGCGGCGATGTCGTCGAGGGAAAGATCGATCGCCCGCAGCGTCCGAATCAAGCGGCCCTCCCGCACCTGTTCGGGTCGAAAGTACCGATAGCCGGTCTGTGGATCTACGCGAGCAGGTGTGAGAACCCCGGCTTCCCCGTAGTGGCGAAGCGCAGGGACGGAGAGACCGGTGAGCATCGCGAACGAACCTATGCTCAGAAGTCCTTCGGCGTTCACAAGAGAGAGGATGAAGTCTCAGGCGGCGTGAGAGTCAAGTACATCTGACCTGTCCGACCGTCCTTATGCTCGTGCGGCGTCCACCAGCGCGAGCGTGACGTCCACCATCGCCTCGAGATCGGCGACCGCGATGTGCTCGTTCGGCGTGTGGATGTCCGTCATCCCGTTCGCGAGGTTGACGCATTCGAGGCCGCGCTCGTTGAAGACGTTCGCGTCGGCGGCACCGCCGGACAGCTCGTAGACAGGCTCGTACCCGCAGCGAGCGAGCGCCTCCGCGGCGAGCGCGACCGCGCGATCTGTCTTCGTAAACCGGTACCCGCGGTAGCTCTTCCGCGACGTCGTCTCCACGTCGCACTCGGCGACTCCGGCGGCGAACGTGATCGCATCCTGCATCTCCTGGATCAGGTCGGCGAGACGGCGCTCGTCCTGCGAGCGCGCTTCCGCCTCGAACGTGCACCACTCCGGGACGATGTTCCCGGCCGTGCCGCCCGTGATCGTCCCGACGTTCGCGGTCGACAGCTCGTCGACGCGACCGAGCCGGAGCTCCGAGATCGCACGCGACGCAGCCGCGATCGCCGACCGGCCGTCCTCCGGATGCATGCCTGAGTGCGCAGCGCGTCCGTGGAACGTCACCTGGATCGCCTGCGAGAACGGCGCGCCAAGAATGACCGTCCCGATCGGCGCAGCCTGGTCGTACACATAGCCCATCCGCGCTCGAAGCCGCGTGTGGTCGAAGGCGTAAGCACCGTTCAGCCCGACTTCTTCCTTCGGCGTGAAGAGAAGCTCGATCCCGGGATGCGGCAGGCCCTCCGCAAGCACGCGCCGCGTGCCCTCGAGCATCGCCGCGACCGCCGACTTGTTGTCGGCGCCGAGGATCGTGCCGGCGGCGTTACGGACGACGCCGTCCTCCACCACGGGCTCGATCGCAGCCGTCGGCGGCACCGTGTCGAGGTGTGCGCAGAAGAAGAGCGGCTCGCCCTCTGCCGTCGGCTCGATCCGCGCGTACAGGTTCCCCATGTTCGAGCCGACGCGTGGCCCGGCATCGTCCTCGTCGACCGTCAGCCCGCAGTCGCGCATGTATCGCGTGACCACGTCTGCGACCGCACGCTCGTCACCGGGCGGGCTCGGAAGCGCCGCCAGCTCGCAAAACAGGTCCAAGACCTCCGACACGGAGGCCTAACCTAGCGAGCCGCGTGGACCCCGGCGCGCGAGCGCGAGCGCTGCAGCGCGGCCGCGACGAACTCGCGGAAGAGCGGCGCCGGCCGGGTCGGCCGCGACTTGAACTCCGGGTGGAACTGCGACGCGACGAACCACGGGTGATCGGGCAGCTCGATGATCTCGACGAGGCGGCCCTCCTGGAAAGTCCCGCTGACGACGAGCCCACCCTCGACGAGTTGCTGGCGGTAGGCGTTGTTGACCTCGTACCGGTGCCGGTGACGCTCCGAGATCACCGGCTCACCGCCGTAGACCTCGCGCGTGTGCGTACCGTCCGCCAACTCGACCGCCTGCGCGCCGAGGCGCATCGTCCCGCCGAGGTCCTCGACCTCTTTCTGCTCGGGCAGCAGGTCGATCACCGGGTACGGCGTCTCTGGGTCCATCTCCGTCGAGTTCGCACCGTCGAGACCGCACACGTGTCGCGCAAACTCCGACACGGCGACATGCATGCCCAAGCAGATGCCGAGATACGGGATCTCGTCCTCGCGCGCGACGCGGCAAGCGAGGATCTTGCCTTCCCATCCGCGCGACCCGAAGCCGCCGGGAACGAGGACGCCGTCGACGCCCGCCAGCTCGGCACGCGCTTCGTCGAGCGTCATGTCCTCCGCGTCGACCCAGCGCACGTGCACGCGACAGCCGCTTGCGATGCCCGCGTGCTTCAGCGCCTCGTGCACCGAGAGGTACGCGTCGTGCAGCTTCACATACTTGCCGACGAGTGCGATCTCGATCGACTCGCGCCGCTCCTTGATCCGCTCGTTCAGCTCGATCCAGTCGGCGAGCTCCGGCTCCGGCGCGTCGATGTGCAGCTTGCGGCAGACGAGCTCGTCGAGGCCTTGCTCGTGCAGGTCGAGCGGGACGAGGTAGACATCGGGCACGTCCGAGTTCGAGATGACCGCGTCCACGTCCACATCGGCGAAGAGCGCGATCTTGTCGCGGATGTCGTGCTGGAGCGGCTCGGTCGACCGGCAGACCAGGATGTCCGGGTGGATACCGATGCGGCGGAGCTCGTTGACCGAGTGCTGCGTCGGCTTGGTCTTCAGCTCGCCGGCCGTGTCGATGAACGGCACCAGCGTGACGTGGAGGTAGGCGACGTTCTCGACGCCAACTTCGCGCCTGAACTGGCGGATCGCCTCCAGGAACGGCTGCGACTCGATGTCGCCGACCGTGCCGCCGATCTCCGTGATCACGACATCCGTGTCGGTCGCCTCGGCGACAGACCGGATCCGCGTCTTGATCTCGTTCGTGATGTGCGGGATCACCTGCACGGTCGATCCGAGGTACTCGCCCTTGCGCTCCTTGCGCAGGACGCGATCCCAGACGGCGCCGGCGGTGTGATTCGCGGCGCGCGAGAGGTTTTCGTCGACGAAGCGCTCGTAATGGCCGATGTCGAGATCGGTCTCGGCGCCGTCCTCGGTCACGAACACCTCGCCGTGCTGGAACGGGCTCATCGTCCCCGGATCGACGTTGATATACGGGTCGAACTTCTGAACCTGCACCTTGAGGCCGCGCGCCTTCAGCAACCGGCCGAGCGACGCGGCGGTGATGCCCTTCCCGAGAGACGAAACGACGCCGCCGGTGACGAACACATATTTCGTCACTTACACGCGCCTCCCCGTGAAATCGCTCACGGGATTCCACTCTAGCAGTCCGCCCTCGGAGCCCATCGGGTGTCGATGGTAGGGACCGGATCGGTCAGAGCTCGGCCGCGGTCTGCACGAGGTCGTAGAGGCGCTTCACCGCGAGTCCGGGGTTGCCCTTGCTCACGGCGACCCGGACCAGCGTGCGGTCGTCTGCGACCGCACGCAGCTGTACTTCGACGTCCGTCGCCGGCTGGAGCAGATGCCAGGTCCAACGTTCGAACGGGTCGATCTCGCGGATCAGGACCAGCGTCTCGACGACCCGCGTGCCGGTGAAGATGTTCCGCTTCGTCGAGTGCACCTTCCACCGTGCGCCCGGCGCGAAGCCGCGCAGGTCGGGATCGACGCCCGTGATCCCGGGCCACCAGTCCGACAGATGGTACGGCTCGGTGAGGAAGCCCCAAACGTCTCCGCGCGGCGCAAGCAGCTCGAGCGAGGCTTCGCTCACGAACCGACTGCGCGGAAAACGATCGAGTAGCTGAAGCCGATCCCGTCGACCTGGTAGGCATAACAGCCGAGGGTCTGGACGCGGGTGACCGACGGATGGACGTAGCCGCCGGACTCGTGCAGCTCCGTCGTGGGATGGGCGCGTGTGTGGTCGCTGAAGCCGGGCTCGCCCTTCTCGAACTTGAGGATGTCGTCCCCGTCGAGCTGACGGCCACGGACGAGGACCGGCCCCACGTAGCGTGGGTCGACCGCCCACATCGCCTTGAACATGCCGTAGTCGGCGTACGCCCCGGTGTCGTACTCAACCTGTGCAACCAGTGACCGCTCTGGCATCCACGGCGACGCGGGGCTGCCCCACGCCGGGACGCCGCCGTAGCCGTTCCGCTTCAGCGTCCCCTGCTGAGGCGTGAGCGCGCACGCCGGCTGCCGCACAGGGCGGCGGCGGAGCTGTGAGTAGTCGTACATCAGGTATCCGGCGATGCACGAATAGGCATGGCGGCGGTACGCCGCCTGGTGCTCCTTCGTGCAGTGCGTGTACGGGGCGAGGCACCCGACCTTGGACGGCGTGGCACCCCAACTGCACGCAGCGGACGAACGACCCTGCGCCGTGCCGGCGGCGAGGAGCGCAAGCGCGAAGGCGACGGGAAGGATCTTCATCGTTCGAGCGACGCGAGGAACTCTGCGCCGCCGAGCATACGCTCGAGCTCGTCGTGCCGTTGTGCGTCGTCGAGGAGCTCGATCCTCGTGTGCGTCGGGTCGCCGGGCACCTTTTCGACGCGGAAGTGCCGATCGGCGACGGTCGCGATCTGCGGCAGATGGGTGATCGTGACGACCTGTGCGCGCTCGGCGAGCCGCCGAAGCGTGTCCGCGACCGCGTGAGCGGTCGTCCCGCCGATCCCGGCGTCGATCTCGTCGAACACCATCGTCTCGCCGCCCGCCACCGCGGCGATCGCGAGGGCGATGCGGGACAGCTCGCCGCCGGACGCGGTCTCGGCGACGGGGCCGAACGGTAGGCCCGGGTTCGGCCGGATCAGGAACGCGACGTCGTCGGCACCCGACGCGCCGGGCTCGCGCTCCGACAGGCCGGCCTGGAATTCACCCTCGCCGAGCCCGATCCCGCGCAGCTCGGCCGCGACGGCGGCTGCGAAGGGCTCCGCCGCCGTCTGCCGCGCTGCACGAAGGTCGGCGTGTATTCGCACCACGTCGGCCTCAGCGCGCCCCAGCGCCGCCTCGGCCGCCTGGACGGGATCGTGACCCTCGTCGAGCGCCGCCAGCTCGCGACGGGCCTCCTCCCCGCGCTCGAGCAACTCCGCGTACGTCTGCACCCGATGGCGGCGACGCAGGTCGGCCAGCTCCTCGAGCTCCGCTTCGACCTGCTCGAGCCGGCCGGGCTCCGCCTCGAGCGACGCGAGGAACGACCTCAGGTCGGACGCGGTCTCGCGCAGTTGCAGCTCGGCCTGTCGCAGCGCATCGCCGGCGGCTGCGAGCTCGGGCGCGAGGCGCTCGACCGGGGCGACGGCCCGTTCCGCGGCCGCGACGAAGTCGCTCGCGCCGTCCCCGTCCTCGGGCGAAAGCGCGGAGGCAGCGGTCGCGGCGGCTTCGACGAGCTCGGTGACGTGTCGAAGGCGCTCGCGCTCCGCGCGGAGCTCGTCCTCGCGACCGGCCTCCCGCCCGTCGGTGTCGGCTGCGAGAAGCCGAAGCTCGTCGAGCCGCGCCTGCGTCGTCGCAGCGTCGTGCGTCAACGCGTCGTGCAGCCGCCGCGCAGCCTGCAGCTCCCGCCACGCACGCGTGGCCGCAACGGTGTCGATACCGGCGAATGCGTCGAGCACGTCGCGCTGGTACGACGCACGCGCGAGGCGGCGCTGCTCGAACTGCCCGCTCATCGCGAGCAGCGCCTCGGCGACAGCGGCGACGTCCTCCCGCGCAGCGCTTCGCCCCCACGCGTACGCACGCGTCCGGCCGTCCGCGAAGATCCGCCGCGCGAGGACGACGTCGTCCTCGCCCTCGGGACGCAGCTCGGCGAGTGCGCCGAGCGCGGCGTCGGCGGCACCGTCGAACTCGGCCTCGACATACGCCTCGTCGCCGGCCGCGCCGATCAGCGCGGCATCCCCTTTTCCGCCCAGGAGAAGCCCGACCGCGTTCGTGAGGATCGTCTTGCCCGCGCCGGTTTCGCCGGTGATCGCGTTCAGACCCGGTCCGAGCTCGAGCTCCGCCTCACGGATCAGGACGAGGTTCGAGATGCGAAGTGTGCGCAGCACGAGCCCATGGTACGACGCCGGCAATCCAGCAGCGGTACTGCGCACGTACCTCCTTTCGACACGAACTCGAAGGAGGTTGGATGACCAAACGAATCTTTGTCCTTGCGGCCTTTCTCACTCTGGCCGTCACCGGAGCCGCCCTCGCGGGCAGCACCGGCCGAAGCGCGCACGTCGTCTCGACGGCGAAGAACGCGACGCTCGGGAAGACGGTGCTCGTGAACTTGAAGGGACGCACGCTCTACAGCCTGAGCGTCGAGCGCAAGGGCAAGTTCATCTGCACGGACAAGACGTGCCTTTCGTTCTGGCACCCGCTCGTCGTCAAGGCCGGCGTCACGCCGACCGGGGCGAAGTCACTCGGCACCGTGCGCCGCCCCGACGGCAGCCGGCAGGTGACCTATCGCGGCGGGCCGCTGTACACGTTCTCCGGCGACCAGCGCCGGAACGACGCGAAGGGCGAAGGCTTCAAGGACGTCGGCGTGTGGCACGCCGCGACGGCGGGTGCGTCTGCACCGCCGGCCGCGACGACGACCACCACCACCGGCGGCGGCTACTACGGCTAGCGTCCGAAGTTCGCCGCGTACCTGGAGAAGAACGTCACCTCGGGCAGCGTCGCGAGCAGGCTCGGCTGCGTGCCAACGCGCACGACCGCCTGCTCGCCGCTCCCGAGCGTCCCGACCCGCTGCCCGTCGACGAGAACGTCGGTCGCGAGGTCGGTCGTCAAGTTGGTGATGACGACGTCCGGGCCGCGGGGGACGACGAGCGGGCGGATGTGCAACGTGTGCGGCGCGACGAACGTCAGCACCAGCGCGTCCAGGCCCCAGACGAGCACCGGCCCCCCGTTCGAGAGGTTGTAGGCGGTCGAGCCGGCCGGCGTCGCGCAGATCAGGCCGTCGCACGGCTGGGAACCGAGCTCTTCCCCACCGATTGCATAGCCGATCTCGATCATCCGGCCGAGCGTCCCGCCGGCGACGACGACGTCGTTGACCGCGGTGCGCGTCTCGCCGTTCACCGTCACCTCGAGCGTCGAGAGCTCGATCGTCCGGTAGTCGCCGGCGAAGACCCGCGCGAGACCGTCCTCGAGATCGTCGGCCGGGATCGCGGTCAGGAACCCGACGCGGCCGTAGTTGACCCCGACGGAAGGGACGCCGGTGCCGCGGAACCGACCGAGCGCGCGCAGCATCGTGCCGTCGCCGCCGAGCACGATCGCGAGGTCGGCATCGTCGCCGTCCGTCAGCTCGACACTGCACCGCTCGGCGACGGCGCGGAGACGAGCGACCGCTTCGTCGACGCCCTCGCGGTCGATCGTCGCAACGGACGCGCGCTCAACCCGCGGCATCGCTGATCCACCGGTCGAGGCCGGCCGGGAGCTCGGGGTGCTCTCGCTGGACGAGGTGGAGGACGAACTCACGGTTTCCCTTCGGGCCGGGGAGACCCGAGTCTACGACCCCGACCGGCTCTCCACCGCACGCGAGCAGGGATTCTGCGACCTCTCGGACGACGCGCTCGTGAACGGCCCGGTCGCGGACGACGCCCTTCGGAACCTCGGCCCGGCCCGCCTCGAATTGCGGCTTCACGAGCACCAGTGCGCGCCACCCGGGCGCGGCGAGCGCGAGCGCCGGCGGCAGAGCGAGCTTGACCGAGATGAACGAGACATCACACGTGACGAGCTGCGGCGCAAACGGCAGCTCGGTGAGCGAGCGAGCGTTCACACGCTCGAGCACGGTCACGCGCGGGTCGTCGCGGATCTTCGAGTGGAGCTGCCCGTAGCCGACATCGAGCGCGATCACGCGTGCGGCACCGCGCTGCAGGAGCACGTCGGTGAAGCCGCCGGTCGACGCTCCGACGTCGAGCACGGAGGCCCCGGCGACGTCGACGCCGAACGCGTCGAGCGCGTTCGCGAGCTTGTGGCCGGCGCGCGAGACGTAGGGCGGCGGTGCCTCGACCTCGAGGTGGGCGCCGTCGTCGACCTGCTCGCCCGGCTTCGAGTGGCCGGGCACACGCCCCGCCATGACCAGCGCCTGGGCCTGGGCACGCGACTCGGCGAGCCCGCGCTCGACGAGCAGGACGTCGAGCCGCTTCTTCATGCGGGAGCCGCCGCGGGCTTGGACGTGATTCTCCAGACATCACGCTGCGCGAGCACGAGCAGGTTCATCACCTGTACGACCGTGCCGGCGGCGAGTAGCGTCGTGCGGACGCCGAACTGACCGGCGAGCGGCCCGACGACCGCCGTCCCGAGCGGGATCAGGACGAACGAGCCGAGGGCGTCGTACGAGCTGACGCGTGATCGCGACTCTTCGGGAACCTGCTGCTGGAAGACGGTGAACCAGAGCGCCAGGTGGATCGCGAGCCCGGTCCCCGCGATCACCTGCCCGGCAAGCAGAACCGGAAACGGGACGAGGAACGCGAGCATCCACGTGCCGAGCCCGAATGGCGCGGCGCAGAGACACGAGACGAGCAGCGGCCGACTCGGATGCCAACGCAGCGTGACCAGTCCGCCCACGACGAGACCGATGCCGAACGCCGAGCCGACGAACCCGAAGTGCGTCGCCCCGCCGTAGTGCTCCTTCACCACGAGCGGTGCGAGCACGCCCCACGCCTGACCGGCGAAGTTCCCGATCCCGAAGAAGACGATCGTGTTGAAGATCCACCGCTGACGCCGAAACTCGCTCCACCCGTCGCGCAGCTCCCGCAGGAACGGCTCCGGCTCGACGACGTCGGCCCGCGGCGCCACGCGCACGCGCGCCAGCAGCACAGCCGCGACGGCGAAACTCGCGGCGTCGACGAGGATCGCGGAGCCGGGGCTTCCGAGCGACACGAGAATGCCGCCGAGAGCGGGAGCCCCGAAGCCGAGGATCGAGCGTGAGAGGCCGATCAGCGCGTTCGCCTGTTGGAGGCGCACAGTGCTCACAACCGCGGGAATCAGCCCGTTCTGGGCGGGGATGACGAACCCGTCGGCCAACCCGTAGACGGCCGCGAGCACCGCCAGCAACGTGACGGTCGCGTGCCCGCCGACGATCAAGAAGCCGACGAGCCCTTGAACCGCTGCCTGCACGGACGCGACCGCGACGAGCACGAGGTGGCGCGGCAGCCGGTCGGCGATCACACCGGCGGCGAGCGTCACGATCGCCGCTGCGGCCTGCCGGCATGCGAGGACGATCCCGACGGCGGTCGGCGAGTTGTGCGAGATGTGCAAGATCGCGAACGCGAGCGCGATGTACGCGACCCCGTCTCCGATCGCAGAGATCGTCGTCGAGGAGAAGACGAGCCGGAAGTCGCGCTCGGCGAGAGCGCCGAGACGATCCCTCACGACGTTCGGACGGCGAGACCGTTCACGATCTCCTCGAGCACCTCGGTGTCGGCGTGCAGCACTTCGAGCCGTTCGCGGGAACGCGCGGCCGTTTCGTCTGCGAGGCGGCGCGCGCCGTCTTCGCCGACGGACGCCGCGTACCCGTCGCCGTCCAGTAGGTCGTCGACGATCTGGAACAACAATCCGACGTCGGCGGCAAACATCCGCCACGGCGGATGCTCGTCGACCGGAACGTCGGCCGCCAGCAGAGCACACATCACCGACGCCCGGAACAACGCACCGGTCTTCAGCGCGTGCAGGTGGTCGAGCTGAGCGCTCCCTTCGAGATCGAGTTGCTGGCCGCCGATCATCGCGAGGGTCGCGTCGACGAGCTCGCGCGCGACGGCGCCCGATGGGTACGTCAGCGCGAGACGCATCGCCTCGACGAGCAACGCGTCACCGGCCAGGATCGCCGGCGCTTCCCCGTACTCCGCCCAGACGGACGGCGCCCCGCGCCGCTCGCGGTCGTCGTCGAGCGCCGGCAGGTCGTCGTGGACGAGCGAGAACGAGTGCACGAGCTCGACCGCGGCGGCAGCCGGCAGCAGGTCCTCCGCTCGCGCTCCGAGTGCGTCGCCCGTCGCGAGGCAGAGCACGGGCCGCACGCGCTTCCCGCCGAGCGCGTGCCGCATCGGCTGCTCGAGCGAGCCGAGGTCGGGTGCGAACGCGAGCTCCGCGAGGTAGCCCTCGACGAGCTCCCTCAGGTCGCTAGCCGGCCGGGGCATCCGGAGGCGTGACCGCCTCGGTCTCCGCGGCGCGCTTCGCGCGCTGCAGCTCGGCCTCGACCTCTTTCGCGAGCTCGGCGAGCTCCTGCAGGATGTCGATCGCCTGGTCGGGGTCGTCGGTGCCCTCGAGACGCGTCCGCGCCTGCTCGAGCCGCGCGAGCAGGTCTTCCGCCCGGTTCAGTGACTCTTCAGCGGTCATGCAACCTCCCGTTGTATACGACCGAGGATCCCGTTGACGAGGCGTGCGGCGTCCTCGGACGAATACCGCTTCGCGAAGGCGACCGCCTCGTTGATCGCGACTTCCACCGGTACCTCGCGCGTTTCGAGCTCGTGCACCGCGACGCGCAGCGCGCTCCGCTCAACCGCGCCGAGCCGATCGGCCGTCCAGCTCTCCGACGCGCCGGTGATCCGCTCGTCGAGCGAGCTCGCCCGTTCGGCGACCGCCTCGGCGACTCCGCGCGCCCACGGGTCGATCTCCCCCGCGTACTGCGAGCCGATCTGCTGCCCCGAGAGGTCCCATTGGTAGAGGAGCATCAACGCCTGACGGCGCGCCTGCCTACGCGAGAGCGCCATCTCTGGCCCTCAACGTTTCGAGCGTGGACGTCGAGTAGTCGCCTGTGCGGAACGGCTCGCTCGCGAGCACGGTGAGAGCGAGATCCCGCGTCGTCGGCACACCCTCGATCACCGTCTCGCGCAGCGCCCGCTCCGCGCGCGCGATCGCAGCAGCGCGCGTCGTGTCCCACACAACCAGCTTCGCGATCATCGAGTCGTAGAACGGCGGCACGATCGCGCCGGACTCGACGAACGTGTCGACACGCACGCCAGGCCCCTGCGCCGGCTGGAATTGCGCGATCCGGCCCGGCGACGGCCGGAAGTCGTGCTCCGGGTCCTCGGCGTTCAGGCGGATCTCGATCGCGTGGCCGCGGCGCGGCGCACGGCCGGTCACAGCGAGCTCCTCGCCGGCCGCGACCTGCAGTTGCTCACGTACGAGGTCGATGCCGGTGCACATCTCCGTGACCGGATGCTCGACCTGGAGGCGCGCGTTCAGCTCGATGAAGTAGAAGCTGCCGTCCGGGCCGAGCAGGAACTCGAACGTGCCCGCGTTCCGGTAGCCGACCGAACGGCACGCGCGCTCGGCCGCCGCCTCCATCGCCTCGCGCGTCTCGTCGGTCAGCGCGGCCGACGGCGACTCCTCGATCAGCTTCTGGTGACGGCGCTGGATCGAGCACTCGCGTTCGCCGAGGGTCAGCACGTTGCCGTGCGAGTCGCAGATCACCTGGATCTCGACGTGCCGCGCCGGCACGAGCGCCTTCTCGACGTACATCGTCCCGTCACCGAACGCTGCCTCCGCTTCAGCCGACGCGGTCCGGTACGCGTCCTCGAGATCGGCGGCGTCGGTGACGAGCCGCATGCCCTTTCCGCCGCCGCCGGCCGTCGCCTTGAGGAGCAGCGGGAAGCCGACCTGCGCGGCGACGTCGCGGACGTCGGCCAGCGACGTCGCGCCCTCCGTCCCCGGGACCGTCGGCACGTCGGCGGCGCGCATCGCCTGCTTCGCGGAGATCTTGTCGCCCATCAGCGCCATCACGTCGGCGGGCGGCCCGATGAAGACGAGGTCGTTGTCGACGCACGCTTCGACGAACACCGGGTTCTCGGCGAGGAACCCGTAGCCGGGATGCACGGCCTCGCAGCCGGTCGTCTCCGCGGCGGCGATCACGCTGGGGATGCGCAGATAGCTCTCGGCTGCCGTCGGGGGGCCCACGCGCACGGCGTGGTCGGCCATGCGGACGTGGAGGGCCTCGGCATCCGCGGTCGAGTAGATCGCGACCGCCTCGGCCCCGAGCTCGTGCAGCGCGCGGATGACGCGAACCGCGATCTCACCCCGGTTCGCGACGAGGACACGCTTGAACATCAGAGAAGCGGCGGTCCAGCGACCGGCTCGAGCTCGAAGAGCAGCTCGCCGTACTCGACCGGCTCGGCGTTGCCGACGTGAATCGCCCGCACGACCGCCTCGATCTCCGCCTTCACCTCGTTCATCAGCTTCATCGCCTCGAGGATGCAGAGCGTCTGCCCCGGCGCAACCGCATCGCCCTCCTCTACGAACGGCGCGGCATCCGGCGACGGTGCCCGGTAGAACGTCCCGACCATCGGGCTCTCGACGCGGACGAGCGCATCGTCGCGGGGCCCCGACGTGCCCGGCTCCGCGTCCGGCGGCGGCTGCGGGACCGCGACGATCGGCGGGGCGCCCTGCTCCGGTTGGCGGCGGACGCTGACGCGCATCCCGTCCTCTTCGATCGTGATCTCGCCGATGCCGGTCTCCTGGACGATCCGCACCAGGTCGCGGATCTTCTCGGCGCGCGCGCGGTCGACACCACGCGCGGCGAGCGACTCGTCGCCGCCCGATCGTTCGCGGATCGAGCGGAGCAGCGCCTCTGCCTCCTCGCCGAAGAGCGCGAGAAGCAACAGCTCTTCCTCGCTCGACGCGAGCCCCGCCGCTTCCGCGCGGATCTCGTCGAGCTCGACCGGGTTCTCCTCGGCAAGCGCGCTCTCCTCCGTGCGCCGCTCGACCGCGCGCCGTAGGCCGGCCACGATCGGTCCCGGCGTACGACCGAAGCGCCCTTCGACGAGCTCACGCAGCTCGTCGACCATCGTCGAGTAGCGGTTCGCGGTCAGCACGTTGATCAGCGCCTGGGAGGCGACGATCTGACCGATCGGCGCGGCGAGCGGCGGCGAGCCGACCTCGTCGCGCACCTTGATCACCTCCTCGAGCACCTCGTCGAGCCGGTCGCCGGAGGCCTGCGAGCGCAGCTGCTGGTCGAGGGCGGCGACGAGGCCGACCGGGAGCTTCTGCTGAGCGGCGCGCACGGCGATCCGAGGTGCGAGCGGCGCGACCGGCTCGTCGCCGATGTGCTCGTCGACCAGGTCGGCGGCGGCCCAGAGCTTGTCCATGTCGATCCCCGGCGACAGGCCGAGCCCGGAGAGCGCCTGCGCGGCGGCCTCGGCCGAGACGCGGTGCATCGTGAGCGCAACCGGGTAGACGGTCGCCGCGATGACGTCGGCGCCTGCACGCGCCGCTTCGATCGCGGCCGCGAGCGCGTTGCCGCCGGCGCCCTGTGCGTAGAGGCCGACCGGGAGGCCCGAGACTTCCCGCAGCTCCGCGACGAGCTCGCTGGCGCGATGGGGTTGCAGCAACGCGGCCGGGTCGTTGAGCAGGAGCCGGGCGGCGCCGAGCTCGGGCAGACGCCTCGCTGCGTCGACCAGCGCCTCGTGGCGACCGCTGCCGTACAGCAATCCCGCCTCGAACTCGCTCTTCGAGGCGACGATCGCCTCGGCCGCCTCGCGAAGGTTGTCGACGTCGTTCAACGGGTCGTGGAGACGGAAGACACCGATCCCGCTCTGCGCTGCCGACGCGACGAACCGGCGGGCGAAGTCGCGTCCGACCGGCCGTGAGCCAACGAGGAAGCGGCCGCGAAGCGCGAGGGCGAGCGGCGTGGAGGTCCGCGCCTTCAGCGCGCGGATCCGCTCCCACGGGCTCTCGACGCCGCGCCGGACCGCGTTGTCGAACACGCCGCCGCCGGACACCTCGAGGTACGCGAAGCCCGCCTCGTCGAGGAGCTCCGCGAGGCGCAGGAGATCGGCCGTCGGCATCAGGCCGGCGAGGGGCTCCTGGCTCAGTACGCGGATCGTCGTGTCGACCAGGCGCGGCATGGCACGGGACGATACCCTGCTCTCGATGGGAAACCCCAGCGAGTGGGTCCGGTGCGTGGAGTGCAAGCACGAGTACGAGCTTCCCGCGCTCGGCGAGGAAATGGGTTGCCCGATGTGCGGCGGTGTCAGCTGGATCTCGACGCGGATCGCAGCCGCGCCGGTTCCCGAACCGCAATACGAGACGCAGCAGACCTGAGCTTCCCGCAGGGGAAGCGGCGTCCCCGCAGAACAGCGTCTGGCGATGTCCACGATGTCGCCTGAGCTCGCGCTCGTCGACCCTGAGCTGCGCGCAGAAGCGGTCGCGAGGCTTCCGCCGATCTACGTGAACGCGTTTCTCGACGTTCGGGCACGCCCGATCGAGCAACGGCCGTCGTTCAGCCTCTCGGCGGTACTGGCGTACCTGCTCCTCGCAGTCGTGCGGACAGTTGTCTTCGAAGTCGCGGTGTTCATCGGCGTCTTCGCCGTCGTCCTGCTGGCGAGCCTGATCGGCTAGGCGCGCTGGATGTAGCGCTTCTCGCGCGGGTCGACCTTGATCCGGTCGCCCACGTTCACGAACAGCGGGACCTGCACGACGGCGCCGGTCTCGAGCGTCGCCGGCTTCGTCACGTTCGACACCGTGTCGCCCTTCACGCCGGGCTCGGTGTCGGTCACTTGGAGGACGACCGATGCCGGCAGCTCGACGCCCGACGGCGACCCGCCGATGAACATCACTTGCACGCTGGACGACGGCTGCATGAACGGCAGCTCGTCCTCGAGATCGGCGTGTGGCAGCGACAGCTGCTCGTACGTCTCCTCATCCATGAAGACGACCTCGTCACCCGAGTCGTAGAGGTATTGCATGTTCTTCTGCTCGGTGCGGATGCGCGTGAACTTCTCGCCCGCGCGGAACGTCTTGTCGACCACCGACCCCGCCGAGAGTGACTTGAGCTTCGTCCGCACGAATGCTCCGCCCTTGCCGGGCTTGACGTGCTGGAACTCGACGATCCGCCACGTCTGGCCCTCGAGCTCGATGTGCATCCCGTTCCGGAACTGGTTGGTGGAGACGACCTCTGCCATCGGCGCGTGAGGGTAGCGAACCGCTACCTAACCTCGATCAAGTCCTTCCGGAAGCTCGTGAGCACGTCGACGCCGTCGTCGCGGACGATCGCCATGTCCTCGATCCGAACGCCGCCGACACCCGGCAGATAGATGCCAGGCTCGATCGTGACGCAGTGGCCTGCCTCCAGTGTGTCCGTTGACTCCGTCGAGAGCCGCGGCGCCTCGTGCACCGCGAGACCGACACCGTGTCCGAGCCCGTGGCCGAAGTTGCCGCCAAACCCCGCGGCGGTGATCGGATCGCGCGCGATCGCGTCGGCGTCGACGCCCGTGAGCCCCGCTTTGATGCCCGCCACCGCCTTCTGCTGCGCGTCCAGGCAGACGTCGTACGCCCGGCGAAGCTCGTCGGGCAGCAATCCGCCGGTCGAGAACGTGCGCGTGCAGTCGCTGCAGTACCCGTCCACCCGCACGCCCCAGTCGACGGTCACAAGCGTGCCCTTCTCGACGATCGCGTCCGTCGGATGAGCATGCGGCAGCGCACCATTCTGGCCGGAGGCGACGATCGACGGGAAGGAGAGCTCTTGTGCGCCGTGTGCGTGCAGCAGCTCGTGCAGGCGCCACGCAAGCTCGAGCTCGCTGCGGCCGACCCAGGTCTCCGCGGTCAGCGCCTCGAGGCCACGGTCGGCGATGCGCGCGGCCTTGCGGAGAGTCGCGACCTCCTCGTCGTCCTTGATCGCACGTACGCCGTCGACGATGCCGCGTGTCGGAACGAGCTTCGCCTTGCCTGCGGAAAGTCGCTCCCATTCCAGGTACGGGAGGACGTCGGCCTCGAACTGAACCGTTCCCTTCAGCTTCTCGCCGACGTCGATCGTCAGCGCGCGCTTCGTCATCTCGACGGTGACACCGGACACGGCCTGCGCCGCCTCGGCGTAGCGGAAGTCGGTATACAGCGTCGTCTCACCGCCGGGCCGCACGAGCAGCGCGGCGTTCGAGCTGTCGAACCCGCACAGGTAGAAGACGTTCGTCAGGTTCGTGACGAGAAGCGGCGATTCGAGCCGCTCTCCGAGCGCTGCGAGGCGTGTCATTGCTCCACCTTTCCCGCGAGATACTCGAGCGCCTCGCGATAGCCGTCGGGACCTTTGCCGATGACGCGGTGCGACGCGACGTCCGCGACGACGCTGAACCGCCGCCATTCCTCCCGGTTTTCGATGTCGGACAGATGCACCTCGACGAGAGGCACTTCCAGCAGCTCGAGCGCGTCCCTGATCGCCCAGCTGTAGTGGCTCCATGCGCCCGCGTTCACGATCACGGCGTCGACGTTGTCGTATGCGTCGTGGACCCATTCGATGAACTCGCCCTCGCTGTTCGTCTGGCGACAGCGCGCGGTGATGTCGAGCGAGTGCGCCCACCCGTAGATGCGGCTCTCGAGCTCGTTCAGGCTGAGGCCGCCGTACATCTTCGGGTCGCGACGCGAGAGCACGTCGAGGTTCGCGCCGTTCAGGACGAGGACCTGCATCAGGCGATGAGCGTATCCAGCGCGGCTCGGACAACGTCCGCCGGCCGCCGCTCGACGACCGGGCCGTCGTCGCCGAGCAGCACGAGGTTGATCGCCCCACCCGCGCGCTTCTTGTCTCGGAGCAGCGCCTCCCACGCGCGGTCCCGGTCGACCGCGACCGGCTGCGGATCGAGCTCGTCCAGAGCGCTCGGATCGCGGCCGGAGAGACGTAGCGCAGCGACGAGACCGAGCGCCACCGCGTCGCCGTGCGGCAGGTCGAAGCCGGCGGCCGCCTCGAGCGCGTGCGCGAACGTGTGGCCGAGATTGAGCCATTGCCGGACGCCGCGATCGTGCGGGTCGCGGAGGCAGAGAGCCGCCTTGTAGGCCGCGGCGCCGCGGACATCGAGGTCCTTCCCCGCGAGCAGCCGCGTCTTCACGAGCTCGGCGAGACCTTGCCTGCGCTCGCGCTCCGGGAGCGTCTCCAGCAACGACTCGTCGATGACCACGCGTGAGGGCCAGTGGAACGCACCGGCGAGGTTCTTGCCCTGCGGGATGTCGATCCCCGTCTTCCCGCCGATCCCCGCGTCGACCTGCCCGACGAGCGTCGTCGGCACCGCGACCCAAGGCACGCCGCGAAGGTACGTCGCCGCCGCGAAGCCCGCGGTGTCCGTCACCGACCCACCGCCGAGCGCGACGACGGTCCCACCGCGGTCGAGGGCCAGCTCAGACCAGAGACGGTCGACCACGCGCAGCTGCTTCGCCTCCTCACCCGGCGGTAGCTCGTGAATCGAAGCGATCCGGTCGCCGAGCGCCTCCTGCGCGCGCGGTCCGTGGATGCCCATCACAGTCGAATCCGCGACCAGCGCGAGCGGGCCGTCTCCCGGCACCAGCTCTCCGAGCCGCTCCAGCGCTCCGGGCTCGTGGTGGATCCCGGCAGCCGCGAGCGTCACGCCGTCCAGATCGCGCGCGACCGCGTCGGCAACCTCGAGATAGAGCGGCGCTCGACGTTCGAAGCGGCTTCGAAACTCGGTCTCGTCGGCGGCGAGGGGGCGCGGGCTGCCCTGGACGCGCTGCCACGCGGTGTCGACGTCCACGTCGAGAAACACACGCAGCGCACCCGTCTCCCGCAACAGCCCGCGCGTCTCGACGGCACCCCCGCCGACGGCCACGACCGCGGGCGTCGTCCGGCGGCAGACCTCCCGGACGAAGTCGGCCTCGATCGCACGGAACGCCTCTTCGCCGCGCTCGGCGAACAGATCCCAGATGGCGCCGTGCGCCTCCTCCACCTCGCGGTCGACGTCGTAGAACGGACGATCGAGCCGCTCCGCGAGCTGCGCGCCGAGCGTCGTCTTCCCCGCGCCCATGAACCCTACGAGCGCGATGTGCCGGTCCAGCGCATTCAGTGCCATTGAATGCGCTCGCAGTAGGCGCGATGCGCGCCGATGAAGTCGCCGACTGCGTCGCCGCCGAACTTCTCCTTCGCCGCCACGGCCAGCTCCCAGGCGACCGCTGCCTCCGCGACGACTGCGAGCGCCTCGACCGCAGCGACATCGGAGCGCTCGACGAGCGCCGTCGCCTCCTCCCCGGTCGCGAGGTCGACCGACGCGAGGGGCTTCATCAGGGTCGGTAGCGGCTTCATCGCCGCGCGGACGACGACCTCCTCGCCGTTCGACACGCCCGCCTCGATCCCGCCGGCACGGTTCGACGTGCGGCGCCGTGACGTGGAGATCTCGTCGTGCGCCTCCGATCCGCGCAGCGACGCGAGCGCGAACCCGTCGCCGATCTCGACGCCCTTCACGGCCTGGATTCCCATCACCGCTGCAGCCAGGCGAGCGTCGAGCCGGTCCTCCTTCGTCGCGTACGAGCCGAGCCCGGGTGGGACGCCGACGGCACGCACCTCGACGACGCCGCCGACGGTGTCGCGCTCGCTCCGCGCCTCGTCGATGCGGGCGCGCAAGCCGTCCTCGTCCACCGTCAGTCCCTGCACCGAGATTCCGATCTCCGTGAGCAGCGCCTTCGCCACGGCGCCGGCCGCGACGTGCACCGCGGTGTGCCGGGCAGACGCGCGCTCGAGCGCGTTGCGCACGTCCTCGTGGCCGAACTTCTGCACACCCGCGAGATCGGCGTGGCCGGGCCGAGGCAACGTGACCTCCTTCGTTCCCTTGCCGGAGGGCTCCCCTTCCGGCGGCCACGGGGACATCCCCCACGTCCAGTTCTTGTGGTCGCGATTCCGGACGACGAGCGCCAGCGGCGTTCCGAGCGTGCGGCCGTGTCGCAGCCCTGCCAGCACCTCGACGGTGTCCTGCTCGATCTGCTGACGAGGGGAGCGGCCGTAGCCCGCCTGCCGGCGTGCGAGATCGGCGTCGATCGCCCCGCGGTCGAGCGTCAGGCCCGCAGGCAGCCCGGTGATGATCGCCACGAGCGCGGGGCCGTGGGACTCGCCGGCCGAGGAAAGGCGAAGAGTCACAGACGGAACCCTAGAGTGCGGCGTGACGGCGCTGGCACGGTCGTCTTCCGGCTGACCGGCGTCGTGCACTTCGCATTCGCAGCTCGCGCGGGAGTTCGCCGGTGACGGCGATTCGGTTGCAAAGGTCACGAGAGCCGTCAAAGAGGTGACTGTCGAGGGTGCAAACGGCGACGAACGGGCATTCAATCGCTCGAACCACGACGGCGTCGTCGGCGACGACGCGTAGTTCGCCCGCTTCCACGACATGACGTACGCGCCGGTGAAGGACGAGCCCCTTTCCGCAACGTTCCCCTCGATCCCCCAGACGACGCAGTGACGCGGCGGATCTCGGTGATCGTTGTCGCGCTTGCGTGCGTGGGCGCGGCGCACGCCGCACAGCGCATCGCCCTGCCGTCGCCGATCGCGCCGCTGTCGGCGCAACCTCCGCTCGCCGGCGGAGCGAGGACGTCCGCGGAGAACGTCGCGCACCAGGTCTCCGCCGTGACGAATGTCGCGGTGGCGGTCGACCAAGCCGGCGCGCCGTTCGCCGTGACCGCCACTCAGCGCCTCGACGTGCGCGGGATCGGCGATTACTTCTTCACCATCGGAGCACCGGTGCTCGCGGTGCGGGCTCCGGCCGATTCGGCGTCGGTTCCGGGGATGCGGACCGGGTCGATCGTCTGGGCAGGCTTCGACCCGGGCGAGCGCGTGCTGATCGCCCGCGCAACACTCGAGCCGGCGAGGGCCGTCCCGGCTCTGCCGCTCCGGATCCGCGTGCGCGGCGACACGGTCATGCTCGAGAACACCACGGGCATCACGGTCGGGACGTTCAGCGCCGATGCACCGCGCGCACCCCTCGTCGCGTACCTCGCACGGCTCCGCGGCGAAGTGGCGCACGGCCGAACGCCGTTGCAGACGAGCGTGCCGCTCGCCTCGACACCCAGCAACGAACGGATCACGGTTGCAGCGCCGCTCCACATCACCGGGACGATCGGCCGTCAACGCATCGATCTGTCACTGAGCAGGCGGACGCAGATCCACGGCAGCGGTCGAATCGACCTTCGCGCCGAACCGGTCCAGCACGTCGACGAGGTCACGGGACGGAGCGGCCGCGTGCTGCTGCGCGAGGCGATCCGGGCGACGCTCACGCTTGCACGCGCGAATCAGTACGACGAGTTCCTCGGGAATCCCGATCCCGCCGGCTCGAGCCGGACGGTGTACGCCTACCGGACGTCGAGCCCGCCGCACGCCGCTCCGATCGCGGCAGTCGGCCGCAACCGGCGAACCTGGGTCGAGACTGCGCTCGTCGTCGCGACCCTCGCAGCCGCGCTTCTCGGGGGCGCCGCGCTGTGGGCTAGATCCTGACCGCGGCCCGCATCGCCTCGACCGGCGGCTCGAGGCCGGTCCAAAGCCTGAAACCGGCGGCACCCTGCCGAACGAGCGACTCCCGCCCGTCCACGACCGTGCAGCCTGCAGCCCGTGCGGCGCGCACGAGCGCGGTCTCCTCGGGCCCGTAGGCGAGGTCGACGACCGTCTGCCCGGCCGTGGGCTCGACGAGGATCTCGTCGCGCACCGGTGTCGCGTTCACGATCAGGTCGCAGCCGGTCGCGTCCGGCGGCCAGTCACCGCTGCGGGTGAATACGCGCGTGTCTGCCGGGAGACCCGGCGCAAGTGCCTTCGCTGCTCCCCCGCCACCGATCACGCATGCGTGCGTCGCGTCGATGCCCGCGAGGATCTCCTTGTCGGTGTTGGAGCCGAGCACACGGCCGTCGCGGAACACGAGCGTGTTCACCGCGTCACCGTCGGCTTCGTCGCACGCCGCCACAACCTGCTCCTTGTACGGGATCGTCACGTTCGCGCCGGCGAAGCCGAGCGTGCGCAGCGCCGCAACGGCCGCGACCACGTCGCCGACGTCGAACGCGTCGTAGCGCCAGTCGAGGCCACGCGCGGCAAACGCGGCGTTCTGCATGCGCGGTGACAGTGACTGCGCAACCGGCCGGCCGAGAAGCGCGACGTGCATCACTCAGCAGCCGTAGCCATGCGCACAAAGGTACTGCTGGAACGCCGTCGCGCTCGCGGTGAAGAAGTGATGGCGCTTGTCGGGCTTGGCGACGAAATAGAGATAGTCGACCTTCGCCGGATGGGCGGCCGCGCGGATCGACGCCAGGCCCGGGTTGTTGATCGGCGTCGGCGGCAAGCCGGCGTGGAGGCGCAGGTTGTACGGCGTCTGGTTCTGGAGCTGCGACTGGTGGATCGACTCCGTGCCGGGGATCTCGAGCGCGTAGCGAAGAGCGGCGTCGATCCCGAGCGGCATGCGTAGGTGCAACCGGTTGTAAATGACCGCCGCGATCGTCGCGCGCTCGCTCTCGACGACCGCCTCGCCCTGGATCAGCGACGCAATCGTCAGGACGTCGTACGGCGTCAGGTTTTTCGAGTGCGCATACGCCATATTCACCGACTTCCAGTTCGCGCAGAATGCCTTCACCTGTTGCGTGACGAGTTGCTTCGAGGTCGTCTTCGCGAGGAAGTCGTAGGTGGCCGGGAACAGGAACCCCTCGACCTTCACCTGCTTGTGCGGCGCAAAGCAGGGGATGACGAGCGACTTCGTCGCGCGGACGTACGAGGCACGCGCGAGCGCGACCGGCTTGCCTTTCTTGCGCTCGGCGATCTTGGCGACGGCTGCCACGCGGTCGGCCATCGTGCTTCGCGTGAACCCCTCCGGGAACACGATGCGAAACGGCTTCGGCGGCGGCGGGAGGACCGTCGTCGTCGGAGCCGCCGCCTTGTGGCTGTGCGGTAGCGCAACGGCGACAGCCACGATCGCAGCGGCGATCGCGAGCCCGACAACCGTCAACGCCGTCACGCGACGCCGGCGCAGCTGGGCGGGCGTCACGCGCGGCCGCTCTGCCATCGCTCCAGATAGCCCGTGAGAAGGTGTGCCGCCGCACGGGCGTCGTCGCCGTCGGCGAGCACGGAGGTGAACCGCTCGTCGAACGTCTCGATCGGAGCGGTGATCGCGCCGCGCAGCCGTTCGACGAATGCCTGGGTCACGCGTGCCTGCTCGCCGTGCTCGCCGCGCAAGGTCAGCGGCATCCCGACGACGACGAGCTCAGGCTCCTCTGCGGCGATCACCGCCAAGAGCTCGGCGAAGCCCGCGTCGGTAGTTGCGCGCTGGATCGTCGTCATCGGCCGCGCAAGCGTGCCGGTCGGGTCGGACACGGCGACACCGGTCCGCGCGGAGCCGAAGTCCAATGCCAGCACCTTCAAGAGATTGCGGCGGCGAGCTTGTCGCGGCCCGCTTCGAGCGCATCGCGCACGGCATCGACGTTCTTGCCTCCCGCTTCGGCGAGGGTCGGCCGCCCGCCTCCCCCGCCGCCGATGATCGGACCGAGCTCGCGCACGATCTTCACGGCGTCGATCTCCGCGAGCGCGTTGTCGAGATTCACGACGAGCGCCACCTTGCCGTCGTCCGCGGACGCCAGCACGACGGCGGAAGCATCCTCGCGTTGGCGGATCTGGTCCGAGAAATCGCGCAGTGCGCTGCCGCGCGCACCCTTCACCTCGGCCACGAATACGGCGCCCTGGCGGTCCTGCCACACGATGTCCGGGCCGGCGACTTCTTCTGCCTTCGGCTTCCTCGCGTCGCGGCGTACCTGGTCGAGCTCCAACTGGATCGCGCTCAGCTCGCGGCTCCGGCCCTCGAGCACGCTCCACGCCTCACCGGCGGTGACCGCTTCAATGCGACGGGCACCGGAGCCGACCGCACGCTCGCTGAGGATCACGAACGGGCCGATCTCAGCGGTCGAGCGGACGTGCGTGCCACCGCAGAGCTCGCGCGAGTAGTCGCCGATCTCGACGACGCGGACCTCGTCGCCGTACTTCTCACCGAACAGCATCATCGCGCCGAGCTTGCGCGCCTCCTCGATCGGCGTCACGTAGGTGCGCACGGGGATCGCCTCGAACACCTTCTCGTTCACGATCCGTTCGACGCGGTCTCGCTCGTCCGCCGAGAGGCCCGTCGGGTGCGTGAAGTCGAACCGCAGCTTCTCGGGGCGCACCGCGGAGCCGGCCTGCTTCACGTGGTCGCCGAGCACGTCTCGGAGCACCTGGTGGAGCAGGTGGGTCGCAGTGTGGTTCGTCATCGTGGGGAACCGCTGTGACCACGTCACGACCGCGCGCACACGGTCGCCCGCCGCGAAGCCGCTCCCCTCGAAGAGAAGCGCCTGGTCGTCGCCGATCCTGTACGCCGCACGGAGGACCGCGACCTCGCCGCTCTCCTCGTGCACGAGCTCCCCGCTGTCCGTGACCTGACCACCGCTCTCGGCGTAGAACGGCGACTCGCGGAGCTTGCAGAGGAACGTTCCGTCTCCGATGTCCTCGACGGCCCCGGCCTGGGTGAGCACGTCGAGCTTCGCGTAGCCGACGAACTCCGACTCGAACCCGGCGCCCGACGCGAACTCGGCGGCGCGCTGCAGGTCGCTCTTGTCGCCGCCGGCGCGCGAGACGACGCGGTGCTCCTCCATCAGCGCGCGGAAGCCGTCGATGTCGACGGGCTGGCCGCGGTCCTCCGCGAGCTCCTGCGTGAGCTCGATCGGGAACCCGTACGTCGCGGCGAGCGTGAACGCATCCTCCGCCTCGATCGTCCGGCGGCCGGCGAGGTCGTCGAACACTCGCTGCCCGCGGGCGAGGGTCTCGGAGAACCGCTCGTCCTCCCCGCGCCACACGCGCTCGATCTCGTCGGCGTGCTCCGTGAGCTGCGGGTACGCCTCGCCCATCTGCGCGACGACGACACGCGAGAGCCGATGCGAGTCCTGCAAGCCGATGCGGTTCGCCTGGTGGATCGCGCGGCGCAGCAGGCGGCGGCAGATGTACCCGCGCCCCTCGTTCGACGGCTCGATCCCCTCCGCGATCAGGAAGCTCGCAGCCCGGCCGTGGTCGGCGAGCACGCGGTGCGCCCGCAGCGAGATCTCGCTCTCGCGATACGGAACGCCCGACTCAGCCTCGATCCACTCCATGATCTCGCGGAAGCCGTCCGTATCGAAGACGGAGCTCACGTCCTGAAGCACGCACGCGAGACGCTCGAGCCCGTTGCCCGTGTCGACGTTCGGTGTCGGCAGCTCGACGAGCACGTTGCCGGGCTGCAGGTCGTAGGCCATGAAGACGAGGTTGTAGATCTCCATGATCCGGTCGCAGTGGCCCGGCCCGCAGTTCTGCGGGTCGTCGCACGCGTACTTGCCGCCGCGGTCGTAGAAGATCTCTGAGCACTGTCCGCACGGGCCGACTTCACCGGACTGCCAGAAGTTGTCCTTGCCGAGCCGGACGATGCGCTCCGGCGGGATCCCTTTCCGGAGCCACGCGGCGATCGCGACCTCGTCCTCCCCGAGGCCGAGCGCCGGATCGCCTTCGTGCACGGTCGCCCACAGCCGCTCCGGCTCGAGGCCGAGCACCTCCGTGACCCACTCCCACGCGAAGTCGACTGCCTCGTCCTTGTAGTAGTCACCGAACGAGAAGTTGCCCATCATCTCGAAGAAGGAGCAATGCCTCTCGGTGCGCCCGACCTCCTCGAGATCGGTGTCTTTACCACCGGCGCGCAGGCACTGCTGGATGCTGACGACGCGCGGCGACGGCGGCTCCCTTGTGCGCAGGAAGTAGGGCTTGAACTGCTGCATGCCGGCGCTGATGAAGAGCGTCGAGAGGTCCTCGGGCGGCGGAATCAGCGAGTGGCCGGGCACACGGAGGTGCCCGCGCTCCTCGTAGAAGCGCTGGAAAGCCTCACGCAGCTCCGCCGTGCTCATCGCCACGGCGACAGGTTACGTGGCGCGGTCCGGGTCTAGCTCGTCGGCGGCGATCTCGGCGCGGATCTTCTCGAGCGCGCGGCGGATCAGACGTGAGACATGCATCTGCGAGATGCCGACCTGCTGCGCGATCTGCGACTGCGTCAGGCCTTCGAAGAAGCGCAGGTGCAGGATCTGCCGTTCGCGCGGGTCGAGCACCTTGAAGCCGGGCGCGAGCACCGCGCGGTCCTCCGAGACTTCGTACTGGTGCTCCACCTCGCCGAGCGACTCGAGCGGGTCGAGCTCCTCCCCGTCCTCGGTGCCGCCGCCGGTCGAGAGCGACAGCGACGAGTACGCGCGGCCGGACTCGAGTGCCTCGAGCACGTCTTCCTCGTCGACACCTGCAGCCTTCGAGAGCTCCGGGATCGTCGGCGAGCGACCGAGCTGCACTGTCAGCTGCTCGATCAGCTTGGAAAGGCGCACGTTCAGCTCCTGGAGACCGCGCGGCACGCGGACGGCCCAGCCGCGGTCGCGGAAGTGCCGCTTGATCTCGCCGATGATGTTCGGCGTCGCGTAGGTGGTCAGCTCGACGCCGCGCTCGATGTCGAACCGGTCGATCGCCTTGATCAGCCCGATCGATCCGATCTGCACGAGGTCGTCGAGCTGCTCGCCGCGGTAGCTGTACCGCCGCGCGAGCGAGCGGACGAGCGACATGTACTGCTCGATCAGCTGCTCACGAGCCTGCAGGTCGCCCTGCTCGTGGTAGCGGCGCAGCAGGATCTTGTCGTTCTCAGCCACGGCTCGTGACCTTCTTCGTCAGCCTGACCCACGCGCCGTCGACGTGGATGTCGTCGACCGTCGACTCGAGCACCCGTCGCAGGCCGAGCGCGCCGTCGTCACCCTCGCGCTCGATCTCGTCGAGGACCTGCTCGGTGAGCGGCCCGACGACCGTCTCGAGCTCGCCGTCTCGCGGCGTCATCCGCACCGTGATCTCACCGGCACTCGGGTCCGTGCGCGCGAGGATCGCATCGAGCGCGAGCTCGAGATCCTCGAGATTCTCGATCGTCAGATTCAGGCGGACCGCGAGCCCGCCGAGCACGAGGTGTGCCACGCGATGGAACTCCGGCTCGCGCGGAAGCTTGAGCGTGATCTCGTCAGTCACGGGAAGTGGTCGCCTTCAGTTCCTCTTCGAGATCGTGCTCGCGTCGCGCCGACGCTTCTTTCGCCTCGGCCATCGAGGCCGAGAACCCGCGCCGTGCACGCAGTGAGGCCCAGCCGTGCGACACGCCGGCCGAAAAGCCGGCGAGTTTCTGCACCGGCCGCTTCACCGCGAAGCTGACCGAGCGCACGGCCTCGTCGACTGCACCGACGGCGTCGACGGCGCTGTCCGTCGCGGTATCGAGCTTGTCGAGCTGCGCGTTCACCCGGTCGACCGATCCCCCAACCTTGTTGATAACAGGCAGAACCTCACGTTCTGTCCCACGAATCAACGAGGAAAGCCGGTCAAACGTTACGGCCAACCGGAGAAACGCCCAGCCGAGGCCGACACCGACCGCGACGAGGAACACTGCAAGCGCGAGATCTGCGAGATCTCCGAACGAGAAAGCGATCACCACGGCAGGAAGACTAGTCGGCGGTTGCGGACGTGACCAACCCGGAACCGACGACCACGTCCCCGTCGTAGAGCACTGCCGCCTGGCCGCGCGCCACGCCGTAGGCGGGCTCATCCAGGCGGAGCCTGAAACCGTTCGCCGTCTCCTCGACGGCTGCGGGGACGGCGGGCGAGCGGTAGCGCAGCTTCGCCTCGACACGGCCCGCCGTCGCGAAGAGCCGCCCGCGGACGCTGACCGTGCGGCGCGCGAGCGCTTCGCGCGGCCCGACCACGACGGTGTTCGTGCGGGCGTTCGTCTCGAGCGCGTACAGCGGCTCCGCCGCGGCCACACCGAGCCCGCGGCGCTGCCCCGGCGTGAACCGCCAGTAGCCGTCGTGGGCGCCGAGCTCGGCGCCTGCCGCATCGACGAGCGCGCCGGGCGCAGACGCGAGACCGTGCCGCTCGAGGAACGCCCGATAGTCGCCGCCCGCGAGGAAGCACGCCTCCTGGCTCTCGGCGCGACCGGCGGCGGCGAGCCCGGCCGCCGTTGCCTCGGCCCGCGTCTCCGACTTCGTCTGGGTGCCGAGTGGGAACGAGACGTGTGCGAGCCGGCGCGGATCGAGCCGCGCGAGCATGTAGCTCTGATCCTTCGCCGGATCGACGGCGCGTGCGAGCAACGTCCGTCCGTCGCGCTCGACGATGCGTGCGTAGTGGCCGGTCGCGAGGCGGGCCGCACCGATGCGCCGGGCGAACGCGAGCAACTCTGCGAACCGGAAGCCGCCGTTGCAACGGATGCACGGATTCGGTGTCTCGCCGCGCGCGTAGCCGCGCACGAATGGTCCCACGACTGCGCGGCGAAACTCCTCGCGCAGATCGAGCGTCACGTGCGGCAGCCCACGGGAGTGGCACAGCGCGCGCGCCGCGATCACGGCGGACGGTGAGCAACATGCGCGCTCGGCGTCCGGCCCGTCCGGATCGAGCCAGAGGCGCAGCGTGACGCCGACCGCGCTCGGTCCGGAGCGAAGCAGGGTGACGGCGCTGTCCACGCCGCCGCTCATCGCGACCGCGACCCGGGCAGGATCGGCGGCCGCCCGCACAGCAGGAGCGAGCGCGTTCGCGAGCGCGTCGACCGGGAGCGTCTCGCCGCCGACCGCGGCGGCCTCGAGCAAGGTCAGTCCGCGCAGGTCCTGCCCGAGCCCGTCGGCATCCGCGTCGACGATGCGGTCGGCGTCGACGCGCAGTCTGACGGCCGCCCACTCCGGGCCGCGCGCGGAATCGCCGAAGAGCTCCATGGGATCAGGGTAGATCTAGAGGTGCCCCGAGGCCGCCGACCTGCCGCGCCCCGTGTGAACCTGGACAAGCCAGGTGGGTGCCGTGCGGGAGGCCGGACGCGAGCGTCCGGAGCCCCGACGCGGGCTCCCTTTCACATGGTGTTGGTTCTACATGGTGGCGCGGCGCGCGAACGACCTCGAGCACCGCTCGCACCGTAGCCGATCACCCCGCCTCGGCATATGACCAGTGGATCTCCTGCACGCCGCGCAGCCCCACGCGCCGCGCGAGCGCGTCGGTGAGGTCGAACTCGCGCCCCTGCGTGTATGGACCGCGGTCGACGACAGGGACGAAGACGGTGTGGCCGTGGAACGTGATGAAGATCTTCACGCCGCACGGCAGCGTCGGGTGCGCGACACCCTCCGTCGCGCTCGTGATCACGCCGCCGCACGCCGTCTTGCGACCGAACGCCTCCGGCCCGCTCGAGCCGGCGAGCGCGACGTAGGAGCCGACAGGCTTCGGGCCACTCGCCGTGTGATGGCGGGTCTGGGCGGTGACCGCGAGCGCGATCGCGCCGCCGAGGAGAGCAAGCGCCAGGAGCGCGATCTCCCGCGTCGCGAGGCGCATCCTCACGTGGCGGCCGCGGCGCCGGGCAGCCGACGTTCTCCGCGCGGCCACGCCGGAACGTCGACGACGCCCGAGTCGGCGCCTCCCCGGCGCCCGAACCTCCTGGCCGGCGGAGCGCCGGCGAGTGGATCGAAGCTGTAGCGAGCGGCCCGCGAGCTTCGCTCCGGCAGCCGCCGTGGCGGCGTCTCCTCGCCGACCGGCGCGGCGGGCATCGCCGCGACCGTCCATGGATCCGCATCCGCGTCGGCCGCCGTCGCGAAGACCGGCTCCTGGCCTTCCTCCCCCTCCCGCTGCACCGGCCCGAACAGCGGCCATTCGCCGAGCACATCCGCACGCAAGGATGCGGATGCGATCCAGGTCGGCGCGTCGTCGCGGCCCGCGTCGGGGTAGCCCTGCACGACCTGCTCGAGCGGTTGCGGCGGCGGCAAGTCGACGCGCGGGAGGTAATAGCGCGGCGGCAGCCCGGCGCCGTAATGCGGCTCACCGCGCCACGCCGTCCACTCGAGCGCGGCGACGACGAGCCAGCCAAGTGCCATTGCGCCGACGATCTCGAGCGCGTCCAGGTGCGCGAGCGCGAGCGCGACCGTCAGCGCGGACAAGAAGAGTGCCTCGACGACGAACCGGGATCCGCGACGCTCGGGCATGAAGCCGAGTTCAGGCCTTCGCCGGGTCTTCCTGCGGAAGCGCGCGGATGCCGCTCTCGGCGAGCACGTCGTCCGGCATCGGCGTCGGCGCGCCCGTGAGTGGGTCGGTGCCACTCGACACTTTCGGGAACGCGACGATCTGGCGGATGTCGGGCTCGCCGGCGAGGAGCGCGACGAACCGTTCGATCCCCATCGCGAACCCGCCGTGCGGCGGCGCGCCCATCGCAAGCGCATCGAGCAGAAAGCCGAACTTCGACTTCGCCTCGTCGTCGGTCATGCCCATCGTCTTGAAGACCCGCTCCTGCACATCGACGTCGTGAATCCGGATCGAGCCAGAGCCGAGCTCCCAGCCGTTCCAGACGAGGTCGTAGTGCTGCCCGCGCACATCGCCCGGATTGCTCGGGTCCCACACCTCGGAGCCTTTGACGGGAGCCGTGAAGGCGTGATGCATGAACGTCCAACCGCCGTACTCGTCGTCCCTTTCGAAGAGGGGGAAGTCGAAGACCCAGTGGAACACGTCGGTGTCCGGGATCAGGTCGAGCTCGCGCGCGAGGTGCAGACGGAGCAGCCCGAGCACGTGGGCGGCCACGTCTTCCTCGTCGGCGACGCACAGTGCGGACGAACCGTCCGGCACGCCGAATGCTTCGAGCTCCGGAGCGGAGAGGAACTTCGCGACCTGCGAGAGCAGCGCAAGGCCCTTCGCCCCCCACTCCTTCGTCAGCGCGACGAGCCGCTCGTGCTCCGCCCGGGAGAACGTCTTCGGGACGACGATGTACCGAACGCAGGGTGCGTTCGCGAAGACGCCGAACTCGGAGCCGCGGGTCGCGGCGGTCGCGTCCTGGATCTCCATCCCGAACCGCAGGTCGGGTTTGTCGCTGCCGTACTTCGACATCGCCTCGTCATATGAGATGCGTGGAAAGGGCCGCGCAGGCGCGGACTTGCCGACTGCTTCGAACGCACCGATGACCGCGGCTTCCATCACGTCGAGCACCTCTTCGCGCTCGACGAAGGCCATCTCGAGGTCGAGCTGGCGGAACTCGAACTGCCGGTCGGCGCGCAAGTCCTCGTCACGCCAGCAGGTGGCGATCTGGTAGTAGCGGTCGAGCCCGCCGATCATGCAGAGCTGCTTGAAGAGCTGCGGTGACTGCGCAAGGGCGAAGAACCTGCCCGGCTGCAGCCGGACCGGAACGAGGAAGTCGCGCGCTCCCTCCGGCGTGCCACGGGTCATCGCAGGCGTCCAGATGTCGACGAAGCCGAGGTCGTCCATCGTGCGGCGAATGCCGGCGACGGCAGCGTGCGACATCCGCAGGTTGCGCTGCATGCGCTCGCCGCGCATGTCCAACCAGCGGTAGCGAAGCCGCGTCGTTTCTTCGACCGTGTCGTCGCCGATCTGGAACGGCAGCGGCGACGAGCGCGACAGGATCTGCAGGCTCTCGACCTGGATCTCCACCTCGCCCGTCGCGAGGTTCGGGTTGACGGCGTCCGGTGCGCGCGCAGCGACCTTGCCGACTGCCTGGACGACGAACTCGTTGCGGAGCTCGTGACCGCCCTCCGACTCCTTCAGGACGAGCTGGACCTTGCCCGTATGGTCACGCAGGTCGACGAAGACGAGCCCGCCGTGGTCGCGCCGGGTGTCCACCCAGCCCGCGACGGTCAGGCGGCGCCCGACGTGCTCGAGACGCAGCTCACCGCACCGGATATCGCGCCAGCTCACGCCGTGAGCGTAGCGACGACCTCTGCAAGACCGACCGTCGTATCGGGCGTTCCCGCGCGGCGAAGGGTCGCCTCATCCGCACCGAGAACGACGAGCGTCGCCGCGCCGGTGCGGGCGCCCTGCGTCAGCTGTCCCTTGAGCGATCGGCCGGCGAAGTCCATGTCGGCGGCGAGGCCCGCGCGGCGGAGCTCTTGCAAGAGCCCGTGCGCGGCCCCTGGTCCTGCATCGTCGTCGACGACGAAGACGTCGATCGGCACCGGCTCGATCGCGACGTTCTCGTGCTCGAGCGCGAGCAGCAGCCGCTCGATCCCCGCGCCGAACCCGATGCCCGGCGTGGCCGGCCCACCGATCTGCTCCACGAGGCCGTCGTAGCGCCCGCCGCCGCAGATCACGGAGTTGGCGTTCTCCTCCGGCCCCATGAACTCGAACGTGGTGCGCGTGTAGTAGTCGAGCCCGCGCACGAGCGCCGGATCGAGGACATAGGGAACGCCGAGCCGGTCGAGCCGCGAGCACACCTCGGCGAAATGAGCGCGGCAGTCGTCGCAGAGCGAATCGCCGATCTTCGGAGCGTCGTCGAGCGCGCTGCGCAGCGCGGGGTCCTTCACGTCGAACACCTGCAATGGGCTCGTCGCGCGCTTGTGCAGCGCTTCCTCGCCGAGCATGTCGATGTGCGCGTCGAGCCACTCGTTGAGCCGTTCGACGTACGCGGGACGGCACGCGGCGTCTCCGATCGAGTTGAGGTGCAGCTGCCATTGCGTGACGCCGAGCCCGCGGAGGATCTCGGCGTACACCTCGATCACCTCTGCGTCGATCGCCGGACCCGCGCTCCCGATCGCCTCGACGGACACCTGGTAGTGCTCGCGGTAGCGGCCGCGACCGGGGCGGCCGTAGCGATACATCGGTGCGACGGTGTACGCCTTCACCGGTTGCGGCTCGCGGTGCAGCCCGTGCTCGACGTACGCGCGCACGATCGGCGCGGTGCCCTCGGGACGAAGCGTGAGCGACCGGCCGCTGCGGTCGTCGAACGTGTACATCTCCTTATGCACCACGTCGGACGCGTCACCAGAGGTGCGTGCGAAGAGCCCCGTTTCCTCGAAGCCCGGCGTCTGGATGCGCCTCCAGCCGTACCGGTGGAGCGTCTCCTCCACGCGCGCGAGAAGGCCCCACCAGTTCGCGTCGCCGGGCAGGACGTCGTGCGTCCCGCGCGGCGCCTGGAACGACTCCGCCATCAGCTGCTCTCCGCGCGGAGGTCGCGCAGGAACGGATTCGTCTGCAGCTCGCGCTCGAGCGTGGTCGCCGGGCCGTGGCCCGGGTGAACGACCGTATCGCCGGGGAAGCGGTCGAGCAGCGCACGCACGGAGGCGAGCAGTGTGTCCCAGTCCCCGCCGGGGAGGTCGACGCGGCCGACCGACCCCGCGAAGAGCAGGTCGCCGGAAAAGAGATGCCCGTCGGCGTGGAACGCGACGTGGCCGGCGCTGTGGCCTGGGACGTCGACGACGTCGAAGGTGATCCCGGCGACGACGACCTCGTCGCCGCCGCTGACGACGTGCTCCGGATCGTGCGGGAGAACGCGCATCCCGCCGCGCGTCTGACCGTTCCTCAGGGCGTCGACTTCACCACTCGGCGCCCAGACGCCGACACGGGCGCCTTCGGCAAGAGCCGCGACGCCGCCGATGTGATCGACATCGGTGTGCGTGACGAGGATCGCGGCCGCCCGCGCACCCATGCCTGCGAGCTCGAGCCGCAGCGGCGTCGGATCGTCGCCCGGGTCGATGACCGCCGCGTCCGCTGCGCCCCGCTCGGAGCGGACGACGTAGCAGTTCGACTGGAACGGTCCCATCACGAAGCTGTCGACGACCAGAGGCATGAAGAGCGGTTGAGTGTAGGCGTATACGCTTCGGCCGTGCAGCGCTGGGACCTCCATTCGCCGAACGCGCCGAACGGGACCCGCGACCCGATCGTCCTGCACTCGGACGACGGCGCCCGCGCCGTGCTGATCGTGCTCCGGCCGGGCCAGGAGCTCGGCGAGCACCAGGTGAAGGAGAACGCCTGGCTGACCGTGATCGAAGGCGAGGTCGAGGTCGCATGCGGCGGCCACACCGCCGGCGGTGGGCCGGGAACGTTCATGCGGTTCGACCCGGGCGAACGGCACACGGTTCGCAGCGAAAAGGGCGCGCGGGTGCTCTTGCTGCTCGCGCCGTGGCCCGCTGCGGGGCACTACTCGCCCGACGAGGGTTAGCGCTTCTTCGCGCCGGCGGGCCGGCCTGCCCGCTTCACGTCCATCCGGTACTTCGTGCGGTCGAGCCAGTACGTCAGCGGCACGAACATCGCGCCGTAAACGATCCCGAACGCGCTGCCGATCGGCCCCTGCAAGAAGTAGAGGACGACGATCATCAGGACGCCCATCATCCCGCCGCGCTTGAACGCCCGGTCCCACGACGGCGGTTCCGCCGGGCGCGCGACGCGTCCCGCGCGAGAGCCGCCCTTCTGCGCGGGCTTCGCCTTCGGCTCCGCGGTTCGGTCTTCCTGCGCGCGTAGCTCGGAGATGGGAATCTCGTTCCCGTCTTCGTCGACCTCGTAGACGCGGACGTCATGTCTGAGATCCTTCGACTTGCGGCGGCGCTGTTTCCGGTTCGACATTCGCACCCAGGTTAGCGCCGGTACGCGGTCGCTCCCGCGCGAACGACGGTCGAGACGAGGTCACCTGCGAGGTGGTAGGCGAGGTACCGCCAGTCAGGGGCGTCGAGCAGCGTCACGTCCGCGCGCAATCCCGGCGTGATCCGACCACGGTCGGCGAGACCGACGACGTGCGCGGCATTGAGCGTCATCGCGACGAGCGCCTCCTCGGGCGCGAGGTGCAGCTGGGTGCAGGCGAGTGACGCGATCAGCGGCAGGCTCGTCGTGAACGAGCTGCCGGGATTGAAGTCCGTCGCGAGCGCGATCGCCGCTCCTGCGTCGGCGAGCGCGCGAGCCGGCGGCATGGGCCGGTCGAGAAACAGCGCGCTCGCGGGCAGCAGCACTGCGACGACGTCGCTGTAGCCGAGCTCCTGGACACCGATCGTGCCCGTCGCTTCGAGGTGGTCGAGGCTGCGTGCGCCGAGATCGATCGCGAGCGGAACCGCGCCGCTCTCCGTGAACTGGTCGCCGTGCAGTCGAAGCGCGAGTCCGGCTGCGGCACACGTCTCCAGGTAGCGGCGTGCCTGCGGAGCGTCGAACGCGCCGCGCTCGAGGAAGACGTCGGCGGCGTCGGCGAGCTGCGCCGCCTCCGGAAGGACATCGGCGAGGACGAAGTCGAGGTACGCATCCGCGTCGGGGTGCTCCGGAGGCACCGAATGGGCGCCGAGCCACGTCGGCGAGCCTCCGGCGGCTCGCACCGCCTTCAGCGAGGCGAGCTCGGTGTCGTGGTCGAGCCCGTAGCCGGACTTCCCCTCCCACGTTGTCGTTCCATGCGCGAGCATCCACGTCGCATGCTCCGTGACGCGCTCGAGCAACGCGTCGGGCGAGAGCGCGCGTGTCGCCGCGACGGTGGAGAGGATGCCGCCGCCGGCCGCGTGCAGCTCCTCGTAGCTTGCGCCGCCGGCGCGCAGCGAGAACTCACCGACGCGATCGCCGCCGAACGCCGGATGCGTGTGGCAGTCGACGAGCCCCGGCACGGCGCTCTGACCCGCGCAGTCGATCTCCTCGACGTCGCCG
>Ga0308176_10000225_pt1 | contig 39109 bp, 33 predicted proteins | sample PhyCR2_3_FD_203890 | JGI IMG/M metagenome (GOLD analysis project Ga0308176, IMG submission 203890) | Soil microbial communities from UC Gill Tract Community Farm, Albany, California, United States - DLSLS.C.R2 | ecosystem: Environmental > Terrestrial > Soil > Agricultural land | place: USA...
GTTCCTGCTTTCGAAATGATGAAAGCCGGACCTTCGAAAGTTGTAAAGAACTATGTTTCGAAACACTCAAACAGCAAGGCTTTCACATTTCTTCGCCGTCACGTCGGCAATGCCGGAGCCGTTGTGTGTCATGAGGCAGCTCTTAATTCACACATCGCGAAAAGACCGGTAAATACTTTAATAGCTTATCCGGGCAAATAGCCATAACTTCTGGGGGATTTCACGTCTATTTCGCTCCCACCGAAAATTTATATACAAATTATATATCGTTTACGCATTTTGTTTTTCAATTAAAAATGAGTTGCCCGGGTTGGATTTTCTTATCCTCCTACTAGGCTTCCATAAATTAAAAAAGTATGAAAAAAGCTTTGTTTCTCATTGCTTTGGTAACAAACATGATTGCAATTTCTGCGCAAAGCGGGTTTAATTACTACAAAGACTCCGTCAAAAATGGCTCGTCCAACGACAAGGCATTTACTTATTTTAAAAAAGCCTATTACGATTGTATCTGGAATTGGACAATCGAGGGGGCCGACAGTGCCGAATACTATTTGAAGTTATCGATAAAGGAAGATTCCAATTATACAGCGGCCTATGCATTTCTCGCCCATGTTTATCAATTCAAGACGTATAAAGCCGAAGATTTTGATAAATACTTTGCCTTGCAAAAGAAATATGCTGAAAAAGCGGTGAGCTTTCATCCACTGACAGGCGATGCCTATTCGGTAATGGCGGATGTTACTTGGACGGAACACGATACGTCAACTACGTTTAGCCTTCTGCGAGATGCAATTGCACGAGAACCGGAGAATGTGGGCAACTATCTCTGGATTGCTATTCGCTACCGCCAAATGAGGCAGGAGAAATACTTCGATAGCGCTGTTTACAGCCTGCGTCACATCATGGAATTAGACCCTGAGTATGGTCAGGCTTACATCAAATTAGGAAACGTTTATCATCTTGATAAACATCTTTACGACAGCGCTAAGGTTTATTACCGCAAAACGATCGACGTCTATAACAACATTAAGCCCAGGGACAACCGAATGATGGACGCTTACTATTGGCTTGGCGAAGTGTATAAGACGGAAAAAAAATATGACTCCGCGATTTATTACTACGGCTTGTTTTTGAATGAAATGGAACCCTCGGACATGTACATAAAAGACATGCGGCTCAGCGCTACATACAAAGCACTGTACGAATGCCAACAATTTGCGGCGAACAAAAGCCTTCAGCAATTTCTTGCCTTCAGCACACAGCGCATCAAAAAAGACCCGACAAACACAAATCTTCTCTTAGAAATATTGGAAAGAAACTACATAGCCATTGAACAAGACTCAGTGTATGAAAAATATGCGCTGCCGTTGGCGCGGTACATTCAAACAGTTCATTCAACCGAACGGTATGTACAAATATTTGCAGTTGATGATGAATTTATCATCCTGAAGAAACTCAAGAGAAACAACGAAGCCTTAAAGGTGCTTCTGTTATGTTATGCCAAGAACCCGAATGAACCGATTATCCTTTTTGACCTTGGACGGATACATGTTGTAATGAACAATCCTGGTAAAGGAATGGCTTTCCTAAACAAAGCCAAGCAAAACGTGAACAAGGACTTTACCAACGAAGTTTTTATCGACCAATTAAAAGACGCTGATTTCGATAAGGTCAGAAACACAACTGAATTTAAGAAATTAATCAAATAGAGGCACGAACGCACAACAAAGTGTTTCTAAAACAGCGGCTTGACTGCAAAGGCTTAGCGATATAACTTTATGCATCAACATAACAAAGGTGAAGCTGAAGGAACACAGAATACCGCTGTTTTAGAAACACCTTATACGTTGAATGAATCGGTCGTATAGAAAACAGGCCGATACTGCTTCGGTTGTTGGCGGGCTAACCACCAAACTCACGCCTGACACCAACGACGGCTTCACCCTAAAGATTTATGTCCATCGTTTTCCCGCTTCTTCTTAATCTTTGCCCATGCAAAATTTCGAAGCATTGTCCGGTCAATTCACCGAACGATTTAATACAAGCCACTTTCCCAAAGAACCTTCCTCGCTTTACGAGCCCAATGATTATTTTCTCTCTCTTGGCGGAAAGCGCATCCGGCCGGTGATGGTGTTGATGGGCAACGAACTCTTTGACAACATCACCGATGATGCCTGGAACGTAGCCACGGCCGTTGAACTCTTTCACAACTTCACGCTCATTCACGACGACATCATGGACAAGGCGCCGCTGCGCCGCGGCATGCAAACCGTGCACGAGAAATACAGCGAAAGCACGGCCCTTCTTTCCGGCGATGTGATGCTGGTGATTGCCTACGATTATCTCAACAAAGTTTCACCAAACTATTTGCGCCGCATCATTCACTTGTTCAACCAAACGGCAAGGGAAGTTTGCGAAGGCCAGCAACTGGACATGGATTTTGAAAAAAAAGAAAGCGTTGACTTTGCTTCATACGAAAAAATGATAAGCCTGAAAACCTCTGTATTGCTTGCGGCGAGTTTAAAAATGGGCGCTATTCTCGGCGGTGCGTTGGAACGAAACCAAAACCTGATTTACGAATTTGGCCGCAAGCTTGGCCTGGCTTTTCAGGTGCAGGACGATTACCTTGACGCCTTTGGCGACGCAGCCAAATTTGGCAAGCAAATCGGCGGCGACATCAAGGCCAACAAAAAAACTTTTTTATTGATTCACGCATTGGAAACAGCCTCGCCTACGCAAAAAGAAAAGTTGAAGCACTTGTTGAAAACCGACGAAGCTTCGAAGGTTGAAAAAGTGCTTACGGTATTTAAAGACTGCGGTGTAGATGATTGGGCCGAGCAATTGAAAGAGCAATATCTGAACGAAGCATTAAAGCATTTGGATGACATTGCCGTTCTTTCCATCCGTAAAGAACCATTGAAAGAGTTAGCGTCTTTTTTAATTCAGCGACAACATTAGTTATCCTTTACGGCAATAAAAAAACCTCGCCGATGAAGCGAGGTTTTTATGTTATTTCCTTTGTCTAACGAATGCTAATGGCGCCGCTTCCGGATGTTTTGATGATTTTTTTGTCGCCGGACATTTATTGCCTGCTTCCGCCAAGGCTTGCCCCGGGCAAATCTTTTAGGTTACCCCCGCCGGAAGCAACCACGTTACCACCGCCTGCTGCAATTACATTCGCACCACCGATGGTGATAACGCTTCCGCCGTCATTTGTAATAAGGTCTGCTGCAATGGATTTACCATTTTGGTCAAACAGTACTACTGATTGGTTGTTTTTAACCGGAACTGTTCTGGTAACAATATTCATAGTTGCAAGCGACGACTGGTATTGCTGGATGTACTGTTTTAGTTCGTTGTAATTGTTCCAGTGCCCCTGGTTGTAAAGATTGATGTTCAACTCCCAGGCTTGCGGCTGGCGTTTGTACACTTCTTTATACGCCTGAAATATCCAGGGATCACCTTTTTGCGCATGAACGGTTAGCTGGAAGCTTAAGAGACACAGCAGAAAAGAAAGGGATAAGATTTTTTTCATAAAGTTCATTCGGTTTTTAAATGAAGGGCTAATTTATAAACGCCGATTTTTTTATGCAAGACAATGCGAAGATATTTTTGCGTTACGGCATCGATTGCCTAAAGCAAGAGGCTCAATCATCTTGATTGAGCCTCTTGCTTTATATAAACGCCGTTTAGATTCGGAAATCATCTTAGATAACCAACAAAGCATCGCCGTAGCTAAAGAAACGGTATTTGTCTTTAATGGCCTTTTTATACGCTTCCATTGTCAAATCGTATCCTGCAAATGCGCAGGTCATGATCAACAAACTTGTTTTGGGCAAATGAAAATTCGTGACCAGCGCATCGGCAATGCTGAAATTGTAAGGCGGATGAATGAACATGTTTGTCCAGCCTTCGGATGGTTTCAAAAATCCTTGCGCCGTTACTGAACTTTCCAGCGAACGCATCGTCGTTGTTCCAATAGAGCAAATGCGACGACTGGTTTCTTTGGCTTTGTTCACAACTTTTACCGCCGGTTCGTCAATGCGGTAATACTCTGCGTCCATTTTGTGTTTGCTCAAATCTTCCACTTCAATTGGACGGAAAGTTCCCAAGCCTGTGTGCAACGTTACTTCTGCAAAGCGAATGCCTTTGATTTCGCAACGCTTAATTAACTCGCGGCTGAAGTGCAGTCCCGCAGTTGGTGCGGCTACCGCGCCTTCGTATTTCGCGTAAACGGTTTGGTAGCGTTCGCGGTCTTCATCGTCGGGCTTGCGTTTGATGTATTTGGGCAGCGGGGTTTCACCGTATTTTTCCAGCGTAGCTTTAAATTCTTCTTCCGTGCCTTCGTGCAAAAACTTAATGGTGCGTCCACGGCTTGTGGTGTTGTCAATCACTTCGGCAACCAGTTCTTCTGTGTCACCGAAATAAAGTTTGTTGCCCACGCGAATCTTTCTTGCGGGATCAACAATCACGTCCCAAAGACGGTGTTCTTTGTTCAATTCACGAAGTAGAAAAACTTCAATCTTGGCGCCGGTCTTTTCCTTGCGGCCATACATGCGGGCCGAAAAAACCTTGGTGTTGTTCACCACGAAAACATCCTTGTCATCAAAGTAATCAAGGATGTCGCGGAAGTGCTTGTTTTCCATTTCACCCGTCTTGCGGTTTACCACCATCATTCGGGCATCTTCGCGTTTTTTAGCAGGATGTTGGGCAATAAGATTCAGGGGAAGATCGAACTTGAATTGCGAAAGCTTCATGGGCTATTGTGCTGTTTATTGTTAGGCTATCGGACGGTAACTGCGGAGCAAAGTGGGAGAGAGTTGACAGCGGACAGTTTATAGTAAGCAGGCTTCGTATTACGAAGACCGACTTAAAACTTAAAACTTTCAACTTTGAACTATCCCCGGTCTTACGGCACCGGAGTATGGTCATTTAGCAAAGGCCGCAAAAATAGGCGGAAATCATTTTTAGAGCGAATTTTTTTTCAGACGCCGCTTCCTTCGGGTTTTGATTGTCTTATCTTCATTCCCAAACCGCAACTCCGACTTTATCATGAAACACCCGCTCTGTGCGTTGCTCCTTTTTTCCGTGACTGTTTCTTTTTCGCAACCCTCCAAAATAAAACCTAATAAATACCCCAGCCTTCTGTGGGAGATAAGAGGCAAGGGCCTCGCCAAACCTTCTTACTTGTTTGGCACCATGCACGTGAGCAGCAAAATGGTATTCAATCTTTCCGATTCGTTTTACATCGGCATCCGTAACGCACAGGTAGTGGCGTTGGAAACCAATCCCGGAACCTGGCAAGAAGATTTTTCCCGTTACGATATGGACGGGGAAAGCCAGCGGACCTTACGGCCTTCTGCCAGCGGCATTGATGGTTATGCAGCACCGCACGATTACCTTACACTAAACACGCTGAAGCTCACGGCTTACGAAAAACTGATGGAAGCCGCGCTTTACAGCAATCCTTCTATCATCAACAATTTTTTGTACCGCAGCCGCTCAGGTCTTGCCGCCGATTTTGAAGAAGACACCTACCTCGATTTGCACATCTTCCAGGCCGGTAAAAAGCTGGGCAAAAAGCTTTGCGGGGTAGAAGATTTCGACGGCAGCATGGAACTGGTAAAAGAGGCTTACGCCGATGCGGCCCGCGAGAAAAATAAAAAGGAAAAAGGCTCTGATTATGACGAGGAATTCTCTTACCGCAACATGGAAGTGGCCTACCGCAGCGGCAATCTTGATTTGCTTGATACCATCAACAAAGTCAACAGTCAGTCGGCGGCATTTGACGAAAAATTTTTATACAGGCGAAACGAAATCCAGGCGCATTCGATTGATTCAATTTTGAAAAAAGGATTGGCGCTTTTTGCAGGAGTGGGTGCTGCACATTTACCCGGAAACAGAGGAGTGATTGAACTTTTGTGCCGTGCCGGTTATACGCTGCGTCCCATTAAAATGCAGCAACGTGATGGCCGACACAAAGACGCAATTGAAAGACTTCGCGTGCCTGTGCAGTTCGCAAAACAAACATCGGCGGATGGTTTTTTCTCCGTTAACACGCCGGGGAAATTTTATCGCTTCGGGCCTTCGTATGCCGGCGTTGACATGCAGCAGTATGCCGACATGACCAACGGGAGTTATTACATGGTTACCCGTGTGTTTACCAATGCGGCTATTCTCGGCCAAAGCGAGGAGCAGGTGCAGCGGAAGATTGACAGTGTCCTGTATGAAAATATACCCGGCAAAATTTTAAGCAAAAAGCCTGTTGTAAAAAATGGTTACCGCGGTTTCGACCTCAGCAACCGCACCCGGCACGGCGATTACCAGCGTTACAATATTTTTATAACGCCTTTCGAGATCATCATTTTTAAAATGAGCGGCACCGGCGATTACGTGAAGCTTGGCACCGAAGCAGATCAGTTTTTCTCTTCCATTCAATTGAAAGAAACCGGCACAACAGCTTGGAAAAAATTCAAACCCGCTTACGGCGGGTTTGAAGTGGAGCTGCCGCACGATCCCCTGGTCTTTAAAAACGACGGCGACTGGCAATTTGCTGCCCTTGATGCGGCCAGTAAAACCGCTTTTGAAATCATTCGCACCGACGTGCACAACCACAGCTTTGTAGGAGAGGATTCTTTCGATCTTGACCTGATGGAAGAAAGCTTCGGAAGTTCTGAATTTATTCAGCGGCAGCTTAGCCGCAGGATTTCGACGGTGAGTGGCTATCCGGCATTGGACTTAAAGTATAAATTTAAGGACAGTTCAGTGGCGCTGGTGCGCTTTTTACTGAACGGCCCCCGCTACTATACGTTAATTGCAAAAGCCTATACCGACAACAGGCTGATGCAGCAATTCATTCAATCTTTTTCCATCAAACCTTTTGTTTATGGCGAAGCAAAAACAGAAAGCGATACAGCCCTGTTCTTTCGTGTGAAAACACCCGTACTGCTGGAAAAGAAAAAGAAATTGTCCATGTATCCCGACGAAGGTTTATACGGTGGTTACGATGCGCCGGACGATGACGATTCTCTCGTTGACCGCGGCAAATACACCAGCAAAATCATCGAAAATGATTCGACTGGCGAAAAGATTTATGTTTCGTTTTACAAACCTTCCGCATATTTCTACGATGCTTTGCCCGATAAAAAAGATTCGATGGACCTGGATGAAAAATGGGTGGTTCGCCGCAAGAAGGTGGACACGCTTTCGGACAAAGCCATTGTTACCACGATAGAACTTGGTGGCAGGGCCAGCAGCCGCATGCTGGAAATGAAAGCAATTGAAAAGGACGGCGTTGGTTACGAATTGCAAACCGAAACAGACACGCTGGCGACGCCCAGTGCATTCGTTCAATCCTTTTTCGAAAGCTTCACGCCGATTGATAAATGGAAAGACATGGACACGAAAAAGAAAAAGACGCCTCTCTTTTTCTCGCAATTTTTCAGCAAGGACACTCTGCAGCACCGAACGGCCCTGAAAAATATTGCCAGCGTAAAAATGGATTCGACCGATTTCATCAACCTTAAAAAATGCCTTGAATCACTTAGCTGGAAAGAAAAAAATTACCTCGACACAAAAAAGGCTTTTATCGGGAAGTTTTCCTCGATGCCGACAAAAGAAGCTTCGGATTATTTGCGAACCTTGTATCCATCAGCCGGCGATACGCTGGAACTTCAGTACGCCATACTCGAAACACTATTGCAGCAGTCCACGGCTTATTCGTACAAAACCTTTGCAAGCCTTTTGGAGAATGACCCGCCCGTTTTAAATGCCACTTCTTCCTTTGCAAAGGATTATTCCCACCGGCGTATTTTTTTGCCGTTGTTGCCCGATGAAAATTCGGATTACAATGATGGCTCTTTTATAAACAACCTTAACGACTCGCTTCAACTTACGGCCGGCATTTACAAAAATCTGTTGCCGCTGATAAACCTTGACGATTACAAAGAACCGGTGATGAGTCTTACCGCAATGTTGCTCGACAGCAGCCTCATTGGCGCGAACGACTACGAGGCTTATCTGCCTAAATTTCTTATTGAAGCAAAGCAACTTCTGAAAAAACAAATCATCGGGGAAAAATCAAGAGCCATTGAAAAGGCGCGGGAAATGGAAAGTGAAAAGAATCTCTACAACCGTTACGGGACCAGCAGCAATGACGGCAATGCCCGTCTCAGTTTGTATGCGTCTTTGCTGATCCCTTTTTGGGATAAAAACGAACAGGTACCGCAGATACTTTTGCGAATGTTGGGGAGCAACGACAGACGATTAAAGTACAACACAGCGATAACCTTGTTGCACAATAAAAGGCCCTTGCCCGATACATTATTAAATTATTTTGCCGCTTCCGATGAATACCGCTACGAGTTGTACAATGATTTGCGAAAGCTGAAGAAATTGTCGCTGTACCCTGCTGCTTACAATAGCCAGGAAGCGATTGCCCGCAGCCAGCTTCTTTTTGAACAATCGTATAACAAACCCGATACGGTTGCCTTCTTAACAAAGATTCCTCTTGCGTACAAAGACCGTAGTGGTTACGTGTACGTTTTCAAATACAAAGAAACAAAAGCCGATAATAATTGGAAACTGGCAACCGTCGGACTTCTGCCAAAAAACGAAACCGGGTATTGGTTTGAAGAAAAGGATTCAACGACCGAACGCGATTATGATTTTACGACGCTTTCGTCAACGAAGCTGGCCGCCGAGACGCCTGAAAAAGAACAAATACAAAAACTGGTGAAAAGGTTGTTGTACAGCAAACGGAAAAGTGCTGCTCAATTTTACTCAGATGAGGGAGGATACGGCGAAGGCAATTACTCTCGGATCATCAGGGATTAATGATTAAGGCGTACAACAATGCTTTCGCAAAAAGGTTCGAGTGAGTAATCAAAAGGCTGCAGAGCATTGATTAAGGAGGCGGTGCAGCCTTTTTTTACGACGTCGTGTAATTCTAAAACCATTGTTTTCACAAACGGCAGCCAATCCGCAGTGCCTTTCTCGAACAATTCTTTTTCGGAGCCTTCGATGTCAATTTTTAACACGTCAATTTTTTCAAGGTTAAACTGCTGCTTGATTGCGGAAATGGATATTGCCTCAATTGCACCTTGCGTGTTTTTGGGAACTTCATTTACTACAAATGCCCAGGCTCCTTCGCCCCGGTCTATCACTTCAAGACTGGTGGCTTTGTTCCAGATACCGTAATTAAGTGCGTGAATGTTTTTATAGCCCGACGCGTTCTTTTGCAACATTTCAAAATTTTTTCTTTCCGGCTCTACAGAAATTATTGTAGCGTTCGGAAACCTTTGGGCAAAATAAACGGAGGTCAGACCAATGTTTGCGCCGCAATCAATAATGACCTTGGGCTCACCGTAAAAGTTTATGTCATACTCTCTGCGATGGAATACGTCGTTGAAAACATTTACATCGGTTGAGTTTTTTCGGAGAAAGACCGGTGGAAAGCGCTTGTCTAATTGAATGCTAATTATCTCGGCCGTTACACTCTTTTTAAAAAAATATCTGGCAGGGTCTAATGGTAAAGGCCGTAAATAAGCTTTCAGGTTTGTACGAAGCGCTGTCAACATTCTTTTTGTTTTGGAATGAGTGGGAAAGTTAGCCTTTAACCGGCAAATTAGAAACCTCGTGCTGTCGCCTGTTTTTCGTTTATAAGATGTGACAAGATGGGGAGCCAAGTCAAAAATAAAGTTTCGGTATAGCTTCCAAAAGACTTCTGGTGTACTGTGATTGGGGTTGTTGGTACAAACTTTCTGCCATGCCTGTTTCCACAATACTTCCCTTTTGCATTACTATAATCCGGTCGCACATGTAGCGCACCACCGAAAGGTCGTGTGAGATAAAAAGAAGCGTTAAGCCCAATTCTTTTTTTAAATCGTTCAAAAGGTTTAATACTTGCGCCTGCACGCTCACGTCAAGCGCCGAAACCGATTCGTCGCAAACCAAAAAATCAGGGTTTAAACCAAGAGCTCTTGCAATAACAATGCGCTGTCGCTGGCCGCCGGAAAACTCGTGCGGATAACGGTTTAGCGCAGAGGACGGAAGGCTTACTTTTTCCAACAATTCAGTTGCTCTTTTCCGGCGTGCTTTTGCCGACGTCTCAATGCCTGCAACGGCCATCGGTTCGGCCAGTGCCGATTCAATAGTTAATCGCGGATTAAGAGATGAGTAAGGATCCTGAAAGACCAGTTGTACATTTTTGCGCAGTGCTTTTGTTTGTTCTTTTGACAACTGCGTAATGTCTGTTCCGTTATAAATAATTTTTCCCGATGAAGGTTCAACCAGTCGAAGTAAGCTTCGCCCCAGTGTTGTTTTGCCACAGCCCGATTCGCCAACAAGTCCAAGCGTCTCGTTTTTGTAAACTTCGAAACTAACATTGTTCACAGCCGTAAAAAAACTCAGCGGCTTTCCAAACAATGATGTCTTGCCAGGAAACTTTACCGTAAGATTTTGTACCTGCACAATACCTTGTTCGAGGTTACTTGTTTTATGTTCGATGTTGGGAGTAGAAGCCTCGAATTTCGATCTTCCAAGTTCAGACTTTCCCTCGCTTAAGTAATCACTCACTGTTGGCAGGCGCTCACCTTTTGGATGCAGGGCCGGACGACAGGCAATCAAGGCTTTCGTATAAGGATGTGAGGCGTTTCGAAAAATGGTTTGCGTGCTTCCTTCTTCCACCAATTCGCCTTTGTACATGATGGCTACGCGGTCGGCTATTTCGGCCACAACGCCCAAGTCGTGTGTAATGAAAATAACACCCATGTTTTGGGCCTGCTGCAATTCCTTTATCAGTTGCAGAATGGTTTTTTGCACGGTTACATCAAGCGCCGTCGTTGGTTCGTCGCAAATGAGCAGGTCAGGGTTGCAACACATGGCTATTGCAATCATCACCCGTTGTTTTTGCCCGCCGCTTAACTGGTGCGGATAACGACTGAAATTTTTTTCCGGCTCTGGCAGCTTTACTTTTTCAAACCATTCAATTGTTTGGCGTTTTGCCACCGCTTTGGAAAGTCTTTTATGCACGAGCAAAGCTTCCATTACCTGTTCGCCGCATTTTAAAACAGGATTTAAGGAAGTCATTGGCTCCTGAAAAATCATGGAAATTTTAGCGCCGCGAATTCTTTGCAATTCTTTTTGCTGGAGTTGCAAAAGATCAATGCTTTGACCTTTTTCGGTAAAGATGATTTTGCCTTCGGGATAATGCGCCGGCGGCTTCGGCAACAATTGCAAAACAGAAAGTGATGTAACGGATTTTCCCGAACCGCTCTCGCCCACAAGCGCTACAATCTCACCGCTGTTTACCGAAAACGAAATATTTTTTACGGCTCTTGTGTTTCCGTTTTCCGAAAGAAAATCAACGCTGAGATTTTGAATGCTTAACAAGGGCGCAGAACTCATTGGCAAGGTTTATCCAGCACTTTTATAGAAAGCGATTTTTTTGGTTTGGGATAATAAGCCAAACACAACAGGCAGTTTTGTGGTTCGCTGCCAAGGGTAAAATAAAATTCATCGCCTTGTTTGATTGAATCGGGAAACGAGCAAGGGTTGCCGAGTGCAAATACGTTCGTGTACGTTTTGCCCGAGACTTCGTCTTGCCAATTTGCTTCGATGTTTGCTGAGTCGAGGCTGCCCTGAAGCAATTGAACCGTGTAATTGCCGCACATGCCTTTTATCGTAAGCTTGCCTTTGAAACAGGAGTTTTGCACCGTGTCCTTTCGGCATTGAAAAGCAGCGCAAATAACAAAGGCCAATGCAAGAAATGCAATAAAGCGAATGGTCATAAGTTTTTTTATTGCGGTTAACAAGCATCGCGTTGCAACCGTTGCATCTTGAAAAAAGTTAAAACCGCAGGTGCCTTACCGTAAGACCGTTGTTGATTAACTGCTTCAGCGAATCAATGCCAATTTTTAAATGCCGCTCTACAAACTGCTCGGTAATTTTCCGGTCGCTTTCTTCCGTTTTCACGCCTTCGGGAGTCATTGGCTGATCGCTTACCAAGAGTAAAGCACCGGTGGGAATTTTGTTGGCAAAGCCAACGGTGAAAATCGTGGCCGTTTCCATGTCAATGGCGTAGGCTCGTACTTTTTGCAGATAATTTTTAAATTCTTCGTCGTGTTCCCATACGCGGCGGTTGGTGGTGTAAACCGTGCCGGTCCAGTAATCAACACCGTAATCGCGAATGGTGGTGGACATGGCTTTCTGCAACGCAAACGCGGGCATGGCCGGCACCTCGGGCGGGAAGTAATCGTTCGACGTACCCTCGCCTCGAATGGCGGCAATCGGCAGAATCAAATCACCCAGTTTGTTACGCTTCTTTAATCCGCCGCATTTACCCAAAAATAAAACGGCTTCGGGTTGAATGGCCGTTAGCAAATCCATTACCGTTGCGGCCGTTGGACTGCCCATGCCGAAGTTAATGATGGTGATGCCGTTGGCTGTAGCGCATTGCATGGGCTTGTCAATGCCGTCCACACCGACGTTGTGCCATTCAGCAAACAGCTTCACGTAATTGCTGAAATTGGTGAGTAAAATGTACTTTCCAAAGCTGTCTAAGGTCTGGCCTGTGTAACGCGGAAGCCAGTTTTTTACGATGTCGTCTTTTGTCTTCATCGCACGAATTTAAAAAATGTTCACTTGTTCACCTGTTTACTTGTTTACTTGTTGGTGTTTAATGCGTGAATGTCTTTTCTTTCTTCTGGTTTTAAACAAGTAAACAGGTGAACAAGTGAACAGCTGAATAACAAATCAGTTTAGTTTTGACACATGATAAACCTGCCGTTTCCAAAGCCCGAGTTCAACATAAAAAAAGAAGGGGAGAAGCGGTACATTTTCGATGGCATTCGCAAAACATGGCTGCTGCTTACCGAAGAAGAATGGGTGCGGCAAAACTTTGTGGCTTATCTAACCAAAACATTAAACTATTCCGCTGCTTTAATCGCTTTAGAAAAAGAGATTGACTTCAATGAATTAAAAAAGCGTTTTGATGTTTTGGTTTATGATAAAACGCATCAACCCTGGATGCTGGTTGAATGCAAAGCGCCGCAGGTTGCCTTAAACGAAGACGTGTTGCAGCAAGTTCTTCGCTACAACGTTTCGGTGCCGGTAAAATATATTGTAATTACTAACGGAGAAGCAACGGTGGCATGGAAGAAAGAAGCCGAAAAGATGCATTTGCTTTCGTCACTGCCCACAATGGAATAAAGTAGCAACAAAACTTTATTGCGCTTTTTCCTTCGCTAAAAAATTATTCAAAGACGTTCCCAATATGTACGTCCAGCCTTCTTTAAAATTTTCGCGTTTGAAATCTTTTGTTTGCGGAAAACTTTCCAGCCCTTCGTGGGTGAGCTTTAGCCTTGTGCTTTCGCCTTCATCAAACAATTCAAAGGTGACAAAAGACAAACCTTCATTGCCTTTGTATGTCCAACTGTGTTTTAGTTTTTTGTTCGGTATAACTTCAACGATTTTGCACAGGTGAACAAACACTGTTCCTTCGTTCTCACCGTTAAACGTAAATTCAAGTCCTTCTTTGGGTTCAAATTCCGCAATCTCAAAATACCACTGCTTCATCTGTTCATTATCGGTAAGAGCTTGCCATACACGTTCAACCGGCATGTTGTAGTCGCGTTCAATTACCAAAGGTTCGCTGTTCATTTTCGTTTCTTTTGTTTTAGTATAAACAGACTGGTGTCAAAAATGGCTTCTTCAAGAGTCATGAACAAAAGGAGTAATTTATTAAAACACAGCCTTTTTTTCTCTCTTTACTCCTCTTCCGTCTCATCTACCATGTCCTCTTTGATTTCCTGGCTCGGCACTACCAGGACCTTGTCAATGCGGTGGCCGTCCATGTCCACAATCTCAAACTTGAAGCCCTTCCACTTCAGCTTTTCACCGCTTTGCGGAATGCGTTCCAGTTCATGTAGAATGCAGCCGGCCAGCGTGTCAAATTCGTGCTCTTCTTCGGTCAGCCAATCGGTGCGGTTAAAGTGCGTGAGAAAATCGTAAAATGGAATTTGTGCGTCCACCAAAAAGCTGCCGTCACCACGGTCGGTAATTTGGTAATCACTTGTATCGGCGTCGGGCAGGTCGCCAACAATGGCTTCTAAAATATCGTTTAGCGTTATCATGCCGCGCAGGCTGCCGTATTCGTCCACGATAAAACAGGTGTGAAATTTTTTCTCCTTAAACTTTGCCATTACCTGGTAAGCCGTATTGTTGTCTGGTACAAAAAGTGCCGGTACCATCAGGTCTTTGAACAAAGTAAAATCATCGGAAATGTAAAGGTCTTTGATGGAGACAACGCCTTTAATGTTGTCAATCTCGCCTTCGCAAATAGGATAGAAAGAATGCGGCTCCTGAAAAATTTTTTCACGGATTTTTTCTTCGTTGTCGTTTATGTCAAACCATACAATATCGCTGCGGTGCGTCATTAGCGACGTGATGTTTCTATCGCCCAGATGAAAAATGCGCTCAATCATTTCTTTTTCTTCTTCTTCCACCGAACCCGACTCCGTGCCCTCGCTGATGATGGCCTTGATTTCGTCTTCTGTTACATGATCGTCGCGTTGGCTTTTGATGTTGAAAATTTTAAAAAACAGGTTGCTGGTTTTGTTCAGCAGCCAAACGAATGGATACGTAATTTTTGCAAACACCCGCATCGGCTGGGCTACAATCTTAGCAATCCTTTCCGCATTGATCAAGCCAATGCGCTTGGGAATGAGTTCGCCAAAAACAATGGACAAATACGTAACGATGATGACCACCAGCGTGGTGGAAATGGTTTCGGCATAAGGTACCAAGGTTGGGATTTTTTCAACAAGAGGCTTGAGGTCTTTGCCAAATTTTTCGCCTGAATACACACCGGTTAGAATGGCGATGAGGGTAATGCCAATTTGTGCTGCCGATAAGAAAATTTCGGGATTGTGCGAAAGATCAAGTGCGTTGCGGGCTTTGGCATCGCCTTTCTCCGCCAGGCTTTCAAGACGGGGTTTGCGGGCCGATACCAAGGCAATTTCCGACATCACAAAAAGACCGTTCAAAACAATTAAGCCAATCAGTATAAATATTTCCATCAGTATGGTTTAAGTAACCGGAACCGGTGCGCCAAAATTAGCACGATATACCGATGCCGTTAATGTTCCCGCTGCAACTCCCAGCAAAGCGCCTGCCAGTACGTCCAGCGGGTAATGCACGCCTACGTAAATCTGGGCAAACGAGATGAGCAAAGCCCAGAGGTAAGCGAGATAAATCCACTGTTTAAAAACCTTATGGAACGTTAGCACCGCAAACGTTGCCAACGCAAAATGATTGGCCGCATGATTGCTTACGAAACTGTATCCGCCGGGGCATTGTTGAATCACGAGGCGTACGTTGCCCATCAAACCCGGCTCGCTGCAGGGCCTGATGCGCTGCACCGTTTCCTTAAACGCATAAGTGCCCATTAAATCCGCAATCGCCACGGTTGATAAAAAAGCAACGGCCCACCACCAGCCTTTTTTCCCGTAGTTCAACGTAACAAAGGCCATGATAAAAAGATACAGCGGCACCCAAAAAACCGAGTCGCGGAAGTAAGGCAAAACCACATCAAACACAGGATTTGCCAGCTTATGGTTCAGCATCAGAAAGGCAGATCTGTCCCAATTGAGTACTCGTTGCCAAAAAGAAATTGTTAAAGGCGTGCCGAACATCGGGCAAAGGTAAGCGCAGCGGCCGGCTTCATCGAAATCTTGTGCGACGGTTTCAAAATGCTGTTTTCTTTGTGCTTCGTTTCAATCCGGTTTACATCTTCATGTTGTTTCGCCTTCGCATACCAAAAACTTTGTTGTGGGTGTTGAATCTCTTCATCCTCTACACGCTGTTGTTGACGGCTTTTCGCTGCCTGACTTTGCTATTATTTAAACCGGCGGACGAGCCTTTTTCGTCACTGCTATCCTCTTTTTTGTTGGGGTTCCGTTTTGACTTGCGTTGGATTTGTCTCCTGCTTCTGCCCGTTGTTTTGGTGAGCACAGTGCCGCAATTTTCGCCATATTATTCGGTCCGAAATAAAAAAGCCTGGACCTGGTACCTTGCCCTTGCCACATTTTTTGTTGTGCTGATTTACACTATTGACTTTGGCTGTTTTGCCTATTACCGCGTGAGGTTGGGCGCAACGGTTTTCAACTTTGCCGACGATGTGGCCATTGCATCAAGAATGTTGTGGGAATCGTACCCGGTGTTTTGGCTGCTGCTTGGCTTAACGGTACTGGTGTTGACCTTGCGCTTTTTGTTCACACGCCTGCACGGTTCCGTGCTGGCAAAAACAGAAGGCAAGGGAATTTTGTACAAACGCAAATGGTTTTTGCTGACGGCTTTTGTATTTGTGTTCTGCGCGTACGGGGGCTTTCCACATCCGTTGGCTTGGAACGCAGCTTTTAAAATGAAGGACGATTTCAGCGGCTATCTTGCGCTAAATCCATTGCAAACAGTTTTCTCTACGCTGGGCAATCGCAAGCCGCATTTCGACGAAGGCAAGGCAAAAGATCTTTACCCGGTTTTGAGCGATTGGATGGGTTGGGATAAAAACGCGGCTTCGTATAAAAAGATAGAAAATCCCGCTTCTAAATATTTTGCGTCGAAGCCGAACGTTGTGTTGGTTGTTTGCGAATCGTTCAGCATGTACAAAACCAGCATGAGCGGCAATGCGCTGAACACAACACCGTACATCAAAAGCCTTTGCGATAGCGGGCTGTTTTTCAATCGCTGCTTTACGCCACATTTTTCTACGGCAAGAGGGATGTTTGCAATTGTCACCGGCATACCCGATGTGCAGTTGGCCAAATTCTCCACCCGCACCGATGCCGCGAAAAACCAGCACACCATCATCAATAATTTTGAAGGCTACAACAAGTTTTATTTTCTGGGCGGCAGTCCGGCCTTCAACAATTTTGAGGGGCTAATGCAAAACGTGAACGGCGTGCAGATGGAAACTGAAGGCGCATTCGTTTCAAAGCCGATTGACGTGTGGGGCATCAGCGATAAAAATCTTTTTCTGGAAGCGAACAAACTTTTTGCGCAGCAGAGGCAGCCCTTCTTTGCTGTTATACAAACTTCCGACAATCACCCACCTTATACGATTGCGGAAGAAGACAAAGATTTTGTGCAGCAGGAGCCGGATAAGATTGAACTGGAGAAATACGGTTTTGAATCTGTGGCGCAGTACAACGCCATGCGCTACTTTGATTACAGCGTTGAGCATTTTATTGAAAGCGCAAAAAAGGAAGCCTATTTCAACAACACTTTATTTGTGTTCGTCGGTGATCACGGTGTAGCGGGTAACGCAACGGCGATGTATCAGAAAGAGTGGACCGAAAACCGCTTAACCGAAATGCACGTGCCTTTGTTTTTTTATGCACCCGGTCACATACCTCAGCAAACACGAGACGATGTGGTGTCACAGATTGATGTATTGTCCAGCATTGCCGGCGTGTGTGGGCAAAAACACGTGAACAGCACACTTGGCCGCGATGTGGTGAACGGACAAAACAACCACAGCGCTTTTTTTATTCGCCACGATGAAGGTGAAATTGGATTGATCAGCGATGACTTTTATTTCACCAAGAACATTTTGTTTGAAAAAGAAAAGCTGCAATTGCTGAATGCGAAAGCGTCCTACACAAAACCGCAATTGGATTCGGTTCAAAAAAGATTGAGTGCCGTCACATCAGGTTATTTGGAAACGGCAAGATGGATGCTGATGAACAACAAGAAATTCTGAACCATGATTTGGAGATTAAATGAATTAATCAAGAAATAAAAAGAGTCGTTCATCACTGGACGACTCTTCCTTTATCGGGCTATTTCCATTTCCTCCTAATCTTCAAAATCCACCCAAATCATGGTTCAGGCATCGTAGTTCAAGATTTCTTCGCAATCACAATCAATCGCGGCGTCTTCTTTACATCGTACCCGTTCAAATCATAATCGCCAAACACTTCTGTTACCTGCATTTTTTGATAAGCCAGCATTTCGGTAAAATCACCCAAACTAAGCTTGGCCACTTTCTCCGTAAACTTGAGCGGCTTGTCGAGTTCATCGTCTTCAATCTGAATGCATTTGTAAAAAAAATCCTGGTCGTCCCAGCGGTGAATTCGATACGATGTTCCGTCCACTTTTTTTTCTTCATCATGCACCAGCCGTTCTTCTACGTAATGAACATTGAGGTAATCAAAAAGAGCAACCCCGGCCGGTTTTAAGCTTTGCGCAACCGTTCTTATCGCATCGTCGTGTTCGCGGTTCGTAGCGAAATAGCCGAAGGAGGTAAAGAAGTTAAAAGCGTAATCAAAATAATTTATCCACGAGGGCAGGCGCATGTCGTGTTGAAAAAAATGCAGGTTGTCCGTTTCAAATTGTTTTGCGTACGCAATTGAATCGTGCGAAAGATCAATGCCCGTTACATCAAAACCTTTTGAAGCCAAAAAAAATGCGTGCCTTCCACGGCCGCAAGCCACGTCCAGCATTCGGCTATCGGCAGGCGGTTGCAAATGAGCAAGCAGCTTTTGAATAAAGCGTTGTGCTTCGGCTTCGTCACGCTGGAAATAAAGTTTGTGATAATAGATCGAGTTGAACCAGCTCTTGTACCAATCCTTTGCAACCATTTCCTTTTTTTACAAAAGTAATAGCATTGCGTTTAAGCAAACCCTTCGGGGTGTACCATCGAAAGCCGTATTTTTGTCGCCCTAAATTCAGTTCCGTGGCATTGATTAAGAGCATATCCGGCATCAGAGGAACCATCGGCGGAAAACCCGGCGAATCCTTAACCGCAATAGACGTTGTAAAATTCTCCGCTGCATTCGGCAGCATTGTTTCTGAAAACCGTACCGACAAAACCCTTCCGGCAAAAATTGTTATTGGCCGCGATGGTCGCATCTCCGGTCAAATGGTCAACAACCTTGTTATTTCTACTTTGATTAGCCTCGGCATTGACGTGATTGACCTTGGCTTATCTACAACACCAACGGTTGAAATTGCCACGAAAGATGAAGGCGCTGACGGCGGCATCATTCTCACCGCCAGCCACAATCCACGGGAGTGGAACGCCTTAAAACTTCTCAACAAAGACGGCGAATTCATTGACGCTTCGGTTGGCGCCGAAGTGTTGCGCCGTGCACAGGCTGAAGACTTCGGTTTTGCACCGGTTGATAAACTGGGAAAACACAGGGAAGATCATTCTTATCTGCAAAAGCACCTTGATCTTGTTCTTGCCTATCCGTTGGTGAACAGGGAAGCGATTGCACAAAAAGGATTCAAGGTTGTCGTTGACTGCATCAATTCCACCGGCGCTTTGATCGTTCCGCAGTTGTTATATGCGCTGGGCGCTGTTGAAGTCATCGTCATCAACGGCGAGGTAAATGGAAAGTTTGCACACAATCCTGAACCGCTGCCCGAACATTTAACCACGTTAAGCAACGAGGTTGTAAAACAAAACGCCGACTTCGGCATTGCCGTTGACCCCGACGTGGACCGCCTTTGTTTTGTATGCGAAGACGGCAGCATGTTTGGCGAAGAATACACGCTGGTGGCCGTAGCCGATTACGTGTTGAGCAAAAAAGTAGGCAACACCGTCAGCAACATGAGCAGCACCAAGGCGCTCAAAGAAATTACCCAAAAACGCGGCGGTGAATACTATCCATCGGCGGTGGGTGAAGTGAACGTGGTAAGCAAAATGAAAGCCGTGAACGCGGTGATTGGCGGTGAAGGAAATGGCGGCATTATCGTGCCCGATTTTCATTACGGCCGCGATGCGCTCATTGGTGTTGCGCTTTTTCTTTCGCATTTTGCGGCGTACAACAAAGGACTGAAATCCTTTCGCAACAATTACCCCGATTACTTTATTTCAAAAAACAAAATCGAACTCGAAAACGGCGTTAACGTACCGGCTATTTTCGACGAAATAAAAAAGAAGTACAAGAACAATCCGATCAACACCGAAGACGGTTTGAAGATTGAATTCGACACGGATTGGGTGCACCTGCGCACGTCAAACACAGAGCCCATCATCCGCATTTATGCCGAGAGCAATTTTGAAACCACGGCGGCCAACATTGCCAAGCGGTTGATGGCGGATATAAAGGAGTTAAAGAGTTAATAAGTTAGTGGGTTAATAAGTCGGTACATCCGGCGTATACCCCGTTCTTGTTGGCGTTGAGCAAGGATTTTGTTCCAGGAGTTTATCTATCCATTAAGCTTCTGTTGCGTCGCACTCTTGTACACTCTTAATTTTATTGAGCCGGTAATCGCCTTAAAGTAAAACCGATCAAAATGATGACCGAAATAAAAGAAACTGTTCAACCTCAGTCTCCCCTTCAGGTGGGCAGGGGGAGAATCTATTTCGACAATGCCGCAACAACCGCGCTTGACAAAGAAGTGCTGGAGGCCATGATGCCTTATCTCACCGAGCATTTCGGTAATCCGTCTTCCATTTATTCTTACGGCCGCGAAACGCGGCTGGCCGTTGAAAATGCACGTAAATCGGTAGCAAAAAATTTAGGCACGAAGCCCGCAAATATTTTCTTTACCAGTGGCGGTACAGAAAGCAACAATACTGCCATTGCCGCCTCTCTCCGTGACCTCGGTTGTACGCACATTATTACTTCGCCCATCGAACACCACGCGGTTCTGCATACCGTTGAACATTATGGTCATGCAGCCAACGTTTCGTACAGCTTCGTTGAACTCAAAGAAGACGGACAAGTATCGTTGGAAAACTTGGACGAACAACTAGCCGAACAAACAACAAGCGGAAAAAAATGTCTGGTTAGTCTGATGCACGCCAACAACGAAATCGGCGTGTTGCTGCCCGTTAAAAAAGTAGGGGAGTTGTGCAAAAAATACGGCGCTATTTTTCATTCCGATTGCGTGCAAACCGTAGGGCATTATCCGATGAACCTTAGCGAACTTCCGGTGCATTTTATTTCGGCGGCTTCGCACAAATTTCACGGGCCAAAAGGCGTGGGCATTTTGTACGTAAGCGATGACGTGAACATCAAACCATTCATCTTTGGTGGCGGACAGGAACGCAACATGCGTGCGGGCACCGAAAACGTTTACGGCATTGTGGGTTTTGCCAAAGCATTGGAAATTGCCTTGCGCGACTACGAAAAAACCAGCGCTTACATCAGTGAACTAAAAGCTTACATGACCGAAAGCCTGCAAAAAGATATTGACGGTGTAAGCTTCAATTGCGGGCCCAATTCACTTTATACGGTGCTGAGCGTTTGCTTTCCCAAAACCAAAAAAGCAGAGTTCCTTTTAATGAGCCTCGACATGAACAACATTTGCGTTTCGGGCGGCTCGGCTTGCAGCAGTGGCGCGGATGTCGGTTCGCACGTGATGAAGGCTTTGCACAAAAACGACAATCACGTTACTGTTCGCTTTTCGTTTAGCAAGCACAATACAAAAGAAGAAGTGGACAGGGTAGTGGAGAAGCTGAAGGAACTGATTTGATTCCTGCCCGTCTTTGTTTGCTGAAACGATTTATGGTTTGAATGTTTCTTGCGTCCTGTAAACGTGTAATCTATCCTTTTCGCTTACCATCTGCTCTTTAAAGACAAAGCCTAGTTTTAGAAGAAGCCCAATGGATTTTTTGTTTTCGGGAATCGTTGTCGCAAGTATGATTGGATGATTTTCTCTTACTCTTTTTAATACTTCCCCTGCTGCTTCAACTGCATAGCCTTTGCCTTCGTATTGCGGCAAAAAAGCAAAGCCAAGGTCAAAATGTTCCAGGTAATCCCGCTTTAAAAATGAAACAATGCCAATGGCGGCCTTTGTGTCGCGAAGACGCACAACCCAATACTTAATCGTTCCAATGGCAAGAATTTTTTTAATGTATTGAACGGCCTCTTCTTTTGTGCGCACCTTTCTGTCACCAATAAATTGCATCCAGCCTTTTGTGTTCAGGAGTTCAAGAATAAAAGCGTGGTCATTCTCCGTAATCTCTTCAAGTAAAAGCCTTGCGGTTAAAATTGTTGCATCCATTTGGATTGCAAATTTATCCGCGGGCGAATCTGTTTTACGCGAAGCCGGAAAATAAATGAATAACGAATGTTGTAAAGCTTTGAGATTTTAAACAGCAAACCATCTTCAGGTCTCCGCAATTGTTACACGGCCAACTTCCCTTCTTTACCATCCGCAATTGCTGGATTTCCCGTTACTGCAGCCACGGCCATTTTAAAGAATTGAACCATTTTTCCGCTTTCCACATCCCAATAGTAAACATCGGCTGGCTTAATTTTTAGCAAGGCAAGATTCGGGTCTTCATCGCCCTTGGGAAACCAAGCCTTTACCACCGGACTCCACTTTTCTTTTATTTGTTGCCTGTCAGTAACAACGCTTGCCTTACCCCAAACATCCAGGTAACTTTCTTTTCCAGGATGTGCGTAAGTAAGATGCACGTCGCGTTCTCTTGTTACTTCATCCACTTTAATCGAACGGACATCGGTAAAAAACCAAAGTGTGCCATCGTCTTCTACTTCAATCGTGCTCATGGGCCGTGTGTGCTCGTCGCTGTTGGTAGCGGTAATGAACATGCAAACGCGAATGTCTTCCACGAGCTGTTTAAATTTATTGAGCGCTTCTTTGTCTTGAAGATGCTTTTCCATAAAAATTCTTTTGTAACAGGCAGGCTAAAAACTTTGTGCCATTTTAGGAGTTTCGTTTTTAGCCGCTGAAAGCTTTTCTTCGGCATCGGACGGGGCAATGAGGCCGATTTTCACCGAGTGCAAAATAGCCTCGTCACTGTGTTTAAAAAGAAGGCAGGCAACGCCGCTTGCTTCAATTCTGTTTAAAACTTCCCGAACTTTTTCATAGTTACGCTGAAACACATCGCGAATGTAAACTGCATGAACTTGCTTTGGATAATGTTGCACGATGGACTCGTAGATATAAGGGTCTTGTTGCGAACTGTCGCCAAGCAAAATCACACGCTGATGCGGGAAGGCTTGGAGGATACGCACAATGCGGGTAAATTTTGTCCCATGATTGTTTTGTCCGGTCTTTAATAGCTGCGAGAATTGCTTGAGTTGGCTTAGCAAAAAAACGCCTCGCGGCAGTTCATTCACTGCCGTAAATTCCAAAATGTATTCGTACAAATTCCATTCGCTGCTGCTCACGTAAAAAAAAGGATTGGGTGCGTCTTCAGTAGCGTTGCTTTTCGCAAGCAATTGAAAATGCCGCACCACGCCTTCAAAAGGTTTGCGGCTTCTTGCGTTTTCTGTAAACAAAACCCAAAGGCGCTTGCGCAAATTGGAGGAATGCGAAATCAAAAACGTATCGTCAATGTCCGAAATAATGACGTATTGCGTCGGGTGCGGAATGTAAACGCGGCCGGTTGAAGAAGCGATTTGTTTATTATTTACTGAAGCGATGACGTTCACCGGATACCAGCCGCATTCAAAAGGCTCTTCATCATCCCATTCGAATTTGAAAAAGCCATCGGCATCGGTCTTTGCGTTGTGCTGTTTGCCTTTCCACTCCAATTGAACATCTACACCCGCAAAAGGTTTTATCAAAAACAAACGCAACAGCGCAAGCGTGTTTCGTAAAAAATGTTGCCGGTATTTTTTTCTGGGGTAAGGACTCAATTTAAACACGTGGCCAAATACCGTCAAACAATTGTCGTGGCCATAGCCGTGATAAACTTTTACCGTTGGCTTCGCCGTTAACCGAAAGAGGTTTAGCAACCTTTCCTTCCAACTGCGTTTATCAATCTCTTCCGTATGGCCGGTCGTTTGCATAAACAAAATCCAAGCAATAAACATGCACAACAGCCAAACCCTATTGTTCGTCATTAATCCTGTTTCCGGCGGCCGCGAAAAAAAGAATTGGGAAAAGCTGATTCGCGAAGCCGTAAAAGAGCCATCAATCAATGTTGATTTTTATGTGCAAACCGGAAGCAACGACAAGCAAGCCATTCAGCAACGCATAAAAGAAACAAAGCCGGCAAAAGTTGTGGCAGTGGGTGGTGACGGCACGGTAAAAATGGTGGCGGAAATTGTAAAAGAATCGCCGGTGATTTTGGGCATTATTCCGGCCGGCTCGGCCAACGGCCTCGCAAAAGAATTAGGCATTCCAGCCACTTTAAACGAAGCGCTCCACGTTATTGTAAACGGTGAGGAAGGAAAGCTCGACGCCATTCGCATTAACGAAGAAGAACTGTGTTTTCACCTGAGCGACGCCGGCATAAATGCTTTGCTGGTAAAGTATTTTGAAACCTACAAAGGACGCGGCATGTGGGGCTACGGCCGTTCGCTTTTCAAAATGTTTTGGAACCGGAGAATCATGCGGGTGACCATCGAAACTGATACCGATAAAGTAAAGCGCAGGGCCTTTATGGTGGCGCTAGCCAATGCGGAGAAATACGGTACGGGTGCGGTCATCAATCCCGGCGGCAATGTGGCCGATGGTGAGTTTGAAATTGTGGTGGTGCGAAAAATAAAACTGCTTGAAATAATGAGAGCGGTAACCGCACGTAGAAGCTTCGACCCGAAAAACATTGAACTTTTTCGCACCAAAAAAGTAGTGCTCACCTTTCAGCAAAAAGTACCGTTTCAGGTGGACGGTGAGTACCGCGGAAAAATAGCCAAGATTGAAGCCCGCATTTTACCGGGTATTGTGAACGTTATGTTACCGGTGCCCTCACCGCCCAAGGAAGAAGCGGCCGGTGCACAGCCCCCCGCTTAAGCAGATGCTTTCCTTGCTCAATGCTGTTCTGAACGTACAAGTGTGCGACGCAACGAAAGCGGAACAAAAATTCATCTGCTGGTGACATAAAAGGAAAAACTCAATCACAAACCTTGATTGTGTTTTTTCAGTATCGTACGTAACCAAGAGTCTGTGTAGTGGCGCTCCTTCTCCGCTGGGTGAGGCTATGGCACATCTTTTTCAATGGTCTTAAAAACATACAACTATGGACAACTTAGAAGTAAAGGGCCGCTGGAACGAACTGAAAGGGAAAGTAAAGCAGGCCCACGGCGATTTAACCGACGATGATCTGAAATGGGAAGATGGAAAAGACGACGAGTTCTTTGGCCGTATGCAAACCAAGTTGGGCAAAACCCGCGACGAGTTTGTGCATTGGTTAAAATCGTTGTAACGAAGAAAGAAACACAGAACAGCAAACTTGGGACGGGAGAAATTCCGGTTAAAAAATCATTGGATTTGCTTTCAGGTTTGCTGTTTTTCTTTGTCCTGTTTCTGCGTTTTTGTGTTGAACAAGATAAGCAAACCCACGGTGGCGGCTACAAGCGAAGCCAGCAGCACGGCGGCCTTTGCGTAGCTTGTTGTTTCCGCATCGGCAAAGGCAAGGTTGGAGATAAAAATGGACATTGTAAAGCCGATACCGGCTAACACCGCGGCTCCCAATAAATTCTTCCAGCGAACGTTTGAAGGCAACGAAACCTTTGTAAGTTTTATCAATGTCCCGCTAAAAAGCAAGATGCCCAAAGGCTTGCCGAGCACAAGTCCCGCAATAATTCCCAGGCCGTTTGGCTGAACGATTTGGGAAAGCCAGCCCTCGTTTAAAATGATGCCCGTGTTGGCCAGGGCAAACAGCGGAACGATAAAGTATCCAACGGGTATGTGCAAAGCCTTTTGCAATTTGTAGGAAGGCGTTGTTTCATTGTTGCCCGAAAAAGGAATAACAAACGCCAGCAACACGCCGGCAATGGTGGAATGAATGCCCGACTTCATCATGCAATACCAAAGCACAAGTCCCGGCAACAGATAAAAAGCAAGATGGTTTATACGAAACCGGCTCAACAAAAAAAGCAAGGCCAAAATTCCGGCGGCGATGAGTAAATACGTCCCGTGCACCCCGGCGTTGTAAAACAAAGCGATGACGAGAATGGCGCCGATGTCGTCAATGATGGCAAGGGCCGTTAAAAATATTTTTAAAGAATAAGGCACACGGCTGCCCGCAAGCGCCAGTACACCTAAACTAAAAGCAATGTCGGTAGCCATTGGAATGCCAAAGCCGCTTTGCATGGTTGTTCCAGCGTTAAACAGAAGATGAATGCAGGCAGGAACAACCATTCCGCCAATAGCCGCTACAACGGGTAGAATGGCATTGGAAAATGAAGACAATTCGCCGGCATACAGTTCGCGTTCAATCTCCAGGCCAACGAGCAGAAAAAAAACAGTCATCAGGCCGTCGTTAATCCACTGCTCAATGGAATAATTGAGGTCTAATCCGGCGAAAGAAAGATCAACTCTTGTGTGCCAGAAATGAACGTAGGTTTCGCCCCAACCGCTGTTTGCAAGAACCAGTGATACCGTCGTGCAAAGCAGCAGCAACAAACCGCCAATTTTTTCACTGTCAAAAAATCCTTTAAAAAGCTTTGTCCATTCCATCTTACTGTTTTGTGCTGTTTTAAACGCGGCTGTACGGCATTAGCAGGACATGCGACGGCATGTCCCTACAAAAACTACAGCAGTCGTTAAGGCCACTCTTATCGTTTCCTAAACAATCACTCCGGTCTCAATTGGCTACTTTCGCGACTCAAATTTACCGGCAAGGCATGAAGGCAAGAACGCTTAAAAAAGACAAGGTCAACATCATTACCCTGGGTTGCAGCAAAAACATGGTGGACAGCGAAGTGCTGAGCGGCCAGTTGCGTGCTGCAGAAATTGACGTGGTGCACGAAAATGCCAAACGCGATCACAACATTGTCATCGTAAACACCTGCGGCTTTATTGACAAGGCCAAAGAGGAAAGCGTGAACACTATTTTGGAACAAGTGAACCTGAAGCAAAGAGGCAAACTGGATAAAGTTTACGTGACCGGTTGTTTAAGCCAGCGTTACCGCGACGATCTGGAACAAAGCATTCCCGAAGTGGACGCCTGGTTTGGCACAATGGAACTGCCGTTGATGTTGAAAAAATTTGACGTTGATTACAAAGCTGAACTGATTGGCGAACGCCTGTTGGCGACGCCGCAGCATTATGCTTACGTAAAAATTTCGGAAGGTTGTAACCGTACTTGTTCTTTTTGCGCCATTCCACTTATGCGGGGCAATCACGTGAGCCGTTCCGTTGAAGACATTGTAAAAGAAGCGGAAACCCTTGCCCGTCGCGGTGTAAAAGAAATCATGCTCATTGCGCAGGAACTGACGTATTACGGTTTAGACTTGTACAAAAAAAGAGCTTTGCCCGATTTGCTTAAACGCCTGAGCGATGTGCCGGGCATTGAATGGATACGATTGCATTATGCTTATCCGCACAAATTTCCAATGGAGATTTTGGAGGTAATGAAAGAGCGGGAAAACATCTGCAATTACCTCGATATGCCTTTGCAGCACGCAGCCGACAACATGCTCAAAGCCATGCGTCGTAACATCACAAGGGCAGAAATGGAAGACCTTGTTACCGGTATTCGCGAAACGGTTCCCGGCATTTGTTTGCGCACCACGTTGATCACCGGCTTCCCCGGCGAAACTCTCGATGATGTAGAAGAATTAAAAACCTTTTTGGAGAAACAACGCTTCGACCGCGTGGGCATTTTTACATACTCGCACGAAGAAAATACCTCTGCTTACCCCCTTGTTGACGACGTTCCTGCTGGTGAAAAACAGCGCCGCGCCGAAGACATTATGGCTGTGCAACAGGAAATCAGCTGCGAAAAGAATCAGGAAAAAATTGGGCAGACATTCAAAGTATTAATAGATAAAAAAGAAGCAGGCCGTTACCTGGGCCGCACCGAATTTGACAGCGTGGAAGTTGACAATGAAGTCATCGTTCAAACGGATAAGAAACTGAAACCCGGTGAATTTGTAAACGTAAAAATTACGAAGGCTTACGATTACGATTTGGAAGGCGAAGTTGTGTAAATACGAAACGCAAAATCTTTTAAACAAGCAGCCCGTCACGGTTGCTTGTTTTGTTTTATCACGTTGGCATCCTGCACCTTGTTGTTCAGGTTGGAACGGTTTTTTAAATCCTTCTCTGAAATTCCGAAACATGAAGTGGTTGCGAAACAATAGCCTTTCCTTTGTTTTTCTGTTCTTGTTTCTTTTTTCAATGGTTGGACAAAGCATTACAGGCCTCAAACAGTACAATGAGGAAATGCAAGAGAAAGGAGGTCAGCAACTGCCGATGACGAGTTATTTATCCTCAGGTCATTTTATTGAGGCGACGTTTGAGAATTGGGAAAGCGAGTTTTTGCAAATGGCATTGTTCGTTGTGCTCACCATGTTTCTTTATCAAAAAGGTTCGTCCGAATCAAAGGACCCGGATAAAGAAGAAGAAGAGGTTGACAGGGAGCCGAATCCCAAAAAGAAGGGCGCACCCTGGCCGGTAAAAAAAGGAGGATTTATCCTGGCGCTTTACAAGCACTCGCTTTCCATTGCGTTGTTCGTTCTTTTCCTTCTAAGCTTCTTTGCCCATTTTTACGGAAGCTTGAAGCACTACAACCAAGAGCAAATGCTGAAAGGCCTGTCTGCAGAAACAGCGGGAGAATACATCGGCAATTCAAAGTTTTGGTTTGAATCGTTTCAAAACTGGCAAAGCGAATTCCTGTCTGTTTTTGCCATCGTTATTCTAAGTATTTTTTTGCGGCAGAAAGGGTCGCCGCAATCAAAGCCAGTCGATGCACCTGATTTCGAAACGGGAGAATGATCGAATCCTTTTTCAGCAATGCCGGGACCTTTAATGATGCAGGGAATGGAGCTCACATTGCTTCCGCTACCAAATCGTTCATGGAAATACCCAAATGACTTTCGTCGAAAATACACTTGCCGTCTTTGATTAGCAACACTTGCGGCGACTCGTGGTGAACGCCGAATACTTCCGCTACTTTACTGGACAAAGGGCGGTGAGCCAGAAGATCAAGAAAGTAAAAGTCCAGAGTATCGGGCTGTTTGGCTTTTTGCATTCGCTGCAAAGCGACGGCACTGATGGAACAGCGGGTGCTGTGCTTGAAAATGACCTGTGGTTTGGTTTGCGACCGGCTAATAATTTCCTCTAACTGTCCCTCGTCGGTCAGGTAAATCCAGTTCATACACAAAAACGTTAAAAAGCTTAGGCGTTGGCGCTCTTGTTTTTTGATTCGATTATTATGCCAGAAGAATTGGGGCAACCGTAGCCTTTTTTATGCGAGCTGTAGCCACGAGATGTGGAGCAAGACGTAAGCAAAACGGTGGCGAAGAGAACGGCGGCAGCGCAGAAGAGTTTGTTTTTCATACTAGTTTAAAAGTCGTTTAGGCAGAAACGATTTATTTTGCCCGTTAGTATTCACAAATGTAACAATGAAAATCCACTTTATATCCATCGGGGGCAGCGTGATGCACCAACTGGCCATTGCCTTAAAACGCAAAGGCTATCAAATTACCGGCAGCGACGACGAGGTTTTTGAACCCGCAAAATCGGCCCTTGAAGAAGAAGGAATCTTGCCAAAAGAAGTTGGCTGGGACGAAAACAATATTCAGCCCGGTCTTGATGCCGTGATTCTTGGGATGCATGCCAAGGCCGACAACCCGGAACTGCGAAAAGCCAAAGAATTGCAGCTGCCCATTTATTCTTTTCCCGAATACATTTTTAAAGAAAGCGGCAACAAAACGAGAGTGGTTGTTGGCGGCAGCCACGGGAAAACCACAACGACGGCCATGATCATGCACGTCCTGCGCGAAGCCGGGAAAGATTTTGATTACCTCGTTGGCGCACGATTGCAAGGCTTCGATCAATCGGTGAACATAACGGATGCGCCGGTGATTGTTTGCGAAGGCGATGAATACCCGGCCAGCGCAATTGAAAAGCGGCCCAAGTTTCATTTTCTTTTTCCGCACATTGCGGTGCTTACCGGCATTGCCTGGGATCACATCAACGTTTTTCCCACTTTTGATTTTTACCTTGAGCAGTTTGTCATCTTCATCAACAAAATAGAAAAAGACGGTCATCTTATTTACAACGAAACCGATGCCACGCTGAAGGAATTGGTAGAAAAAAACAGAAGAGAAGACATTCACTATCACCCCTACGGCGTTCCGCAAAACAGCATCAAAAATGGTGTTACAACGGTGATCATTGAAAGCGAGGCAACAAGCTTGAAAATTTTTGGCGCACACAACTTGCTCAATCTTCACGCGGCCTGGTTGGTAACAAAGCAACTCGGCGTTGATGCGCAAAGTTTTGCAAAGGCGATCAGCACCTTCACCGGTGCAGCCAAACGATTGGAGTTAATGGCAAGGAACGATTCAACCGTTTTCTATCGCGATTTTGCCCACGCACCTTCGAAAGTTAAAGCCACAATTGAAGCCGCCAAAGCGCAGTTTCCGGATAAAAAACTCATTGGCATTTTGGAGTTGCACACCTTCAGCAGTTTGAACGAAGCTTTTATGAACGAGTATAAAGGCGCATTTGACGCCGCCGACGAAGCCGCGGTTTTTTACAGCAAACACGCCTTGGAATTAAAGCGCATGCCGGAACTAAAAAAGGAAGCGGTGAAACAGGGCTTTGCGAAAGAGAACCTTGATGTGATAAACGAGCGGAAAGATTTGGAAGAATGGATAAACTCGAGAGATTTCAAAAACGCCGTTGTATTGTTTATGAGTTCGGGAGCTTACGATGGATTTGATGCCGCAGCTTTCAGCGAAAAGATTACCGCTGCAGCCGAATAATTTAACCCGGTGAGTACCCAAAACTTTTACCTTTACCGCCCTTTAAGAAGCCCCGAATGTTACAACTGAAAAAACCACTTGCTGTAATTGATATTGAAGCAACCGGCTCAAATGCAACCACCGATCGCATTGTAGAAATTGCGATGGTAAAATACCTGCCCGATGGCACACGCACGGTAAAGCGCAAGATCATCAATCCGCAGATGCCCATACCGCAGCCCATTGTTGACATTCATGGCATTACCAATGAAATGGTAAAAGACGCACCGACGTTCAAACAAGCGGCGCACGAGATAAAACAGTTTTTAGACGGTTGCGACATTGCCTGCTACAACGCATACCGCCTGGACGTTCCGCTGTTGATGGAAGAATTCATCCGCGCCGAAGTGGACTTTGATTTCAAGAGCCGCAAGCTGGTTGACGTGCAAAAGATCTTTCACACCATGGAGCAGCGCACGCTGTCGGCGGCCTATAAATTTTATTGCAACAAACCGCTGGAAGATGCACACAGCGCCGAAGCCGACGCAGCCGCCACGGCCGAAATACTTTTTGCACAGGTTGAACGTTATCCTCAATTAGGAACCAGTGTTGAGAGTATCATTAAGGCCGTCGGAGAGGACAACGTGATTGACTTTGCCCGCCGTTTGGCTTATGATGAAAAAGGCGTGGAAGTTTTCAACTTCGGCAAGCACAAAGGCCGCCCGATTGCCGATGTATTAAAGACTGAGCCGCAGTATTACGACTGGATGATGAAAGGCGAGTTCCCCATGAATACAAAGCAAAAGCTGACCGAGATTTACACCCGCATCATGCTTAAAAAACGCCTAAGCTAAACCGTTGGAAAAACTCGTCATCATACCCACCTACAACGAAAAAGAAAACGTTGAAGCGATTTTGCAGGCCGTGTATGACTTGCAGCAGGACTTTCACGTACTGGTAATTGATGACGGCTCTCCGGACGGCACGGCGGACATTGTACGCCATCTTCAACCTCGTTTCAACAACACTGTTTTTTTGGAAGAACGCACCGGCAAGCAAGGCCTCGGCACAGCTTATATTTTCGGTTTTAAATGGGCAACAAAGAGAGGCTATCGCTTTATTTTTGAAATGGACGCCGACTTCTCGCACAATCCAAAAGATTTGCCTCGCTTGTACGATGCCTGCAAGAACGAAGGCGCCGATGTTGCCATCGGTTCGCGGTACGTAATCGGCGGCGGCGTGTACAACTGGCCGAAGAACCGCATTGCACTTTCAAAGGGCGGTTCGCTTTATACACGCATGATTTTGTGGACGCCGGTTCGCGATCAAACGGCCGGTTTTGTTTGCTATAAAAAAGAAGTTCTTGAAACCATTAACCTCGACGAAATTCATTTCGTCGGTTATGCCTTTCAAATTGAAATGAAGTTTGCCGCGTGGAAGCTGGGCTTCAAACTCAAAGAAGTTCCCATTCAGTTTACCGACCGGCAATTTGGCGAATCAAAGATGAACCACAGCATTATCAAAGAAGGCATTCTTGGCGTGCTGAAACTCCGGTGGTACAGCTTCTTCACCAACTATCGCCGCCGCGTGAAAAGCAAGGCAAAGAAGGTAGAAAAAACGGCCTAATTTCCTTCGGTTTTGTAGCGACACTTCATTATTTCGAAAACCGGTACACCGTTGTTGACGTAAACTTTTCTCCAGGTTGTAAATTGGTGTTTGGAAAGTATTGTTGATTGGGCGAATCGGGAAAATGCTGCGTTTCCAAACAAAACGTATTTCTGAAAGTAGAAGCATCGCCTTTTACCCCTTCAAAATTTCCGGAGAAAAGCTGAAGACCCGGCTCTGTTGTAAAAACCTCCATCTCAATGCTGCTTTTATCGCCAACGGCTTTTGCAGCGAAGGACAATTCACTGCCTTCTTTGTTCAACACAAAATTTTGATCGTAGCCACCGCCAATCTTAATTTGTTCTTCGTCCTTGTCAATATCTCTTCCAAGCGTTTTTGCGTTGCAGAAATCAAAAGCAGTTCCCTCTACATTTTTTAATTCACCGGTTGGAATCAACGTCATATCAACCTGCGTAAAACGGTCAGCGTTTATTTGCAGACGGTGATTCAAAATATCGCCTTCGCCGTTCAAATTAAAGAAGCAATGATTGGTGATGTTGAAGGGCGTCGGCGCATCTGTTTTTGCGGAATAAGAAATGATCAATTCGTTTTCCTCCGACAAATGATACGTAACAGAAACGTTCACGTTTCCGGGATAACCTTCCTCGCCGTCTTTGGAAAAAAAAACGAGGGCGACTTCGTTCGTTTTTATCTCTGCAACGTCCCAAACCTGTCGGTGAAAACCGTTTGGCCCGCCGTGTAAATGATTCGGGGCATTGTTGAGAGGAAGAGAATATTCTTTTCCGTTCAAAACAAATTTTCCCTTTGCAATGCGGTTGGCATAACGGCCAACGGTGGCGCCGTGATAAGGTGCAAGCGTTAGCGAGGTGTAAGGTTCAAGCGAATTATACGACGGCGTTACGTTGATGTTGTCAAACACAAGTGAAATAATTCTTGCGCCGTAATTGCTGACACTTGCCTCCAGTCCTTTGCCGTTGCGAATAAAAGTCAAAGACGTTTGTTTGCCGTTGATGAGTCGTTCAAAATTTTTTGCGTCGGGTGTTAGCATCTTGTCAAAATAATTGCGGTTGGAAAAATACAACGAAGTTTGGTCCATTTTGATGCAACACAAGGCTTCAACCGGTGCTACATTTGTCATTCTAAATTTTTCTGCTTGAAGCATCTCAGCGCCTTGAACAAATACTTTTGGAAGTACCGCGTTCGCCTCACCATTGGCGTTTTCTTCGTGGTTGTGTCCAATTATTTTGGCGTGCTAGCGCCGCAGATAACCGGTTACATCATTGACTTCGTTCAGCGCAATTTGCCGGGCTACGTTGCCAAGGCAAAAAAGCCTTCGTATGATTTTTCGGTAAAAGCTTTTATCCGTTGGATTGAAGGCATTCACCTGCAACCGATTAAAATTGTTTTGTTTAGCGGCGTTCTTATTCTAGCCCTGGCTTTGTTGCGCGGCTTCTTTATGTTCCTGATGCGGCAAACGCTCATTGTGATGAGCCGCCACATTGAGTACGATCAGAAGAACGAGGTCTTCGATCATTACCAAAAACTCGACGCGAGTTTTTACAAAACCCACAGCACCGGCGATTTGATGAGCCGCATGGCCGAAGACGTAAGCCGTGTGCGGCAGTTCACCGGTCCGGCCATCATGTACTTTACCAACCTGGTTACCCTCATTGGCATGAGCGTTTTTTTTATGTGGAAACGCGACGCTGAACTAACGCTCTACGTGCTTTCGCCGCTGCCCATTCTTGCGGTTACGATATACATCGTTAACACCATCATTCACAAAAAAAGCGAAGCAGTGCAGGCGGCGCTTGGCGCTTTAATGTCCACGGCGCAACAAGCTTATTCGGGTATTCGCGTCATTAAATCCTTTGTGCAGGAAGACGCGATGTTCAAAGCATTTGAAGCGTCGAGCGAAAAATACCGGAGCGGTGCCACAAGCCTCGCCAAGGTCGAGTCAATGTATTTTCCATCAATGACCCTGCTGATTGGCTTGAGCACTTTGCTCACCATCATGATTGGCGGTATTTATTACATCAACGGTCACCGCGAAATGGGCATTGATACGATTGTTGAATTCGTCATTTACATCAACATGCTCACCTTTCCCGTGAGCGCCATCGGTTGGACGGCAAGCATGATTCAGCGGGCATCGGCATCGCAAAAACGGTTAAACGAATTTTTGCAGACAGAGCCGGCTATTGCTTCTCCCGCAAACGCGCAGGACATTGCTTTGACCGGCGACATTAAGCTCGAAAACGTTTCGTTTACCTATGCGCATACCGGCATTGAGGCCATTAAAAATCTAAACCTGCACATTCGCGCTGGCGAACGTGTGGCTGTGGTGGGCCGAACGGGCAGTGGAAAGACAACGCTGATTCAACTCATTCTTCGGTTGTACGACGTTACCGAAGGGCAGATATTATTGGACGATGTGCCCATTGACAAAATCAATCTTGGAAAATTGCGGGAGCAGATGAGCTACGTACCGCAGGATGGTTTTTTGTTCAGCGATACGGTAGCGGCCAATATTGCTTTCGGCACCAAATGGATGGACAAAGAACAAGTGAAGGAAGCGGCAAAACTGGCCGTTGTGCACCGCGACATCGAAGGTTTTCCCAAAGGTTACGAAACAGAAATTGGTGAACGCGGCGTAACCTTAAGCGGCGGGCAAAAGCAACGCATTTCCATTGCACGTGGTTTGCTGAAAGCGTCGCCCATCATGATTTTTGACGATTGCCTCAGCGCCGTGGATGCCCGCACTGAAAAAGAAATCATGACCAATCTTGTTGCGCACCTGAAAGGGAAAACATCTTTATTTATCACGCACCGTGTTTTTCAGTTGTTCGGCTTTGACCGCATTGTGGTTTTGGAAGAAGGTGTATTGAAAGAAGAAGGGACACACGAGGAACTGTTGCAAATGCGCGGCTTGTACTTTTCCATGTACCAACGGCAATTGCAGGAAGAAGAGCCGCAAGAAAACTGAGCGCATATTTGGCCGTTTAAAAAACGTTTTTATATTTGTGAACGACTGCACCAAAACAATTCATCATTCGTAAAAATTACAACTGTGGCGTACGACAACAACGAAAAGAAAATGGAAAGCATCTACAGCAAAAGAATCCGCGCCGGCAAACGCCGCACTTATTTCTTTGATGTACGAGCGACGCGGGGCAATGATTATTATCTCACCATTACCGAAAGCCGCAAGCGTTTTAACGACAATGGCTATGATCGTCACAAGATTTTTCTTTACAAAGAGGACTTCAACAAATTCATTAAAGCGTTGACCGAGGCCGTTGACTACGTAAAAACGCAGTTGATGCCTGATTTTGATTTTGACGCATACAACCACGATGAGGTAGAAGGCGAGGTTGAAGTTGAAGACTTGGGTGCGGAAATGCCAACGCCGGCGCCAGTTCATTCAGCCGAAGTTTCGGTTAGCTCGCCAGTGGCTACGCCTTCGTCGGATGAGGTGGATAAATGGTAAAATTTTAAACTTCTAAATAATTCGAACCCCTGTTTTTTCAGGGGTTTTTTGCATGCCAACTTTCTTATATTGCATCAACATTTAACCTAACTGGACATGAAAAAGATTCTATCTGCTTTTGTAATTATCGCTGCTGCACTGCTGCTTACAACCCATCTAAAAAAATCGGAAACAGAAGAAAATAAACGTGAAGCATTTGAGGAAGAAGCCGCAGAGCAAGACGGAATTCAGCTTGCTCAAGAACAGGATTTTCGCAACACCGTTGATATCAAACTCGGCTACGTTCCAAAAGAAAGGCTGGTTGCAGCTTCGGAAAAAATGGAAAGCGAAAGGAAGGCTATGCGTCTTAATCCATCTTTACGAACGAATGCGTTGACGTGGGCCGAACGCGGTCCAAATAGTGATGTTACAGGCCCAAGCAATGGAAATACACGGGCCAATAACGGTATTACCAGCGGCCGGATAAGAGCGATATGGGTTGATCTTGCTGACGGGACAAACAAGACAGTTTGGGTTGGCGGCATTGAGGGCGGCATCTGGAAAACAACGGATATTACTGCTTCCCCGGCTACGTGGACACCGGTTAATGATTTTATGGGAAGCCTTGCGATTGCGAGCATTTGTCAAGACCCAAACAACACAAACATCATGTATGCAGGCACGGGTGAAAAAGCCATTAACCTCGATGCGGTTCGCGGTGGCGGCGTTTGGAAAAGCACAGACCACGGCCTTACCTGGAACTTGCTTGCCAACACTACAAGCTTCTGGAATGTTTCAAAAATTGCCTGTGATGCAAATAGCCGTGTCTATGTGGCTACGATGGGCAACGGAGCGGGTCTTGAACGTTCGAGCGACGGCGGTGCAAATTGGACGAATATCGCTCCTGCCGGACTGAATGCGGCAATTACTGATATGAAGATCAGCAGCACTGGCCGAATGCACATTATCTGCGGATATTACAGCGGGTGGTTTGACATCAATCCGGCCGGTTACCGTTTTTCGGATGACTTTGGAACGGCTTCTACACCAACGTGGACAGCGTCAACTTCGAGTTTCGGTTCACCTACTTACAATTGTGAATTGGGCGTATCGGGAAACATTTTGTATGCTTTAAATTCAAACAGCAGCTTTCAAACAACGCCGATTTATAAATCCACAGACGGTGGAGTAAATTGGGCAACAACTACTACTTCTCCTCCGGCAGCTTCCGGTACAAATGATCTTAGTTCAGGTCAGGCTTGGTATAATATAGCAGTAGCCGTTGATCCAGCAAACGGCAACAACGTAATTGCGGGGGGATTAAATTGCTATCGCTCTACCGATGGTGGTGCGACCTGGACGCAGACATCAACATGGGTTGGTACATCGGGACAATATGTTCACGCAGATCAGCACTTCGCTGTTTGGAACGGTTCACAAGTATTGGTAGCCAGTGATGGTGGGGTATTTTATTCTGCAGATGCCGGTGTTACTTTTCGTGACCGTAACGCAGGCCTACGCTTAAAACAATTCTATTCTTGTGCAATCCATCCAACGACCCCAAATTATTTCCTGGGAGGCGCACAAGACAACGGTGTACATCAATTAACAAGTGCAGGTCTGGGCTCGAGCGTTGAGGTTACTGGTGGAGACGGTGCTCTTGTCCATATAGATCAGGACCAACCACAATATCAGTTCGGTTCTTATGTATACAATCAATATAGAAGAAGTACTGACGGTGGCAATACCTGGAGTTCGGTGAACTACAGCAGTTCGATTGGCTCATTTATAAACCCAAGCGATTACGATGATTACAACAACAAATTGTACGCTGCTGGTGGAACAGGACAATATGTACGTTGGGAGAATCCGCAGACAGGTAACACGTTTACTTTAGTAAGTGTGCCTGCACTGTATCGAAACAACATTACACATGTGATGGTATCTCCATATACAGGCAACCGGGTTTTTTTAGGAACAGGTGCCGGTAAAGTTTTTCGTGTTGACAACGCTGACCTGAATGCGCCAATTGCTACAGATATTTCCGGTAACACAATGGACGCAGGAGCTACTGTTTCATGCGTGGCCATGGGAACCGATGACAATAATCTGTTAGCAACATTTTCAAATTATGGCGCAAGGCACGTTTGGGTAAGCACAACTGGTGGCGGAGCCTCCGGCTGGACAAATATTACCGGCAACTTGCCCGATATTCCGGTTCGTTGGGCTATGTTTTATCCCTACGATAACACCAAAGCAATTCTTGCAACGGAAGCGGGAATTTATGAAACATCAAACATCAACGGTACAGCTACCGTATGGACACAAAGCCCAAATTTTCCAATCGTTCGCACGGATATGCTTCAATATCGGCCGAGTGATGGAACAATTGTGGCAGCGACACACGGACGTGGTATGTGGTCTACGCAAATTTCTGTAACTAACACTTACATAAAATATAGTGCAACGGCCTTGTCCCGTCCTGAAAGTACTACGGCGACTGTGGCAAGCGGTTGTACTGGTTATACTGATTATACGATTTATATGACAACCAATCGTGCTCCTTCAGGTACTGCAACGGCTACTCTTAGTGTATCGGGTGGAACGGCGGTACAGGGCGTTGACTTCGATTTCACAACCAACGGAAATTTCGCTTCTCCGTCAAACACCGTAACGTTAACCAGTGGCTCAACGACACCGCAGCCGGTTAACATCAGGATTTACGATAATCCGAAAAATGACGTGGTAAGCCGCCATAATTTTAATCTTTCTTATTCGCTTTCGGGTACCACTGATGCTGTGCCGACACCTGGCGGACAGTCGTTTTCATTTACCATAAATGATGATGACCTTCCCCCGTCTATGTTTGCTTCTCCGGCAACCTATGACGTCGGATCTTATACAGTTAATTCAAGTGCTACATCTGCTTTCAGGAGCAACCAGCAAAAGCACCGGTTACAAACGTTGTTTCGTGCTTCTGACTTAATTGCTTCAGGGCTATCGGCTGGAAACATCAGTGCAATGAATTTATTCGTGGCCCAGAAGAACAGCACGAAACCTTTTACCGGCTTTACCATTTCAATGGCGCAAACAACGGCAACCAGTTTAACAAGTTTTATCACGTCTGGCTTTACGCAAGTTTATACGGGAGACTATTCTTCTGTTTATGACATTAATTCATTTGCTTTCGGGACGGGAGCTGGTAGCAGTTCAACCTTTAGCTGGGATGGAACGTCCAATATTGTAATTCAATTCTGTTTTGATAATTCGCCTGCGGCCGCTGATGCCGCTGCTGATGTGATGCAAGGAAGTACGCCATCTGCTTCGGTAAGCAGTTCCATTTATTCAAATGGTGGAGTAGGCTCGGGTTGCGCTTTAGCTGTTGCGA
>Ga0308176_10000226_pt1 | contig 39055 bp, 33 predicted proteins | sample PhyCR2_3_FD_203890 | JGI IMG/M metagenome (GOLD analysis project Ga0308176, IMG submission 203890) | Soil microbial communities from UC Gill Tract Community Farm, Albany, California, United States - DLSLS.C.R2 | ecosystem: Environmental > Terrestrial > Soil > Agricultural land | place: USA...
CAACAGCAGGAATTCAAGAATTAGTTGTGGATTACTCTATGTTTATCCACAGTTATTCACATGCAATGCACAGCGAAAATCTTTCGCTGAACCAATTTTTTGCGTGAAACAGAGTGAAATAAACGGGTTTCATCTTTTTGTGCAACGTGGAAAACTATACCGCACGAAATCGAGTAATGAAAGTGGTAAAAAGTGTTATTTTGTGTCGAATCTTTAAAACACTTTTCCCAAATCTTCCATGGCAGGCTTTCTCGGCGAATTCGAAGTTACGTTGGACGCTAAGGGTCGCTTTCTGCTTCCGGCAGGCTTGAAAAAGCAATTGCCGGAGGGCGAAAATACGCACTTCGTCATCAACCGTGGCTTTGAAAAATGCCTTAGCCTTTATACCAAACAAGCTTGGGAGCCTGTGTTTGAAAAGATTAGTTCGTTGAATCAGTTTGATCCCGAGGTGAGAAACTTCGTTCGCTATTTTTTGAACGGCGCAACGGAAGTGGAGATTGATTCTGCGGGTCGCCTGCTCTTGCCGCCGAACCTGAAAGAATATGCGGGTTTGATAAAAGACGCGGTGCTCTCATCATCGGTTGACAAGATCGAAATCTGGTCGAAGGATGCTTACCAACAGTTCTTTGAGAATTATTCGCCAACCCAGTTTAGTGCGCTGGCGCAAAAAGTAATGGGAGGGGAGACGAAGTAAGATGGAAGAAAGAAACGAAACATCTTACCACGTTCCCGTTTTGCTGAACGAGGTCATCGAATACCTCGCCATTAAGCCGGCGGGTATTTACGTTGATTGCACCTTCGGCGGCGGCGGGCATTCAAAAGCCATTCTTCAAAAATTAAACAAGAATGGGAAGCTGGTTGCTTTTGACCAGGATGCTGACGCCAAACAAAATTTATCCGACGACGAGCGGGTTGTTTTTGTTCCGCACAACTTCCGGCACTTGCAACGTTTTTTGCGCCTGAACGGCATAAATGAAGTGGACGGTGTGTTGGCTGACCTGGGCGTTAGTAGTTACCAGTTTGACGAAAGGAGCCGCGGCTTTTCCATTCGCTTCGATGCATCGCTTGATATGCGCATGGACCAACGCGGTGAGAAAACGGCAGCCGATGTTCTGAACAATTACAGTGAAGCTGAATTGCACAAGCTCTTTGAACAATACGGCGAAGTGACGAATTCAAAAACATTGGCGAAGCTGATTGTCGAAAAGCGAAAGACTGCACCCTTTCAAAGCAGCGAAGCTTTCAGAGATGCGGTGTTCAGCGCGGTGAAAGGCAATCCTAATAAATATTTTGCGCAGGTCTATCAAGCCTTGCGCATGGAGGTTAACGAAGAAGTGCCGGCGCTGAAAGAGATGTTGCAGCAATTACCTAACGTGTTGAAAAAGGGTGGACGTGCGGCAGTCATCACCTTCCATTCGATAGAAGACCGGTTGGTGAAGACTTTTTTTCAACGGGAAACCTTCGTTACCGAAGAAGAAAATCCTTTCGTTTCAGTAGAGATAGCAAGGCATTTAAAAAAAATAAACAAAAAGCCCATCGTGGCTTCGGAAAGTGAAGTGAGATTAAACTCGCGGGCAAGAAGTGCCAAGCTTCGGGTAGCGGAGAAAATGTGAGTAATGAGTTGTGAACGAACAAACTGACCACTCACTGCTCACAAAACAAAAACAAAATGGAACCAATAAAGAAAAGAAAATACAAATGGAGCCGGTGGCTGAGCTATCAGTCCATCGTAAAGCAGATTCCTTTTTTTCTTTTCCTCGCCTTGCTGGCAGTGGTGTACATCTATAACGGGCACAACGCCGATAAAACCATTCGCCACATTGGCAAAGCAAGCAGCGAACTGAAAGACCTGCAGGGTGAATACAAATCCGTAACCGGCGATGTGCTGTTGCGCAGCCGGCAAAGCGAAATGGTGGAAACAGTAAAGCCTTTGGGCTTAAAAGAACTGACAACGGAACCGGTGATATTGGTTGACAGTACAGGGAAAGACGATTAACCAATTAGCAGATGTGATAATTAGCTGATTGCTTACGCAAACGAATACAAAAACGACCTAACAAAAATCGGAGTATAAAGCCCCTTTAGGGGTTTGGGGTATGGAAATCAAAAAGGACATATTATGGCGGGCTTACTTAAGCTTCATCGGCATGGTGGTGTTCAGTCTTTTTGTGTTGGGCCGTGCGGCTTACATTCAAAACGTACAAGGCGACCACTGGCGCAGTCTTTCCGACAGCATGCACCAGAAGTACATTGCGCTTGATGCGGAACGCGGTACTATCTTCAGTGAAGACGGCCAGATGCTCAGCACCTCGATTCCTTTCTTTGATATTTACATTGATTTTGGCGCTGAAGGACTGCATGAAAAAAACGGCAAACGCTTTCGCGAAAACCTGGATTCACTTTCTATTTCTCTGGCCAACCTGTTTGGTGACAAACCCGTTTCAGCTTATCGCACAGAATTAAAGCAAGGTTACCAGGACGAAAACCGTTATTATCTTCTGCACAAGGGTCTCACGTTTGAGCAATACAAAAAATTTAGAAGCTTCCCGCTCGTTCGATTGGGTCGTAACAAAAGCGGTGTAATCGCCGAAGAACACAGCAAGCGCTTAAACCCCTTTGGTTTGCTTGCACGCCGCACCATTGGGCTTGCTCGGGAGAACGCACAGAACGTGGGCATTGAGCGTACTTACGACAGTATGTTGCAGGGGCAAACCGGTAAGCAGCTTGTTCGCTACATTGCCGGCGGTGCCCCCATCCCCGTTGAAGGTTACCAGATAGAACCTGAGAACGGCAAAGATGTTTATACTACACTTGACATTCACATGCAGGACATGGTAGAGTCGGCCTTGATGAAGATGATGCAGCAAAGTCAGTCGGAACACGGCACGGCTATCGTGATGGAAACAAAGACGGGCAAGATTAAAGCCATCGCCAATCTTGGCCGCCAAAAAAAAGACACCGGTTACAGTGAAACGATGAACTATGCGCTGCAAACAACCGAGCCGGGTTCCACCATCAAACTGGCAACGCTGTTGGCGGTTCTCGACCACGGTTCAAGCAAGATTGATGACATGGTTGAAGTAGGTTCGGCGGGGCATGAATACGTTGGTGTGAGAAATGTGAACGACGCAGAAAGAGCGCCAAAACCTTTGCTGACCGTTCGCGAATGTTTTGCGCACAGTTCAAATGTAGGCTTTGCAAAACTGGCTTACAAAGCCTTTGCCGACAAACCCGACGTGTACAAAAGCTATCTTCAAAAATTTCATCTCGATAAAAAAACAGGCATTGATCTTTTAGGCGAAACACCGCCTTTATTGCCGCGCATCAAGCGCAACAAAGAAGGTCTTCACGCGATGGTGACGGCGGCCTTTGGTTATGCCTTGCAGGTAAGCCCGCTGCACACGTTGATGCTTTACAACGCCATTGCCAACGACGGTAAGATGATGAAGCCTTACCTCGTGAACAGCATCAAAGACAACGGCGTTACCGTAAAAGAATTCGAGCCAACAGTGCTTGACGAAAAGCTTTGCAAACCCGAAGTAATTGCGGCTGCAAAAAGCAGCATGGAAGCCGTTGTTTCCATTGGAACCGGCGCGCCTGTGTTTAAAAATTTCCCGATTCCCGTTGCCGGCAAAACCGGTACGGCGCACGTAGCCGGCGGTGATGTGGGTTACGAAGACGGTATTTATCAGGCTTCTTTTGTTGGTTATTTCCCCGCTGACAACCCACAATACACTTGCGTCGTGGTAATCAAAACAAAACCCCACGCACCCATTCACTTTGGCGGCCAATTGGCAGCGCCGGTGTTTAAAGAAATTGTAACGGGTGTTTACTCGCAATACATGCGGGATAAAAACATTGGGGTGGTTAACGTGGTGCCGGATAGTTCATCGTACATCTATGCCGGCAGTAAAGACGATATGCAGAAAGTGTTGCAAAAGTTAAGCATCCGATACGTGGATTCGATGGACAAAGGAACATCGCTTGGGCAATTGTATCCATATAATTATAAGCCTGTTGCCAAAACCGTTTTGGAAACAAAAGCCGTGATGCCTGATGTGCGCCACATGACCTTGCGTGATGCCTTGTACGTGTTGGAAAGCCGCAACATAAAAGTGGCCGTAAAAGGCAAGGGCAAAGTAGAGGCGCAAGACATATTGCCTGGAACACCGTTAAAGAAAAATACAACCGTAACCATTTTATTAAACTAAGTGAAGACGCTTGCTGATATATTGTATAAGGTGCCTTTAAAGGCTGTATCGGGTTCAACCGATGTGGTAGTGAGCGGTGTGCAGATCGATTCGCGCAAAGCTTCGAACCGCAGCGTATTTGTTGCAGTAAAAGGTGTGGCGGTTGACGGTCACAAGTTTATTGAGAAAGCCATTGAACTTGGTGCAATCGCTGTTGTTTGCGAGGATCTTCCTTCGCAGCAAAAAGAAGGCGTGACCTATGTGCAAACCGAGAACAGTGCCGAAGCAGCGGGTATTCTTGCACATAACTTTTACGGGCAGCCTTCGCAGAAATTAAAGCTGGTTGGTGTAACCGGAACTAACGGTAAAACAACCATTGCAACGCTTCTTTATAAACTGTTTACATGTCTTGGCTATCAATGTGGTTTAGTCAGCACGGTAGAAAACATCATAACCGGAAAGGTCATTCCTTCTACTCATACCACACCGGATGCAATCAGTTTGAATGCTTTGTTGAAGCAAATGGTGGACGAAGGTTGTGAATATGCTTTTATGGAAGTGAGTTCACACGCTGTGCATCAAAGAAGAATTGCAGGATTGGAATTTGCCGGGGCTTTGTTCAGCAACATCACCCACGATCATCTTGATTATCACAAAACCTTTGACGAATACATCAAAGCAAAGAAGGCTTTCTTCGATGGCCTTTCTTCTTCGGCTTTTGCCATCACCAATATTGACGACAAACGCGGCCAGGTGATGTTGCAAAACACGGCGGCAAAAAAGCTTTCGTACAGCCTTCGCTCGATGGCCGATTTCAAAGGAAAGATTTTGGAGAACGGCCTCACGGGTTTGGTAATGACCATCAACGACCAACAAGTTCATTTCCGGTTGATTGGTGAGTTCAATGCCTACAATCTTCTGGCGGTTTACGGAGCGGCGATTTCACTTGGGCAAGACAAGCAGGAAGTGCTGCAATGCTTAAGTAATACAACCGGTGCTGAAGGACGGTTTGACTACACGGTTTCGCCAAAAGAAAAAATAATTGCCATTGTTGATTATGCGCACACACCAGATGCTTTAATCAATGTATTGGCAACAATAAAAAAATTGAGACAGGGGGCCGAGCAGGTGATAACCGTTGTGGGTTGTGGCGGCGACAGGGACAAAACAAAACGCCCGGTGATGGGCGAAGTGGCTTGCGAACACAGCGACAAAGTCATCTTCACCAGCGACAACCCGCGCAGTGAAGACCCGATGGAAATACTGAATGACATGGAAACAGGTTTGCCGGTTTCTGCCAAGCGGAAATACATCGCCATTGCCGATAGAAAGCAGGCAATTAAAACCGCCATCTCCATGGCGCAGCCGGAAGACATTGTTTTGGTGGCGGGCAAAGGACACGAAAAGTACCAGGAGATAAAAGGCGTGAAGCATCACTTCGACGACAAAGAAGTTGTGCAGGAAATGTTTGAATTATTAAATAAATAGCTGAAAGCGTAAACAAATGCTGTATCATCTTTTTGAATGGTTAAGAGCAAACAACATTCGCTTCCCCGGAAGCGAACTGTTTCGCTTTATCACCTTCCGGATATTGATAGCGGTGTTGTTGTCGCTTTTCATTACTACCATTTACGGCAAAAACATCATCCGTCTTTTGCAACGCAAGCAGATGGGCGAGTCGGTGCGGGAACTGGGCCTCCAGGGCGAACAACAAAAGAAAGGCACGCCAACGATGGGCGGTCTTATCATTATTGCTGCTATTCTCATTCCAACATTGCTATTAGCCGACCTGACTAAAGTATATATCCGCCTGATGATTTTCTGCACAGTGTGGATGGGCGCCATCGGCTTTCTGGATGACTATTTAAAGATTCGGGCAAAGCGCATTGCACAGCAAAAAGGAATTGCCTACAAAAAAAGTGACAGCGACGGTCTGGCTGGCAAGTTCAAAATATTTGGGCAAGTAATGTTGGGCATTGTTGTAGGAGCGACACTTTATTTTAACCAGAACGTAAAGATTTGGCGTGAATATGTAGGTGCAGACAAAGGCATTGTTGCGAAAGCATCGGATTCAACTTACAAAGGCCCGTTCAAAGTTGTCGTCATTAACGGAAAGAAGAGAGTCTTTGTTGAAGCAAAATCTTTCGTCACCACCATTCCATTTGTAAAAAACCACGAGTTTAACTACGCTAGATTGTTGCCTGCGTCCTGGAGTGATTACACCTGGATACTCTACATTCTTGTAACCATTTTTATTGTAACGGCCGTGTCCAACGGTGCAAACCTGACCGATGGTTTAGACGGTTTGACAACGGGAACGTCGGCCGTTATTTGCGGCGCCTTTGGCATTTTTGCTTATGCCAGCGGCAGTTTATTGATTGCCGATTATCTCAACATCATGTACATCCCCAACCTTGCCGAGCTTTCCATATTCATCGGTGCGTTGGTGGGTGCCTGCATTGGCTTCTTGTGGTACAACTCTTACCCGGCGCAGGTCTTTATGGGCGATACGGGAAGTTTGACACTCGGTGGAATCATTGCGGCGCTTGCGTTTATTGTTCACAAAGAATTGTTGATACCGCTTATTTGCGCCGTGTTTTTTGTAGAGACGTTAAGCGTAACGCTGCAGGTATCGTACTTCAAATACACGAAGAAAAAATACGGTGAAGGCCGGCGGATTTTTTTAATGAGTCCCTTGCATCACCATTATCAAAAGAAAGGTTACCACGAAGCGAAGATTGTCACACGGTTTTGGATCGTTACCATTCTGTGTGCGGTCGTTTCCATTGTAACCTTAAAAATAAGATAGACAGGAAAACCCCATACCAGTAAGGTCCGAATGATGAACCAACAACAAACAACGGAAATAACCATGCTTTTGAAAAACCAACCTAACCTGTCGAGCGGACAACGGACGACCGTCAACCGTCAACCGAAAACCACTGCATGAAGCGCAAACTCGTGATACTTGGCGGTGGCGAAAGTGGCGTAGGTGCGGCGGTGTTGGCGAAGAAAGAAGGCTACGATGTGACGTTAATGGATGAAGGCTCTTTGAAAGAAGGTTATCGCAGCGAATTGCAAAAAGCAGGTGTGAAGTTTTTAGAAGGCGGTGTGAACGAAGAAGAATTGCTGAACGCGGATGAAGTGGTGAAAAGCCCGGGCATTCCCGAAAAAAATGCGTGGGTGAAAAAGTTGAGAGCGAAAGGCATTGCCATTATCAGCGAGATTGAACTGGCTTACCGGCACAAAGGCGAAAGCAAGATTATTGCCATCACCGGAAGCAACGGAAAGTCAACGACAACGTCGCTTGTCTATCACATCTGCAAAACGGCGGGACTGGATTGTGCGCTGGTTGGCAACATCGGTTACTCCTTTGCCAAACAAGTGGCCGAAGATCCAAAGCCCGTGTATGTAGCGGAAATTAGCTCTTTTCAGCTTGACGACATTGTAAGTTTTCGTCCCGATGTGGCCGTGCTCTTAAACATCACGGAAGATCATCTGGACCGGTACGACTACAAGTTTGAGAACTACATCCGCAGCAAGTTTCGCATTGCGATGAACCAGACATCAAGCGACTATTTTATTTATAACCTGGATGATGATGTCATCATCCAATACATGGAACGAAACCCCATTCACTCAATTCAATTACCAATGAGTATGAAGCAGAAGGTTAACCAAGGTGGCTACATTCAGAACGACGAAATGCACGTCAAAACAGGCTCGGAAGAGCAAAGCATGAGCGTTTATGATTTTGCGTTAAAAGGAAAACACAACCAATACAACACCATGGCAGCAAGTGTAGCGGGAGCAACGATGGACATCCGGAAAAACAAAATCCGGGAAGCGGTGCAAACCTTCGAAAACCTGGAGCACCGCATGGAGCCGGTGGCCACGGTGAGAGGCGTGGAGTTCATTAACGACAGCAAGGCTACCAACGTGAATTCAACCTGGTATGCGTTGGAAAGTATGACCAGGCCAACGATTTTGATCTTAGGTGGTGTGGATAAAGGCAACGACTACACTCTCATTAAAGACCTGGTGCAAGAGAAAGTAAAAGCCATTGTTTGCATGGGTGTGGACAATTCAAAGATTCACGCTGCGTTTGATGGGGTGACAAAGTTGGTTGATACCGGCAGTGCTGAACACGCTGTGCAAGCCGCCTTTCAAATAGCCGCTCCCGGCGATTTGGTGTTGTTAAGTCCTGCCTGCGCTTCGTTTGATTTGTTTAGCAATTACGAAGACCGCGGCAAGCAGTTTAAAGAAGCGGTGAAAAACCTATAGAAAGTCGATCGTTGGCTGTTGATGGTTGATCGTCTTCGACCAAGGCCCAACGATCAACAATCAACGTTACTTTACCTTGAAACACCAACATGTGAACAGGCGAACTTGTGAACATGTAAACAACAAAGAGCATGACCGAACCACAAGACATAAAATTTTCTGACCTGGCGCAAAACATAAAGACCAAGGCGCTGCTGCAAAAAACCAGCGGCGACAAAGTTATTTGGGCCCTGGTATTGTTGCTTGGGCTTGTGTCCTTGCTGGTGGTGTACAGTGCTACCGGTTCGTTAGCCTACAAGAACTACAAAGGCAATACGGAGGTTTATCTTTTCAAGCAAATTGCGTTCATTGCCATTGGTTTCGTCATCATCTACTTTGCCCATCGCGTTAACTACACCATTTATTCAAAAGTTGCCAAGATTCTTTTGCTCTTGTCTATTCCTTTGCTCTTTTACACGCTGTTCTTTGGCGTGCGCATGAACGAAGGAAGCCGCTGGATTCGCCTGCCCATCATCAACATGACAATGCAGACTTCGGATTTGGCGAAGCTTGCGCTCTTCATGTTTCTGGCAAGAATGCTTAGCCGCAAACAGAACAAGATCAAAGATTTTAAAAAAGGATTTCTTCCTGTCATCATCCCCGTTGCGGCGGTGTGCATGTTGATTGCACCGGCCAATCTGTCCACGGCTTTGTTGCTGGGCGCAAGCTGCATGTTGCTCATGTTTATTGGAAGGGTAAGCATGAAGCATATTTTATTGACGATTGGTTGTGCGTTAATTCCCGTGAGCTTTTTGATTATGGCGGCTGTTATCAAGCACAAATCCGGTGATGCGGAAGATGAAGTGGCCACAACAAAAAAGAAAGAAAAATCTTCGCGCCTTTTTGCCCGCGTGGATACGTGGATTGGCCGTGTCGAAAATTTCATGTACGGTTCCAAAGAAGGTGCGAACGACGACGATCATTACCAGGTAAACCAGGCAAAGATTGCCATTGCACGCGGCGGTGTTTTGGGTAAAGGCCCCGGCAATGGCGAAGCAAGAAATTTTCTGCCACAGGCCTACAACGACTACATCTACGCCACGCTGATTGAAGAATACGGTTTGCTTGGCGGTGCGTTTATCATCTTTATTTATCTCGTGTTTTTGTTTCGAAGCATACGGTTGTTTAAAAAATGTCCGTATGCGTTTGGTGCTTTTCTCGCCCTGGGCTTAAGCTTTACGCTGGTCATTCAAGCGATGGCAAACATGGCTGTAAATGTGAATCTCTTTCCCGTTACCGGTGTTACGCTTCCCTTGGTGAGCATGGGCGGAAGCAGCTTTTTATTCACCTGTCTTTCCATTGGCATTATTTTAAGTGTAGCCCGCAATGTTGAACAACTTGAAGGGAAGAAAGCGCAGGAAGCGGCCGAAGCTAACAAAGAGTACGACGAGATAGACGCAGAAGAATACGATGAAGAAGATGAAGAAATGGAGGAAACAGAAGCAAAACCGGCAATGGCATAACGAATGGCAAAACGAATCATTATTGCGGGCGGTGGAACAGGCGGGCACATTTTCCCTGCAATTGCCATTGCCAATGCGTTGAGGAAAGCAGATAATGCAATTGAAATTTTGTTTGTCGGTGCAAAGGGAAAAATGGAGATGGAGAAAGTGCCGCAAGCGGGATACAAAATAGAAGGATTAGACATTGCGGGTTTCAACAGAAGTTCTTTGATAAAAAACATCAGTCTGCCGGCTAAGCTGGTGAAAAGTTTTTTGCAGGTGCGCAGCATCTTCAAAAAGTTTAAGCCTGATGCGGTGATCGGCGTGGGCGGTTATTCGTCATTTCCGGTTTTGCGTTTTGCGCAGGCAAAGGGCATTCCGTCATTTATTCATGAATCAAATTCGTTCGCGGGAAAGTCAAACATGCTCTTGGGCAAAAAAGCAACAAAGGTGTTTGTGGCAAGCGATAACATGCAGCAATTCTTTCCGCAAGAAAAAATCATAATTACGGGCAACCCTGTGCGGCCAGATATTGTGAACGTAGCAAGCATTGCAAAAGACGAAGCCCTGCGCTTTTTCAATTTGCAACCGGGAAAGAAAACGGTGTTGATTGTGGGCGGAAGCCTCGGTGCAAAGTCTATCAACGAGGCCATTGAAAATGGTTTAGCCGAATTAACGAATGCAGGCTTACGAGTGGTTTGGCAAACCGGCAAAACCGAAGCACAAAAATGGAAGGATGCGGCTGCGAATAAAAAGAACGTTTGGGTTAGCGATTTTATAAAAGAAATGCAATATGCTTATGCAGCAGCGGATATTGTTGTCTCAAGAGCCGGGGCCATGGCGATCGCGGAATTATGCGTGGTGAGAAAGCCCGTTTTATTCGTGCCCTATCCGTTTGCTGCCGAAGACCACCAAACGGTAAATGCGCAAAATCTGGTGCAAAAGAATGCAGCCTGGGTGGTGAAGGACAGCGAAGCAAAAGAAAAACTGGTGGCGCTCATTATTGCATTGGCAAGTGACGAACAAAAACAAACGGAATTAAGAAAGAACATTGCCCCATTGGCGGTAACGGATGCAGACAAAAAAATTGCGACCGAAATTTTGAAAACAATAAAGTAAGAAACTAACTGCCGGATGAACCCTACGGTGAACATACAGGAAATACTGGATACTCCTTCGCGGAGGGTTTATTTCATTGGCATTGGCGGCATCGGCATGAGCGCCATTGCCCGTTACTTTCTTTCAAAGGGAATTAAGGTTAGTGGTTACGACAAAACGGAAACGGAGCTGACAAAGTCACTTCAGGCAGAAGGGGCGGAGATTCATTACACAGAAAATGTGGAGGCCATTCCGAAAGACGTTGCTTTGGTGGTGTACACGCCAGCCGTGCCAAAGGATCACAAAGAGTTGGTGTATTATCAAGCGAACGGTTACAAAGTTGTTAAGCGCAGCGACGTATTGGGAGCCATCAGCGAAAGTTCTTTTAACATCTGCATCGGCGGCACGCACGGCAAAACGACCATCACAACAATGGTTGCACATATCCTGCGGCACAGCGGTTATGGTTGCAACGCTTTTTTGGGTGGCATTTCCGTAAACTACGATACCAACTTTTGGAGCAGTGAAAACAACGTGTGTGTGATTGAAGCAGACGAGTACGATCGAAGCTTTTTGAAGTTGAGTCCGGACGTGGCGGTGATTACGGCCATGGACGCTGATCACCTCGATATTTACGGCGATGAGCAATCGTTGCAAGATGCCTTCGTGCAGTTTGCAAACAAGGTAAAAGAAGGCGGCTTGCTCATTGGCAAGGCCGGTTTAAAGCGATTAAGAGAAACAACGGTAAAAAAAAGGTGGACATACAGTCTTCAAAACGATGCAGCAGATATATTTGCGGCCCAAATTAAAATAGAAGAAGGCGGTTATCGTTTCGATATTCATCTAAAGAATAAAGTTCTTTCAAATTGCGAGTTGCGGATCGGCGGCATGCACAACGTGGAGAACGCTGTGGCTGCGGTTGCGGTGGCCTCGTCGTTAAAAATTGAAGACGAAAAAATTAAAGCGGCCCTTGCGGCTTTTAAAGGCGTGCACCGAAGGTTTGAGTACGTGATTCCACCGAAAAAATTCAGCGAAGGCGCCTACGTGCAACACGTGTTGGTCGATGATTATGCGCATCATCCCGAGGAGTTGAGAGCTTTGCTCACGAGTGTTCGAAGCTTGTTCCCGCAGCGTGTGGTGACGATCATTTTCCAACCGCATTTATTCAGCAGAACCCGCGACTTGGCCGGTGGCTTTGCCGACGCATTGTCCATTGCCGACCGGGTAATTCTTTTGCCCATTTATCCGGCAAGAGAGCTGCCCGTTGAAGGCGTGAGCAGCGCGATGATTTTAAAAGGCGTGGAAAGAGACGATAAACAAGTGTTGTCGAAAGAAGAATTTTTAGCGTGGATGAAACAACACGCAAAAGAATTGGACAAAGAATTTGGTGAAGCAATTGTAATGGCTGGCGCAGGTGACATTGATGCGCTTGTGCAGCCTGTAAAAGAATTAATAATCAATAATTAACAATTATTGTGTAAAGCGTTTTGAGATTCAAACGGCCCATATACCGGATTTTGTTTTTTGCGGCATGGATTGCGGTGCTGGGTGGTATTGCCACGCTGGTAATTGCGGCCAATGGCAAAACAAAGTCACGTACCTGCAAGGGTGTAACGGTTTCTATTAACGGCGACGGAGAAACGCTTTACGTGCAGAAGGGTGACGTGTTGAAAACAATAGAACACACGGCAAAGGGGCCAGTTGTGAACAAACATTTTGGTGATCTGAACCTGGGTCTGCTGGAAAAAACACTGGAAGCAAATCCGTGGATTCGGGATGCCGAAATTTATCTTGACACGAAAGACGTGCTGCACGTTTCTGTTTGGGAACGACAACCGATAGCAAGGGTTTTCAATACAGCCGGCGCTTCGTTTTACATTGACAGTTCGGGTTTTCAATTGCCCTTGCTGGAGACCTATAGCGTCAAGCTACCGGTGGTTACAGGATTCACAAGTGATAAAAGGTTTAACGCGAAAGACAGCACAACGTTGAAGGGTCTGAAAGACGTGGTTACGACCATTGTGAAAGATTCTTTCTGGAATGCGCAAATAGGGCAGATAGACATTACACCCGAACGAAAGTTTGAGCTGGTTCCTGTGATTGGAAGCCACATTATCAAGCTCGGTTACAGCGAAAACGTGGAAAAGAAGCTGAACAACCTGATGGTTTTTTATAAGCAGGTCTTGCCCAAAGCGGGCCTTGCAAAATACAGTGTGCTTGATGTGCAGTTTGAAGGACAGGTTGTTGGCGTGCGCAAAGGACCGACCTCGGTTGTTGATTCCATTCAACTGCAGAAGAACATTGAAGAACTGATGAAGCGTAAAGCAGCGGAAGAAGAACCGGATGATGCGTTACCTGCAATACCGTGGGTAAAGGCGCAACCAACAACAATAAATGATTCGTTGACCGAACCGCCGTTAGAGCCAATTACAATTGAGAACAATCCATCAACTCCTGATAGACCAAGGCAACAAAAATCCAATCCGGCGAAAAACCAAATCCAGAAACCCAGTCCTCAAAAGCCACCGAAAAAGCCGATTAATAAACAAACGCTAAAGCCGAAGGCAGTTATGCCGGCAAAAAGCAGGAACGAGTATTAGTTCACTCGTTAAGCACATTCACGCTTTTCCAATAGGGAGAAGCCACTGGCGCACAAAGCCTCGCTTGTTGGGGGAACGTGTGAAAAGCCGGAATGGGCGGTCTTGCAGAATAGCGGGACAAACGTTGAAGTGTGCGACGCAACAGAAGCTTAATAGCAGCACTGTTGTTCAGTACAAAAAAATAGTGGTTGCGCAAAGGCGCAACCACAACAAGGAAAACGGAAGAAGAGTGTTCATCCAATCCGTGCAATTCGTTTTTCCTTGTAATCCGTGAGCAACAACTAAAAACAACAATATGAACAACGAGCAACCAATTATTGTGGGGCTTGACATCGGAACCACCAAAATTGCCGTTATTGCCGGACGAAAGAACGAGTTTGGCAAGCTGGAGATTTTGGGTTTTGGCCGCGCCAACTCCAACGGCGTCAAACACGGGCAAGTCCTCAACATTGACGAAACCATCAAGGCCATTAAACAAGCGTTGGACGCCTGCTATTCGTCCAATCCCAACCTTGTGATTAACGAAGTGTACGTGGGCATTGCAGGGCATCACATCAAGAGCTTGCAAACCCGCGGCGACATCGTGCGGCAGGAAACGGAGAACGAAATTTCGCAACGCGAAATTGACCAGCTCATTGCCGACCAGTACAAAACTTACATTCCGGCAGGCGACCAAATTATTGACGTAATTCCGCAGGAATTTACCGTTGACAATTTTCAAAACATTCAAGACCCCATCGGCTACAGCGGCGTAAAAGTGGGCGCCAATTTTCACATCATTACCGGCGACAAGAACGCCATTCGCAACATCAAGCGTTCGGTAGAAAAGTCGGAGCTGGTGACGAAGGATTTGGTGTTGCAACCGCTGGCTTCTGCTGCAGCGGTAATGGCCGAAGAAGACCTCGAGGCCGGTGTGGCAATTGTGGACATTGGCGGTGGTACTACTGATCTTGCCATCTTCTACGAAGGGATTTTAAAACACACAGCCGTGATTCCGTTTGCGGGAGAAAATATCACGAATGATATTAAGACAGGGCTGGGCGTTTTAAAAACTCAGGCAGAGCAAATGAAGGTGCAGTTTGGCAGTGCGCTGGCCAACGAAGCAAAGACAAATGCCTACATCACCATTCCGGGCTTGCGCGGGATGCCGGCCAAAGAAATCAGCGTAAAAAATCTGGCGCACATCATTCAGGCACGCATGAGTGAAATCCTGGATTTTGTGACCTACCATTTAAAACAGGTTGGACTGGACAATAAAAATTTAAATGGTGGCATCATTCTTACGGGTGGAGGCTCGCAGTTGAAGCACCTGATTCAATTGACGGAATACGCAACGGGTTTAAATGCACGCATTGGCTTGCCCAACGAGCATCTTGCACCCAACCACATTGACGAATTGGCCAAGCCAACGTACGCAACTTGTTTGGGCTTAATTCTGAAAGGCTATGATGATTTTGAGCATGACCGCAAGCAGTTTAATTCTACTTATAAAAAGGTAGAAGTGCCCGAAGGGTTGAAGCAGGAAATGGTGCAAGCAGAACCGGATGGCGCGGACGAAGAAGGTGTAGCTGTGCAGGTGAAGCCGCGCAAAGGATTAACCACTATCTGGGACCGCTTCAAAAGCAATTTGATTGAAATATTTAAAGAAGACGAAGACGAAAAATTGTGAGTTCGAAGTTTGCGGTTTGATGTTCAAGGTTTCGTGTTTTGCACAAAGACTTTCTGATTGTTTCACTCAAAAAGAAAGTTTAAAAGGCGAAACCATTTGACCTCATCACGCCAACCTCAAACTTCAAACATCGAACCTCAAACAAGCCAAGTCCTTCCATCCAAAAATTCTCAACCGTCGTTGCTGTAGGCGACGACACAAAAACGATTTTATGATCCATTTTGATTTGCCCAAAGAAAAGTCATCCATAATAAAAGTTATCGGCATCGGCGGCGGCGGAAGCAACGCTGTAAACCACATGTACAGCCAGAACATTGAAGGAGTCAACTTCATCATTTGCAATACCGACGCACAGTCCATTACGCAAAGCACCGTGCCCAATAAAGTGCAGCTTGGGCCGCATCTTACGCAAGGATTGGGTGCCGGCGCCAATCCCGACATTGGCCGCCAGGCGACCGAAGAAAGCCTCGAGGAAATCAAGCGCATTTTGGAAGTGAATACCAAGATGGCCTTCGTTACCGCCGGCATGGGCGGCGGCACCGGCACCGGCGGTGCGCCCATTATTTCTAAAATTTGCAAAGACCTCGGCATCCTGACAGTGGGTATTGTTACCACGCCGTTTTCTTACGAAGGACGCAAGCGCCAGATGCAAGCCGAAGAAGGCATCAAGAATTTAAAGCAGTACGTTGATACGCTGTTGGTGATCAGCAACGACAAACTGCGCCATCAATTCGGCAACCTGAAAATGCGCGATGCTTTTGCAAAAGCCGATAACGTGCTGGCAACGGCCGCAAAGTGTATTACCGACGTGATTAACAGCACGGGTCAGATCAACGTTGACTTTGCCGACGTATGCACCGTAATGAAGAATGGCGGCGTTGCCATTTTGGGCAACGCGGCCTGTGAAGGCGAAGACCGTGCACAGCGAGCCATTGAAGATGCGCTTAACTCGCCGCTGCTGAACGACAACGATATTCGCGGCGCCAAATGGATTCTCATCAACATCAACTCGGCCGAAGGCGAGCACGAGTTTACGATGGACGAAGTAGAGATCATTCAAACGCATTTGTTAAGCCAGGCCGGTGAAAGTACCGATGTGATTTTGGGCCTGGGTTACGACAATTCGCTTGGTGAAAAAATCGGCATTACCCTCATCGCCACCGGCTTCGAGCACAAAGATCCGTTTGTGAAAAAAGTGGCCATCAAGCAACAGCCGCAGGAAGAAAAAATTGTAATGACGCTCGGTGAAAAAGCCAAACCTCAAACGGCGCCGGTTATAGAGGAGAAAGCAGAAGACGTGCTTGCGCCGACACTCGTTGACGAAGACGAGATCACCGAAATACCGATGCCGCAACTATTGGTGAAAGAAGAAGAAGAGCCGCAATTGCCTATTGAGTTTTTCTCGCTTGACGGCAGCGCTGCAAAAAAAGAAGAGCCAAAAGAAGAAGTGCCGGCATCGTCCATCCAGTTAAAATTTATGGCGGACGAAGACAACAGCGCCGGTGCCGAGCGTGAAAAAGAACGCTTGGAAATGGAACGCAAAAAGCAGGCGCTCGAAGACAAGTTTGAAGCCCTGCGTCAAAATATTTTGGGCGGACAGAAAGCAACGCCTTCGCAAAATACACCCGCCGCAGGAGCGGGTGGATACCTTTCGCGGCCTTCGAACATTTACAGCGAATCAAAAGGCGAAACACCCAAAACAACGGTTTGGGACAACGCCAAATCATCGCTGCTAAATACGGTAAAGGAAGAAGAAGCATCGGAGATGAAACTGGTAATTAAAGCCGAAGGCCAAACGGAAGAAAAGCCCGCAAACGATGCGCCGCAACCGCCGCAGGCAAAAGCTGAAGAGCAGCAAACCGGTAACGAAACCGGTGACGACAAGCAGCGTGCAACCGACCGCCTGCAAAAGTTGCGCAACCTGTCGTTCAACCTCAACGCCGCAGACCCAAACAACGAGTACGAAAACGTGCCGGCCTACATCCGCCGCAACATGGACTTGCAACAGGGCAGATCGGCTGTTGAGAATTTTTACAGCAATTACACGGTGAAAAGCGATGGAAAGAACAACGCGACCATCAGCACCATCAATACTTTTTTAGACGGCAAGAAGCCCGATTAACTGTCATTCTGAGCCTGTCGAAGAATGTTCCAATTGAAGCCGCCGTCCACGTAGTTTTCAACTACCGGACTCCAGAATAGGCTTGTGTTTTTAGTTGTTCCCCGCTGCTTGCAGCGGGGTTTTTTTATGACCGCGGATTGAGAGGATTGGTGCAGGATTATCGGGATTGATTTCATTGTTTATGAACCCGGTTGCAGTGCTGCGCAAGTTGGTGTTGTGCTAATGTGTAATTCAGGTTGATTGATGGTCTTTGGCGAATAGACTTACCGAACGTACAAGAGTGCGACGGAACGAAAGTCCAATAGCAGTACAAAAGCAGGGTGCAAAAAAATGCCCGCATCACTCTGCAGGCAATTCAAAAATCTTTCGATAAGTCTCTTACTTTTTTTCAATCACCTCTTCACCTTCTACAATGGCCTTCAGTTTCTCGGCCAGTGCGTACACGTTGCCGATCTGGTGGCCTTTTTCAAAACAATAAGAGGCGCCAAGAGCTTTGAGTTTCAATTCCATTGTGCTCATGCCGGTGGAGTACATCGCTATGGGTATGTCGCGAAGGGCGTCGTCCATCTTTAGGCGCATGAGCACTTCGCCGCCGTTCATGCCGGGCATGTTGTAATCCAAAACAATCAAAGCCGGATAAAGCGAAGAGTCGGGAAGGTTGTGCAGGTACTTTAAAATTTCTTCGCCCGTGTTAAAAACTTTTATGTGGTCGGTGTAGGTTAATTCGGTGAAAGCCAGATGCATAATATAGCGGTCGTCTGCATCGTCCTCCACCAACAAAATGCTGTGGCTTGTTCGCATAAATCAGTTCAATTAAGATTTGAAAAATACAACAAACGGCGCAAGGAATGGCCGTTTGTCGCGAAAACTTTCGAGACTGTTTTCCCGTGCGGATGGTTGCTTCGTATTTACAAGTCGTCGGTCACAAATTTCCGCCGCGTGAAAAACACGTAAGCAAAAAGATAAACCGCCAGCGCCGCCATCAGCACGCCAATGGCCGGTGTGTCGGGATAAAAAACTTTTTTCCCGAAAGGAATGGGCAGCATTACGTCCGTTACCTGAAGCGGGAAAAAATAGCCGTAGGGCGCCATGTGAAAATTGAAGGTCATCAGGGCCGTCGCCAACCATTCAAAAATAAGTCCGTACAAAATGAAAACGATGATGGCCAGTCCGCTGCGGCGGAAAAGCACGGCCAGCATGAGCGCAAAAAAGATATAAGCAATGGCCTGCAAGAAAACGTAGCCGATGTTCTCAAATCCTTCCCAGGAAAATGATCCCTGTGACATAGAACCGAATACAAAACCGGTGATGACGTTGATGATTGTAATGAGTACGGCCATGATAATGCAAAGCAATATTTTTACACCGATGAATTGCTGGCGGCTCAAGCCGTCAATGATGTTTTGCCGGTGCGTCTTAAAATTAAATTCATTCACCATCAGCATGATGATGATCATGCCCGGAAAGTAAAGAAGCCAACTGCTCATCCACCCAACGGTTTGCCACACTTTCGGAAAAGCAAAAGGGTTGCCGAGGATTTGTTCGCTGGCGGGCATGGCTTCAACCGTGCGTTGATGTGCCTTCCAGGCGATGTAATTAATAAGAAAAATAGAGATTAGATACAGCACACCGAACACCCAAAAGGCGCGGTAGTTTTTAATTTTCAGCCATTCGATTTTAAGGAGGTGAAGCATGGGGATAAGTTGATAAGTTGATAGGTTAATAAGTTAATAGGTGATGCAGTTTGATAAGTTAAGACGTTGTGCGAAAAACGACATAGTAACTTATTAACGCAGTAACCTATTAACCGCCTTTTTAGCGGTCGCTTACTTTGCCGGTGATTTCAAGGAAAGTTGTTTCTAATGATTTACGTTTGAGATTGAGCCGGTCCAGCACAATGCCGGCTTCAAAACAAAGGCGGTTAAGTTCTTTGGCCGTTACGGTTTGCTCACAAACAACGCGAACAAAATTTTCCTCGGCATAAGCGTTTATTACACCCGGCAAGGTTTTCACAACAACGAGCAATTGCTCAAGGTTATCCGAGCCGATTTCAATTACTGCATTTTCATCGGCATTTTTTGAAAGCACTTCGGTAACTGTACCTACCGTTTTCAAATCTCCTTTTTGGATGATGGCGACGTGACTGCAAACCTTTTCTACTTCGTCCAAAATATGGCTGGCCATGATAATGGTTTTGCCTTCAGTGGCCAATAGCCGAATGAGATCGCGTATCTCGGCAATGCCCACCGGGTCGAGGCCGTTCGTCGGTTCGTCAAAGACCAAAACATCGGGATTTCCCAATAACGCAGACGCAATAGCCAATCGCTGTTTCATGCCCAATGAATAAGTACTGAACTTGCTATCCTTGCGTTGGTAAAGGTTTACTTTTTTGAGTACGTCGTCAATCTGGTCGTGGCCTTTTTGTTTGATTTCGGCTGCGATGCGCAGGTTGCGTTCGCCGGAGAGATAATGATAAAAGTTAGGCGTTTCAAGCAAGGTTCCAATGTGCTTTCGCGTATCGGCGTCAGGTATTTTGCCAAAAAACTGAAAGCTGCCGGATGTTGGTTTTAAAATGTCCATCACAATGCCCAGCAAGGTGGTCTTGCCGCTGCCGTTGGGACCAAGAATGCCGAACACACTCCCTTTGGGAACGTCGAACGAAACACCGTTGAGTGCACGAATGGAGCCGTAAAATTTTGTAAGGTTTTGAACCGAGAGAACTGTCGTCATCAGCAATGCGGTTTAGTTTGGTTTGAAGGTAAGCGACAAGCTTCGCTTTCACAATTTTCGTTACACCAAAACGATTTTGCGGCATATCAACCATTCCTCCTTTTTCTTTGTTCCTTCAGTATGACAACGATTTTAATTACAGGCGGCACCGGTATGATTGGTTCGGCATTGACAAAAGAATTGCATCGCAAAGGGCATCGTGTAGTGATTCTTACGCGTAAGAAAAAAGCTGGCGAGCCTGATTTCAAAGAATGGAACGTTGAAAACGGAACGATAGACGAAGACGCCATTCGCGAAGCTGATTATATCGTTCACCTGGCCGGCGCAAACGTGGCTGACGGAAGATGGACGCAAAAGCGAAAGAAAGAAATTGTGGACAGTCGCGTGAAGAGCGGAGAGCTTTTGGTGAAAACATTAAGCTCCATTTCTAACAAAGTAAAAGCCATTATAAGTGCTTCGGCCATTGGCTGGTATGGCCCAGATTCGCAAGTGCCAAACGCAAAACCTTTTGTTGAAACAGATAAAGCCTACAATGATTTTTTGGGACAGACTTGCGTGCAATGGGAGCGTGCCATTGAACCGGTAAGGCAGTTGAACAAACGCCTTGTGATTTTGCGAACGGGAATTGTGTTGAGCAACGAAGGCGGTGCTTACGCAGAATTTAAAAAGCCGCTGCAACTTGGAATGGCAACGATTTTAGGAAGCGGAAAGCAAATTGTTAGCTGGATTCATATTGATGATTTGGTAGCGCAGTACGTTGCCGCTATTGAAAATGAAGATTATTCCGGTGCTTACAACGCCGTGGCGCCACAGCCAGTTTCAAACAAAGAGATCGTTTTAACGATGGCGAAACAAAGAGGCAAATTTTATATCCCCGTTCGTGTTCCGGCTGTTGCTCTAAAAATTGCTTTGGGAGAAATGAGTATTGAAGTTTTGAAAAGCGCAACCGTAAGCGCTGAAAAAATTCAGACGCAAGGTTATCAATTTTTGTATCCGCAAATTGGGGATGCGGTTAAACAATTAGCAGAGGCCATAAAAGAATAGCCGTTGTTAAGCCAACCAAACTTGAATTTTAAAAGTCAGGCTTCATTCCTTGTCAACAGCCAAAACTTGCGCAAGGCATTCAGTTGGTCAAAGTCGAGCGAAGCTTCTTTTGCATCGGTGAATTCTTCGCTATCGTCGTACGTGAAATGCCGCACTTCTTTGTTGTCAACTTTCAGTGTAAAATCGTAAAGGTGACTGCCGGTTTTGTTTACGGTCACGTGCATGCCATCATCCAATGTAAATTGAAGCGGAAAATGCTTGTCCATACAGCGAAATTTTCTTAAAGATAAGAAGGCATACCCGTACGTTCAGAAACGAATACGCTTTACTGGCAAGTTGATATTCACAACTTTCATTCGTGCTTCCCGCACCTAATTTTACACCCAGAAAACAAATCCCATTGATCGAAACTTTTTTTACGGCGGCAGCCGTTGCCTTACGCATCGTTTCCAATCCTTTGGGAAATGTTTTTCAAAAGCAGCTCACTGCAAAAGGACATCATCCTTTGCTCGTTAATTTTCTTACTTATTTTCTTTTGTCGGTTGTATGCCTTGTGATCGCTTTTAACGTGCATTGGAAAAGTTTGCCTCAACCGTTTTGGTTTTATTCAATCGCAGGCGGAATCGTTGGCGCTTTGGGTAACGGCTTTTTGGTAAAGGCGCTTCAAAAAGGCGAGCTTTCTGTGCTTGGGCCAATCAATTCGTACAAGGCTATCGTAAGCATAATCGTCGGTATCTTTCTGCTTGGTGAAGTTCCAAATCTCTGGGGCTTGCTGGGCATTGCTTTGGTTGTGTACGGAAGCTATTTTGTGTTGGACACAACGGAAGAAAAATTCTCGTGGAGCTTATTTAAGCGGCGCGAAATACAGTTTCGTTTGTGGGCCATGATCTTTACGGCCATTGAAGCGGTGTTTGTGAAGAAAGTAATTCTGCTGTCATCAGTGTCTGTTGCCTTTTTAAGCTGGTGTTGGTTTGGTGGGTTTTTCTCGCTGCTCCTTTTATTTATTTACCGTATGAATCTAAAATTGGAACTGCAAAAAATAAAGCAGGCTGATTTTGGTAAATACGCATTGCTTGTTGCCTGCATTGGCACCATGCAGGCGACAACGAATTATGCTTTCAGCCACATGCCTGTGGGCTATGCGCTGGCGCTGTTTCAGCTTTCCATCATTGTTAGCGTGTTATTAGGCCATCGGATGTTCAACGAAAAAGACGTGCGAAAAAAAATGATCGGCTCGGTCATTATGATTGTTGGTTCCGTTGTCATCATTCTTAAATAAAAAAGCACCCCGGTTGAGGCGCTGTTAGTTTTAAAAAGCTTTTTTCTTTTCGGGCAGCGGTGGCGTTTGTGGCTGCGTGTACAAGGTCTGGTTAACCTTTGCCGGGTCGCCCTGATAAACCCAGGTAAACTTGTTCACGTATTTGTTAAACACATTGTTTATATCCTGCGGTGTTACCGGCTTTAAATCATCTTTCATGGTAAAAGCCTTGTGCCAATCGCCTTGCAGCAATTCGCTTCTGGACACCATGTTTGCCAACGAGCCATTGGTTTCGTTCTGGTAATATTGATATGTGGCAAACGTGGTTTTCGTATTCTTTACATCATCGGCCGGAAAGCCGTCTTTCTTTAGTTTATCTACCATGTTGCGGGCTACGGCTATGTACTTGTCCGGTTCTTTTGTGGTAACGTACATGGCCGAGTAAGGTGTAAGCCCGGTTGATATCCACGCGGCAGGCGCATAAGACAAACCGTTGTTGGTGCGTACTTCCAAAAAGGCTTTGTCGTAAAACATTCTCGAAGCAAGCAAGGCGGGGTAGTATTCTTTGGTGTTTGCTTGAGGCGCTGCCGAAAATCCCATCACGTAGTTGGTGGCAACGTCTTTCTTTTGCGGCGCAAAACTGTTTGCCTGTGGAACGTAGGTTGTTCTTTTTAAAACAAATGGTTTGCCTTGCGGAAGCTTCGCCAAAAGTGCTGTCAACTTCGTCTGCAAATCTTCTTTGGCCACATCACCAACCACCACCACAAAAATTTGATTTTTGGTGAGCACCGATGATAAATAAGCCTTCGTTGCTTCCGGCGTTAGTTTCTGCAAGCTTTCCATTGTGCCGCTGGGCATCTTTGCATAATCCATTCCTTTGAAAGCCGTTTGCATGGCCATCTTCTGCAAGGCTGCATCGGGATTGCTTTCTTCCTCACGCAACTGGTTGATGGCTTCTTCCTTTATGCGGGCAAATTCCTTGGCGTCAAACCTCGGCATTGTAATCGCCTCGGCGTACAAAGGCCACACGGTTTCAAAATCACTTTTGATGCAGTTTAACTGAATGTGCGCTGCGTCTTGTCCGGTGTAAGCGTTCATGCGGGCATCCACTTCATCCAAAGCATTTTTGAATTCGTTCTTGGTATGCTTTAGCGTGCCGCATTCGGTTAAAGCGGTCATGGCTAACTTTTCAATGCCGGCTTTGTCGGCAGAGTAGTTTTGTACGCCGCCCTTTACCACCATGTCCACTTGCACAATCTCGTTGCCGCTCGGTACCACAATCACTTTTACGCCGCTCACCATCATCTCGTAAGGCTTGGTTTCCTGCGCGTTTGCGCATGCGCCTATCAACAATAAATAAGCAAATATTTTTTTCATGACAGAGAGGTTTAGTTTTTAAAGTATTCCGATGGTTTGTATTTGTCGTTCATTTCTTTGTTGATGATCATGCCGGCCACGTAGGGTTTGCCGGTAATGTATTTGGCGATGTATCGCTGGATATCGGCCCGCGTTACTTTGTCCATCGCACCAAAATAATCGGTCATGTAATCAAGCGAGGTACTGGCCCAGTTGTAGGTAAGTTGCGAGGCAAGGCTCGACGGTTTTTCTTCCTGTCTTATTTTCTGCCGCTTTAAGCCGGCTTTGGCCGTGGCCAGGTCGGCATCGGAAAAATAATCCGCATCGCCCCAATGCTTTATCTGGTTCATTGCTTCGGTGTAACATTCTTTCAACTTATTTGGAATGGGTGTAAGATAAACGCCAATGGGTCCTACATAGCGGCTTGTTTGGTAACCAACATCGGCGGCCGTCGCCAGGCCTTTGTCACGCAAGGCCTGTGTCCACTTACTCGAATTGAGTGAAAGGATTTTTGAAAACACATCGGCTGCAACGGTAGCCGCCGAATCGTTGCGTGTGTCGGGGCCTTGCCAGAACATCATGATTTGCGGATTCTGCGCAATGGATGATTCTTTGATAAAATAATCGGTTTTGGCAATGGGCGCAAATTCCGGAATGGGATATTTTGTTTGCGGGTCCCATTCGGATGGTTTCCAGTCGCCAAAAACGTTTTTGGCCATTGCAAATGCCTGCGAAGGAGCCACATCGCCGCAAACCACGAGCAAAGAATTGTTGGGCAGATAATATTTGTCTTTAATCACCATCATCTTGGCCGGCGTGGCGGAGTTGATGATGTCGTGATCACCGATGGGATTTTTGCGGGTAAACAAATCGCCCCAAACGCGTTTGCCCACTTCGTAATACAATTGAAAACCCGGATCGCTTTCGGCTCGTTGAAATTCGCCGTCCACAACAGGTCTTTCTTTCTGCATGTCTTCTTCGCGGTAAATGGGAAAGCGAATGGCCGCATTCATGAACTTCAAACCGGCTTCCAAACTGTCCTTATCAAACGTGAAAAAGTAATTCACTCTTTCTTCGCCTGTGGTGCCGTTCCAGATGGCGCCCAATTCTTGTGTGCGTTTTAAAAATTTTTCCTGGTCGGGATAATCTTTGTTGGCTTTGAAAAACATGTGTTCAAAAAGGTGCGAAAGACCGCTGAATTCCGGGCCTTCGGTGTAAGCGCCGTTCTTCACGGCAATTTCAATGGTGGCTAGGGGTACTTTGTGGTTTTCAATGACGACAACTTCCAAACCGTTGTCGAGTTTTTGCCAGTAATAATCTTTTGGTAAGCGAGGCTGCGCCCAAGCCGACGCGGCGTAACCGGCGCACAACAATAGCAGAAGTTTTTTCATAACGTGTGTTGGTTAAAAGTTTTGAAGAGAGACTGAATATAAGCAGGAATTGACGTTTTGCCAATGCGTTTTTTGGGGTGGTTGTTACGGCGGAAGAGCGGCCGTAAGGTTTCTTATCAGCCAAAAACAGAAGGCCGGAAAACGTCTTCCGGACCGGCTTCGGTGTGATTGTAATGATAGACGTTGGTAAAGTCCCCAACGGTGGCTTTCCCGTTTCGGAAACCGAGCCTCTGCAGTTTCAGGTTCGCAATGTCTTCCCGTTTTACTTTACGGTGCATTGGATGCATGGTGCCGCCTTTTAAGCCTGCGGCAACGGAAGGATCATACTGGTATTGTGCGTCCACAAGCGTTCCGCGTGGATACATAATACCCGGTTCGCCCTGCCCGCGAATGTCTAAGATTTTTGGATGGTCAAGGCCAAGCGTATGGCCGTATTCGTGTGCCGCTGTGGTGGAACCCTTGTATAAATTTTCAAGAAGAAAATAACCGCTGTTGCAGCCCAGGCCATCAACAAATGAAATGCTGCCGTGCGCAAATTCTTCGATGCGGAAATAATTGTTGCGGGGATCAGTGTTTTGCAAAACTTCCAGTTCGGAAATATCTTTTTTTAATTGAGCAGCGATGTTGAATTGAACGAGATAAATTTGGTTTCCAAAGATGATTCTTCCTTGTGGTTCGTTCCACATCGTTTCTATTTCATCGCGTATTTGTTCCGTTAAGGCTTCGTTTGCAGCGTTGCCATACGTGATGATGTGCGAAGAAATTAGCAACAATCGTTCGGTATGTTGAATCTCCGCATGACCCATGTCAGTTTAATTTCGAACGGGTTTTCCGCCTTTCAATACGCTTTGAATTCTTTCCAGTGTTTTGCGTTCGCCGCAAAGAGAAAGAAAGGCTTCGCGTTCCAAATCCAGTAAATATTGTTCGCTTACCAGCGTGGCTTCGCTTAAATCGCCGCCGCACATAACGTAAGCAAGTTTTCTTGCAACCAGCGCATCGTGTTCGGTTGCGTAACCGGCCTTCGTCATGCCGTTGACGCCGGCGAACAGCGAACCCAATGCGCCTCGGCCCAATGCTTTGATGTCTTTTCGTTGGGTAGGCATCACGTAGCCGCTGTCATAAATTTCAACAACGGATTTTTTGGCTTCCATCACTCTTCTGTCCAGATTCATCACCACTTCATCAAGGCCTTTGCGGTAGATGCCGAGGTTAAATCCTTCAAAAGCCGACGTGGCAACTTTTGCGGTAGCAATGGTTAGAAAACGATTTTTAAGTGTAATGGTTTCGGGCTCGTCTTCGTGCATTTCATCCGATGCCCGCAACACAAATTCCTTTGTGCCACCGCCGCCGGGAATCAGACCAACACCCAATTCAACAAGGCCAACGTAAGTTTCCGCTGCGGCGCAAACTTTGTTGCTGTGCAAAGCCAACTCGCAGGCGCCGCCGAGCGACAGGCCGTGGTGAGCCACGACAACCGGAACGGATGAATACCGTGCCCGCATCATCGTGTTTTGAAACATTCGGATTGCCATGTCCAACTCGTCCCATTCCTGTTCAATGGCGATCATGAAAATCATTCCCACGTTGGCGCCTGCACTAAAGTTTGCGCCTTCGTTGGCAACCACCAAACCTTTAAAATCTTTTTCCGCTAATTCAATGGCTTTATTAATACCCGTGAGCACGTCGCCGCCGATGGAATTCATCTTTGTATTCCATTGCAAACCCAAAACATGGTCGCCGATGTCATAAACTTTGCAACTGTTATTCTTCCAAACGATTTTATCACCATAGTTGCTAAGGATGATAAACTCGTTGCCGCCAGGAAGCTGTTTGTAGGTTGTGGACAAAGGATCATAAACATGTGTCTTTCCGCCTTCTGTTTTATAAAACGATTTGTTGCCTGCGGCCAACATGTCTTCTACCCATGAAGCAACCGGATAACCGGTGGCTTTCATTGCGGCAACAGTTTTTTCCACACCCAACACGTCCCAACTTTCAAAGGCGCCAATCTCCCAACCAAAGCCGGCTTTCATCGCATCATCAATGCGGTAAACTTCGTCGCTGACTTCAGGAATGCGGTTTGAAATGTAGGAGAAAAGCCCGTAGTGAAATTGACGATAGAATTCACCGGCTTTGTCTTGCGCAGTCACCAGCATTTTTAACCGCTGCTTTAGATCATCAACCGGTTTTGCCGTATCCACCGATGCAAACTTTGGTTTTTGTCGCGGTGCGTATTCAAGCGTTTGAAGATTCAATGTTTGAATGTCTTTTTCGCCGCTGGCGCCTTTCATTTTTTTAAAAAAGCCCTGGCCGGTTTTGTCACCGAGCCATTTGTTCTCAACAATTTTATTTAACCAGGAAGGAATTTGAAAAACGTCGCGTTGTTCGTCGGTTGGACAATTATCGGCAACGCCTTTGGCTACTTTCACCAACGTATCAATGCCTACAACGTCGGCCGTGCGGAAGGTTGCTGATTTTGGACGACCAATAATCGGGCCGGTAAGTGCGTCTACTTCATCAATCGTCAAACCCAATTTATCAACGGCCTGGAAGATGGCCATGATGCCAAACACACCAATTCTATTTGCAATAAAAGCCGGTGTGTCTTTCGCAAGCACGGTTGTTTTGCCGAGGTACAAATCGCCGTAATGAAGCAGAAAATCAACAACACTTTTATCGGTATCGGGTGTGGGAATAATTTCGAGCAAACGCAAATAACGCGGCGGATTAAAAAAGTGTGTGCCGCAAAAATGTTTTTTGAAATCTTCACTTCTTCCTTGGGATAATAAATGGATTGGAATGCCCGACGTGTTAGACGTGATCAACGTTCCTGGGTTGCGGAACTGCTCTACTTTTTCGTAGAGTGATTGCTTGACGTCGAGGCGTTCAACCACGACTTCAATCACCCAATCACAGGCAGAAATATCCTTTAAATTATCATCAAAGTTGCCGGTGGTAATGCGGTTGGGAACGTCTTTGGTAAAAACAGGAGAGGGGTTACTTTTGATCGCTGCCTGCAAAGAATCGTTCACGATTTTATTGCGTAGGTTTTTATCCGTTGATTCTTTTGCTTCAGTCGGAACAATGTCCAGCAGTAGCACTTGCAAACCGATGCCCGCAAAATGACAGGCAATGCGTGAGCCCATAACACCGCTTCCTAAAACCGCTACCTTTTTGATGATTCTTTTGTTCATACAGAAATTAGTTAGTTATGCAACTAATTGTGAAGATAGGGAAATAATGTGCAAATATGCAAACGAGAAAATGAGTAAATGAGGAAGGGGAATTGATAATTTGGAGTGAGCAAAAAGGGTAAACAGAATGCGGGATAAACCACAAACTCGTTTTATTCTTTCCCTTCCAACACAATTACAATCTCGCCTTTCACAGTTTTCTGTTTGAAGTAATCGTGCAGTTCCTGCAACGTGCCTCTTGCGTTTTCTTCAAACATTTTTGTAAGCTCGCGGCTCACACAGCATTGGCGTTCGGCGCCAAAATATTGAATGAAATCTTCCAATGTTTTTACTAAGCGCATGGGCGATTCGTAAAAAATTAGGGTGCGTGCTTCGTTGCTTAATTGTGTGAGTAAAGTGTGCCGCCCTTTTTTCAGCGGAAGAAAACCCTCAAAGCAAAAACGGTTTGTGGTGAGACCGCTGTTGATAAGCGCCGGAACAAAGGCCGTTGCGCCGGGCAGACTTTCTACTTTGATGTTGTTCTTGATGCATTCCCTAACTAGCAAAAATGCCGGATCGGAAATGCCGGGTGTGCCGGCATCTGTTACAACGGCCATCACTTTGCCCGTTGCTAACTGGTCAATTAAATGCTGGAGAATTTTATGTTCGTTGTGTTGGTGATAAGGCGTGAGGGGCTTTTGAATTTGATAGTGGTTCAACAGCTTTGACGTTGTTCTTGTGTCCTCGGCAAGAATAACATCTACTTGTTGCAATACTTCTAAAGCACGAAGCGTAATGTCTTTTAAGTTGCCGATGGGAGTGGGAACAAGGTAGAGCATGGGTTGGTTAATTGGTTGATCAGTTGATTGGCGACTGGTTGGCAATAAATCATGATAACGAATCAACCAATCAGCCGGGCAACTAATGAACTTCGATTTCGTAAAATTCCATCACCGCATTGGCCAGTAATTTCTTGCTCGCCTCTTCGGCAATGCGTTTTGCTTCTTCTTCAGATGAAGCTTCAATTTGCAGCGAAATATGCTTGCCCACGCGAACGTCTTCCACTGAATTTAAACCCAGGTTTTTTAATCCGCCTAAAACGGCCTTGCCTTGTGGGTCTAACAATTCTTTTAGTGGCATTACGTGAACCTGTACCGAATATTTCATGGCTTGTTCCTTTTGTTGTTTGCGGGCAAATTTAGGACAGAGATTGAATGCGAATTTTAATTCACGATTGTCGTTTGATGCTTTACGTTTATCCCGTTACGTCAACGGTTTTGCTATTGTTGCTTTTAGCCAACTGAGGGGGCTCTTTTGAAAAAGCGGAAAAAAATAAATACAGAACGAAGACGATCGGAATAGCCGACCATTGCAGCGCCATGAGGCAAATAAGCGAAAGAGCAATTAGGATGTATTTCAGCAAATTGTTTTTCAGCGAATAGTCTTTGAACTTGATGGCAATGAAGGTGCGGTTGCAGGTCATCAAATAACTGAGGAGGATAATGACGGCATACAATAACCAAACGTTAATGAACAGTTGCGGTATGTGCAAGCTTGCTTTCCAACTCAGTGGATTTGTATCGGCGTACCAAATGATGAGCGGAAAGGAAGCCACTACCAAACCGGCAGCAGGAGAGGGAACGCCTTTAAAACTGTCTGATTGATTGGTGCTCACATTAAACTTTGCCAGCCGCCATGCAACGGCGCAGGTAAATAAAAAAGCCGGCAACAACAAGGCAAACGAGGTGTTCAACGCGTTTTCATTTTGCGCATAACCAAGGCGCAGCAATTGGTAAAGAATCATACCCGGTGCAACGCCGAAACTTACCACGTCACTTAGCGAATCAAGTTGCTTCCCTTTATCCGTTGCTGCTTTTAACATGCGGGCAAAAAACCCGTCAAAAAAATCTACCGCAGCCGCAAAGAAAATGAACAGCGCACCAAAGGCCATTTTTTCGGGGAATACTACTTCGGCAACGCCGGCATCATTAAGCGCTACAATGCCGCTGTCAACTTGCATGATGTAAACAATAGCAATACAGCCGAAAAACAAATTGAGCAGCGTAAAAAAATTTGGTATTTGTTTCATGATTTGGTCAACGGTCAACGGACGACAGTCCACAGACGAATCTTTATTTTAGTGAATTGCGCAAAGCTTGAATTTTTTTGCAAAGCGAATCTATGAAATCGTACACTGCCTTGAAATCATCGTCCAAAATATACTTTCTGTCCAAGGCTAAATGCAGGCAACTAACGACCTCGATAGCTGAACGCAACGCATAACCAAGAAAGCGGTTAAATTCTTCATTCGACTGGCCCGTCGAGCCTTCTGCAATGTTTAACGAAACTGAATCTGCCGCTCTTTTCATTTGACTGGTTAAGATGAAAAGCTCATCTCTCGGAAATCGCTTGCATATTCCATTTACTCGGCTGCTTAGTTCTACCGCCAATTTCCAAACCTGCAGTTGTTCAAATTTGAAAGGCATGTTATTAATTTATAATCAATTTGCGACGGTCTACAGACAACCGTTTTTTAATGATTGCTTTACTACGATTATAAAAAGGGAAATTAGCACAAACTTATAGAGTTTTCTGTGGTCTGTTGTCCGTTGACTGTGGACTACCTTGCCATAACCGCTTCAATTTCCTCCACCGTAATGGGGATGCCTTCAAACAAATCCACGTTGCCGTTTTCGGTAATCCACACGTTGTTTTCAATGCGAATGCCCATGCCTTCTTCCTGAATATAAATGCCGGGTTCAACCGTAAACAACATGCCGGCCTGAATGGGTTCAGTCCGTGTGCCCAAATCATGAACATCAATGCCTAAATGGTGTGAGATGCCGTGATACAAGTACTTGCGATAAGCACGGTTGTCAGGATCTTCGTTCTTAAAGTCTTCTTCTTTCAGCAAGCCAATCTTCATGAATTGCGCGGTGGCTTCGTCACCAACTTTTTCGGTATAGTCAACAACGGTAATACCCGGCTTCAGTAAGCTTTTTGCGTGGTTATGCAAGTGCAAACAAGCGTTGTAAACCTCTTTTTGTCGCGGTGTAAATTTGCCGTTCACCGGAATCGTTCGCGTTAAGTCGGCCGCATAACCACCGTACAAAGCGCCGAAATCCATCAGTACTAATTCACCGTCTTTGCATTCCTGATTGTTGGAAACATAGTGAAGCGTTCTGGCCCTGTCGCCGCTGGCAATGATGCTGCCGTATGCTTCGCCGGCGGCTCTTTGGCTGAGAAATGAATGGACGATCTCCGCTTCAATTTCATATTCCATTACACCGGGTTTCATAAACTTCATCACACGTTCAAAAGTTTTTCCTGTAATGGCGACGGCCTTTTTCACGACTTCAATTTCCAGTGGCGTTTTAATGGCCCTTAAGCTTTTCATAACCTTCGCCGCACGTTCGTATTGATGCAAAGGATACCGCGATTTCATTTCATCTATAAAGCGGTAGTCTCTCGAACGAAGCAAGTTCGCTTTCCGGTCGTTCTCGTTCGAGTCTAAATAAACATTATCAGCCAGATGAATCCATGGCTGCAACAAACCATCCAAACTGTCAAGCCACACAATGGTTTGTATGCCGCTGATGGCTGTTGCTTCTTCTTTGCGCAAACGTTTGCCGTCCCATTTTTCTTTCAACTCATTCGGGCGAACTAGCACCAACACCTCGCGGTATTTTTTATCGGGATTGTCGGGAAACAATATCACCATGCTATCTTCCTGCTCAATGCCGCTAAGCCAATACAGGTCGCTGTTTTGCTGAAACGTATAAATGGCATCGCCGTTGCGCGGCACTTCGTCGTTGCTCACAAAAATGGCAATGCTTTTCGGTTTCATTTTTTCAACAAACCGTTTGCGGTTGGTAACAAAGATTTCCGGGTTGAGGGGCAAATTTTTCATCTTGTATTGTTATGAAGTGGGCAAATTAAATCAATTGGCGTTAGGAACGGCAAGCCCGATTGTGTACGATTAACACTTGGTATTTTTACCTCGGGCTTTTTGCCATTAACTTTGTCGCCTAACATTAAACGATTGCTTCTTATGTCAGTACCTACCATTGTTTCGTTCTCCACGGAGAACCTAATCCGTATTGGATTAAAGCACACAGACAACATTCATTACCAGTCATCCCCCGAAGAATTAGTACAGGACACGCTGCGCAGGGGCGAAGGCACAGTAACCGAAAGCGGCGCTCTTGCTATTGACACCGGCGAGTTCACGGGCCGCTCACCGCTCGACAAGTTCACGGTTAAAGACGAAACCACTGCCACCACTGTGCACTGGAACAATTTCAACATCCCTATTGAAGAAAAGTACTTCCACCTTGTTCACAAAAAGATGACGGACTACCTAAACAGCAAGGATGAAATTTGGGTGCGCGATTGCTACGCCTGCGCCGATTCCCGTTACCGTTTGAACATTCGCGTGATTACCGAAAAGCCTTCGACAAATTTGTTCGCTTACAACATGTTCCTCCGGCCAACGGAAGAAGAGTTGGACGATTTCACCGCCGACTGGTATTTGCTTTCTGCCCCCGATTTAAAGCTTGATGCAACAGAATGCGGCGTTCGCCAGCACAACGCAGTTATCGTTTCGTTCAAACACAGAACCATTTTGATTGCGGGAACGGGTTATACCGGCGAAACCAAAAAAGGCATCTTCTCCATTCTGAATTACATTCTTCCACTGGAGAGAAGTGTGTTGAGCATGCATTGCAGTGCCAACACGGGCAAAGATGGCGACACGGCCATTTTCTTTGGCTTGAGTGGCACGGGGAAAACAACCTTAAGCGCTGATCCAAAACGAAAGCTAATTGGTGATGACGAACACGGCTGGGCAAGTGATAATGTCTTCAATTTTGAAGGTGGTTGTTATGCCAAGCTGATTAATTTATCGGAAGAAAAAGAGCCCGAAATTTTTCACGCCATTCGTCCCGGCGCCATTGTTGAAAACGTGCGGTTTTATCCGGGCACAAAGCAGATAAATTTCGACGATGGAAGCATTACCGAAAATACCCGTGTTTCTTATCCCTTGCATTTCATCTCCAACGCATTGGAGCCATCGGTTGGCAACGTGCCCAAAAACATTTTCTTTTTAACCTGTGATGCTTACGGTGTGTTGCCGCCCATTTCCAAACTAACGAAGGGTCAAGCCATGTACCAATTTATTTCGGGCTACACGGCAAAGGTTGCAGGCACCGAAACAGGAGTAACGGAGCCCAAGCCTACTTTCAGCGCCTGCTTTGGTGCGCCTTTCCTGCCTCTGCATCCGGGTAAATATGCCGCGATGCTTGGCAAGAAAATGCACGAAAACAACGCGAATGTTTGGTTGGTAAACACCGGCTGGACCGGCGGCCCTTACGGCGTTGGCCGCCGCATGAAGCTTTCCTACACAAGAGCCATGATAACCGCGGCGCTTGAAGGGAAGTTGGATAACGTAGAAACAGTTACCGACAAAATTTTTGGCGTAGCCATTCCAAAGGAAGTACCCGGCGTACCAACGGACGTATTGATGCCGCGAAACACCTGGAGCGACAAAAGCGCTTACGATGAAAAGGCAAAATACCTCGCAGGTTTGTTTGTAAAAAATTTTGAGAAATACGCCACCGGTGTATCAGAAGAAATTTTGAGCGCCGCACCAAAAGCATAGCGTTAAAATCTTCGGATAAAAACAAAGCCCTCGATTCTGAGGGCTTTGTTTTTCAATACATTTACGGCTTTCGAAAAAAGACAACGGAACATGAAAAAGAATAAACGACACATGAAAACAATTTCGCTTTCTCTTATCCTTCTTTTCTCTTTTACGCTTTTTGCACAGCCCGACCGATGGCAACAACGGGCGAAGTACACCATCAATGCCGAAGTGAACGTGCAAACCAATCAATACAAAGGCAAACAAAAGTTGGAGTACTGGAACAACTCTCCTGATACACTTACGCATGTCTTTTTTCACCTTTACTGGAACGCTTTTCAGCCGGGCAGCATGATGGACGAACGCAGCCGGCGGCAAGGAACGGTTCTGATACAGCGGGGCAGCAACCGCGTGCCCGATTGGGATGCTCGTGTACGCGACCGCATTGCAAATTTAAAACCCGATGAAATTGGTTACGAAAATGTGACGTCCGTAAAGATGAACGGCCGCGAACAAAAAACAAGATTGTACGAAACCATTTTGGAAGTGTTGCTTGACAAGCCCATCCTTCCAAAATCGCAGGCAAGCTTTGACATGGAGTGGGACGCACAAGTGCCTTTGCAAATTCGCCGCAGCGGAAGAGACAATCCGCAAACAAACGTTCGCTATACCATGACCCAATGGTACCCGAAAATGTGCGAGTACGATTACGAAGGCTGGCATCCCACGCCTTATGTGGGCCGCGAGTTTTACGGCGTTTGGGGCGACTACGATGTAACGATTTCAATTGATAAAAGCTACATTCTTGGCGGAACAGGTTACTTGCAAAACGCATCGCAAGTTGGCTACGGTTACGAAGAAAAAGGAACATCGGTTCAGCGTCCCGCGGGCAACAAACTGGTTTGGAAATTCACCGCTCCCAACGTGCACGATTTTGCCTGGGCGGCTGATCCCGATTTTGTTCATCTCTCTAAAAAAATTCGTCCCGATTTAACGCTGCATGTGTTGTACGACAAAAGCGACACCAAGCGAGTGCAGGAGTGGGAGCAAGTACTGCCCAAAATGGAAAAGATATTTCCGTTTGTTGAAAAGCATTTTGGTGCATATCCATATAAACAATACTCATGGGTGCACGGCGGCGACGGCGGCATGGAATACCCAATGGCTACAATGATCAACGGTCCCGGCGACGGCGTTACCGTTCACGAGTTTTTACACAGTTGGTACCAGGGAATGATGGGCACGAATGAATCCTTGTATCCATGGATGGACGAAGGCTTTACCACTTTTGCCGAAAACGAGACCCTTGCTTTTCTGCACGACAGAAAGGAGTTTCCGCATGAGGGAGAATACAACAGTTATCTGGCTTTGGTAAGATCAGGGCTTGAGGAACCGATGTCCACCCACGCCGATCATTACAACACCAACTTTGCGTACAGCATTGCTTCGTATTCAAAGGGTGGAATTTTTCTTTCGCAATTAGGTTACGTTGTTGGCGACGCGGTGCGGGATAAGATTCTGTTGGAGTATTATCGCTTGTGGCGATTTAAGGAACCGGCCGTGAATGATTTTATGCACGTGGCAGAAAAAGTTAGCGGGCAGAAATTGGATTGGTACAAAGAATACTGGGTGAATACAACAAGAACAATTGATTACGGCATTGACAGCTTGTGGGAGGCGGGCGGCGCTACAAACATTCGATTGGCTAAGATTGGCGTAATGCCTATGCCCGTTGATGTAAAAATTACGCTCAAAGACGGCAGCAGTGAATGGCATTACATTCCCGCTTACCAAATGTTTGGCGAAAAGCCCGCTGAGAAGGGACAGGAAAATCGAAAGGTATATGCACCGTGGCGTTGGACCAGTCCAAACTTCACCATTTCTACAAATCGCAAACTTACCGATATAACAGCGGTTGAAATAGATCCAACGGGCCGCATGGCCGATGTAAATCCAAAAAACAACCGCATCGAATTAAAGTTTTAAAAACGCAGACGTTGATCAAAGCATCTTGTCAAAAGCAAGATGCTTTTTTCTTTTCAACATTAACAAAATCATTCCTTGCATTATTAATCCCAACGGTTTTCCTTCGTCTAAGATTTAGCACAAAAAAATGATTGCGCAACTTTTGCCGACATTTGCTTCGTCTTGATAGAAGATAACACAGTTATGAAACGAATTTTTAGATACAGCATTGGATTAATGATCATTTTGGTTTTTTTCTCTGCGTCCGCGTGGGCACAAAAAAAACTGACGGAGGGTTCTATCTTTTACGACATCACCATTAGCACTAGTGCTGAAAAGCCACAGAACGGTGAGTTTTTAAACGGTGCCACAAACGCGGTCTATCTTAAGCCTGGTAAAAGTCGCACCGAGATGGTGAGTTCTCTTGGCACGCAATCAACCATCGTCAACCAAGTAGGAGACAAAAAAGAAATTACGATATTAAAAGAATACGGTGAGCAGAAGTACATGATTAGCCTTACGCCTGCCAACTGGGCCGACGTAAATAAAAAATACGAAAACGTAAGCTTCACATTTGATCCTTCGGCTACAAAAACAATCCAGGGATTCGTGGTCAAAAAAGCCATCGGCAACTTGGCCGACGGCACAACGTTCACGGTTTGGTACACACCTGATATTGTGGTGGACAACAAGGACTTTCAATACGTGAATAGAAACCTGCCCGGTCTTGCCTTGGAATACGAGACCACCTTGGGCAATTTAAAGGTTACGTACACGGCTTCAAAAGTGAGCTTCGCACCCGTACCGGCGTCAAAATTTGAATTGCCCAAATCGGGGTACCGGGTTATGACCTACCAGGAAAGTAAAGGCGGGAAATAATTTAATACTTCTGAGGTGTACAGGAGAAGGTGATTTTTCCCAAAAGCGGCATTTTTTTCAACGGCAATACGTAAGCGGCATTTCCTTTTTGGAACGTTACCATCGGGTTCAGCGTAATAAATTCTTTTTTCTCCGGCTGGCTGAACAAGCTGTTGCTTTTGTAATTGTAATTGGAACGAAGAGAAAAATTTTTTGCGCTGTAAAGTGAGAGGGCGGAATTCTCTTTGCGACCTTTTTTCCCACCGTCATCGCCCAAAGTAGCAAAGGCAGCTACCGAAGCTGTCACCAGCAACAGTGTAGCAACTTTTCTCTTAAGAAGGCGGTTCATTTTAGCGGTGTTTAGGATCATTGTTGTGGCGAAGGTAGCATCATTTATTAACAATCTTTCAACTTTGGGCCTTTTCCTTTACAATTCTATTAACGCAAGTGCATGGATTTTGTTGTCTATAAATAGAAAATTTGCCGGATTCGGCTTACTTTGTTTAAGAGGAGATCATCATTATGAAAGCGTACCCGCACGAAGACAAGGACGGAATAGACGAACTTCTCAAACTGTATAACAATCTTCGGAACGGCCACGGCAGTTTTATCGAAGAAGAGGCTTTCGAAAAAATCATTGACTACTACGACGAAAAAGAAGAAATCAGCAAGGCGCTTGAGGCTGCGGAAACTGCGTTGGAATACTTCCCTTACTCTTCTTCGCTCCTTATTAAAAAAGCCGATCTTCTGCTGGCTACCCGAAAGTATCACCAAGCTTTGGAATCGCTTGAAAAAGCCGAACTATTTGACGCCAAAGACATCAACCTGTTCATCTTGAAAACGGATGCTTACCTGGCTTTGGACCGGCAGGAAGAAGCGGTTGAACTTTTGCAAACGGCCCTCCAAAATTTTGAAGGCGAAGAAAAAATTGAATTGCTTTTTGAACTGGCTGATGTGTACGACGATTACGAAGAGTTTGATAAAGTATTCGATTGTTTAAACGTAATTTTAGAAGAAGAACCAACCAATGAAGAAGCCCTTTACAAAATCTGCTTTTGGACCGACTTCACCGGGCGAAACGAAGAAAGCATCCGGCTTCACCTGAAAATCATTGACGAGCATCCCTTTAACGAACTGGCCTGGTTTAATTTAGCCGCAGCCTACCAGGGATTAAAACTTTACGAAAAAGCCATTGATGCTTATCAATACGCCATCGCCATTGACGAAAAATTTGATTATGCCTACCGCAACGTTGGCGATGCCTACATCCGCATTCGCAAATACAAAGAAGCGATTGAGGCGCTGGAAAAAGTGCTTGAATTGTCCAAGCCTGAAGAAGTAATTTACGAGGCCATCGGCCATTGCTACGACCGGATGCACAATTATGCGCAGGCCCGTTTTCATTACCGAAAAGCCTCGCATTTAAACGCCGAAGACAGCAAGTTGTATTATAAAATTGCTTGTACCTATTTTAACGAAGGGCAATGGGCCAGTGCCGCAAAACAATTGGAAACTGCCCTGAAAATTCATCGCAACCAGCACGAGTACAACCTGCTCATGGGCGAATGCCTGCTGCAGATGGAAGAAACAAGAGAAGCCGTGCAGTTTTTGTCAACGGCAGTGCGTGTAAGACCAAGAAACATCTCCGGGTGGGAAGCGCTGATCCGTTGTTTATATCTCGCCGAATATTACACCGAAGCTCGCCAGCAAACCTTGTCTGCGCTAAAGCATACAAGCGGCAAACCCGTTTTTTTTTATTATCTCAGCGCCATCTTATTTGCGCTTAATAAACCAAAAGAAGCTTTGTTGTTTTTGGAAAAAGGTTTAACAACTTCGCCCAAAGGAGTGAAAAAGTTAGTCCAACTCAATCCGGCCATCTTGCAAAAAACGCAGGTTGTGGACATGATAGCGCGGTACAAACGAAATCGGTAGCGGCAAAAAAATTACTTTCCTATTTTTGCCCGCAATTTTAATCAGTTACTGAATGAATTTTAATCTTTCGCAAATTCCGGAACGCTTTCAAAAGCCACGCACGGCTGGTGTTACGATGGTTATGGACAAAGGGCTTAGCGTAGAAGAAGCAAAAAATTTTTTGAGCGTTGCACACCCACACGTTGACATTATAAAGCTTGGCTTCGGAACATCCTTTGTGACGCCAAACCTAAAGGAGAAACTGGAAGTCTATCGTTCTTACG
>Ga0308176_10000228_pt1 | contig 38733 bp, 23 predicted proteins | sample PhyCR2_3_FD_203890 | JGI IMG/M metagenome (GOLD analysis project Ga0308176, IMG submission 203890) | Soil microbial communities from UC Gill Tract Community Farm, Albany, California, United States - DLSLS.C.R2 | ecosystem: Environmental > Terrestrial > Soil > Agricultural land | place: USA...
AGGCGTTGGATTCAATGAAGACGGCCAGACCTTCGCGGGCATGGGCACGGACTTCGCGGATTACGATAACGACGGCAAACCCGATCTGGTCGTCACGGATCTTTCGAACCAGCGATATGTCATCTTTCACAACAATGGACAGGGTGTCTTCGCGGACGCCACGACCCAGTCCGGTGTGGGGAGTGCAACTGCGTCCTATTCCGGCTGGAGCACTCGATTCTTTGACTTCGATAATGACGGCTGGAAAGACCTGTTTTTTGCGCAGGGTCACGTCATGGACAACATCGAACAGACCACACCGAACATCCGCTATCTGCAACCACCGCTGCTGCTCCGTAACACAGCGGGACGATTTGCCGCCGTGGATGGTGGTCCCGGGCTGAAAAAGTCGCTGGCGGGCCGAGGTGCAGCGTTTGGAGATCTCGACAATGATGGACGGCTCGATATCGTCTCGACCAGCTTGGGAGAGGAAGCCTACATCCTCCACAACGAAACCGAGAGCACGAATGGGTGGATCAAGCTGGAGCTAACGGGCAAGAAGTCGAATCGGGATGGCATCGGCTGCGTTGTGAGGGTCACGAGCGATTCGAACTTGAGCCAGTTCTACACCGTGAACACAGCGGTCGGTTACTTGTCGGCGAGCGACAAGCGACTGACTGTGGGCCTAGGACCGAGTCACCTGGCGAAATCCATTGAGTTAGTCTGGCCAAGCGGAATACGACAGAAATTTGAAAACATCCGGGCAGGGACAACAGTCCGAGCGATTGAGCCGATTTGACGGAACGGATCCCGGAATACGCTAGATGGGACAAAGATGAAAAGCAAAACGCATAAGCTTGCACTGGCAGTTACATTGATTGGCGCCACATTTACAATGACTGGCTCTGCCGAGGCAGCTCCGGCCCGAGCTCAGGGCCCGTGTGACATTTACGGGGCGGCCGGTAAGCCCTGCGTGGCGGCGCACAGCACCACACGCGCGTTGTACGCCTCCTACAACGGCCCGCTTTACCAGGTTCTGAGGCAATCGGACGGCAAAACATTGGACATCGGCGTTGTGCAGCCCGCGGATTCTCCAGCGCCGGATGGCGGCGGATACGCGAACGCAGCCGCGCAGGACGCGTTCTGCGCGAACACGTATTGCTGGATCAGCATCATCTACGACCAGTCTCCCAAGCACAATCACCTCATCCAACCGCCTCGAGGCGGCTTCAGCGGACCGGCTATGGGCGGGTTCAACAACCTTCCCATCGCAGACATGGCGCCGGTCACAATCATGGGCCACAAAGTCTATGGCGTTTTCATCGCGCCCGGCATGGGTCTGCGCCAGAACGACGCGAAGGGCACCGCGGTTGACGATCAGGCCGAGGGGCAGTACTGGGTCATCAACGGGCATCACTATAACTCCGGTTGCTGCTTCGATTACGGCAACGCCGAGATCGACAGCCGCGACGACGACAACGGCACGATGGAAACCACCTACTACGGCAACGCCACTCCCTGGTATCGCGGGAACCCGCCGGGCCCATGGATCATGACCGACCAGGAGAACAATCTTGTCGGGTGTGTGAACCCGGATGGATCAAAATTCTGCGCGAACCTGCCGAGTATCAACTGGCGCTTCGTGACTGCCATCGCCAAAGGCGAACCCCATCACTGGACTTCCATGGGTGGCGATGCCCAGAAGGGCGAGCTGAAGGTGATGTTTGATGGACCGCGCATTGATTCCACCTATGACCCCATGCGGAAACAGGGAGCAATCCTGTTGGGCAACGGTGGCGACAACAGCGTGGGATCGCAGGGCACCTTCTATGAAGGCGCGATGACCGCCGCAGGCACGTTCCCGAGCGACGCCACCGACCAACTCGTGCAGGCGAACGTGGTAGCAGCCAGGTACGACCTGCCGCGACTCAGTCTCGCACCAGCCACGGCGGTCGCTACCCCACCAGGCCTGCAGACGTTCTCACCGGGTTCGTCGCAGGATGCGACGCTGACTTTCACGAATACAACAGGAGCGCCCGTCACAGCCGTGAAATTAAGTGTTGCTGTACCGAGCAAAGAATGGAAGTCTGTCGTTACCGGTTCGAGCGATACGGAAAAGACGTTCGCTGATCCCGTCGCGCCGGGTGCGGCTGTCAGTGCGACGTTTAAGGTTACATCGGGGCCGGCGCTATCTAACGGCGATCTGGTTGGGAACGTCTCGTGGACAAACTCCGGCGGCCGAACGCAGTCCGAGACAACGACCGAAAAGGTGAGGAATGTGAGTCCGGTCAAGATCAACGAGTTCCGCGTGAGCGCCGGCTCTTCTCACAACTCGACCGATTCGTTCATCGAACTCTACAACGCGGGCACAAGCAGCCTCGATCTTTCGAACTGGAGTCTGACACAGCATCCGACGCAACAGGCCACCTTCTCTTCGGTCAAGATCCCGGCCGGGACAAAGCTGTCCGCTGGCGGCTTTTATCTTCTGGGCCTGTCCAACTCCGGACTCGCCTTCGGCGCACGCGCGGGTGACAGCACCATCCATGTCAGGAACACAATGGGCATGTCGGTCGGCGATACCGTTACGATCGACACCGGCGCCGGCGCGGAGACGCGAAAGATCGTAAAAGTTGGCAGTGCAGCTGGAAACATTACGACATTGTGGCAGCCTTTGCCCGATGGTCCGGTCATCACGATTCCCGCAGGCTCAATCAACGTGCCCGTCACGAGCGTTTCCGGCTTCAATGCCGGCGAGAAAGTCGCTATTGGGCATGGCGCCGTGTTTCCGACCGTCGCGAGGACGGTAGAGCAGTACGAAGTGGTCACCGTCAAAGAGGTCGGCAAGCCTGGCACACAAGCGTTTCTAGGCGAGGACGCGCCCGCTGGCTCGACGAACATCAAGGTCACGTCCGTCGCCAACATCTCGGTTCGTGACAAGATCCGGTTGGACATCGACAGCGTCGGCCATGGTATCGAAACCGTGACCGTAACGCGCGTCGGCACCGCGGCTATCCGCACGAACCTGACGGCAAATGCAAGTGTCGGGTCAACCAACATCAAGGTCCGGAGCGTCAATGGTTTCGCTGTGGGTGACAAGCTGACCATTGGCACGCCCGCGAGCCGTGAAACCGTAACGATCACGGCCATCGAGGCGCCAGGTCCTACCGGCGGCTCGCTCGACTTTACGCCGGCGCTTGCCCGTGCCCATACCAACCGCGAGCTAGCAGTGACGCCGGGTACCGGGCTCGATGTAGCCGCCCCGCTGCGCTTTGACCACGCGGCCAATCTACCCTTCAGCGCCCGGGGAACCGGGATCACCTTCACGCCGGAGACGGCCTCCGCCCACTTGAGCAACGAGCCCGTTCAGCCGCTCGGCACTGGCATTACGCTCGACCGTCCCCTGACGAACGATCATGCCATTGATGCAGTTCTTCGAGACGCCGTGGTCAAGACCGCCGGCTACCAGGGGACTCCGGAACCCAACCAATGGTTCGGAGGCCCGGCCCTTTTCACCACCAGCGTTACGCCGGCGGGCCAGCCATTCTCCGTCAGCAACGGCAGTATCATCTTGCGTGATGCTGCCGGCATGGTCGTGGACAGCGTCAATTACGGTGTGCTCGTCGAGCCATGGGCCGCAGAGGGATACCAAGCCAAATCCGGGGCGGGTCAAAATGGCTGTCTGGTGCCTGCGCCCGCTTCGGCCGGTGCCTTCGGGCCGGCCTCCGCGCCAGTTTCTGCGAGCGACAGGAGCGCGGGCCGTTTCCCCGATGGGCTGGACACAGACAGCAACTGCACCGATTTCCGCCTGCAGCCCGCTACCATCCTGCCGACTGGTTCAGCAGCCGGCGCGACCGACATCAAAGTCCCGAGCGTCACAGATTTCTCCGCCGGCCAGACGATTAAGATCGATACGGGTGAGAATCTTGAGACCGCAGTCATCGAGACCATCGGAACAGCAGGCGCTTCCAGTTTCCGTAGCGCTACCCCGGTAGGGGCGACGGTTATCCCTGTCACGAGCGCGTTTGGATTCAGGACGGACCAGACGATTACGATCGATAGCGGCGAGAACGAGGAGACGGGCGTCGTCGGTTCCATCTCGGGCGGCAGGGCCGGTGCCAGCATCACGCTCGCGGCTCCGCTGAAACGAGCGCATGCCGCGGGTGCACAGGTTTCGGGAACCGGTATCAAGCTCAAATCCGCGTTAACTCGGGCACATGCCACGGGGGCGCAGATCACTACGGACGCTCCTACGCCCGGTGCGCCGAACCAATACTACGCGAAAGGTCATTAGTACCTGCATCCAGGTACGCGACTTAACGAGCGCGTGCATCGGGAAGCTCTGTTTCAGAGTCGGTGGATTTGACGCTCTTCCTGAGTTGATGTTGCTTCATCACGAGGAAGAAGATGGGTACGAGAAACAAGACGTGAATCGTAGAGGTGATCATTCCACCGACGATCGGAGCTGCGATCGGTTTCATGACATCCGAACCGACACCGGATTCCCACAGAATCGGGACGAGACTCGCAAGTACAGCCACAACGGTCATCAATTTAGGCCGTAAGCGCTTCACCGCACCATCTATGACCGCCTGCTCCAATTCCGCTTCGGTCAGAGGCGTCGATGCCTCGCTCAGTCTCGCATTCACTGCTTCATGCAGATACACCACCATCACGACGCCGGTCTCAACCGCGACACCGAACAGTGCGATGTATCCAACCCAAACAGCAACGCTGAAGTGATACCCGAGACACCACTGTAATAGCAGCCCCCCTGACATCGCATAGATCGTCGGAATGATCAGGACCACGGTTTCGGCAGCGGAGTGGAAGACCATGTACAGTAGGAGGAAGATCACGAAGAACGCAACCGGCAGGATGATCTTTAGACGTTCTTTAGCGCGCTGCTCAAATTCGTATTCACCCGACCACCGGTAGCCAAAGTTAGGGGGTAGTTGCAGCTTTGCTTGTAGCTGTTTGGACGCTGCCTGTACGAACCCTCCGTAGTTGGTGTTTTTTAAGTCGACGTAGACATATCCCGTGAGTTCACCATCTTCGTCCCGGATCATGGAAGGGCCATTTGCAAGTGAGATCGCCGCCACTTGTCCCAAGGGAATCTGAGCACCGGATGGGGTTGCGACCAGAACTTGTTTGAGCCGTTCAGGGCTGTCGCGAAAACCGCGCCCATAGCGGACGTTGATGGGATAGCGCTCTCGACCTTCCACGTTGTCAGCTACGTTTTGGCCGCCGATCCCGGATGCTATCGCCCTTTGCACATCTTCAATGGAAAGCCCGTACCGTGCAGCTTCGAGGCGATTGGGCTGGATGTTGACATATAGACCCTGCGCCACGCGCTCCGCGAAGACTGATCGAATATCCGGCATGGCAGAGAGGATCCGTTGAATGTCGGCCGCAACCCGTTCAATGCCTTCCACCGAGGGACCTTGAACTTTCAACCCGACCGGCGTCTTGATACCTGTCAGTTCCATGTCCAACCGGTTCTCGACTGGCATCGTCCACGTGTTTGAAAGCCCGGGAAACTGCAGTTTGGCATCCATCTGCTGAAGCAGGCCATCGTAAGTCAGGCCTGGCCGCCACAGCTCGCGCGGCTTCAACATGACCGTCGTGTCGTACATATCGAGTGGCGCATTGTCGGTCGCGCTATCCGAGCGCCCGACCGACCCGAACACACTCAACACTTCCGGAAAGGATCGAAGTATCCGGTCCTGCTCATTGAGTAGCTGGGTTGCCTTGTCAATTCCGAGCCCCGGAAGAGCGGTCGGCATGTAGAGAGATGATCCTTCAAAGAGCGGCGGCATGAACTGGCTTCCGAGATGGAGTGCGAGCGGGAACGTGACCCCCAGAAACACTATGTTCAGAAGAATCGTTACCAGCCGATGTCGTAAACAGAAGCGCAAAATCGGCAGATACACTGCTTGCGTGAACGTGGAGATCGGGTTGGAGCGCTCGGGTTTCAATCGCCCGCGAATCAGTAGGGTCATGAGTACGGGCACGAGAGTAACGGCCAGAAGCGATGAGGCCGCGACCGCCAACGTTTTCGTCCAGGCGAGCGGCCGGAACATTCTGCCTTCCTGGGCTTCCAGCAGGAACACAGGCAGGAACGACACCGCAACGATCAGCAGGGATACGAAGATGGCTGGCGCGACCTGCTTCGTAGCGGAAACCAGAAGTTCGGTTCGTTTGGCACCTGTGAGAGCGCCTGGATTTTTCTCCTGATACTCCGATACAACACGGTAGCCGTTCTCCGTGATGACAATGGCGGCATCGACAAGAACGCCGATGGCGAGGGCCAGGCCACCGAGAGACATAATGTTGGAGCTGACCCCCAACAGGTGCATGGGGACAAAGGAAACAAACACCGCGACCGGAAGCGCAATAATTGCGACCAGTGCGGAGCGAAGATGCAGCAAGAAGACAATCACGACAACACTGACAATGATTACCTCTTCGAGCAAGTCCCGACGCAATGTATTGATCGAGTCCTGAATCAGACCGGACCGGTCATATCCCGGCATGATCTCGACGCCGGGAGGTAAAGACGGTGCGATTTCGCGAAGCTTCCGCTTCACGCCCTCGATTACACTTAAGGCATTTTGGGCCTGTCGCATAATCACGATCCCGCCAACGGCTTCGCCCTCTCCGTTCCACTCTGCGACACCTTCGCGAATATCCGGCCCGAGAGTGACGTGTCCGATACTGCGCAGCAGAACTGGTGTGCCATTTCGAGCACCGACGGCAAGGTTCTCCAGGTCAGCTGTGGACCGCAGGTAGCCGAGGCCACGGATCATATATCTCGCGTCACTGAGTTCAAGCACGCGCCCGCCAACTTCGTTCGTGCTCGCTTTTACACGGTCGATTACCGTCGAGAGCGGGATCCCGTACGCGAGCAGTTTTTGCGGATCTAGTTGCACCTGGTATTGCTTCACAAAACCGCCGATGCTCGCGACTTCCGCAACGCCAGGTACGGTTTCTAGTGCGTACCGCAAGTGCCAGTCCTGCAGGCTTCTCAGATCTGCCAGACTTTGGGTGTGAGTACGATCAACAACCGCGTACTCGAATACCCATCCTGCGCCAGTCGCGTCGGGGCCAATCGCCGGGTGAGCGTCGCTCGGCAAGCGTCTGCCGATCTGTTCAACATATTCGAGCACGCGAGACCTGGCCCAGTACAAGTCGGTTCCATCTTCGAAGATGACGTAGACGTAGGAGTCGCCAAACATGGTCTGGGCGCGAACCGCTTTGACGTGCGGCGCAGCCAGGAGGCTCGTCACGATGGGATAAGTGACCTGATCCTCGATTACGTCTGGGGGCCGACCATTCCAAGGCGTGTGGATGATGACTTGGACATCCGAGATGTCGGGCAGTGCGTCAAGCGGGATCTTGCGAAGCGAGTAGATTCCCGCGACCGTCAAGAAGAGAACCGCCGTAAGTACAAGGAACCGATTTCGCACGCAGATATCGATGACCCGCGAGAGCATCACATGCCCCCTGTCGCGGTCACGTTCATTTGCTTTGCACCCAGCACTGTCCCGCCGCGCCGGGCCGTAATCGTTACCTGCCAGGTGCCGCCGGATTCCAGCTTCCCGGAGCCAGAGTAAACGCCAGGTTCACTCGGCTGGAGTTCGCTCGTGGTTGTCATGGCAGCCATTCCCATTGCGGGCATGGCTGCCATGTAGAACACAACGGTTACATTGGCGTTTGATACTGGCTTGCCTTGAATATCCGTCAACTGGACGCGGAACTGATTGTTTCCCCTCTGCGGAGGTGATGGGGTGGTAGTGAAATCGATTGTGATCTGCTGCGCCGGCGTTTGTGTCGCCGTGCCTGCTCCCGGTGGTGGGGGTGTGAAAGTTCCAGCAGCCGCTTGTAGCTGACTTTCGGAATCGACCAGAAAGTTGGCGGAGCTGACAACTCGCTGTCCCGAAGACAGGCCTTTAAGAACAATCACGTTGTCGCCGACTCGCTGCCCTGTTTCTACCGTCTGAGGAATGAGCTGCCCATCGTCCAGATAAAGGAAGGCGACCGAGTTGGTTCCGGTCATAAGCACAGCAGTCGCGGGGATTATGATTTGCGGCCCTAAACTGACCTTGAAGATGGCATTGACGTACATACCGGGCTTGAGGCGAACTTCCGGATTTGCAAGATCAATACGTATACGGCCCGTGCGAGTAGTCGTGTCCACTTGCGGAAGAATCGACTCAATCCGGCCGTGAATAGTTTGGCCAGCATACGCATCGAGGGTGATATCTGCCGGGTCGCCTGGCTTCAAACGGCCGATATCCTCCGGAAACACTTGCGCATCGACCCACACTCGCGAGAGATCCGCGATCGTGTAAAGGCGCGTAGCGGGCTCAACATTTAGATTTGGAAACGCGTTCCGCTCCACGATGTAGCCGGACACCGGGGACGAGACCAGCATGTCGCTGACTGGCGAGCCGGTCTCCGCCACTTGTTTGATGACGGTATCAGGCACGTTCCATTGACGAAGCCGCGCTTCAGCCGCGGTCACCAGATCCGCCGCACTAGAACGAACGCCTTCAACGGTGCTGGATTCCAGCCGGTCTCGGTTTCGTAGAGCAACCAGGTACTCGTTCTCGGCGGCTACCAATTCCGGACTATAGATCGTGAAGAGTGGGTCGCCCTGCCTGACGAACTGCAGGGAAGCGCTTGCGAACACCCTGCGGATGTATCCGTTGAATCGCACCTGCACGTACGAAACAAGATGTTCGTCCATACCGACGGTGCCGGTCGCCCGAATATCGTCCTTGAGGACCGTCCGAGTGACCGTTGCCGTCTGAACGCCAATGCTCTGCATACGGCCTGGCGAGAGTTGGATAGGCGCTAGGGGCGGCATTGGAGGTGCTTCCGCATTTGCCTTTCCGGATTGCGACAGTGACGGTCCCGCAGCCACTGGCTCTACCGTCACGTCCTTCTTGCCAGCCGGCGGTCGCCTCGAGGAAATGATCAAGGCTCCGTAGAGGACCCCGATCACACCGATCCAGAAGAGAGATGTCCGAACCACGTACTTGTTCATCGGAGCACCTCGCCTGTCAACGTTTCGAGGTGAACAACCGCCATCTCGTGATCGAGCAGAGCCTGGGCATACTCGCGTTGAAATTCGATATTGGCGTTGAGCGCAGTCAAGACGGCGTCAAGCGGTTGTGTATTCGACCGAAGCGCAGCCAGCGCAGACTTGTAGGCGGCTTGCCCCTGGGGCAAAATCCCGTCCCTGTATTCGCTCAATTCTTCCTCTGTACTTAACACAGCTGCATACTGTTTCCGAACCTCGGAGAGCTGCTGCTGCCGGTGAGCCTCACGCATCAAACTTGCAGCCGCCAGCCGTTCTGAGGCCTCGGCCTGTTCTGCGTCCGCGCGTTTCTTACGGGGAAACATGACGCTCAACGTCCCCATGTAGTAGGCGGGAAAATCCAGACCCGTTCGCTGGTACACATAGCCGGCACTGAAATCGGGCTTCCGGGCCAGTCGTGCTGCGTCACTGTCTGCTTGCTGCTTTGAGATTGCGCGCGCGTCGAGGGTCAGGATAGGACTCTTCTGCTCGGTATCGTGCACAATTTCACGTATCGATTTTGCGATCGGCGATGCTCTAAATTCTTCCGCGATGACGTCTGCTGACTCCTGATCGCGGTTTAGCGCAGCTTTCAGATCGGCCTGCGCTTGCGCCATCTCCTGGTGGTGCATGGTGACTTCGCGCAGCAGCTTAGTGCGTTCGAGTTGCGCTTTGAGAATATCGGCTTCAGATCCTTGCCCCGCGCTGTACCGCGCCAATTGGCTCTCGATCAACTCCCCTAATGCAAAACGGCTGGCGTTCAACATCGTGAGCGTCTGTTGAAGATAGGCAAGCCGCAGATAGGCGGCTTTAACTTGCTGTCCGATTCGGGACCGAACAACATCAACTTCGGCAAGTTGTTCGTCCGCCGCCGCAGCAGCCGCGACGCCTTTCAGCCGGAGCTTCCCTGGATAGGGAAACTCTTGCGAAGCACCGACTCCGATATAAGCGAAATTGTTGTTGCTGAGCCCGGCCCCGGGCCGCGGAGTCCCAACGCTCAATTCCTGTAATGAGAATTGCGTGGCCGGCAAAGAACTGACTTGCGCACGAGAGTAGGTACTCGCCTTCCACTCTTTTGCTGCCGCCTGTATTTCAGCGTTATTCTCCTCCGCCTCCGCGAGCAGATCGCGGAGAGCCGTCGTTTGGGCAACCGCCCGCAATCCGGCCAATGCGAACATCGCACATACCAGGATTCTGGTGCTCATCTCTAATCTCCTGTTTCACAACGTTCTGCGCAGTCCGTGCGTGTAGAGACACGTCGACCTGCAGTTGTCAAAAACGCGGATAAGGAATCAGATTCTTAAAACTAGGGTCTGGCGTGAAATAGCTGAAGAAGAGGGGGGCGATTCTGAAGAGTCAACACCAAGGGCACTCGATGGGGGCAAAACGGCATTCGCGTCCATTGGCAGAGCAAGAACAACTACAGCCGCAGCATGTGACACCTTTAACGGAGCGATTGCTAGAGTACCGGGAAGGTCGGATTTGTCCGGCGTTGATTTGCAGCAGCTATGCTGCATCGGCATCGATCCGCATCTGCCACGCATATGCTTACAGCACGCCTGCTCACCTGGACTCATCTGAGCAGATGGAACAGCACAGGCCATCACCGGGGCAAGCAGCGAAACCAGTACTGCGAAGACCCGAACGGTGCGCCCCAACTGGTGCATAGAACCTGCCTATAGATTACCGGATGCGACAGTCAAGGCGTTGCGTAGCACTTAGTACAGCAAACGCCTTGGAAACCCACATCTAGTACAGGATTATAAATCCTTCTGGAGTGAGCACAGGCGCGGCGAAGCTCCAGGCGGGCAAACCGGATTGCACGCCCTTCTGCAGCATCGGTGTTCCGGATCGATCGTAACCTTGCCAGGCGACCGATCCACCGCGTGCCCAACCTGTCCCTTCAGTCCACACGAGCAAGGTTTCGCCATTCGGCGCGAGCGAGAGTCGTGGGTGTTTGTGGCCCTTGTCCGGCGCCGGAGCGCTGATAACACGGCCTGAAGTGTCACTCACAGTCTGAAAGTAAACTTGTCCGCCAGTCTCCCACGCGGCTTCCACCTTGCCGTCTCCCTCAGCGAAATCCATGCTGCTCATTGGACACGCGTTGATCGTCCACGGGTGCAGTCGTCGATCAAAGAAATGCGCTCCATGATCTGGCGACGACAACAAATAGATATCGCGATGAACGTTGTCCGTTGCTGACCGGTAGAGTCCGTAAAGAATTCCTTCGGAGCTAGAGTACAAGGCCATGCCGCAGCAGCCACATGCGCCAGTGGCGTCCTTCGTAGCGGGTTGCTCAACGCTGAACGTCTTGCCGTCATCCGTCGATTTTGTGACCCACACCTGTCTACCTGCCTCGCCAGCAGTTGCACCAGGCGCCTTGCCATGCCAAGCGACATAGACGCTACCCGCTTTGTCGGCCGTGATCGTTGCTCCGCCATCCAGTCCAAAAGTATGGGTCATCAGGTTCCGTTCCGGCTCGAATTCGGTACGCCTGTCGTCAAGACGCGTGTAGAGCAACGGCATCCCGCGTTTTCGCGATTCCGGGTTCATGGGTCCTTGTGCTTCGGTCAGGGAGGAGCCATTCCATACTACGTATATCCGACCGTTCCGGCCGAGTGCAATCTGGCCCCCGCGAATCGTTCCGAGGGCGATCGCAGAGCCTTCTTCGCTATTGACTCGCAGCGGTTTCGTCCACGATCGCGCATCGTCGGAGGATTTCACATAGTACAGATCTCCGTGCGCCGGATCGCCGGAATAGTACAGAAGATGGATCACACCAGTGGCATCTGCAACAGCTTGCGGCTGGATCCCGCCATTGGGTATGCGACTGACCTTAACGGCGACATCGGACTTCGGTTGAGAGGCTGACGAAACACCGCGCCATCCAATTGCAGCGGAAAGAAGCAACGCCGGAAACAGAAACAAGGATCGAAGTGCCACAGCTTTCATTACATCATCCGCGGCGGGCGAATGCGCATCTCAGAGGACATTGACGCAATGGGTTGCTCGTATGAGTCACGGAGATTCAGCCTTGTCACCGATTCACATGACGCGAGTGCCAAACAGACGCTCTTCAGTCTCAGGCTTGGGCACAATCGGCAACAAGTGCTGCCGTTCCTACGGTGTCATTCGCTCACCTCGTGACCGCTGCTACCACTTTGCTATAGCTGTACTACGTGGGCGATTGAAGCAGTTCTTCCCGTCTTTGGCCCTCTCATTTGGGCATTTGCGGTGCCATCTTCATCTGCCACACCCGCACGAGTAGTCAGGCAGTAAGACGCCAAAGGCACAAAGAACAACACAAGTGCAACTCCAAACTCACCACTGAAATAGTGGGTGTGCCCGGTGTCTTTAGTGATACGGTCAAAAAACGCCTGTATCACACCATTATGCGTCGCATGCATGACTGTTACCGGCCAAATGCTTCCCGATTTTATCCGCAACCACGCCGACACCACGGCGGTTGACAGAACCATTGCGCTGAAGCAGGCGATTTGATACCGGCGAGGTGTATTCGTCGTGCCGTATGCGCCCGACAAGATCGCGGGCATGTGCCAGACGCACCAGATGGCGCCGCTAACCAGCGCTGCTTTAGGGAAGCTCATCGATTTCGCCAGTTCCGGGACGAGAAAGCCGCGCCAACCGATCTCTTCTCCAATGGCTGTGATCATACCGGGCAGCAATCCAAGAATGCTGATGTATGCAAACGCAGCGACAATCACGATTCCATTCGATTGCGAAGTCATTCCGAGCGTAATGCGTGCCCGCTGCAAGAATGTTGGGTTCGGAACCGTGCCCAGGCCAGCCATCCAAATGAGCCCGTACGCCGCGAGTGAAACGGCCACCGGGATGAGCCATCCAGCGGCCAGCCATTTCGGCCGACCGATCTTCCAGCCAATCTCGTTCAGCGACCGCCTCCTCAACAGGCTGGCAATGATGGCTGCGACGGCCGGGCCCCACATGGCAGCCAGCGGCCCCAAGTGGAAGAAGTAAGTCAGTGCGCAAAACGCAAACACCAGCACGAGATAGAAAACAACATTACCCTTTGCCCTCTGCTCCATCCGTTCCCCGGAGAGCAGCGGTGGCCTGAATGATCGCACCCGCATTTTTCCTTGTAAGCAGTACGAACAAGCGTGAGAACTAGTTCAGAGTTTCTGGCCCGTAGCGCGGATTTTACGACGCCACGTTGCACTGCCGATTGTCTGAAGTCGCTGTAGGCTCTGCTGATTGGCTGCCCCAGCAACTCACAAACACAAACGCGGCTCGCCAGGACGTCCGCATGCTGAACAACTGTCGGCTTGGGGTTCCAAGACGTAAATTTCCGGTCTTAGCGCGAGACAATTAGGACGCGCCATGCACGCCGAGGCCGGGTCAGTATGTCCGAACCCCGGTTTCGCACGGTCTACCGGACAGGATCCGCCGCAACCGAGTCTGGCCAGCAGACTCGAAGAGACAGGGGATTTCGAATCTACTTTGTGCCAGAACCGCCCAGAGTGAAATCGACCGCCTTCTTTTCTTTAGCCGTCACGGTAACCTGCACATCCTGGGTTCCGTACTTCTCCTGCCAGACTTCTGCGGTGTAATCTCCCGGCGGCACACCTTTGATAACGAATGTGCCGTCCTCGCCGGTAACAGCAAAAAACGGATGACGCACCACGCCGATGTAAGCTCGCATCCAGGGGTGAATGTTGCATTTCACGGGAATCATGACCTCTTCACGATCGAACGTTTTGACCTTTCCCGCTTCCTTTGGCGCCTCAGATTCGTTCCATTCCTGGTTTTTCTGAGGCATGGGATGAATGTTGTGATTTGTATCATCGCTGTTTTCAAACTCGACAGGCTGGCCCACCATAACGCCCAGAACATGCGGTTTATACATGCAACCTTTCTGGTCCACGACTGCCGTTTTCGACGGCGGGGTCCACCGTCCGGCCGGGACTCCTGCCTTCAGCCAAACGAATGCATTGGCTAAGGTTCCGTTGCTGTTCAGGACAACTTCTTCTGAACGCACGGGACCGGAATGCATCTTTTGACATGCGGGGTTCGCGGAGAAATCGATTTCACGCAAAATGGGCTTGGGTCCGGTAAAGTTCACCCGTCCTGTAATGATGCCGCCGTTCGCTTCATCTGCTACCTGGCCGGGTTCAGTCGATGCCCGGCTTTCCTTCGTGCTTTCCTCACTCGGTCGCCCGCAACCACCGATCACGAGGAACCCGGCAACACAGCACGCTAATAGAGTTTTTCGCATACGCAATTTATCTGTCTGGATCTTATCTTGGAGAACCCTGGATGTAGGTCGTTACGCCATTCAGCAAATCCCGCTCCGCCGATCCCGTGAACACTGAGGTTTTCGGTTCGTACCCGCCCTCGTCGAATGCCTTGCTGGTCGGCAGATAGCCGATCCAGCCATTGGTATATCCGAAATAGAACGTGTGTTCGAATGGGGACTGGTTCCGAATGGCAATGGCCAATTCGCAAAAGAGTTCGACGGGCGCGGACCAGATGAGCGTATGATTGATTCTTAAGAATCGAACAGGTAAACGAACAAGAGCCGCCCCATCTGCTTGTGCACGCGAGTATTCGGATAACTCTGCGGGCCACTCCAGGCCATCTTTACGCCGAGTTTCGATGATCTTTTCATCCGTGACAAGCGAGACATCGCTTGTGGGCGCTCCCATCGCATTGAGAGCGGAAAGAATGTGATCGCCCAACAGCACGTTGAATTGGGACAGGTGTGCACTTCTTGGATCCGGGTAAACGGAATAGATCGGCGCCATGTTGCCGGCCGCGCCGTTGACATAGAGCACAGGCACGCCAACTTTCTGCTCCACATAAGCAGACACTGTACCTGGAGCATCACCGCTGACAGCGAGATTTGCTCCGCTCATAGCAGTTCCGTGCATTGCGTAATTCGCGATGACGGCGATCGGTGCTCCGTCTGGCCGCTGCAATCGGATGAGGCCAATCTGCCTATCGGCTGGGCCATCCGGATTCAACCCCAGCGATACACGGCCGTCGACGTCTTTTGCGCGCCGGTTGATGTTAGCCATCGCTATACCCGTGCCAAACGTAACAGTGGCGGGCTCCAGCTTGCTTTTTGCATTTCGGATGCCCTCGACCAGAGCTGAGGTGACCCGCTGAGCATAGTCGCGGTTCCATTCATGGTCAGATCGACCTAGAAGCGTCTTGTAAACTCCCGGAGGACCCACTTCCGGCGCGGCATGAGAATGAGTGACACTCCACCAGAAATTACGAGGTTCGATGCCTAGCTCTTTCTTCAGAGTCTCGGCGACGTCTCTATAAACACCGGGCGAGAACAGGCAGAGGTCGCTCGCGACAAGATAGAACTGCGTCTTGCCGTCGTCCATTGCCACGATACGGTGATAAATCTTGTCGTGGACGCCTGTGGACTGGCGCGCGGCATAACCCATCAGCCACTGAGGACTATCGGGCGTGATGTCCACTTCTACCGCCGAGGCACGGAACCCGGCACCGAGCGAAGGCAGGGCTGCAGTAACGAGGACGAAAACCAGAGCAGATGGTTGCTTCATCGGTTCCTTTCAGAACAACAGCTTCAATGCAAGCTGCACGTCACGGGGCTCGCCGGCCGAGAGAATCTGCCCGGCAGTGGCGGATTGAATATTGGTGACCGGAGCGCCAAAAGCAGGTGTGTTGGTGAAATTGAAGAACTCGGCGCGAAACTGCAGCAGTACCGGCTCCTTGATACGGAAATTACGCACCGCGATGAAGTCCCAATTCGTAAATCTTCGTGCGTAGAGAACGTTGCGAGCGCTGTTTCCGTAAGTATAGGCCGCCGGAACGCGGAACGCGCTTACATCAAAATCCCGATTCAGAGTTCGAGTGGCGAGCTCACCGGTTCCGACGCGGTCAGGGCGGCGGCTCGTGCCAGTGTTCGCAGAATCAGTCGAGATGCTGGGCGTAAACGGTAAACCGGACTGCATGATGAAGATGCTGCCGAGCTCCCAATCGCGCACGACATGGCTGACAAATCCGCTCCCCTGTTTACCGAACGGAAACGCATAGTTGACACTCGTTACCCACCGATGCCTCACGTCGTAGTCGGACGGACCTTTCTCGGCGTTGTTATTGTTGGGGTCTTGAGATGAGTAACCTTGCACATCGCTGCTCAGGTTGTCGATCGATTTTGCAAAAGCATACGAGCTGAGCATCGTCAATCCGTGCCATCCGCGAACCTCGACTTTGGTCTGCAACGCATTGTAAGTGGAGTATCCGCTGTCTTCCACATAAGTCCCGGCTGCGAAGCGCGTCCACAATCTGCGTGCCTGGATGTTGCCGGGACCGGGCAGCGGTACATTGATGGGCCGCGAGAATTCAATCTTGGTTCCCTTCGTGCCGACATAGGAGGCTTCCATCGAAAGAAATCCTTTGACGCTTTTTTGGATGGCGAAGTTCCACTGCTGAAAGTAAGGGTCGCGCATGTTCGTCTCAATCTGGAAGAACGAAAGCGGAACCAGGTTGAGACCCTGCGATGCGGGAGCGAACATGTTGGCAAGCGTCTTCGTGGGCACGGGAGACGTGTTGAAGTTATTCAATTCATCAGCTAGAAAAGGCACGTTGACGATGCCCGTGCTCTCCGCACGATTGCCCTGGATAAGACCGTAGAAAATTCCGTAGGCGCCGCGGAATACGAGGTCCTTAGCAGGTCGCCACGCCAGGCCAACACGAGGCGCAAAGTTGTTCTTGTCCAGGTAACGGAGCGATGGACCGAGTCCAACACTCGATGACGGCACGATCACGTCTGCAAATAAGGGATAAAGAAATTGCCCAACTTGCTGGCCGTTGTAGTTGATTTTCCCGTTCGCATCGCTTGCCACGATGATGCGCCTGAGAACCGGGTCAGTAGATGCCATCTGATTGTGGAGCACGACAGGAGGGTGATTCAGCTCATAACGCAAGCCGAGGTTCAAAGTAAGGTTGGGAGTAACCTTCCAATCATCTTGAACATAGAAGTGCTGATTACGGAGAGGGTGAATGCCAAAAGTGTTCCTTGGAAAGGTGCGGCTTCCCTGGTAGGGAATGCCCAGGAGAAAATCAGCGAATGAGTTTCCAGTGAACGTTCCATTGAATGTAAAATCACCTCGACTCCGGGCTGCGTTGGTCGTGTTGGTGTCGTAGTCTCTGTCCAGGAATCCGAATTTGAATTGATGAGCGCGCCAGTTCCAGCTGATGCTGTCACTCGCTTCATACTTGTTGTCACGAAACTTGATAGGACTGAAGGCATTGCCGTTGAAGCCGAGGAATCCCGTTATATTCAGGCCCGGGAATCCAGGAAAGTCTGAACTCTGCTCCGCAAAGCCACCGATTCCTGATTGCACCGTGTAGTTGGTTCCGAGGCCTTGAGGGAAGTTGTTGAACCGCAATCGGACGTAGTTGACCCGGAATTCGTTGACCACGGCTGGGGAGAAGGAATGTGTCTCGCTCAAGCTGAATCGCTGCCGCCGAGTGTCTTGTGTTACTCCACCGTTCACGGCGAAGCTGCCCGGAGTGAACGTCTCGGCTATGTTCATGGAATAGGAACTGCTGAGGGTATCGACAGCGGAAAACTGGTGATCGATGCGGATATCGAATTTGTCCACATCATTTGTGCGATTCGGTACGAAGTTGAACGTTCCGCTGGCGGTATTCGCGCTGGGGTAGAAAGGCAGGAAGAAAGCCGCCTGCGGCGAAATTCGATTCGATGGGATCACATTACCCGGGAACGGCTGGCCGGTGAGTGGATCGGTGATCCGCGTGCTCAAGGCTGAGAAATTACCACTGCGCATAGCTGCGCTGGGAACAGGATTGGTAAACGTAGAAGCGCGACGAAGCCGCGTCCCTTCATAGTCGCCGAAAAAGAATGTGCGGTTCTTGCCGTTGTATACGCGTGGAATGACGATGGGCCCCCCGAGCGTGAATCCATATTGGTTCTGTTTGACAGCCGGGCGGACACCAGTGGTATTGAAGAAGTTCCGCGCATCGAGCACCTGGTTTCGCAGAAACTCAAAAGCGCTGCCGTGTAGCTGATTTGTCCCGGAGCGCAAGGAAATGTTGATCACTGCCGTTCCCTGCCCGTACTCGGCCGAAAAGGCGTTGGATTGCACATTGAACTCCTGAATAGCATCAACAGACGGCACAATTGAGGCCGAATCGAAATACTGGCTCGTGACACTTCCGCCATCGATCATAAAAACCGTCTTGCTGTTTCGTGAGCCGTTGACACTGATCAGGGGTCCCTGCGATCCGGAATCCGTACCGCGGCTGATCGCCCCGGGCACAAGTGTGGATAATTGGGTGAAATCGCGTCCGTTCAGAGGTAAATCGAGAATCTTCTTGCTCCCGATTACTTGGCCGATCGTCGCATTCTCACTCGATAGCATCGGTGCTTCCGCCGCCACAGTCACGGTCTCCCGCACTTCACCGATAACCAGCCTGAGATCGAGTCGGGCGACCTGACCCACATCGAGTTTCATACCTGTCTGCGTCGTTGTCCGGAAGCCTTGTCGCCGTACCGACACATCGTAGGTACCCGGGTTCAGGTTGGGAACCGTGTAATAGCCTCGATCATTCGTGACCGTCTCACCCGCTACTCCAGTGGCAACGTTCCGGATCTCGACGGTAGCATTCGGTACAGCGGTACCGCTTGGATCGCTAACCAGTCCTGTCAGTTGTGCAGTCTGCGCGAAGCAGGCGACGGGAATGAACAAAAGCGAAAGGACTATAGCAGGGATCCATCTCGTTCCAATTGATCGCATTCGTTTCTCCAGGCTTACTTCGCACCCTTCAGGTATGCGAGCAGATTCGCCATCTGGTCCACATTGATCTGTTTCTCCAGATCGGGAGGCATAGCCGATAGGTTGGTCACATACATGTTCTTGATGTCCTGTCGCTGAATGATATCCTCTTTCCCGTTCTCATGCCGCAACGTAATGGTCGTTGGCGTTTGTGGACCAATGACACCGTCATAGTTGCCTCCACTAACCGTTTCGACAACATACGACTCGTAGCCCTGGGAAATCGAAAGGCTCGGAATCAAGATGTTGGTGAGAAGGAATTGCTTCGGCTGATTTCGTACCGTTCCGAGGTCCGGCCCTACTTCAGCACCTTGGCCGTCCAGGCGATGACACTTTGAGCAGATTGACTGGAACGTTTCAGCACCCTTCGCGGGATCGCCTTTTTTGTCGAGTGCGGCCTCATACTGCTTCACAACTGCTTCGCGGTCTTTAGGTGTTTGCTCCAGGAGCGGGCGAACCGTATCGCGGATCTTGGGATCGGGATTCATGATGAGCCGGATCCTGTGGCGGAAGCTGAGCGTCCAGGGTTGTACGTCGCCATTTTGAAGGGCGGCAACGAGCATGCGCACACGGCTTGGCTCCAGATACATGGCATCAGCGGCTGCGGAACGTACGGCAGGTGTGAGAACGCGCCATTTCTCGAGAAAGAAAGTACCGATATCGTCACCGGGTATGTGACCGTATGCTCGAACAGCCGCCTCCTGTACGGTCTCAGGCTGCCGCGCGTCCATTAAAGATTGGAAGAACTGCTTGTGACTCTTAGCGTCGGAAAGCGCCAGCAGCCCTATCGCATCGGCTCTGACATCAGGGTTGGCTTTGTCATCTGCAGCGGTTTTCTTAGCACGTTCGAGTGCAGCCGCGACGGCGGAGCCTTGCGGCAGCCCAGTCGTATTCAGTGTCTGCAAAGCAGCGCGCCGGAGAGCAACATCTTCTTTGCCGAACAAGTCCAGAAGGAGTACCTTGCCCTGTTCGGAAACCGATCCGTGCTTGGCGTGCAACCCCTGGGTCAATCCTTCAAGGGCGCTTGTGCGCCACCAATTTCCGTCTTTCTGATTCCCGGCCGCCGAAATCTGCCGAAGCAGCCGGTCGATTTCCGGACCCTTCTGACGCGCTCCGATATCCGCACTCACATAGCGGAAAAGCGACTTGCGGCCCGGCGTTTCCGAACCGCCGCCAGCAACCGCCTTTTCGAACAATCGAGGAGCATCATTCGAATCAGCGCTGAGAGCAGCTATCTGCAGCCATTTGTCCTCGAGATTTGAGAACAGCATGCGGTCGCGTGCGGCTTGCACCGCGGGTGACTTCAGGTTCCCCAGCGTCAACATCAACTGGTAACGGACGCGTGGAGAAGGATCGTCGACGAGAGCGAGCAAAGGCTGTTCCAGGCCGGTCGCGTTACCGAGATGCTGTTCGGCGAGAATGATCCCGTTTTCGCGAACTCCAGGTTCTTTGTCCGTCAGAGCTTTCGTGATCAGATCGGGGTTCAGCTTGTCCAAACCTTCAAGCGTCCACATGACGTGAACGCGACCCTGTGGCGAGGAAGTCTGGTTGAAAAGCGCTTCGAGGGCAGGAACAGCTTTAGTAGCATGGCGATCCACCAGAAGTCGCTGGGCGGTGCGGCGCCACCATATCACCGGATTTTCGAGTTGCTTGACGAGTTCTTCGTCCGATGCGCTTCCGAGATGGATACCCTTCAGTGTTCCGACGCCTCCATCGGGGACAATCCGGTAGATGCGTCCACGATCGATTCCTTCGGTGAGCTTGGGCGAGTGCTGATCGCTCGTGGCCATCCACTCCGGATGTTCGATAATCATGCGGTAGTAATCGAGAACGTACAGAGCTCCGTCAGGGCCAATCGTCATTGCGACAGGACGGAACCAGGCGTCAGTGGAGGATAGAAACTCAGAGTTCTCCTGCGCTCGCTTCGCTGTATAGAGAGAGCCATCCTCGGTGAGCAGATCCTGGTGAATGATATTGTGGGCCGGCTCCGCCACGAACGTTGATCCACGGTAGTAGGTGATGCTGCAGGCCGAGGTGAATTGGCCGACGCCGCTTAAGAGCTCGAACCGGGGATGCTCAGTCGTGGGGAAAACTTTCGCGGCCGCGCCGTGATCGGAAATATCTTCGACCGCAGTTCCTACCGGCAAATCGGGATTGCGATTTAGGTAACGAGCAGCAATGGCCTCCTGCCGCACGTGGTTAGAATTGCTGACGAGGAAATGCCTTCCCCAATCGTCGAAGCTGTGCCCGAATTGAGATGGAACCGAGAGTGCTTCGAGTTGTCCGGTGTCCGGGCGAAACCGTATACTGCGGCTGGGTTCTTTCAGCGGCGAAACGCCCTGGCGGTCGGCGTAACGAATGCTAGATCCGCGATCGCCAAACTCATCTTTGAAGATGATGGCTGTCGCAGGCCCTTCGTGCGCGATGTAAATCCAGTTATCAAGACCATAGACCGGGTTATTGGCGGTGTGCTGCGGGTTGCTGAAAGGGAATCCTGTCAAGATCACCTTCCGCACGTCGGCCTTCCCATCCCCGTCGGTATCTTCGAGATAAATCAGATCCGGCGGGTCAGTCACAAGGATTCCCTTCTTCCAACGCATCACGCCCGTTGGCATGACCAGGTTGTCGGCGAATATAGTTGTCTTGTCCGGCTTTCCGTCCCCATCGGTGTCGCGCAACAGTTTCACGCGGCCCACTTTGCCGTTCACGTTGAGCGGATACCCACGGTCTTCGGTCACATAAATGTTCCCGTTTTCGTCGAATTCCATAGCCACCGGGGAAACGACATCAGGCTCACTGACAAACGGTTCGATCTTGTATCCGGCGGCAATCTTCAGAGTTTTTAAGGCATCACTCGGGCTGTAAGGCGGCGCAGATTTTTGGCATCCGGAGAGCAGAAGCGAAAGGGCCAGGAATGAAATCGGTTTGAAACTCTTCATGGTTAATAGCAGTTTTGAAGCGAGGAGCAATCCTCAACAGGCGGAGGCCGCGTTCATATCAGAAGACCGCCTTGATCGCGAGTTGGAGAATCCGAGGATCACCATCCGTTGAGGTGAGCCGACCAAAGGCGGGATTTGTGAGACCGGTATTCGGAAGTGAGAAATTGGTTCGATTCAACACGTTAAATGCCTCAAATCGGAATTGGCCCAGACCTTTCTCGCCGAGCGGCAGGTGAAAACCTTTGACAAGGGACGCGTCGAAGTTTGAGAAACCAGGGCCCGTGAGAATGTTCCTGCCGAGTGTTCCCCACGTGTTCGGTGCAGCATTGCGAAAGCGCGTAATATCAAAATATTCGGCTACTTCCGCCCCTTTGCCCCGCCCGCTGTCGAGCACTGGATAGGTGTTGCCGAGTAGGTCTGCGCGGGCGCCGGAGATCCCGGCGAGCGGATCACCAGTAGCGGCAATGGAAAATGGACGACCCGATTGAAGCGTCACAATGCCGCTCAGCTTCCAGTCGCCGAGTACTACACGAGCTGCGCGAGAGCTGAGTTTCTGACCAGGCAGGTCCCACAGAAACGAGGTCACGAAGCGGTTAGTGCGGTTTTGATTCGTTGGCCCGCGCCCGAAGAAGAAATCGTATGGATTTGAAAGGGCAGCATCGCTCGCGGCCTGGTTGATTGATTGGTAATCCAATGCCTTCGACCACGTGTACGAGGCCAGGATGGTGAAGCCGTTGCTGTATCGCTTATCCATCGAGAGCTGGAGAGAGTGATAGTTCGAATTGAGGCCATGGAAGAAGCGGTCGATGGTTTGAAAGCCTTGAAGCGGTCGGCGGGCGTCAATCGTGGCCCGATTTTGGGCCAAGGTTAGGTTCGGATTGTATACAGGCGCGTTCTGGTCGTATTCGCCTTTCAGGTGTGTCGCTCTTGTTCCCACATATGCTACGCGGAGGCGTGTGTTCGGCAGGATTTCACGCTCCAAAGTCAGATTCCAGTTTTGGGTTTGAGCCGTAACATACTGGCCGTCGAGGACAATGGTCCGCAGGGGCGAGGGGAACGGCGCCGTGGCAGAGAAGCCGGAGAGTGGATAGATGTTCAGCGACTCGCGCCCCAGGTACGGACTGTCGAACAGTCCGTCATTGAATTGAACGCTGTAGCTGAAGGGCGCCACATTGTTTGCATTATTTGCGGAGAACAAGGATGGGGCGTCGTAAAAAATGGCGTATCCGGCCCGCATACTGGTCTTTCCATCCCCGAACGGATCCCATGCAAGGCCGACCCTCGGAGCCCAATTGTTCCAGTCTGGCTTAGTCACGGTTTTGCCTACCGTCCCGCCACTGGGATCAGCATCCCCGTGGTACAGGAGCCCCGGAGGCGCATTCACAAAGATTTTCGACCGCACTCCGGCCTTGTAGTTTCCGAGATCGAATGTCTGGTTGCGATCCAAGGTATCCGAGAAGAACGAATACGGTTCGTATCGCAGGCCAAAGCTCGCGGTCAGACGCGGCGAAATCCGCCAGATGTCCCCGACGTAGAACCCTTTATTAAACTGCCGGCGGTTCTCCAGTTCACCGTTGTTCTGGAGGAAGTTGGAGAAGCGACCGAGCATAAAATCCGCACGATCGAAGCCTGTTACATGACCGTCAAACCGGTACGCCCCGGAGCTCTGGAAAATCGTGTCCTCGTTATACTGCCGCCAATTCAACTGCAAGCCCCAGCTGAACGTGTGAGATCCCTTGACCATTGTCCAGTCATGGAGAAACTCCTCTGTTGCCCGGTTAAAGCTCACGCGCGGGGGCGCGCTGAACGTAACACCGCTGTTCGTCAACGCAACGTCGATATCGTTGGACGGCGCATAAACATTCACTCCAAAATCACGTATGCTTTTGTTGAAGTCGCTCTCCGCCCGGCTCTTTAAGTGCATGCCCGAGAGCTGCGTGTGCACGATCGTGCCCGCATTAACCGTGTAGTTCCATCCTACGGTCGCGCTGATGGAATCCTGGTAACCACCGGTTCTGGAGGCATGGATGTTATCTGGCGAAGAGTGGAAGGGGTTGGTCTGATCGTTCTCAAACGCACGAAAGAGGAACGTATGCTTCTGGTTGAGCACGTAATCCAGACGTCCGATATACTGCCGGCCGTTCTCGGGAACACTGAATGTATAGTTTGTAAACCCGTCCGGACCAGGCAAGGGCGAGACTGAGAGTAGTCGCAGGGCCGCAGGCGAAAGCTGGCTGCCCGGGATGATGTTGCCTGCAAATGGCTGCTGAGTCGCGGGATTAAACAGCGTGATCGCGTTCCCGGAGAAATTTCCGCTTCGTTCCGCGGCACTGAGGGTCTGTGACCGGCTGGCGCCCGACGCGGAGCGAATCCATAGCTGCTGGAACCCTCCAAACGCAAACAGGCGATTCTTCAGGATGGGCCCTCCGAGGGTGAAACCTGTTTGGTTTCTCTTCAGCTGATCCTGTTGCCGCGAGAAGAAACTGCTCGCATTCAGCGCCGTGTTGCGCACAAACCAGAAGGCATCCCCGTGTACCGAATTCGTTCCCGATTTAGTAACTACGTTGACGGCTCCCGCCGAACTACTGCCCTGCTCCAGCCCCATATTGCTGGTTTCGACCGAGAACTCCTGCAGAGCGTCCGGAAACGGGAATGGCAGGTTCACGTTGAACAGATTGTCCATGTTTTCGCCGCCGTCCATTGTGTAGCGGACGTTGTTGTTTCGCGATCCGTTGATCGAAATCTCTTTCTGGCCACGCGGGTGTATGTTGCTGTTGTCATCCCCCGAATTGCTGCCGGAAGTGACGACCCCCGGCACGAGAAGCGCAAGGTCCGCTGCGTTTCGCCCGTTCAGCGGAAGTTCTACCACACGCGCAGAATCGACGGTGTCTTTCAGGGTCGCCGACCGAGTTTCTACCTGTGACGCCGAACCCACGACATTCACAACGGTCTCGACACTCCCGATCTCCATCGGCACATCCACCTTGGCATTTTCATTCGCCTGAAGAAGAATGCCGCTCCGCTGATAGCGCCGGAATGAGGGCTGCTCAACCAATATGGAGTAGCCACCGACCGGAAGGGCGTTGAATTGATATTCCCCACTGGCGCCGGCTGTCGCCGTCCGGACCTGGCCGGTGTTGACACTGGTCAGCTTGATTGAGGCGCCTGGCACGCCGGCACCCTGATTATCGGTGATGGTCCCGAACAGGGCCGCGGTATCGCGCGTCTGCGCCTGCACAAACAATGGCACAGCAAAAGAAAGAGTGACACAAAGCCAGGTGATTCGGCACGGCATAGAAGCCCCCAAAGCGGAGTTTTCCCCCGAACAGTACGGAGATTACTCAATATATGCTTCGTATATTTTGCTGTCAAGCAAAGTTTGAAGCTGAATCACGAATATCCATCATGTAAACAGAACGGTTATCTTCGCGGACGTCCCCTGGCAGGAGCTCGGAAGTCTTACCCGGCTCTGCCTGATCGCTATGGTGCTTGCTTTAGCGGCGGCGGTAAACCCAGTACATGAATCCGGCCAGGATGCATAAGGATGGAATGCCCAAGGTCAGAATTCCGTCGTTCAGAACACGGGCGCGTTCCAGTTGCTGGGATGCGGCCGTTCGGAAGCACATGACACATTGCGCAAGCAGGAGATACACTGTCAACTCCGAATGTGGAACAAGACGACCAGATAGATCCAGAGGCAAACGAGATAGTGCCAGTAAGACGCAGTGATCGCAAGTCCTGTGTGATCCGTTTCGGGAGTCCCACGGCCGATCCGCAATCCGCTCCAGACCAGAGCCGCCAACGCTCCGATCACCAGAGCAATGAAGGAGCCGGTTATCACGAACAGAAAGGCTGCCGCCGGGCTCGTCACGATTCCGAATCCCGTCGCGCCGATCTGCTTCCACCCGTAAACCTGGGCCAAAACGAAGGCCGTTCCTAAAAGGACACCACCGAACCAGGCGCGCACGAACGCCGGCTTGCGACGCGCTTTATGAGCCCGTCGGCCGATCTCGAGGGCGAGGCTGCTGAAAAGAAGTAGTGGAACTCCTCCAGGAATTTCGAATGGCAGATGCAGCGGCTTCCAATCACTCCCAAGCCCCCGGCGCACAATGTAAGCACTCGTCAGTGCTGCCACGAGCATCGTTGTAGCGGCGATGGACGAAATCAGTCCGGTAACTGCGCTGCGATCCACTCTCGCGGTTTCGCCCGAGGTAACGGGCTCGAGGTCGATCACTGCAGCGCTCCTACTTCCCGCCACTCGAGTGTCTCGGCCGACCAGGGGTCCGAGTTCGCTCTGGGGCCCCGCCGCAAGGTCCAGAATACGTTCACGAGAAACAGGATCTGGACCGCTGCCGTAAAGAATGCAGCCCATGTCATGAAGCGGTGCAAAGGCAGGAGAGGCGACAGAAAAGTGAAATTCGAAAAGTCTGAGTAACGCCGCGGGTTACCAGCAATGCCTACAATGTGCATCGGCCCGAAGAGCGCATACACGCCGACGAGAGTTCCGAAGAAATGAATCCGCCCCAAGGTCTCGTTCAACACACGTCCGAACATACAGGGAAACCAATAGAACGTGCCGGCGAAGATTCCAAATACGGCCGCAACGCCCATGATCAGGTGAAAGTGCGCGACCACGAAATAAGTGTCGTGGAAGTAAAGGTCGAGTACAGGCTGTGCGACGAAAATCCCGCTTAGCCCTCCCGTCACAAACACCGAAACGAACCCAAGCGCAAACAGCATCGCCGTCGTGAATTCGATTTGTCCGCCCCACAAGGTCGCGAGCCAGTTGAAGGTTTTAGTCGCCGATGGCACTCCAATAGTCATGCTAAGCACGGAGAATGCAATCGAAGAATACGGGCTCATGCCGCTGGTAAACATGTGATGGCCCCATACCAGAAGTCCCAAGAACCCGATTGCGAAGGTTGCCACCACCATCACTTTGTATCCAAATACGGGTTTGCGCGCGAATGTAGAAATGATTTCCGAAATCAGACCCATTCCCGGCAGGATGGCGATATAAACTTCCGGGTGCCCGAAAAACCAGAACAGATGCTGCCACAGCAGCGGCGAGCCACCATCATGGGCAATGGCTCGGTCGCTGACGACGAGATTGCCCGGCACAAAAAAGCTGGTGCCCGCCGTGCGGTCGAGCAGGAGAAGAAGACATGCAGCGAACAAGACGGGAAACCCGAGCAGGCTTAAAAACGCGGTGACGAGCCAATTCCAGCAGGTGAGCGGCAGTTGCATCAACCGGAGCCCAGGCTGACGTAAGTCGAGCAGCGTAGCGATGAAATTAACTGCGCCCATAGTGGCGCCAATGCAGAACAGAGCGATGCTGCAAATCCACAATGTCTGCCCAACGCCTTCGCCCGGTCCGGTAATCGCTCCGAGCGAGCTAAGCGGCGGATAAGCCGTCCAGCCGGAAAGCGGCGCGCCTCCATGGACGAAGAAGGCGGCCACCATGACGAGAAAGGCAAATGCAGTAAACCAGAAGGATAACGCGCTGAGCAAAGGAAAGGCCATCTTACGAGCCCCGATCTGCAGCGGCAGGAAATAGTGCCCGAAGGCGCTTTGGGGAGTGATGGACAGAACAAAGAAGACCATGATTGTTCCGTGCATGGTCATCAGCGAGAGATAAAGCTCGGGAGTCATTACGCCGCCGGACGCGCCCGTAGGCCATAGCATCTCGAACCATCCCACCTTCGCGCTGGGGTTGATCAGATGGAAACGCATCAGCAGTGAAAGAGAGATACCGATGAGGACGGCAACAAAAGACAGCCAGAAGTATTGCAGGCCGACCATTTTGTGATCGGTAGTCAAGAGATAACGTCGCACTTAGTGAGCCTGCCCTCGCTTCCAGCGTTCATAATCGGCGACCGGCATCACTGTCACCGTAGTGCCCATCTGGAAATGGCCGAGACCACAGAGCTCGGAGCACGGCACTTCATAAGTACCAGCGACCTCAGCACGAAAATGGACAGGTATTTGCATGCCCGGCACGAGATCCTGCTTGATGCGCAATTCTCGAACGAAGAAGCTATGGATCACATCGCGGGACGTGAGTATCAATTTCACTGGCCGCCCGAGGGGAATCCGCAGGCTCGCGCTTGTGATGTCGTCTTGGGCAAAGGGATCGCGTTCGTCCAGGCCGAACGGGTTTCCCGCAGCATCGTCAATTTTGTGGATGTCAGTACGACCGAATCGGCCATCCAGCCCTGGATACCGGAAGCTCCATGCGAATTGTTTGCCCAGCACTTCGATTACTTCCGAGTCGGCCGGCGCAGGCGTGAATTGCACGCTCGCCCAAACACGACCGCCCAGCAACAGCAGGCCTAAGAACAAGCACGCCGTCGCCGTAGTCCAGAGGTATTCGAGACGGCTGTTGGCCGGATTGCGATCTGGACTGGCAGTTCGCTCCTGCCGGCGATACCGCCACACGATGAACATCAGAGCACATTGCGCGGCAACAAAGATGATGCTCGCGGCCACAAAAGTGCGCACGAACTGAACATCGAAACCATTTGCCTCGCTGGATATTGCCGGGGGAAGCCACCAACTGTTCAAAGCAACTTTTCCTCAGTACCCGCGGTTCGCAGAAAACGAAATGTCCATACGATGCCGGGTCCTCTTTCCATGGGCAACGAGCTACGCTGATGCCTTCGTTCCTCGGCCTTTATGATTCGACGCAACGCCCGCGCCGCCTGCGGAGGGTATTTCCCTGGTTGTGCTGTTCCGGAGCGACGCTACGGAGGCGATAACACCGTTCTGATGTAGTGGCGCATTCTGGCGCGCTGAGGTTCCAAAGGCAAGAATCACCTGCTGAGCCTCCACAATATCGTCGAGGAGTGCGTCCCGAACTGCACGCGGATCCCGCGTTCCCAATGCATCTACTATTCGGCCATGAGCAGCCTGCAGTTCTGGATCACGAAACCTCGAAGATCGTAATTCGATGTACATCAAGCGTTCTGCCGCTTCCAGGTTGCGGGTCAGTAACTCGAGTAAGTTCCGATTTCGGGCAGTCTTGGCAAGCTGGAGGTGGAATCGTATGTTGGCGTCCACTATGAAGTGGCTCGAGTCGTTCTTTTGCCGGGCCGATTTTGTCGGCGCTTCCTCGGCCAATTGACGAAGATCCTGAATCTCCTGATCCGTCGCCCGTAATGCTGCAAACTCGCCGATCGCCGCTTCTAAGACGAGCCGAACCTCAAAAAGATCGCGTACGGATTGGAAGCTGATCTCCGGGACGAGATAACCGCGCCGCGGCACTGCTTGCAGAAGATTTTCGTGCAGCAGACGATTACAAGCCTCGCGGAACGGCGTCCGACCAATCCGGTACTTCGCCATGATATCTGCCTCGGACAGGAATGCACCTTCCTGGATGTCGCCTTGAAGAATGGCCTTCTTGATAGCAGCATAGGCCTTCTCTGTCTGGGTTAATTTTCCTGTTGTGCTTTTTGGCATCAGTTGGCGTACTTCGTTGGACTAGGGGCCTCTCTCATGAGTGTATTGGTGAAAACACGGCTCGCCCGGAACGAACCGGTGGCGTTCCTCGAGGCATGCTCGGAGGCGACGCTCCGATTCGGTTACGCGCCTTGACCACCCACGTCAGGCTGCCAGGGCTGCTTATGATGATCCGTCCGTTCGTCGCGGGGCCGATTTTTGAATTCCCGGACAAGCCGGAGAAACGCCTGAACAACAGCCTCGAAGACAACCGCGCCCTTCTCCGGTGTGGCAAGAGTGGGATCGCCGCTCACACCACTTTTGCTGAAGCGCGTCCATTCGTCCATCAGCAAAACGGGCGAACCTTCCATCAGGTCCATCCAGATGAACTCCGATTCGGGCATCTTCATATCTTTCCGGGCCTTATCCATCTGGACGCGAGCCGCGTCGAGATGCAGGTAAACCGATGTTTCGAGTTCACAGGCGTGAGCCATGCCACCGCGACCCGACTCGCGTATGCCCCGAATCTCTCGAGGCGCAAGGGATGGCCAAATGAACGCCGCGCACAGGCTGCCGGTCTCGAGGTTCGTTCGGCGTGCCACCAGGTCGAGAATCGGCATGTTTGAGCCATGCCCGTCGGCGATCAGGATCCGCTTGAACCCATGGTGAGCAACACTTTTGGTCACGTCGAGAACGAAGTGCAGAAGATGCTCCATCTGGATATCGATGGTGCCCGGAAAATCGAGATGATGGGTTTCAAATCCGAAAGGGATTTGCGGCAAAAGGAGGATTTCACCCTCGGCCCGGCGGGCGGCCTCTTCGCAGATGCTCCAGATCATGAAATTATCGGTATCAAGCGGAAGGTGAGGACCGTGATCTTCAACGGATCCGATCGGCAAGACCACAACTGGCTGTCGTTTTACCACTTCGCCCAGTTCCGGCCAGGTATAGTGCTGGTACAGATAGGTTTTAGGTTTCATTTGTCATGTTCGATTGAACTTCGAAAATGTACAGGTGTGAGGCACACGTCAGGCTATCTGCCGGGCGGGATCGATTGCGAGCCATAAGAGCCCGGTGATCCAGTACACTGCCATGGCACTCAAAAACATCGCGTGGAAAGAACCCGACCAATCAAATAACCATGCCGCCGCGATGGGCGAAAGCAGCGCGGACAGACTCGACGCCGAATTCATGAATCCGGTGGTCGTGCCGCCGAACTTCCCGCCGACTTCGAGGCACGCAGCCCAAGCCACGGGGACAGCCAGATCCATCGCCCCAGATCCAATAGAAAGACACAGGACGGACGCTGCCGCGTTACCGGCAATCGAGGCAGCTCCGAATCCCGCACCGGCCAGAAAAAACCCGCCCAGTCCCACCGTCATCCGTCCCGCTCGAAGGCTCCCCGTGAGGCGCACGATCCGATCGGAAACGGTCCCTCCGATGACGGTACTGACAGCACCGGCGGCGAGAGGCATGGCCGCATACCATCCTGCCTGCCGAGGGGTCAGCCCGTAGTCTCGTATCAACGAAGTCGGAAGCCATGTCAGAAAGAACCAAAACCCATAAGAAGTGCCGAAGTACATCCAAAAGAGCGCCCACAAGTCGGAACTCGAGAAAATACGTCGCCATGGCGTTCGGTTGTCCGTCCCTGCGCCGGATGGCGTTATCGCACCTCGACGTATGTATTCGAGCTCGGACTCATTCACTGATTCGTGGTTGGCCGGATCGTCACGATAGGACCTCCGAAAGAAGGGGGTCCAGACAAACCCTATCAAGCCAAAAATCACAAACGTGAAACGCCAGCCCACATATCCGACGAGGAGAGTAGCCAACGGAGGCGCGAGTGCACCGCCGAGGCGCGCACCCATGAACATGATGCCCGTCACGCGTCCACGGTCGGTCGTCGGGAACCAATTAGAGAGCGCGCGAGCAATGGCCGGAAAGGCACCAGCTTCTGCGGCGCCAAAAGCGAAACGGGTAGCGATGAGTACCACGAAGTTTGTTGCCGCACCCGTGAAAGCAGTGAATGCGGACCAGCAAAGAACAATTCGAGTGATCATTGCCCTTTGGCCAAGCCTGTCTCCCAGCCAGCCGGCCGGGATCTCGACCAGGCCGTAGGACAATGCGAATACGCCAAAAACGTATCCCATCTGAATGTTCGAAAGCTGCAGGTCGCGCATAATGAGAGGCGCTGCAGCTGAAACGCATGTTCGTCCGAGATAATTGAGAGCCGTAACCAGAAACAGCAGAAAGAGAACCCGGTTGCGAACATGGGTTGCGCCCGTACTCGGAGATGTTCCGAGCGATGTGCTGGTGTTCCTGAAGCTCCAGGCCACGGTGAAGAGTGTACCAGAGCTGATATATGGTGTATATATTATTAACTCGTTAGGATTCGCCGGTTCGGAACCACTCGTATGCGTTGTGATGAATCTGAAGGAAGACAGGAAGTCGCAGCATTCTGACCAATGAAAATTGTCGAGATAAAAGTAACAGGCTTGCGAGGCTGCACCCCGGAAGGTGGATGGACGGCTGAGATCAAGCCCGAAGATTGTGTGCACACGCTTGTCACCGTGGTTACGGACGAGGGCTTAACGGGGGTCGGATCGGTTTTCACAAATGACGCGTTGGTCCGGGCAGCCCTGGCGCTGCTGGAGCCTCTCTACCGGGGTGAAAACCCGCTCGAACCGCAACGAGTGAGCGAGAAGCTCCACACCCATACATTCTGGATGGGCCGAGGTGGATCGCTCACACACACAATCAGCGGAATTGATATTGCACTCTGGGATATCTTAGGCCAGGCGACCGCACAGCCGGTGGGCCGGCTGCTAGGTGGATGCTATCGCGATCGAGTACTCCCGTATGCCTCTGTCCTGATCCGGGAGCCAGGCGTTCTTGCTGAGCAGCTTCGGGGTATCCGGGCACAAGGTTTCCGCGCATTCAAGATCGGGTGGGGCAACTTCGGCCGGGTAAGTACTAAGGTAGACGAGCAGATTGTCAGGACCGCCAGAGAGGCGGTGGGTTCCGACTCCCGCTTGATGGTGGATGCCGGAGCGAGCGATGCGTTCTGGCCGCAGGGTTATAAATGGGCGCTGCAGACGTCGAGGATGCTTGCTGACTACGGCGTCTATTGGTTTGAGGAGCCTCTCGCTCCTGACAACCTTCACGACTACGCGCTGCTTCGCGAACATTCGCCTGTACCGATTGCTGGAGGAGAAGTGCTGACCCGCCGGCAATCATTCTATCCGTGGATCGAGGCGAGAGCATTCGATATCGTTCAGCCGGACGTTACCAAGGTGGGAGGGATCAGTGAGGAGCGCCGGATCGCGTGGACGGCCGAGGACTACGGCATACGGTTCATTCCTCATGGTTGGAACACCGCGTTTGGCCTGGCGGCTGACCTTCATCTTGCATCGGCTTGCCTCCAAACAGATATGGTGGAGTACCTGAACGGATCGCCCTTTATAGACGAGATTCTTGCGGAACCTTGGACTCTCGACGAGAATGGAATGCTTCCCGTACCCGATGGACCTGGTCTGGGAATCACCCTAAATCCGGATGCAGTTCAGCGGTATAGCGGAGAGCGCATCACAGGTTAGTGCGAAAAGCCTGATACCGGGAGTAACCTCCCGATCATTGCTCAGAGTGCCAGAAAATCCGGCGCGAGTTTCCAGAGACATCCCGTACCTGCGCGTGCCGCAACTCCCTTTTCAGGTGTTATCTCGAATTCGCCAAAATCCAACACGTACACTGCTGCACCCGACGGCTCGAATACCAGATCGATGGGCCTGTGCAGTGATAACGGCTGAGTAGGATGGACGGACCAATTTGCGGGATCGACACGAACCAGTTTGCGGCCGGCACGCGAAGGCGAAGCCCCGGTCAACGGTCCTTCATCGCCGAACATAGCGACAACCAGGTGCCCTGACCATTGGCCCAGCGGCGGAGGCACGATTGCGAACTTGACGGCAGACGAGTTTAACTCGAATTCCAGAAGTGGCCGTTCAGGTCGAGGCAGTTCGTCATGGTTCGCGAGAAGAAAACAAGCGGCACGGCCGTTGTCATCATGGAAACGAGCATCCATGACAGGAACTCCACCGATATAATCCGGCCAGCCATACCAGGCGCTGCGTCGAACCTCGAAAAGGAGATCTGGACAATTCACGATCGGTCTGCTGCCACGGTCATCGGATCCTTGCTCGGTCGCGATAAGGCGGCCATCCGGAAGAAAACCGAGCCCATAAGGATTGCGGAGCCCCCATGCCACTAACTCCAGTTCGGAACCGTCCGGATTACAGCGCATGATTGAAGCCGTACAAGGTACGCTTCCTTTTACACGTTGTCCGAGCACGGTCGGAGTGCCAAACGGGACAAATGCACCTGTGCAGACTTTCTTTCCGTCCTGCGCTTCCGGATCGATCGTCTCCAGATTGAATCCAGCAAGTGTGATGTCGTAGCCGGGAATATCGTGGCTATGTGGAACCTTGCGCAGCCAGCCAATATCGTGCGAATCCAACCCGATTACACCGCTGTTTGTCATCGCACCCTGACCGAAGTAAAGCTTCCCATCCGGACCTATGGCACACATGTTCGTGTGGTAGTTTCCAAATCCAGGCAGGCCGTCTAGGACTGTTTGCCACTCCCCTGTAGCGATCGACAGGCGGCTGATGCGGCCAGGATGACCGCCCTCGGAGATGAACAGCGAACCGTCGGCATAGGCGATACCATTTACCGGCGGCCGCAACCCTTCAACTAAACGTGTCAAGGTTCCATCTGCATTCACCCGCGACACAACGCCGCCTGCGGGCACACCGTCGAAAGGGACGCCCGATTCTGCTACATACACGGCGCCACGGTCGTCGAGGGCAACACTTGTTGGAAAGTTGAGATTCTGAGCAATAGTTTGCATTCTGGCAGTTTGCGTCGAACAGAATTCGAGGCGTGATCACCGCGCGGCGCCGTTTCAGTTCTGCATTTTGAGTTATCTCACAGCTCTATGCCGCGGTTCAGCCGGCACGCTTACCGCGGTATATTTTGAATGAATCATGAATACATCGGATGAGCTGGAGTGTTGGCTCCAGAGCTTTCTCGCAAAGTACAACGGGACTGCCGGAACAATCCATCTTTTCGAAAACGGGGGCTTACGACTCGCGACCGCAATCAATATCCCTCCTCAAGTTCAACAAGTCGTAGCCTGGGTACCGAATGGAAAGGGTATGGCTGGACTTGCGCTGGAACGCAAGACGCCGATTCAGATCTGCAATCTGAAGGAAGACACGTCCGGCAACGTGAAGCCTGGCGCGAAAGCAGTGAATGCTCAGGCTGCAGTCGCTTTGCCGGTTTCAGATGGTGCGTCCGGTGTGCGCGCCGTAATAGGAATCGCTTTCCCGCACGAGCACGAATTCACATCAGCCGAACTCGATGACCTGACTACGGCCGCTTCTACGGTACCAGGGGCTGCGATCACCTAGATAGCACCGACTCTCGAAGCCCCAGCTACACAACGTCCGACTGATCAGAATAGAATCTTCAATGCGAGTTGCAGGATACGCGGATCTCCGGCGCTCGTCAGTTGCCCAAAGGCGGGATTGCTCAACGATGTAACGGGATTGTTGAAGTTTGTCCGATTCAGGGCATTGAAAGCTTCCAGCCGCATTTCAGTTGAACCGCCTTCACCCAGAAAAGGCAACTTCAGCGTTTTCGCGAGCGATGCATCAACGTTTGCAAAGCCCGGACCTCCTATCGAGTTTCGGCCCAGAGTACCCAAGGTGCCAGGATTCGGGTTTCTGAGCCGAGCGATATCGAAATATTCTTGTACGGATGCCGCCTTACCGCGGCCCGTGTCCAGAAGCAGGCTTCCGGTTCCCAACACATTGGCGTAGTTTCCATCGATGCCTGCGAGCGTATCGCCAGTGGCAAGTACGCCGAATGGGCGACCGGACTGCAATGTGACGATTCCACTTAATCGCCACCCGCCCGTCAGATACCGAAGCGCTAGCGAGCCAACATTCGAGCCAGGCAACTCCCACAGGAACGAGGTCACAAATCGTTGAGGGATATTTTGATCTGCTGGTCCACGATGGAGCGCGAAATTGAACGGATAGGACGTGGCATATCCACCGATACCATCATTAATAGATTCGTAGTCGATGCTCTTCGACCATGTGTACGAGCCCAAAACACTGAACCCCCGACTGAACCGCTTGTTTACTGACACGTGGAGGGCATTGGAGCTCGAATTCAAGCCGTTGATGTCCCTGTAAATCTGTTGAAACCCTCTGATAGGCCGGCGAGCGTCAATGGTGGCCCGGTTCGCTGTTAACGATAGGTTGGGATTGTAGATTGGTGCATTCTGATCGTAGTAGCCCATCAGGTGGGAACCCTTCGTCCCAACATAGGCGACGCGGATCCGTGTGTCACTGAACAACTGATGTTCTACCGTGAAGTTCCAATTTTGCGTGTAGCTCGTTACCCACTTACTCGGCAGAACATAGGTCTGAAGGGGACTCGGATAAGGGCTGTTTGCATCAAAGGTGGTAATCGGAAACAAGTTCAGATTCTCTCGTCCGGCATAAGGGCGATCCAGTTGCCCGCTATAGAACTGAACCCCATAGCTGAAAGGCGCCACGTCGTTTGAATTGTTCTGGGCGCGGGTCATCGGAACATCGTAGAAGATTCCGTAACCGCCGCGGATGCTCGTTTTCCCGTCGCCTATCGGATCCCAGGCGAAACCGATCCGAGGTGCAACATTGTTGTTATCCGAGCAGGCGACGACCTTGGGAATCGTCGGCCCGCAAGGATAAGTCGACGGCGCAATATCACCTCGGTACAACAGTCCCGCCGGTGCATTCAGAAAGATCTTCGATTTTACACCTGCCTGGTAGTTGCCCAGATCGAAAGTTTGATTGCGATCCATCGTATCGCCGAAAAAGGTGTACGGCTCGTAGCGAACGCCAAGGTTCAGGGTGAAGTGACGATTGATCCGCCAGTTGTCTCCGCCATAGAAGCCCTTGAGCAACTGACGTCGGTTTTCATACTCGCCATTGTTCTGGTCGAAGGAGGAAAAGAGCCCGAGCATGAAATCGGCACGGTCGTATCCCGTCGCGTAGCCATTGAAGCTGAATGCACCCGAGGCATGGTAGAGCGTAGCTTCGTTATACTGCCCCCAACTGATTTGCGTACCCACGTGAAGGTATGGGCGCCGTGAGTCCAGGTCCAGTCATGGATGAGTTCCTCCGACGCTCTTTTGAACAACCGCTGATGTGGAGCAGTAAACGAGACACCGCTGTTGGCCAACGAGACAGTAATGTCGTTGGACGGTGCGTAAAGAGAAATCCCAAAGCTGGCATAGCTCAAGGGCAGATCGGTTCTTCCCTCCTCGATGATGTGCGTACCGCTTAGCTGAGTGTGGACCACCATATTGGGCGTTACAGTGTAGTTGTAAGCGAGTGTTGCACTCTTCGAAGGAACGTCCACCGAGCGTCGCGAGGCGTTCATGTTGTCCGTCGGAGAGTGGAAGGGATTTTCTTGCTCGTTGCTGAACGCTCGAAAGAGGACGGTTTGCCGATCGTTGATGAGGTAATCCAAACGGCCGATGTACTGCTTTCCGCTCTCGGGAGTAGAGATGGTGTAGTTTGTGAATCCGTTTGCCGCGGGCGGCGGCGATACTCCGAGCAGCCGTACGGCGGCAGCGGAAAACCGGCTTACTGGGATTCGATTTCCCGCAAACGGGATATTGTTCTGTGCCGGATCAACGATGGGTGCGGGAAAGGCCGAAAAGTTTCCTTGTCGCTCCGCTGCGGTCAGACTTTGGAACCGCAAGTCCCCAGGAGCTGAGCGAATCCAGAGCTGCTGATACCCGCCGAAAGCGAAAAGCCGATTTTTCAGCAACGGCCCGCCGAGTGTGAATCCAACCTGGTTTCTCTTGAGGCTATCGGGCTGATGCGAAAAGTAGTTCGTGGCGTTGAAATTCGAATTTCTGACGAACCAAAACACATCTCCATGCACGGTATTTGTGCCGGCCTTCGTGACGATATTCACAGCACCCGCAGAGCTATTGCCTTGATCTGGGCCCATGTTGCTCGTCTGCACGGAGAACTCCTGCACGGCATCCGGAAATGGGAACGGCACGTTCATGTTGTAATGGTTGTCCATGTTTTGACCGCCATCGAGCGTGAACCGCACGTTGTTGTTGCGCGAGCCATTGAAGCTGAATGAATCCTGGCCGGAAACACCGGTTTTGTACTGACCGCCAACCACGCCCGGAACCAGAAGGGCCAGAGTCGCCGCATCGCGTCCGTTCAAAGGGAGATCCACTACTCGCTTCTGATCGACAGTCTCCTTGAGCGTTGCTACCTCGGTCTCCACCTGGTTCGGCGCGGCATCAACCGTCACAGTGGACTTCACGTCTCCAATCTCCAGGACGACATCGATCTTGAGGTTTTCGTTTGCCTGGACAGTAATGCCCCTGCGCTCGTATCGACGGAAAGAGCGCTGTTCAGCCATGAGTTGATAAGCGCCGACCGGCAGCAGGTTGAACTGATAACGTCCTGAACTGTCGCTGTTCGTTGTGCGGGTCTGGCCAGTCTGGACGTTGATGAGGGTGACGGTTGCGCCCACGATCGACGCGCCTTGAGGATCTACGATATCACCGACGACCGCTGCCGTATCTCTGGTCTGAGCGGATGCCAGCGCGCCAACAAAGAGCCAAACTGCAAAGAGCTCCCTCATTGCTTTTTCCCTCCAGTGTTCGGATAGAGCTAGGCAATTACAACTGAAATGTCAGAAAAAGTCAATATGCAAGCGCCGGAGAATTTCACTACTGGCCGATGCTTTTCAAGAGCCGGACCGTTTCGAACTGCTGCTTCGCTTCCGCTTCACGCCCGAGTTTCTCTAAAGCGCGGCCAAGCTGGTAATACACGAGTGATGAATCAGAACCGAGCTGGATAGCCTTCCGGAGATTGTCTGCCGACTCGGCATACCGGCCCATTGAGAAATAGGTCCTGCCGAGCATGAAAAAGACGTCGCTGTCGGAGGGAGTTGCTTGTGCCGCGCGACTCAGATGCTGGATGGCCTCCTCATAATTCGGGGGATCAGCTTTCAACACGGCTTGCGCCAACATAGAATCCACCATCGGATAGCCTGGGGCCGCTCGCGCCAGTTGTTGGAGGGCAGCAATGGCTTTGGGATAATTCCCCAGCAAGGTCTCTGCCTGGGCCAACCAGCGCCAGCCCTCTGGCTGATCGGGCGCGTTGTGGGTTACGTTTTGGAGTACGGTCGCCGCTTGTTCATGCCTGCCTGCATTTACGAGGTTCCGACCGAGGGCGATCGCAATCGCGGCGGACTGAGGTATAACGGCGCTACATGACTGCGACACTTCGATTGCTTTGGCTGCTTCCGCGCTGGTTTCGAAGATCTCGGTGAGCGCGAGACAAGCGATCTCACTTGCAGCCAAGTCGATCGAGGCTCGAAGAGACCGGACAGC
>Ga0308176_10000229_pt1 | contig 38648 bp, 18 predicted proteins | sample PhyCR2_3_FD_203890 | JGI IMG/M metagenome (GOLD analysis project Ga0308176, IMG submission 203890) | Soil microbial communities from UC Gill Tract Community Farm, Albany, California, United States - DLSLS.C.R2 | ecosystem: Environmental > Terrestrial > Soil > Agricultural land | place: USA...
TCCATGGAAGTCGCCTCGCGCCTCTACGGCGTCACCATGGAAGAGAAGGGGGTCTCGAAGCTGGTGTCGGTGGAGCTCGAAGAGGTGCAGCCCGAGGAGCGGCGGACGGCGTAGGGACCAGGTTGACCCGGCCGCCGCGCACCCGCGGCGGCCGGAGGTGCTTTTCCCGGGCTCTACGGAAGCCGGAGATCCTGGTCTAGAATCATCGCAACGACGATGGTCAACGAGAACAAACTGGGTCGCTTCGAGATCCGCAGAAAGCTCGGCCGCGGCGGCATCGGCGACGTCAGCCTCGCCTACGATCCCCTCAACCAACGCGAGGTCGCCCTGAAGGTGATCGACACCGGCATCGCGGACCGCGAGATGCTCGAGGCTGAAAAGCAGGGCGCGGAGATCCAGGAGCAGCTCAGCCGCGGCATCCCCCAGATCGCCCGGATCTACGAGATCGATCAGGTCGGAGAGCATTTCTACATCGCCATGGAGTACGTGCAGGGGACCGATCTCTCGGAGCTCCTGCTGCGCGGCCCGTTCCCGGGCGCGCGCGCCCTCTCCTGCGCCATCCAGCTCTGCGAGATCCTCGACCGGGTCGTCCTCTCGGGAGAGGGCCGGCAGGACCGGGTCGTGCACGGCGACATCAAGCCGCAGAACATCCGGATCGAGGCGGGAGACAAGGTACGCCTCCTCGACTTCGGGGTCGCCAAACGCGTGTCGCTCACCCGGCAGTACACGGGCAACGTCTTCGGCAGCCTCCCCTATCTCTCGCCGGAGCGGCTGGCCGAGAGGAAGGTGAGCATCCAGTCCGACCTGTGGTCCGTGGCGGTCGTCCTCTACCAGATGCTCACCGGCGAGCTCCCCTATCAGGGGGAGACGGACGAGGAGCTGAAGGAGAAGATTCTCCGGGGCGGGCTTCCGCAACCCGTGTCTCCGCGGCTTCACACGAAGCTGAGGCCGGTCCTCGCCCGTTGCCTGGAGGTGAATCCGAGCGCCCGTTTCGCCAGCGCGGCCGATCTGAAAGCCGAGCTGGAAGCCTTCCTGCAGAGCGGAGCCCTGGAGGCAGTTTCGGAGAAGACCCGGCGGACCGCCGACCCGATCCCCTGGCGGGTGGAGACCGCCGACCAGTCTTCCGCCGGGAGAGGCCCGGCGGGCGTCCCCCTCAGGAAGGAGAGGTGCCCATGGTGGGCGCGGCTCGCTTCGGAAGCCTATTCTGAGCTGCGGCAATTTCATGAGCAGTTGAACCGCCTGCGCTCCGTCCCTTCCCGCGCCCGCCGCTTCCACGGCAGGGTCGCGGACCTCGATCGCGATGTCGAAAAGGCCCTCTCCAGCCGGTGGCGATGGCCCAAGAAGGAGGCGCTGGAGCTTCTGCGGGACCGCATCCGTCGCCTGTGGGACGTCTCCGAGCCCCTCTCGGCAGCGATCCGCGAAGCCGAGCAGATAGAAAAGGAATTGCACGTGCTGGACCGCGGCATCCAGGCCATTCCGGACCTGCGGACGCGAAGCTGGCTCACGGGCCGGAGCCAGAGCTGGTCCAAGGAGCTGCGGCAGGTCGGAGAGGAGGTCTACCGCCCTCCGGATCTCCAGGACGATCAGGACCGGGTGAAAAAGCTCCGGGACGGCGTCCTCCTCCACGCCCAGGTCCTCTCCAGGCTGGAAGAGGCCGAGCGGGTCCTCTCCATCCTGGGCTCGACGGCTCAGACCGCCCCCCTCTCGGCCATGCTTCCCGCCCTGCACGATCAGCTCCGGGAGCAGGGCCCTTCGGACGACTGGCTCAAGCAGATTCAGATCCTCATGCAGCCGCTGCGGGACCCGGCGAGAAAGGCCAGGGACCCCGTCCAGGAGCTGGAAAGGCTCTTCCCTCGCCTGGCGGAGCTCCGGAGCTGGTCTCAAGAGCTGCAGGCGCTGCCACAGGAGGTCGATCAGCTCGACCAGCGATACCACGCGCTGAAGGCTGGAGCGAAGCTCGCCGACGTGGATGCTCTCACCCAGGATTGCGAGGCGCTCCGCCAGCAATTCATCCTGATGGCCGGGGGATCGCGCGACCACAGGATCGGCGAGCTCGAAGAGCGGGTGAAGCTCCTCGTCGCCGTCTGCGGCCCACAACCCGACCTGGAGGAGAGGCTCAGGGGCCTGAAGCGGATGCGGCTGGAAGAGCCCCAGGCCGTCCCCGACTGGACGAGCCGCTTCCAGGAGCTCGACGGTCACTTCCGGTCGATCGTGGAAACGCAGCAGAGCGCACTCGAGCGGGGGCTCGCCCAGGCCGTCACCAAGCTTCAACAGACGCTGCTGGCCCTGCGCGAGCAGCCGCTCTCCGACGAAACCCGGCAGGCCGCCGTCGCGCTGGAGGATGAGCTCCGGGAGCTCGGCCGTCCGGCTGCGGCCGATCTGCTCCTGCGCAAGCTCCGGCAGTGTAAGGAGCTCGAAGGACGGATCGAGCAACTCCGGCGCCGGGCCACCGAAGATCTGCAGGAACTCTACAGGCAGCAGCAGACTCTGCGCGAGCTCAATGGCGAGCTCCAGACGCAGGCCCAGCGGACCGGGCTGACGATTCCCGACCTCTCGCAGCGCATCGACGAGCTCGACGAAGGCGCCAAGGAGCCCTCCCTGGAGGGGGCCCGGCAACTGGCGGACTCCCTGTCAAATGATCTGAAGGGCCTGCAACGCCAGCTCGAGCAGCGAGGCCGGAGCTTGTTGGCGGAGCAGATCGCCGAGATCCGCGCGACCACCGAGGCCCTGCAGAAGATCGGGCAACCCCTTGCGGTCGTTCTTCTTCCCGAGCTCGGGACCGGCGCGAAGCCGACGGAGGTCGCCCAGGCCGTGACCGCCGGCCTGAATCAGGCCCGGCAGACCCGTGAGGCGGCCGAGCAGGCCTTCCGTCAACAGGAAGAATATCTCCAGAGCGCGCGCTCGATCCTGCGGCTGGACCATCGGGAGGATCTGAGGCCGGACGAGCGGGAGGCGGCGAGCCAGCTCCTGACCCAGATCGAGCAGGACCTCGCGGAGAACGATTCGAACAAGGTCGGACGCCTGGAGCGCAGATGGCGGCTGATCGAAGATTGCAAACCCTTGCTGAGCCACTTCCGCTCCGACGAGCGGACCGCACTCGATCTGCAAGTGGCTTTGCAGGAGCGCCTGCGGAGACAGTCCACCCAGAACCTGCGGCACTTCTGCCCGGAGCTCGCCGACCGCGTCGCGGGCCTGATCTATGGGATCCCCAAGCAGCCGCGGGAGTGGAAAGCCTTCCAGGCGCAACTCGCGGAAGCCGAGCGTCTCCTCGCCCGGCTGGAGCGCCAGTCGGCCCACCTGGCCGCCGAAGAGCTGAGCCGGGCCGTCCGCAGCCTGCGGGAAAAGGGCGGTGGGCGCCGGGAGGTCGACGGTCTCCTGGCTGAGCTCGACCGCCACCCCCGTGAGGCCCTGCCCCCCTGGCCTCTCCGCCAAAGGGTGCTTGAAGCCTACGAGCGTCAGATACATGGAGGTCGCGAGTGACCCCTTTCGACGGCAATGTCACGGCCTGGCCTGCCCTCTCCGGCGCCACGCTCCCGTCGCGGCTCAGCTATGAGCGGGGAGTCTGGGGCAAGCTGAACGGCGCCCGCGCGGACTACAAATGGATCGCCACCACCCCCTCCTTCACCACCGGCAACGGGGGGCTCGAAAAAGAGCTGCAGCTCGGCAGTGAGGATACCCCCCGGAAGGCCACGCATTGGCGAAGCCTCGGAGAGCAGGGGCTCGCGGTGGCCTGCTATCCCAGCCGGGCGGTCGACGCCAGCGGCCGCTCGTCGTTCCTGGAAAAGCAGGTCTTCGCCTGGCAGCGCCGGGCCGACGTCCCGGCCGCCCTCGGAGCCCTGGCCCTGTTGCCGCGGGTTGCGCTTATGGACGCCGCGATCTGGTGGGACCGCCGCACCCAGAGCTGGTCCGAGGACGACGACAGCACGCTCATCCTGACTCCCGAAGACCACGAGCCCCTCTCGGTGGATCTCCAGGAGCTCGCCACCACGGCCGCGACCGGCTTGGCGGAGCTGATCAGGACCGTTTCCGAGGAGGCCCTGATCCACTTCTACGCGCACCTGCTCGCCGATCATCGGGGGGTCTCTCTGGGGAAGCTCCAGGCCCCCTTGAGCCCCGAGGCGCTGGCGGCCCTCTTCCTCCCCCTCCCCCGCCCGCTCGCCGACCGCCTTTCCCTGGCCGGTTGGCTGCCGTCGCAGCGCATCCCCGATCCCGCGGAGCTCAGGCGCTGCTGGAACGGCACTCTGGGCGGGCTTTCCCTCCCGCCTCCCCCCCCGGAGGAGCCCTCCCGGGAGCTTCGCGAGAAGGCTCGCGTGCTCGCGCAGTCGATCCTCGCCGGCAATCCCGCGCTCGTCTCCCCGCGCCCGGTCCGGCCCACCGCCGTCTCAGGCCGTCGCCCTCTCCAGATCGCCCTGTGGGGGACCGCCTCGGCGGGCAAGACGGCCCTCCTGGCCCAGCTCTATCTGGGGAATCCGGCCGGCGATCCGGACCCGCAGCAGGACAACTGGGAGTCGTTTCCGGCCGCGACGTCCCAGAAGTTCTTCGACGACATGCGCTCCCTGATGCGCTCGGACCACCTCTTCCCGCCCGCCACCGTCTCCGCTGAGCCTATCGAGTACCTCTTCCGCCATCGCCGGACCCACGTCGAGGTTTTGTTGCGTCTTGTGGACAGGGGCGGGAGGGAGTCCCAGAATCTCTCCGAGGACATGCGCCGTCACCTGACGGAAGCCGACGGCCTTCTGCTGCTGTTCGACCCTACCGACCCTTCCGCTCGGGGGGCGAAGCTTCACGATCAGATCTGGCAGACTCTGGAGCACCTCAGGGCCGAGGCCTCCGGCGAGCAGAGCTCGACCGACGACCGGCCGGTCGCCGTCTGCCTCTCCAAGGCCGACCTCCTGGTCCGGACGGTCGACGACCTTCACTGGGCCAGGACGGACCCGGACGGGTTCGTTCGCCGGTACGACCATATGAGCCTGGAGAGGCTGCTCCACAAGTTCCGTGGCAACTATCGATTCTTTCCCATCTCGGCGGCCGGTCTCCGCGTCGAGTATGGGGTGGTCGAATCGGTGGTCTTCTACGACGAAAGTCTCCACCCCCGTCTGGCTCCCGGCGGGACCCCTCTGAACGTCATGTCCCCCTTCGCCTGGCTCCTCGACCAGGTCGTGGCCCGGCGGTCATGATCCACGACGTCCTTGCCTGGCCGGCTTTCAGCCAACGGAAGGGAGCGCTTCCCGAGAAAATCCCTTACCAGATCGGCGTCTGGGGCAAGGTCCCGGGAGAGCGCTCGGATTTCCGTTGGATCGCCCGCTCGGCCGAATTCGATCCCGGAGACCAGAATCTCGCTCAGCTCAGCCTGGGCACGGAAGACCAGCCGGCGAGATCGCACCTCTGGCAGAACCGGGGCTCCCGCTGCTATGCCGTCAGCCTGTATCCCAGCCGGTCTCAGGACTCCTCCGGCCGCACCGACTTCATCGAGAAGCAGGTGCTTGTCTGGAACCGGCCCGAGGGTGTGCCCGCCATCCTGGGTGCGCTGCTCCTCCTGTCGCGGGCCGAGTCCTCCGATCAGCTCTGGTGGGACCGGCACGAAAAGGGCCGGTGGACGGATCCGGGCTTTTCGCTGCCGATCCCCGACGAGAAGCACAAGCCTTGCGTCGTGCAGATGAAGGAGCTTGCCGCCGAGCTCGAGAGAGGCGTCTGCGAGCTCCTGGAGGCGGTCGACATCGAAAACCCGGAGAAGCTCGTGAAGCTCTACAGCCAGGTTCTGGCGGTTCTGGCGGGCCGCCGCCCCGCCTGGCTCACCGGCCTGGACCGCCCGCTCTCTCCCCGGGCTCTCGCCGCCCTTCTCCTGCCGCTTCCCCCCAAGCACGCCGACTCTCTGTCTCTGGCGAGTTGGATTCCTTCGCGGCGCCTCTCGATCGAGGATTTGGCGGACCGCTGGGGCGTGCTCGTCCTGCCTCCGGAGCTGGAGGCCATGGCCGGAGCACAGGACGTGCCGCCGTCTGAAAAAGCCCAGAAGATGGTCGAGGCCCTCAAGGCACGCGACCCCAAAGGGTTGTCCTTCGATGTCCCGGCGCTCACTGTCACCGAATCCGAAGCAGCGATGTCGCCGACGGAGCCCCCTGTTAAGGATACGACGCCCTCCCCCGCCCCGGACTACGCGCTGCGTCCCAAGGACGAGATCCCGTTCCCGCCCCCTCCCGAGGACGCCTCGGACCTCTTGAAGGAAATCCATGCCTTCGCTCGCGCGATCGACCGGCGCTGGCTGGATCCGGACTGGCTGCGGGAGCGCTACACCTCTGCCCGTTCCGAGCGCATTCCTCCATCCTGGATCGAAGAGCTCCGCGAGCACCGCCCCGGCTTCGTCGACGACGATCAGTGGAAGGTCAAGCGGGACCTCCTCCGCAGCGCCGCCCTGCTGCTTCTCCCCACCGCCGAAACGCTCCAGGCGGTGGGAGAGCCCGAGAGCGGCCGGATTCCTCTCCTGTTCTTTCCCCTGCTCGTAGGAGATCAGGACCTTGTGCAGAATCTGGGCAAGGAGGCCCTGGAGCAGGCCCGACAGCAGATCCTGAATTGTGCTTCCAGCCCTTGGACGAGGCTCGCCCAGGAAGCGATCGAACGGTGGCAGACCCCCAAAAGCCCGAAAAGGCCATCCCGCCGAAGCCGCTGACCGGCCGGGCCTTCAGGGGGCCGTGACCTCGACGAGCTCGCCGAGCGCCGCGCTACGGCCCAGCGCTTCCGAGCGTTCCCGGATCGCCTGCGCCGCCTGATCCGGATCGAATCGCGAGGCCTCGAAGGCCCAGGAGGACAGCGAGGCGAGACGCGCGTACTGCGCGCGGGCACCGTCGAGCAGCTCCCGTTGGAACCGGGCCTGCCGCAGCTCGGTGTCGGCCGGCGGATCGAAATAGAGCGTGGCGATCTCGATCCCCGCCCGGTGGAGCTTCTCCGCCTCGACGTCGACGTCCAGCCGCCGCGGGCGCCGGTCGGCGCCTGGAGGGAGAGGATGAAGAACGGATTGGCCCGGCGAATCTCCGCAGACCAGGACGACCTTGCGCGACCGCTCGGCCCATGTCAGCCCGTGGCAGGCCTGGAGAGCATCCGCGAGCGCGTCGACGAAGTCGATACCCGACGTCGAGAGGAGCGAGCCCAACGCCTCCTGGACCTGCGGATCGCGGAGCGGTTGGAACCTCCTCTGCTCCTCGGGGGGATGGAGAACGTAGCGAGAGCGGAAATCCACGGTCTCCGTGTCCTGGAGCTCCTCGTCTCCGAAGGCGAGCACCGTGAAACGGCTCTCTGCCACGCCCGCGGCGAGAGCTTCGGCGAACCGCGACAGGCGCTCGACGTGCTCTTTCCAGACCTCTTTGCGGTCGAGCAGAGGCTCGGAGACGAGGCGACCTTTCTGCCCTTCCTGTCCTTCCTGCCGGGCGAAGCTGCGAGAGGTTCCGTCGATGACCAGCGCCAGATCCAGGGGAGCCTCAGGAGCCACGGGCGGGATCAGGGGTGGTGGATCGTATAACGCCGCCGGTGGGAGGCTCAACACCGCCTTCCCCGGGCTCCAGACCCGCAGATCCGTGCCCTCGGTCTGGACATGGACGGTGAAGGTCTCGCCACTCACCGCCTTGATCTCGGCGCGGTAGACGACCTCGCCGCGAGCGTTCACAAAAGGGAGCTGAATCCCCGAGGCTCCAGGAAGACACCGCAGCCGGATCCGGCACGCCGCGGTGCTGCCGTCCAGAGACAGAGGGACCAGGCGAGGCCCACCTCCGGGCAGATCGGCGGCGCGCAACGAATACGTCGCCCGGCCGGGTTGGTTTTTATTTTTATTCCGTGCCATTGGGATTCTTGACAAAACTGATGAGCCGATCCAAGCCGGGCACGGCATCTTCGAGACGAGAGCCCGTGCAGCTCTTCTTGTTGCCGATCGGGAATTCCGGAGACTTGACCGTGCCGATTTTCTGAGCTGGCAGCCCGGGGACTTTGTAAGCTTCACAGGCGAGAGGGACCAGCATGTCGCCAGCTTCAGGATGATCTTTCAAATGCTCTTTGAAGAAATCTTTCAATTTTCTGAGATCAGTTATCTTTTCTGCAACCAGAGAGGCCGCCCCCTGACGGTCCATACGGAGGGCTTCCAGCTTCATCAGGCCAAACACCAGAGGCTCGTTCTCCTTCTTGTCCTTCAGGCCTTTTGCGACATCTTCTGCCGTTTGCAGCTTCGAGAAATGGGCTTCGTAAAGTTGTTTGAAGTCATCTCCTTGATCTTGCTGACCTCGCAACGCCTCGGTGACGTCGAAGACCTTCTGTTCTGCCGCCGAGACCGATGTTTTATCATTTGACCCTTTTTTACCTTGATGTGCGCCGGTGCCCGCGGCAGCGGACGCTTCCGCCATGGCGTCTATCCTCTGGGAGAGAAAATAAAAGAGATAGGCGTTGAGCCCGAGCATCAGGAGGATGAGGAACAAGGCCACGGGCCAGATCGGAACCGGACGCTTGAACCGCTCCTTCAGCCAGCCCCCCAAGCCTCTGGCCTCGCCGTCCTCCTTCGACTCTTTCGCCTCGAGCTTGCTGATCCGGGTCTCCAGGCTCGGCTTGCTGATCGCGTACAGGATCAAGGCCTCCATGTCGGGCGGCAGCCAGGCGAGGTAGTCCTGCAAGCACCGGAGACGCTCTTCCGCCTCCCGGTCGACCGGAATCAAGATATGAGCCCCCGGAGGAATCTGGAGGACCTCTTCTTTGATTTTTTCCAAAGCCAGAGGAGAGCCCGGCCGCAGCATGCCATAGCTGGATGGGCCCGCGTTCGACGCCTCGGCCGGCACCACCTGGAACTTGTGGAGCCCACGGTCTTCATAGGTGTAAAAGAGAGCTCCCTCCGGTCCGATCGCGTTCAAGATGCGAGCGATCTCAGGATTGAAGCTCTCTGTTCTTCTGGAACGGACCAGGGAATCGTCTACCGCGGCGCGGGAGTAAAGGAATACCCGGTACCTGCGATTGGACGATTCGAGATGAAACGAATACGTGGCACCGCCATTCGTCTGGCGTGGGCGAAAGAACGTGATCGGCTGGTTCATCGGTTTACCGTTCTAATAGGGGATCGGATTCAGGAAATTTTTCCTCGTGCCGCTTCAGGGCGGCCCAGAAGACCTGACGCTCGCCGGGTGCGAGGCTCCCGAGAAGTTGCACCAGCAACGCGAAGGCCACGTCCCGGCGGTCTTCCGGACAGCCTGTGGTGGTGGAGTAACGCCGCCAGGTCGAGAGCCCGTGGAGCAGCGCCTCCCACCAATCCCTCTGTGCCCGGTAGGTATTCGCGGGCGAGAGGACGACCCACAACGCGGCCATGCCTAGCCCCCCCGGCTCCGAGAGGCTCGCGGCCAGATCGAATACGGGAAGGGACGCCGGCTCTCCGGGAAGGGCACCCATCAACTTGGGATAATCGCGCGCGGCGGCTTCGAACGTGTTCCATCCGTGCTTCCCGAGCGCTCGCCAGCTCTCCCGGGGGAGCTGCCGGATTTCCGCTGCGAGCGATGAAAGGGGGTTAGAGCCGTCGTTCCCGGATAGCGCGCCGGGAGTCAGCGCGAGCGCCAGCTCCTTCCAGCAGGCGTGGCTTCGCGAGCCCTCGGTCATGGCCTCGAGGACCGACTGCACCAGGGTCTCAGCCTCCGCCTCCCGGGCGAGATCAGGCGACAGCAGACGGGCGGCGTTCCTGTAGCCCTGCTTCGTCAACTGCTTGACAAGGTTTTTCCGCTCCTTCTTCGGATAGGAAGCCGGCTCGCCCGCGACCTGGTCATTGATCAGTGCGAGGAGATCCTTGCTGATGCTCTGTACGGAGCCTCGCTGGACCATCCACGCGGCCAGAGCGGTCAAGGACTCCGGCGATTTCCAGAAGACCGGTACCGCACCGGCGTGTCGAATCGCATCCGGAGCCTGGTCGTCGTCCTTCAGGCACTGGAGGATCGATGCGAGCAGGGCCTGTTGGGCCCGCTCCACCCGCGGACCGGCGGATTTCACGAGCAGGAAAGCCCTTCTGAGGTCGAGGCCCGGCAACTTTCCCTGGAAGAGGCCCGGCGGCAGCAACCACACCAGCGCGTCCAGATGCTGCTCACCCTTGAAGCGCGAGTGCCGGAGGACATACCGGTGGACCGGCTCGTCGCCGAGCTTCAGATACGCCGAATCGGCGTGCAGCGCCTCCGCCAAATCGGCGAGGGCGATTAAGTCCGACCCTTTTTCGCTCAGGTCTTTGACCTGATCCTCTTCGAAAGGGGGAATCCACGGCCAGTGCCGGCGCGGCGTGCCATCGACCCAGAAGGTCTTGAGTGATGCGGCGGACAGATCCCCCGGCAGGTCGTCCATCACCCGTTTCCAGTCCTCGAGCGCCGCCTCCCGTTCGTCGTTGGCCCAGGACCGCGACGTCAACCAGGCCTCCGCCGCCTGCCGCGCCCTGGCCGGTTGTTTGGCCAGATGCGAGCGCCTCCTCCAGGCTCCCCACCAGCCCTCCCGGATCAGAGTATCGGTAGTGAACTGCAGATTCCTCGACAGGTGAGTGTCGACGTGATCGAAGATCCTCTCCAGGTCATTTTGATCCTCCAGATGGTCAGCGAGCCGGAGGAGCGTGAGAACGTTGAGCGCCTGGAGCAGGTCTTCGTACGCGACCAGCCGCGGCGCCATCGCCTCCATCCACGATTGGCGGAGCTGGCCCTGCTGATCGGCTAGCGAGGAAGGCTGAAGGCATCGCCAATCCTGGCTGAAAGCCGCCTGCACCAGCAGCTCCCGGTCCTCAGCCTCCTCCAGCCACGGCAGCTCCTGCCAGAGCCTAGCCGTGAGCCTCTCCTCCCCCACCAAGCCGCTCCGCTCGTCCATCCTGGCGAGGAGATCGGCCAGCTGCAGATAGATGGGGAGGTTGGCGGCAGGCGAGACCGCCAGGCCGGCCTCCAGGATCACGGGCGCCCACTCCCGCGGCAGGGCCAGGCGGCGGAGCCTGTCCAGGAGCAGCAGCGGAACCTCTTGCCAGGGGCCGTCGCGGTGGAAGAAATTGGAGACCCGTAGGGCTTCCGGGAAAAGCTCCGAGAGCCGGCGGACGTCGGCCTTCTGCAGGAACGCGCGTGCCCAGTCCGGCCCCAGGGCTCCGTTCGCCGTGGCCTGGAGCAGGATCCGGAGGACACCCGGCGAGCCCGCCAGCTCTCCCAGATCCTCGCTCTCGCCGTTGCGCCGGCTCAGGACGCCGCTCTCGAGTTCGGCCGCCAGCGCCGGCTCGGCCGGACCGAGAGCGGCGATCTGCCGGATCGGCAGGGATATGGTCCGCTCCGCGGTGGCCCTGGGAGATACGAGCGGAGGCCGTTGCGACGCCAGCTCGATCAGGCGGCGAAGCTTCCAGGTTTCTCCGGCGTCCCACCAGTTGGGCAGGCGAGTGTCCACCGTCCACCCGAGCCGGAGGGCCGACTGCTCGACCGCCTTATGAAGCTCTCGGAATCCGCCGGAGAGCGACTGGGAGTCCATCAGAAGGAGCTCCAGGACAGTCTCCCGCGGGAAGGCCTGCCAGTCCTCAGGGGTGATGAGGCGGGGCCAGTCCAGGTCCGTGCCGAGCTTGTTGGCGATCCGCGGCAGATAGCTGCGCAGCAGGTCGCCGCGCTCCTCCGGCGAGCCGGCGAGGGCGACCGCGAGGTTGTAGGTGACCTGGATCGCACGGACCTCCCGCTCGTCCGGCAGCCCGGGGCGGGACCGGTGGTCGCGAAGGCGCTCAGTGAAGAGCGTCAAGCCGTCCGGGATGCGGAGCACCCGTTCGATCACGGCCTCGGCATAGGCCAGGGCCGTGGCTTGCAGAGTCTCGCCGGCGAGCGCCTTGCCCCGACGGTCGATCAGAGTGGCCTCGCGCCGGGCTCCCAGAGCCCGGCCGGCGATCTCGTCCGGCACCACGATCAGAGCCGCCCCCGGCTCGCGCAGGAAGAGCTCCGGGGTGCGGGTGTAGACGCGAATTCGGCTCTGCGACCGGAAGTCGGCCGGGAGGGCCCCCCGGGCCAACGAGACGAGCGCGTGCAGGGGGGCGCCGGCCGCAAACTCGGCGACCGGACAAGCCACGATCAGGGGACGCTGGCGGGCGCAGCTCTGGAGGAAATGGGCCAGGAAGAGCTTGGCGGTCTCCGGCTCGGCCGCGATCTGATCGGGACGGACGAGCGCTGGGAACGGCTCGGGGACACGCTGCCCCGGATCGTCGTCACGCCAGGGGCTCTCGAAGGCTTCGGAGCGCCCCAGGAGCAGGCCGGGGTCGAAGCCGGGATCGCCCGCCTCCACCGGCCACGTCCGGCCGTGGGAGAAGTACGCGGCCCGCCGATCGTAGACCCCCGCCGAGACCAGCCGCACCACAAACCGCAGATCGCGATATCGAAAGCAGGACCACGCCTCCAGCCGATCGCTGAGCCGCCGGTGGTCCTCCGGATCCGAGTCGAGGCTCATCCATGGCCGGATCGCCTCCAGCAGGTCGGCGTCCTTGGCGAGGGCAGGGCTTGCCGCGAGATACTGCTCACCCTGGGCGACAGGCGCCTCAGGGCCCTCGCCGATTCCTCTACGCGATTGCCCTCGATAGACTGAAAGCGAGTTGGGAGCTGAATGTACCATTGACACCCGCTCTCGCCGCTACATCAGCGCATTGTGCCTTTCGCAAAGCGCCACCAGGAGAGGAAGCTCTACGTGGACCGGGACAGGCTCGGGAAGTCCAATCCTCTCCTTGGGATCCTGATACTTCTGCTCAATCTGATCAAGTCTCTTCCCTTCGATCGCGCTGAGCAGGATCAACCAAGGAAGGCCGCCGCCGAAGTCCAGCTTCTGGCGGATTGAGCTGACACGGGGATCACGAGTCGCCAGCAGCTCCCGATGGAGAGCTTCAGAGACTCGGCGAGCGTTGGCGAGATAACGGGCAACCCCGGACTCGCTTTGCAGCCTGGAGAGGTATTGGGCAGGAGAATCCATGTACGGAACGATCCATTTGTCATAAAGCTTTACCAGGGCGTTCCGCGGATCGTCCGCCATGGTAAAGGCGAGAATGCTCCTTACAGGTTGTGTCCGTTTTCCCTCCACCCTTAGATCCTCATAGTTGCGAAGCACCGATTCAAAGCCACCAATCAGGTCTTCCCGCGCTTGCCAATCTTCCGGCGTCATCTTACCAGGAAAAGCTGCCCACAGTGGCAGACAAAAGACCATGACCCGAGCGTCAAGGTAGCCTTCTCGCCAGAGTTGGCGGACTCCTGCCTGCTTCCGGGAAGCCTCAAAGAAATTTTCTCCCGCTCCATCGAAAAACTCGATGTCCATGGCGGCGGGCCTTTTGCCCCAAATTCCAGTACCGTAGCTCAGGCGTAGACGGTACCATTGCTGAGTGGTGAGCTTCGTCTGCGGTAACCGTTCCCAAAACCTATATTTTTTACCGAATTCTGTCAGACTCAGGCTCTGGGCCTTATCTTTGCGTTGGAGCGCATAGAAAAGACGCGTCTTGTCCAAGTAAAGGCCCACAGCTCCTGCCTGAGCCTTGGAATACGTACGATATACGAGCGCTTGGAACAGGAAGCTTTTGCCAACTCCCTTGCCTCCCACAATTCCCAATTTCTCGGTACCCGGCAGGTCGAAAGGATCGTCCTCGGCCTCGGCCTCTAAAAAGCTCTCCGAGTAAAGCTCCCCGGAGGGGGGAGTTGTCTCGGAGCGAAGATCCGTTGAAGCCGCGGGACCGGTTCGCTCGGCTCCGGGCCTGGCATCTTCCGGAGGCTCCGGGGGGCGAGGAGCGGCCTCTGGCTCGGGCTCGGGACCGCTTTCTCTCCCCTGAGGCGTCGCCGAGCTCCCGTCTGCCGCCGGAATCGGCTCCGTTGAGGGACCGACAGGAATCGCCCGCCTGAAGGGCGCCTCTCCAGGAGGGGGAGCCGGCAGGGATGGAAACTCGCCCTCCCAATCGCGCATAGGTCTGCTCTCTTCTCGATCGCTCACTTTTCCCTCTGGGCTCGGACCTCGAGCCCCTTTCGGCCTTCGAGCCAAGGAACGAACCGCGGGCGGACGGCGACTCCCCGGAGCTTAAAACCATTCACCTGAGAGTTGCCCCGATTCCCCGCATCGGTTTCAAGCCCCGTGGCCTCAGAAATCGTCTCTGCGAAATCGGACATGATCTGCTTCTTGAATTCGTCTTCATCCATTCCCTCCGGCAATGGGAAAAGGAAGTAAACCTCTTCCGGCATGTCGGAGCTCTTGAAACCAACGGCGACAGGCGAATCATAGACCAGCCGCATCTCGACCCGCAGATCGGCTCCTAAATCCTTGGGACGAGGAGAATACGAGTAACAATCGATGCGATAGAACTCGTGCAATGTACCTTCCTTGGGCTCTTGATAGGGCAGCAACCGACGGCAGCCCGAGAGCTTTCCCAAGTTGCGGGCCGTTTCATACGAGATGCTCAACAGTCCCTGCAGATCGGCCGCGGGCTCCCTTCGGATCGGTGAAGGAGTCCGCAGAAATCTCCCGAGCGGCATGTCGCACTGACCCACGAGGTGGTCACATTCCGGCACTCGAAGGACCGCCCAATGATCCGTCCAGCTTCCCATCTGCGAACGGAGCTCCTCGGTCAGGCGTGCTCGCTTTTCAAGGTACCGCTTCTTGAGCTCCGTCAATCCCCCACTCTCCGGAAAAGAGTCCTGAACGTCCAACTCCGAGAAGATACGACCCATCTCCTGGAAATACTGACCGACGGTCTCGCTCGCCTTTGGGAAGACAGCACTCTTTTTCCAGCGTTTCGGTTTCGACTGCACGTCGTAGTAGGCCGCGGGAACACTCAGCCGCGATACCCGCGGGACGCGGTCCTTCGTCAGCCCCGCCACCGTTGTATCGAGGAGCTTGCCGGCCGCGGTGGCCAGATCTCCGTCCTTTCCCAACGCGGAGGCTTCGCGCCAGAGCGATAGGTCGAGATGTCCGTCCAATTGAATCTGATTGAGTTGGTCCACGGCCCGGGAAGCATTGTCCCAGTCCGCCGCGGACCAGTCGCGGCTGGTCACCCGATTGACGTCGGCGTCCCACCGGCTGAGCTGGTCGATCATCTGGTCCACTCGCAGCGTTTTGCTCGCCACCATCGCATGCCTCATCCAGCCGGCGGCCAGCAGGACAAGAGGCAGCACGACGACGAGGGTCAGCGGAGCGATGCGGGAGACGAGACCGTTGTCCGGCCGCAGCTTGATCAAACGAAAGAGGAGCACCAGCACTGCCGCGACACCCGCCATGATCAAAGCACTGATCCAGGTCTCCGTTGGAAAGGCGAAAAGAAGGGGCACGAAGGCGATGGTCAAGACCGCCAGAAGGAGCGCCCAAGACCGAGGCCAGAAACACCCCGGACGCCGGCTGCATTGGACTACAATCGTCCAGGCCAGGGCGGCCGAGGTAATCCCCAGGCCGAGGCCGGTGGCTCGGGACAGCATGAACAGGGAATGCACCTTCCCGAGCTGAAGGAACAGGAACGTGATCACGAAAGCACAGGCCGACGCCGCGGAAAGAGAGGATGCCGGCAGGGCGCGAGTCCCGATCTTGTCCAGGATGCCGACTTCGTCGAGAGGGTCCGGCCAGGAGCCCTGCGACTCTTGATGCCTGATATAGAGACTGTCCTGCAAGCTGTCTCCTTATGCCGCGGTGCGAAGCCTGCACGAGATCGCCGCAATCCGCGGACGATCCAGCTTTCCTAGGATGGATGTAGTGTAGTGATGATGCAGAAGCACGTCAAGGCAAGCCCGTGCTATGGCTTCGGTCCGAGGGGCCGGGAACGAGGCGGCCGGTCCGCGGTCCCTTGCGGAGAATCCCCTCGGGCCCGCTGACGAGCCCGAGGAGACCGGCTTCCTACCAGATCGTCAGCTTCACGCTGTCGACCCACTCCTGGAGCGACGTGCCGGAGCTGTTCTCGTCGAGTTGGAACTGGACGCCCGTGTTGGCGGTCCAGCCGGCGGGCGTGGGGGCGGTGGGCTCGGTGAGGTTCCACTGCGTGGTCACGCCGTCGATGGTGAGATTGCCGTAGCGGACCTGGTCACGGTTGTCCCCCACCCGCTGCGCGAACAGGATGGCGTGGTGCCAGACTCCGGTCGAGAATTTCGGGCAGGAGAAGCTGGTGTGCACCCACGACCCGGTCTGCTGGTTCCAGCCGTCCCAGACCCCCACGGCGTAGTTGCACTGAGTGCCGAACATGAACTCGGTCATGGTGCCGTTCACCGGGGCGAACTGGAAGGCGTCATACTCCAGGGCCTGGGCATTGGTGGACGAGGCGGGGAGATAGAACCACCACTCCCAGAGGAAGTTCTCCTTGTCGCTGTAGGCGCCGACCTTCTTCCACCAGAGGGCGTCCGCGTAGGGCTGGCCAGTGATCTGGAATTCCGTGCTGGCGCCGTCGCGCGAAGGAGACGCGACGTTCTGGGTCATCGGCCAAGAGGAGGCGAGCTTCCCTCCCGCGCAATCCGTGCAACTCCCCCACCCGGTCGCGTCGTCCAGGTTGTTGAAGACCACCGCGTTGGCGGAAGGCGTGGGGATCACCGTTCCGGACACGGTGACGGTGTACGTCTGCGAGGTCCCGAAAGCGCCCGTGGAGTCCCAGGCGCGGATGTAGAAATTGTACGTGCCCGGATTGAGGACCACCCAGGCGTCCAGCGTGTTGATGGTATTGCGATAGACGTTGTTGTTGTTGACGTAGACCACGTAGCCGGTGATGGGATTGTTGGCGGCGTCCTGAGCCGTCGCCGTGAAGTGGACCGGGGAGCCGACCGTCGTTCCGCTCGTGGGCGAGCTCACATTGACGCAGATGCCGCTTAGGCAGCTCGGGCTCGCGGTGAGCGTCAGCGTCTGCGAGCCGAAGGCCCCCGTGCTGTCCCAGGCGCGGACGAGGACGGTGTGGGTGCCGGTGCTCATCGTGACCGAGGCGTTGATCGAGCTGGTCGGCCCGGAGGTGTTCCATGCGGCCACGCTGTCCACGTAGATGTACCAGCCGGTAACCTGGGCACCGCTGGCGTCTGTGGTGGCCGAAGCGACGACGTTGAAGGTGGTGGGGACCGTGGCATTGTTGGCCGGCGAGCTGACCGTGACCGTCACGGTCGCCAGGGCCGGGGCCGCCGCCGCGAGGAGCAGGGCGGCCAGGAAGGGGAGGATTCTCTGGGTGTTCATTCGTGAAGACCTCCATGACTCCGTTCAAAGAGCCTCTACGACTGCCAGCGAAAAGCATCGCCGGCAATGCATAGGCCCTTTTGCATAAGCCGTGCCTTCAATTTAGCAAACGAAGGAGAGAGAAGCGCGGCGGGATGCCGCAAAGGTCAGTGCGGAGAAGAGGGCTTGCTGGGCTCGCCGATATGGAAATACGCCCGCTTGAGCTTCAGCGTCCGGCCGGGGCTGTCCTCGACCTCCAGGGTGAGAGTGATCTCACTCTTCCCCTTGAGCAGCCGGGAGGCTTTCTCGTTGAGTGGAACGGCGAGAGTCAGGTGCTGGACCGGCGCCGCAGGCACCTTCTGGGGCGACCCGACGGTCGCGCTCACCGCCAGGACCGGCCGGGAGCCGGAGGAGCCCGGCTCGGCCGGCCCCAGCACCCGGATCGTCAGGCCTTCCCCATTGCCTACCTCGAGGTCTTCCAGCATGAGGACGGGCGGCGGCGAGGAAGCGTCCCCCGCCGCCCGCGCGGCCGCCTGGGCGGCAACCTGCTTCGGCACCGCCAGCCGGATCGTCATCCCCGGCTCAGGATTCGCGGCGCACATCAGCAGGCCACCCAACACCGCCCAGACGGGAATCCGCAGGACACCCTTCATGCCTCAAGCATAGCTCATCCGACCACGAAGACGTCGTCCGCGACCAGCGGGGCCGCCGCCGCCGTGGTCTTTCCCGAGGCGTCGAGCGGCGCCACGGTCAGGTCCAGAGCTCCCTTGTTCCCCTCGGCCAGCGACCCGAGCTTGCCGGAGACGTTGAGCGCCGCCGAGAGCGGCCCCTCGTGGTTGTGGCCGCTGCTCAGCACGCGGCTCACCGTGCCCAGGAAGCCCTTGGCCGAGCGGGCCACCGTCCCGGCCGCCGCCGCCCCCGCGAACACCCCGAAATCCACCGCGTCGGCAGCCATCTTCTCCGGGTTGTGCAGGTTCTGGATGACCAGGAACTCGGGCCCCGTGCCCTTCATCCTCTGGATCGCCTGCGGGGCGAACCCCATCCGGTTCGCCGTCTTGTTGAGCGTGATCTTCTGCAGCGTGGCCGTCGAGACCTGGGTCCTCATCAGCGAGGAGTACTTGTAGCCGAGCTTGCTCTCGTCCCGCAGGTCGTTCATCAGCACGTACCGCCACTGCCGGTTCTCGTCGTAGAAGTACACCCGGGCATCCCCGAAGTCGGGGTTCTTGTGGCCCGCGGCCACCCAGGAGGTCCACAGCCGGTCGATGTTCGAATGGTGGGCGTAGAAGACCGGGTCGCGGGGGGAGAACTGCAGGTTCGCCATGTCGCCCGGGCTGAACGCGTTGTGCACGTTGGCGTGCGGCCCCGAATAGGAGGCCGGGACCGGGCTCCTCTGTTTCGACGTGCCGCCGAAGATGTCGAAATTCGGCAGGGCGAGCAGAGGCTGGACGTCCACCTTGTCGTCCGTGAGCGGCCAGCGGGGCCCGCTCAGGTTGCGGTTCGCCCAGTAGAGCGGCTGCCCCGCCGGCGCGTAGATTGTGGGCAGGGTACGGCTCGCGCTGTTCTCCCAATCCCAGTAGACCATCCGGATGTCGTCGTTCTTGCCCAGCTTGCGCAGGACGCGCTCGAGGAAGTACAGCAGGCCCCGGTGCCAGGGGAGGAACTGCCAGTCGTAGTGGATGTTGCTGGTGTTGGTAGAGGCGCAGTGGATGCAGTGCTGGGCCACCTGCTTGGTCCAGCTGATGACGTCGTCCTTCGGCAGGTCCCGCACCGCGCAGATGGCGGTCCGGAACTGCTGGAGCTGGGTGGCCTTGCTGGGGTCCGCCATCTCGCGGGCCGAATAGCGCGTCAGGACCTTGGGCTCGTTGGGGATGAAGCGCTGGGGCGTCCCCGGAGTGGGCAGCGTGCAGTCCGCTCCGGGAGCCGGAAGCCCGCACTCCCCGGCGGCCCACGCCACCACGTCCTTCTCGATCCAGAAGACCATGGCCACGGGCCCGACCATCAGCGTCTGACGGATGAAATCACGGCGGCTGAACGGCATGGATTCCCTCCTTCCAGTAGAACGGCATGGCGAAACGGCGTGGCTCCGGCCGGAGCGGCGCCCGCGAATCGATCGCGCAAAGAACGCGCTACCAACGACTTTCCTGAGGAACAACCGTAGGGTAAGTTGCCGCCTTCGGGTTGTCAAGTAAATACCGGTGGATCTCCGGCGCTACAATCCCGCCATGAGCCTCCGCTGGACCGACCGCCGCTTCACCTTCGACCTCCCCGAAAATCTCTTCCCCGTCGTGATCGAGCGCCTCCGCGGGACGCCGGCCCGCATCGAGGACAAGGTACGGGGGCTCTCCCCCGCTCTCCTGACCCGCCGGGATGGCGAGGCCTGGTCGATCCAGGAGCACGTCGGCCATCTGCTCGACCTCGACGGGCTGCACACGGCGCGGCTGGACGACTTCCTCGCCGGCGCCGAGGTGCTCCGCGCCGCCGACATGACGAACCGCAAGACCCACGAGGCGGACCACAACCGCCAGCCGCTGGCCGATCTCCTGGCCGCCTTCCGCCGCGAGCGCGAGCGCTTCGTGGCCCGCCTCGACGCCTGGGACGAGGGGCTGATCGGCCTCACCGCCTTACACCCGAGATTGCATCAACCCATGCGGGTGATCGACCTGGCCTTCTTCACCGCCGAGCACGACGACCATCATCTGGCGCGGATGACGGAGCTGATTCAGGGCGCCACGGCCCGGTAGGAATCCCCGATCCGCACCTCGTCGACGAAGATGTGGTTCGTGGATGGGATTCCCCTGCCGCGGTAGAGGCCGATCCGCAGGTAGTTGGAGACGGGCTTGTAGAGCGTCGGGCCGTAAACCTTTCCTTTCGTGAACGGCTGGCCGTTGAGCCAGGCCTCGACGAAACCGTCGCCGCCGGTCGACCACCGGATGTGAAAGATCAGATCGATCCACTCTCCCTTGCGCACGGGCCGTGCCGCGAGGGTGCGGCGTGGGGTCTGGGGAGAGGGGCGGCCGATCAGGCTCAGGAGGTGATGCCCCTCATAGAACGTGAAATGGAGAGTCAGTGGCGGCGGGCCCGACACGGAGTAGCGGGCGCCCGATCTCACGCCTTCGGAAGGACGATGGTGCCACTGGGCGAGGATCTGGAACTGGTCTCCCGGAGGATCGGCGTAGTCGGCCGGGATCAGCACGCTCCAGCCGTACCACATCTCGCCGCCCTGCCCCCCGCGGACGCGCTCGAGGTCCTGGTCCCCGACCTTGAGCTCGGCGCGCTCCTTGCTGGCGGCGACGTCGCCTGGAGCCAGCGTGACGCGCGCCGCGTACCGCCCCTTGCGGACGGGATGGGTCACCACCTGGATGGAGTCGCCACGCGGCCGGTCCCAGATCCACCCGTCGAGCCGGCCCGTCTCGAAGTCGCCACAGAACCAGACGCCCGGGCGCGGCGCGGCGCTCCCCGCCGCGCTGGCGGTCAGCACGGCCCAGATCGCGAGAACGGCGAGAGTCCTTGTTCTTCGGCTCAGGGGTCGGTCCCTCGACAGTGGATTCGCAGAGGATCATAGACCGGTCCGTGCTCCAGCAGACTGTCGAAATCTTGCGCCCTTCCCCGCCGGGCCCGCGGCCGGCGAACTTTCGGCCCTCTCCTGCGTAGCTGGATAGGAGCCACGACCCACCGATTCCCAAGGAGAGAACCCATGACCCGTCAACCCCTTCGCCTCACCGCGGCCCTCGCCGTGGCCGCCGCCCTCGGCCTCGCCGGGTCCGCCGCGGCCCAGTTCCCCGGCGTCACCCTGCCGCCCAGCGGCGGCAACCAGCGGCAGACAGTGATCCAGCAGATCGGCCTCGTCCGCGTCAGCGTCGACTACAGCAGCCCGCACGTGCACAGCCCGTCCGGCGAGGACCGGAAAGGGAAGATCTGGGGCAAGCTCGTCCCCTTTGGGCTGGTCAACCTGGGCTTCGGGTCCTGCGGCGACCAGTGCCCCTGGCGCGGCGGCGCCAACGAGAACACGGTGTTCACCACCTCGCAAGACATCAAGGTCCAGGGGCAGCCTCTGCCCGCCGGCACCTACGGGCTCCACTTCATCCCGGGCGCGGACGAATGGACCGTCGTCTTCTCGAAGAATTCAACCTCTTGGGGGAGCTTCTTCTATGACGCCAAGGAGGACGCCCTGCGGGTCAAGGCCAAGCCGGAGGCGAGCGACTACCATGAGGTGCTGACCTACGACTTCCCGGAGCGCCGCCAGGACAAGGCCACCCTGGCGCTCCGGTGGGAAAACCTTTCTCTCCCGATCGATCTCACGGTCGACAATTCCACCCAGCTCTACGTGGAGAACCTGCGCCGCGAGCTCCGTTCCAGCCCCGGCTTCGGCTGGGAGGGCTGGGCCGCCGCCGCCACCTACTGCGTGGACAACCAGACGAATCTGGAGGAGGCCGAAAAGTGGGCCCAGAGGGCGATGGACAGAACCCAGGGCGGGCAGGAGAATTTCACCACTCTCACCCTCCTCTCACGGATCCAGACCGCCAACGGCCACACCGAGGAGGCCGCCAAGACCCTCGACCGGGCGCTCAACCATCCCACCACCACGCCGCTCGACATCCACCTCTACGGCCGCCAGCTCCTGGCCGAGAAGAAGCCCGCGGAGGCGCTGAAGGTCTTCCAGGCCAACGCCAAGCGCAATCCCAACGTCTGGCCGGTGCACGTCGGTCTCGCCCGCGGCTACGCCGCCACCGGCCGCGCCAAGGAGGCGCTGGCCGAGGCCAAGCTCGCCCTGCCCCAGGCGCCGGACGACGCCAACCGCAAGGCCCTGGAGGCGATGATCCAGAAGCTCGAGGCGGGCCAGGCGGTCAACTGAGCGAGAGAGCCGCCCCCTCGGGGCGGCCCCTCACTCACCAATCCCTCTCTCCCACCGCGACGGCATATTTTCCGGAATCTGCTGCAAGCCTCTTCAGGCACGCGGATCATTCCTGAAATTGATCCGCGAGCCTTCCCGACAAGCGGCATCCAGCTTGCTTCTGAAGCGGCTCAGCGGTAGATTCGCGCCGTTCGCGCGGGCTCAGTCGACCGAGATCCGTCGGCCGTCGAAACGCCGGAGGCTGAAGCCCGCGAACAGCTCGCTGCCGGTTAACGACAGCTCCTCGAGAACGCGGATCGCCACCTCCTCGCCAAGCCGGATGCCCGCGAAGCCGTCCGAGCGCCAATGTACCCCGGCGAAGTCACGGCCGATCGCGATGTTGCTCGCCAACTTGTCGAGCTCGCCGCCCACGGTGAGCCCGGCGCCCTTCCACGGTTGCAGGGAAAGCCCGTCGGGGCTCGCCACCACCGGCTCGGGCAGGACGTGCGACTCGTCCAGGCAGGCCTTGAGCACCGTCGCGCAGGCGCCGGAGATGACCGCGTGGCCCGCCGGATAGGAAGGGTGCGTGGGGCAACCCTCCGGATAGGCTTGTGCCAGGAGGGCCGTGGCGTGCCGTTTCCGCGTCTCCTCCAGGGCCGCCGAGGACAGCAGGCTGGCGTGGAGGGGCATCTCGGCGGACCCGCGCAGATGGGCCTCGACGCGGCCGGCATACTCCTCCGGCCGGATCCGCCGGTGCACCCGCCACTTCTGGTACCAACAGGCCTTGAGAGCCACCTGCGTCACCACCGCAAGCAGGTACAGAAGATACGGCTGGCCAAAGTCCGTGAAGGCCCCCTGGGTGCGCGAGTGCTTGTAGGGATTGCCGCCGTCCGGCAACGTGCCCGCCTTGAGGGCGATCAGGCAGGCGCTGAGGAAGGATTGATAGGTGAAGTCGCGATGCACGTACTCGCCGAGGTCGCGACCGTTCCGGATGAAGCGCGGTGCGCTCTCGAAACGGTTGACTCCGGCGAGCACGCCGTTCTGGATGCCGAGCCACTCTTCGTAGCCGGTCAGGTAGTCCAGGCTCGGCACCGCCGTGCGGATGCGGGCCTCGATCTTGATCGGCAGGAACGGGATGGTCTTGAGCAGGAACTGCGAGACGTAGGGCCCGGCGAGATCGCCCGCCGCGGAGCCCCGGAACAGAGTGGCCGGAGTCACCTTCCCCCCCTCCCGCGGACCCCGAAACTCTTTCTGTTCGGAGAGCTCCCCGGCGGCCCTAAGGGTGACCGGATGAGACTCGTACTCGGCGAACGGCACGTCACGGGCGAGGGCCTGCCAGTAGAGCTCCATCAGCTCTCCGGCCTGCTCGGCGCCGGCAAAGCCGGGAGCGGACGGGCACTGGATCTGTGAGCAATCCGGCCCGATGAGGTCGAACGCCCAGGCGGCCTGCGGCTCCGAGAGCTTGACGAAGCCGCCCAGCGGGATGCGCTCGAAATCCTCCGGCTTGCCGCTGCGCAGGGCGTGCAGATAGATCTCGTAGGCCTTGGAATCGACCACGCCCAGCGGGCCGTGAGGCAGGCCCTTCGAATAGCAGGCGAGCCGGCCGGGCAGCCCTTCCTCGTCGCCGTTCGTGCTCTGTGCCTCGGCGCCGAGGCTGCGCGCGCGCTCGGCGGCCCTGCGGCGGACGTCGAACGCCTGGACGAGACGGTTGGCCTCCGGCGCTGGAGGGCGTCTCGAGGCAGACCTTTTCCCGGCCTCTGCCAAATCGAGGCCCAAGCCGCCCGTGACGAGGGCGGCGCCACCCAGGCCCGCGGCTCCTGTCAGAAGCGCGCGGCGAGTCACTCCCGGAGCTGAGGAATGCCGTTTCATAGATCGAGACCTCAGTGATGAATCAGGATCGAGAGATCGTACGTGTCATAGCAGCCGATCGTGGATGCCACCAAGTCCGTCTGTCCGTCGCTGTTGAAGTCTCCGGAAGCCAGGTAATAAGGCCCACACCCGACGTTGTAGCGCTGCGGCTCGCCGAAAGTGCCGTCCCCCAGGCCGAGGAGAAGCGCGAGGTCCTGGGTGGCTGCTCCTCCCGGGCTTGCGTCCACGAGATCGGGGATTCCGTCGCCGTTGACGTCGGCGGTCCGCAAGAGTCCGAACGGATTCACCACGGCGGGAGTCGTCCGGAGCGGTTGGAACGTCCCATCTCCGTTGCCCAGCAGGACGCCGAGGAGATCTTGATAGACGGGAGAGCTCTCGTGCAGGTAGCTCACCGCCAGATCCTGCTTACCATCGCCGTCCAGATCCGCCGCCACCAACGACAAGGGCAGAGGCGTCAGGTCCGGCGCCGCCAGCGAGATGGGCGGAGGCGCCTGCCCCGTTCCGAGGTCGAGACGAACCTCCGGACCGTAGCTTCCATCGGCGTTGCTGCTCAAAATCGAGACGTCGTCCGAGTCCTCGTTCGCCGTCGCCAGATCGGGCCGCCCATCGCCGTTGAAGTCACCCACCGCGAGATCCAACGGGTAGCCGCCCACGGGATAACGGGTCTGGGGCGCGAAGGTCCCATCGCCATTCCCCAGGAGGATGGAGACGTCATTGCTGTCCGCGTTGGCGACGGCGAGATCCGGGTGGCCATCTCCGTTGAGATCGACCGCCCGGAGAGATCCCGGCCATTGACCGGTGGGCCAGGAAGAGGGCGAGGCGAAAGTCCCGTCCCCCTGGCCCAGCAGCACGCCGACCGAATCGTCGGAGAGATTCGCGGTCGCCAGATCCAGCTTGCCATCGCCGTTGAAATCCGCGGCGACCACGTCCACCGGCTGCGAGCCCGTGGCGAAGCGATGCTCGGGAGCGAACGTCCCATCCCCTCGCCCCAGGAGCACGGCCACCTCATCGCTGTCCTGGCTCGCCACCGCCAGATCCTGAGCGCCGTCGCCGTTGAAATCCCCCACCACGACGCCCCCGAGATTCTCGCCCGCCGGATATCTGCGATCCGTATCGAAAGTTGCGTTCCCCGCACCATAGATCAGGGAGACCCCCACCACGTCCGCCGTCACGAGATCGGCGATGCCGTCCCGGTTGAGGTCCGCGGACGCCAAGCTCCTCGGGGACGCCCCCGTGAAGACTGTCCTCGCGCTGCTGAACGAGCCGCTGCCGTTGCCGAGGAACAATGAAATGTCATTCGTTCCGTTGTTGGCCGTCGCGAGATCCAGGTGCCCATCGCCGTTCAGGTCGCTCGCGATGATGCTCACTGGAGCCGTTCTCGATCCTGTCGCCAGAGCGGGACCCGCCAGGTAGCTTCCATCCGCTTGACCGAAGAAGACCAGCACCTTGTTGCCGGCCGAGCTCGCGGTGGCGAAATCCAGCCGTCCATCGCCGTTCAGATCTTCCACGGTGAGATCGTCAGGAGTGTATCCTCCCAGGCTCACCGTGCGATTCAGGGTGAACGCGCCGGTGCCATCCCCGCGGAAGATTCGCACGTCGCCCAACGTGCGTCCGGCGCTGAGGAGATCCAGATGGCCATCCTGATTGACGTCGCCAACGCGGACGGAAACAGCTCCTGCCGCCGGAATAAATCCTCCTGTAAAGGTCAGGGTTCCATCCCCATTCCCGAGGAGAACGACCAGACTGCCGTTGGCCCCGGCGAGGTCCAGCCGGCCGTCCTGGTTGAAATCTCCCGCCGCCAGCGCCACCGGGCCGGTTTCCGCCGCCGAGTCGATGTGCGGCTGGAACGTTCCGTCGCCGTTTCCCAACAGCACGGAGACTCCGGAAGAGCTGCCGTTCGCCGTCGCGACGTCCGGAATGCCGTCGCCGTTGAAGTCGCCAATCCAGACGTCCTTGGGGCTGCCCGCCGTCTCGTAGTATTGGACGGCTTCGTACCCCTTGTTGGGCTTGCCGAGGAAGACCGCCACGCCATCGTACGGCGCTGCCACGATCAGGTCCGGAATCCCGTCCCCGTTGACGTCGGCGACCTTGGCTCCGCTCGCTTCCACCGTGAGCTGCGGGCCCGGATAGAGGAACGCGTCTTCGGGCCGGAGCTGGATCTCGCCCATGTCCGTGACACCGCCCCGCACGGCGTCGACCGCCGCAGAGATGCCGCTATATTCACTTCCATCGCCGGCCGTGTATTGCGCCCGGCAGCGGATCTTGATCGTCGCCGTGGGAACCCCGTCGATCGAGAATCTGCCGTCGCCGCCCGTCGTCCCGGTCCGCCCCTGGCAGGTCACCGTCGCTCCGGCCGCCGGTCCTCCGGAGAGCAGCACGGTGCCCGTCGCCGTCGTCAGCGGATCGCCTCCGAGCTGAAGAACGACCTCCGGCGAAACCGTTTCATGGCCTATGTTGTCGCGCGCTATCGCGGTCAAGTGAATTTCGCTGCCGTTGCGCGGAGCCACCAGATCGAATTCGTAGGGGGGCTCCTGCAGCACCTGTTGGACGACGCCGTTGAGCAGCACGCGCACCTCGGTGACTCGCACGTCGTCCGAGGCGCTCGCGAGGACCCGGAACAGGGCTCCCGCAACCGCCAGATCGCCGTCCCGCGGCTGGATGATGGCAACCACCGGTGGTAGATCGGGATTCACCGGGACGACCACCGGACCGCCGGGATCCGAGGGGCCGACGTCGTCATAGGCCACCGCCTTCACGGCGAGCTGGGTCGCTCCGAAAGGAACGGTGTAATCGTAACGATAAGGAGGCGAAACATCGGTATTCACGAGGACGTCGTTCACATAAAATTCGACTCGCGTCACCGCCGTGTCATCGCTGGCGTCCGCGGCCAGCGTCAGGGTGCCCCCTTCGATCACGGAATGACCGGGAACCGGGGACAACAAGGAGACCACCGGCTTGGAATTGGGCGCGACGGAGAGGACGACCTCCTCCGAAGGGCTGCGGTTTCCCTCGCCGTCCGTCGCCACAGCGCGCAGGCGGACTTGCCCGCCGCTCGGAACGATGATGTCGGCTTCATAGGGCGCCCCGAAATCCGTGAAGACCGGCTCTCCGTTGACAAAAAACTGCACCGACTCGACCCGCCCGTCGTCACTGGCCTCGGCGCGAACCCTGATTTGGGTTCGCTCTTGGACTGTCGAGCCTGCTGCGGGCTCGACGATGCTTACGGAGGGTGGTAACCCCGTCTCCCCCGAAAACAGCGCGTAGCGGCCGATCTCCAGGCCACTGTATAGCGGCGGGAGCTCGTTGGGCAGACTCGAGGCGGTGACGAACGCCACACCGTCCCTGACATCCAATCCATGACGGTAGATGCCTCGATGACCCGAGGGCACTGGCAGAGCCATATAGGCGAGCAATGTTGGGCGCTGCTGAGTTATATCCAGGATCGCGATCGAGTTGGGAGTCTGCAGATCGGGGGCGATGGCGAAACCACGATCCAAGGCCAACGTCCTGAAATCGAAGCCCGCTTGCCAGTCTGTCGTCTGCACGATGACGGGATTCGAAGGGACGTGGAAGTCGACGACCAGGATCCCACCCGCAGCCGCGAGGGCGAAGTGCTCTCTTACGGTGACGCCGTTCGTGGAGACCCAATCCGCGGCGCCTACGAGCTTCGGCGCCGTGGGATCGGCCACATCCACGATCTTGATGCCGGAGCTCAAACAGCTCACGGCAACCAGAGAGCCGTAGACATCGACTCCGCTGGGCTTTCCAGACAAGTCGACGCCCCCCGCCACCACGGGCGACGCGGGGTTGGCGACGTCCACGACACGAAGCCCTTGCTCGTCCGCGACGTAGACCTTATCCCCCGCCACGGCGATGTCCACGGCAGGAGCGGGGGTCGCCACCTGCCCGAGTAGCCGCGGCGCCAGCGGCGAGCTCACGTCGACGATCACCAGGCCGCCGGGGCCATCCGCGAGAAATGCGGTGTTGCCCACGACTTTGATGTTCTGTGCGTCACCGGCGGTATCCAGCGAGCCGACAACGACCGGAGCCTCCAGCCGGGAGATGTCCACCACCTGAAGCCCCGCCTCCCCTGCCGCGACGAAGGCGTAGTCGCCCGCCACGGCCACATCCTTGGCATGGCCGGGGATATCCACCCAGGCCAGCGCCGTGGGCGCGAACGTCTGGACGGTGACCTGGGCCGTATCCGAGAAGCCGTTGCTCGCGACCGTGATCGTCGCCGTGCCGTTCTGGCCGGCGTAGATCCGGCCGTCTTCCGCTCCGAAATTCGCCACGGCCAGATTCGACGACGCATACGTGGTGCCATAGCGCTTGGCCGTGATGTTGAGGCTCCGGCCGTCGATCAACTGTCCCATGACCTGCACCTGCCGCGATGCCTCCCCGACGATCGTGTTGACGATCAGCGTGAAGGACTTGGGTGTTACCGTGATCCCCTGGAGAGCGGCAGCCAGGTTGAAGCTGCTCGGATCGAGAGGATCACTGCCGGTCTGCACCTCCAGACCGTCCCAAATGCCATCGCCGTCCGTGTCTCCCAGGAGCGGGTTCGTGCCCAATACGTTGACCTCCCGGCCGTCGAGCAGGCCGTCGCCGTCGGTGTCGGGGTTGAACGGATCGAGGCCGGCCCGGAACTCCTCCAGGGTGGTCAGGCCGTCCCTGTCCTGATCGTCCAGGACGTCCAGAGGGTTGTTCGGATCGAGCCCGTGGGCCAGCTCGAAGTCGTCCGGCAGGCCGTCGCCGTCAGAATCCCCCGAGGCGACGATCTGAAGCCGGATCACGCCCAGCGCGCCCTCATTCGACGCGCTGATCAGAGCCACACCGCTCGCGCGCGCCGTCACCAGCCCGTTGGCATCCACCGTGGCGATCGCGGGGTTGCTGGTGCGGTAGTCCGTTCCAGTCGTCCCCGCGGTCACATCATCCGTGGAGCCGCCCGGGTACGTTGCGGTCGCTGAGATCTGCACGGTCTGCCCTACGGCGCTCAGCGAGGTCACAGGCACGCTCAGGCTCAGGCTCGAAGGCACGGGAGGCGGCCCCTGGAAGTCGATGTCATTAACCTTGATGACGCCGTTTGCCGGCACGGTAATGAGGCCTGAAGCGCCGAAGGTGACGATGCCGTTTTCGACGCAGGTGGCCCGTACCCGAACCTTGCCCAGGTTGGCGGGAACGTTCGGTATTACCCAGGCTCCGTTAGCTTGTACCCGCGCGGTGCGGTTAAGGACAGAGACTACACATGCCTCGTTGAGCGAAGTGTCGGCTTCCACCATTGAGCATGTGCACCCCACGACGGTGCAAACAGCAACTGCCAAGCGGACTACGGCTGCTGGTTTCATAACTCTCCTCAACGATAGTCCGTTTGTGTGTCATGGAAGCTGACCACTGTTATTCTCGTCAACAGACATAGGAGGTGACAAGCAATAAAGAATGTGTTCTTCTAAAAAGGTAGTAGGGACAAAGGTAAATATTTGAGCGCCGTTGATATACATCTCGTGTGCAGGGAAACAGTCATGCTTACCCTGCACAGCCCAAGTCCCGGCTTCAGCATCGACTACTACCGATAAATCCCAACTGATCGCCGGTGTGATGAAATCGGGTACCCACGGTACGGGAGTTGCTCCGTCGCCTCGGAATTCGACAGTCATCTGACTATCACCTGTGCGGTGCCCCGTCACGCCCCAGGTCATAGGCGCAACACCTCTGGCATGGAGCAGGTGGCAATCACCCAACTCGGCATCATTGTCCTCGGGCCCCAAAAAACCATCGTTTGCTATCGCATCGTTAGCGTAAAGGAATGTCTCACCTACCAAATCTACGACGCTGAAAGGCTTCACTCCGACTTCGTCACAGGCAGCCTCCGGAATGACAGTGATCTCGCTCATTGTTCTAAATGTGTCTGCCGTAGGGCTTGGACCTCGGTTGTCGCCTTTATAGATTGTGGGATTAGGCCCAGGACAGAGCGTACCAATCCAATCCGTTGGCCCATAAATGAAGTTCCATGGGATGAAAGCTCTATAGACCAACTTGAATTCCTTCTTTTCGACAACCCGAACGACCAGAGAATTGCCGCTCTTTGCCGAAGGACAGTTCGAACATTTGACCAGGACAGTAACGGCATACGTCCCCGCCTCTTTGAAGGCATGCTTAGGAGAACGATCGGTGCTTGTCGTTCCATCTCCGAAGTCCCAGAGGAAGTCGGGGCCACTACAGTTTTCGGCTTGTACCTCAACGTTGAATTGCACTTCCTTGCCGATGCAGGCTTTTGAACGTGAAGGCGGACCTAGACTTGCATTGACACTGATGATGCGCACGGGCTTCCGCTGGCAGACTCCGTTTTCACAGTGGTCGCCGACTGTACACGGATCGCCGTCATCGCACCCGGTGTTTGCCGGAGCACATGTACTTCCGGAGCAAATCTGGCATTCCGGGCAAGCGTGCGCGGTTCCCGCGCTCGTCGGGTTTCCCCCGCAGTGCCACCCGGCCTTGTTGACGCCCACTCCCGGATTCGAGGTTATGGTAAGCCCGTCCTCGGACACGGTCGCCGGGCCGATGCTCACGAAATTCCCGAGGTCGTGGTCGAACGAGTACATTTCGGTCACTTCTCCTGGCGCGAGGCCTTCCAGGTTCGGCAGCGTCAGCCTGGCTGGCGGGTCAAAACGGGCGCCCGCGGGCTGGATCGTCACGATGAAGCGCGGCTGCTGCCCGAAGTTGGGGACCATGGGCACTTTGTCCGCATGGACCGCGGTCACGCTGACCAGACCGCTGCGGGAGCCTCCCGGGAAGGTTACGGAACCAGGCTTGATCTCGAGCGCGAAGCCAGGGATCTCCGGAAAGGTGAGGGTGCCGCCGTGGGTTTCGTCGATCAGGAGACCGGCCGCTTCATTGAGGGGCAGGAGATAGATCGGCATTCCGAGGTCGATCTCCCGACCCGCCACGGTCGTCATCACGAATTCCAGATCAGGCCAGGAGCCCGGCCGAGAGGTCGTGGAGCCGTCCACGATGAGATAGAAGGTCCCGACCGGAGCCGGCTGAATGTGAAAGACCCCTTGCGCGTCCGTCTGAGCCACGATCGGCGTGTCTTTGATGCGGATCGTCACGCCCGGGATCGGCTGGTTGGAGTTGTCGAGCACGACGCCTTTGACCGCGGTCTGGCTCGGTTCGCCCGCGCTCCAGCCGGTGGCGGTGAACGCGGCGGAGGGTCCTTCGGGGAGCGCCTCGATCTTCGCTTCCACGACGTTCGCGGCGATCCCTTCTCCAGAATCGAGACGGAACGGCACGATGGCCCTGCCGTCGCTGTCCGTGGGGATCACGATCTCCTGGAGCCCGTTGCGGAACGTCCCTGTACCCTTGACAACGGTGAGCTTAACGGGTACCGCTTCCAGGCGGTTGTGGCCGGCATCGGTTACCACCGCAACGAAGGGCCGCGGGAGTTCTTGTCCGGTGACGCCGACCTGCTCATTTCCCGAATCGGCCACGATCACCGTGGCTGTACCGGACTGGGCATCCTCCAAAAACGTAACGCTCCCGTAACCCGCCGCGATGGCTTCCACGCGTTGGCTCGCCACGCCCGCCCGCGTGCCGAGGGTGAATCGGACGCTGGCCTTGCCGGCGGCGTCGGTCGTGACCGCCACCTGCCGTTTACCGTTTTCGAGGGTCCCGTTGTTGCCGCTGACCTTGAAGAGCACGGTGACGTTGGCGCCGGGTTGCCCCGTGGCGCTCAAAAGCTGCACCGCCAGTGGAGTCGGAAGCTCCGTTCCAATGATTCCGGATTGGCGGTCGCCTGAGGCGATCTCCAAACGGGAACCGATGGAGGCCTCGCGATGAACGCTGACTCGCGACTCGCTCCGATTGCCGCTCTCGTCCTGGGCCTCCACGACGATCTCGTTGTCGCCCTCGGTGAGAGCGAGAGAGCTCAACAGGAAGCTCCGATTTTTGACCTCCGCCGGATGGCCGTTCACCGACACCGAGACCTGGGACGCGTTGACGGTCCCGGGCACGAGGTCGTTGACCAGGCCGAAGACCGCGACCTCCGGCTCCGTGACGAAGGCTCCGTTCGTGGGCCCATAGATTTCCAGGCGCGGGGCGGTCAGGTCCCGCACCACACTGACGGTGCCCGTGGCTACGTGTCCCTGGGCGTCCACGGCGCTGGCCGTCAGGAGATTGCCGCCCTCCAGGAGAGGCACACCGCTGACGGAAAAATTCGTTCCCGAGAGGCTCGCCGGTATACCGTTGAGCGTGACCGCGGAAACACCGGGGCTGACGGTGCCGGTGACGGTGACGGTGGTCGCGGCGATCCAACTCAGGTCCGTTGGAGATGTGATCGTCACCTCCGGCAGGTTGAAACGGGTGACCGTCAGCTCCGAAACAGCCGAGTTTCCCGCGCGGTCGACGGCCTGGATTGTGATGGAATTGGCGCCATTCTGAACCGGAATGACCTGCGAAAACCTGCCACCTTCCAGCGCGAGCTCGGCGCCTCCCAGCTCCACGCGTGCGATACCATTTTCGTCGCTGGCCTGCCCTTCGACTCGGATGGTGTCGCTGTTGGTAAGGGAGCCCGGCTGAGGGCTCTCGACGGTGAGCGCCGGCGGGTGGGTATCGAGGACAATGACCGCCTGGGCCAGGGCTTGTTTTCCGGTGGAATCCGCGGCCAGGACCTGGATGGCGTTCGCGCCTTCTTTCAAATCGACCTGTGTAGTGAAGTTGCCTCCGCTCGGCGTGACCGGCGAGCCGTTCACGGTCAGGAGGCTCACCTCTCCGTCGTCGGAGATCGATCCCGTCACAGTCAATGGCGTCGACCTCACGAGCGCGCCGTCCTGCGGTGAGAGCAGGTTGAGCACGGGAGACGCGAGATCCACGACCAGATCGAGACTCGCGCTGTCTTCGGTGAGGTTCCCGGCCAGGTCGCGGATGCTTGCATGGGCGTTGTGCTGGCCGGTGGTCAAAGGCGGCGTCGCGCACATTGCCGAAGAGGTGCCGCGAACGCAGGACGAGCTGATGTCGGTCCCATCGATCGTCACTTGCAGACTGGGAAGGTCGGCGCTGGAGAATGGATCGCTATAGAGAATGGTCAGCTCGTAGTTGGGGGAGCTCAGCGTCACTCGCGACGTGGGCACCACGATCTGCAGCAGCGGCGCCACGGGGTCTACGGTGAACGTCTCGCTGATTTGGCTCGGATTGCCGGCGCGGTCGCTCACGGCGACGGAAAGGGAATGATTTCCGGGCACGAGAGGCTCCGGCGTCAGAATTACTTCGCTCGCGGAGATCTGGGCGCTCGCGGTCCGGTCCACGCCATCCAGGATCAGCCGCACACTGGCGGTATCAATCCCCGAGCCGGAGTCCGAGTACGTGGCTCTGAGGGTAGGCGTGGTACTGGCTCCGATGCTTCCATTCACGGGCGAGACGAGAGTGATCGTGGGAGGCGTGGTATCCGTCCCCGCAGCCGTCGTAAACACCACCACCAGCCGCGGCCCCTCCCCTGCCGTACCCTGGCGGGAGTCGTAATCCATGCGGCCGCTCTGGCCTTCGTTCGTCTTCTTGACCAGCCAGCCGTAGCTTGGGGTGCCGGTGAGGAACGCCGCCACGTCGGACGTTACGTCGAAGCTCACCCAACCGGTCAGATTATTGGTGTGCAGCACGCTCGCCGTCGGCGACGCCGCGAAGATGCCACCGGCCCACTGCGTGGCGCAGTCCGGCTGCTGATTGGTGGGATTCGCGTCATTCGGGCAATTCCAGGTCGCTCCCCCCTCTGTCCATGCTGCCGTCATCCGGTTCACGTCCACCGTGCGTCCCTGACTCCCCCAGTTCCCGCCGTTTTCCTGGATGTGCAGCTCCAGCGATGCCGAGACCAGCGTCGCTCCGGCGAGCGTGGTCGACAGGCTCTGCGGATCGAATTGCACCAGAGTGCGATTGATACCGCTCTTCTGGATCCGCAGGATCGGCTCGGTTCCCTGATTCTGATTGGGTGCTCCCTTCCGCAGGTAGGTGTCGCCGATCGCCTGGAAGGTCACCAGATGCGGCCCGGGCCCCAGCAGGAGCTGGAAGCTGAAGCTCGCCTGCGTCGGGTTGCCCGCGTGGTCGCGCACTTTTGCCAGCAGCGTATGGTTCCCCGCCGGGAGGGCAGGCGGCCGGCAGGTCGCTGACGTCGCTCCGGTCGTACAACTCGCGGTGGCGTCCTGCGCATCGATCAGCAATTGGAAGCTCGCCGGATCGATTCCCGAGCCGCCGTCGGCGTAGGCCACGGTGATCGTGGGCGAGGGCTCGTTGACCAGCACGCTCCGGCTCGGGTCGGTGATCGCGATCGACGGCGGCACCTGGTCAAAGGAGGGGCTTTCGACGGTCAGCACGAGCCGCGGCGCGTGGTCGGCGGTGCCTTCGCGGGAGGTGTAGTCCGCCTGCCCGCTCTGGCCCTCGTCGGTCTTCTTGACGATCCAGCCGTAGTTGGCGGTACCGGACAGGAAGGAGCGGACGTCGGCCGTCACGTCGAAGCTGATCCAGCCGGCGAGACCGTTGGTGTGGAGCACCGTGTCCGAGGGCTCGTCGGCAAACTGCCCGCCCGCCCACTGGGGGTTGCAATCGGCGCTGCTGTTGGCCGGATTGGTGTCGATGCCACAGTTCCAGGTGGCTCCGGGCTCGCTCCAATTCGCGGTCAGGCGGTGGACGTCCACGGTGCGGCCGTCCGAGCCCCAATTGTTGCCGTTGGCCTGGATGTAAAGCTCCAGCCGCGCCGAGGCGACGCTGCCGCTCCCCACCGCGGAGGTGATGGCCGTCGAGTCGAATCGCACGAGCGAGCGGTTGCTGCCGCTCTGCTGGACGCGCAGGAAGGTGTCGGTTCCCTGATTCTGATTCGGGCCGCCGCTCCTGAGGTAGGTGTCGGCCACCGGAGGCAGGGCGATGGTCTGGGCATAGCCCTTCGCGGAAAACGCGAGAGAAAGCAGCAACAGATACGCGATCGAGCTCTTCTTCACGCGCCCCTCCACGCAAGCTGGAGAGCTCACCTCCGGGCGCGTCCGAACTGCACGTTCGCAGCGTACCGGCCGCGCTGGGCCCCATCGGTGTCTCTCGTCCGAAACTCGAAGCGGTGGAGGTCAGCAATCCCCGGACCGACCGAGAGTGGAGGTGTAAGTCTTTGAAAAATCAGTGGATCCTGCCGGGAGGCCAGTCTTGGAGGTCCAATTCTGGACCCGCCCGGGAGCATGCCCGTTCCAAAAATGGAACGGTCGGCAGGACGTCGGCCGGCTTCCGGAGCGGTTACGCGCTCCCCAAAGCAGTCGCGGCCCTCCGATGGAGCCTGTGCGGACCAACTTCTTGCGAGATGAGGGCTTAGGCGTGGAGCCGACGGTCGGATTTGAACCGACGACCTGCTGATTACGAATCAGCTGCTCTACCACTGAGCTACGTCGGCTGAACGGAAACTTGGGGTCTCCGCGAAGCGGAGGCGTATTGTAGGGCATCCGCCCCGGTCAAGGCAACGGCGTCCCTCCTCCGGGTGTACCCTGCACCTTTAGCGGTGCAGGGGAGAGATTTTCCGGAGGACTGTTGATGCGAGCTCTAAAGTTTGGCGGCACTTCCGTAGGCAATGCGGAGCGGATGCGGGGCGTGGCCGAGATCGTCGGCCGGCAGGCCCCCGAGGGTCCGCTGGTGGTGGTGATCTCGGCTGTGGGCGGCGTCACCGACGCGCTCCTCAAGGGCGCAGAGCAGGCCGCGGCGGGCGGCTCGGTCGTGCCGGCCCTGGCCCGCTTCCACTCCGTGCACCGCGAGATCCTCAACTCGCTCCGCCCGGAGCTCGGACCCACCCGCGCCGCCGAGGCCGAGGCCGATCTCAGCGCTCTGGAACGGGAGCTCGAGGACCTGCTGCGCGGCTCCGGCCTGCTCCGCGAATGCCCCCCCTCCGCCCTAGCCCTCCTCTCCTCCCTGGGCGAGCGGGCCTCCTGCGCCCTGGTCTACCGCCTGCTGGAGGCCCGCGGCCACGACGTGCGGCTGCTCGATCCCAAGACCCTGATCCGCACCTTCGGGCCGCCGCTCTCCTCCTCGCCCGACTGGGCCGCCACCCGGGAGGCGTTCGCCCCCCTGCGGAACGATCCGCCGCCGGTCTCCGTCCTCCCCGGCTTCTTCGGCGGCGACGCCAACGGCCGGGTCAACGTGCTGGGGCGCGGCGGCTCGGACTACTCCGGCGCCATCGCCGCCTGGGCCCTCGACGCCGAGCTGCTGGAGATCTGGACCGACGTCGACGGCATCTACAGCGCCGATCCGCGGCTGGTCCCCTCCGCCGCCGTGCTGCCCGAGGTGAGCTACGAGGAGGCGATGGAGCTCTCGTTCTTCGGCGCCAAGGTGCTGCATCCGAAGACGATCCAGCCGGCGCGCGAGAAGGGGATCCCGGTGCGGGTGCGCAACAGCTTCTCGCCGGACCACCCCGGCAGCCTGGTGCACCGCGGCGCCGCCCCGGCCGCCAGCGGAGTGCGCGGCCTCACCTTCCTGCCCGGCGTCTCGCTGGTGGACGTCACCGGCTCCGGCATGGCCGGCGTGCCCGGCGTCGCCGCCCGGGTCTTCCAGGCGCTGGCCGCCGCCAACATCTCAGTGATCCTGATCACCCAGAGCTCCAGCGAGCTCGCCATCTCCCTGGCGGTGGCCGACGCCGACGGGCTCCGCGCCGTCCAGGCGCTGCGCGAGGCGTTCGCCGCCGAGCTCACGGCGGGGATCCTCGACCCCCTCCAGATCCGCTCCGGCTGCTCCGTGGTCTCGCTGGTGGGGGACGGCATGCGCGACCGCCTGGGGGTGGTGGGCACCTTCGCCGGCGCCCTGGCGGACATCGGGGTCAACATCGTCGCTCTCGCCCAGGGGTCCACGGAGCGCAACATCTCGGCGGTGGTGGCCATCGAGGACGCCCGCCGGGCGGTGCGCCACATCCACGCCCAGCTCTTCGAGCGGCGGTCCGAGCTGCAGCTCGTCGTCTGGGGGGTGGGGAACGTCGGCTCGAAGCTGCTGCGGAAGATCGGCGAGCACCAGGCCCGTCCCGGCCGGCGGGTGGATCTCAAGCTCTGCGCGGTGGCCAACTCGAAGCGCTGCGCCTTCGACGCCGAGGGTCTCGATCCCGCGGCCTGGACCGCCAGCCTCGACGCCGCCACCCTCCCCTCCTGCCTCGACGCCCTGCTGAAGGAGCTCGGCCGTGCCCGGCTGGTCAATCCGGTGTTCGTCGACTGCACCTCGGACGGCCAGGTGGCCGCCGCCTACGGCCGGCTGTTCGAGGCGGGGCTGCACGTGGTGACGGTCAACAAGAAGGCCAACAGCGCCCCGTACGAGGATTACAAGCACCTGCACGAGACGAGCGATCTGCTCAAGCGCCGCTTCTTCTACGAGACCAACGTCGGCGCCGGCCTGCCGGTGATCGGCACCCTCCAGAGCCTGCTCAAGGGGGGCGATCGGGTGCTGCGGGTGGAGGCGATCCTCTCCGGCTCGCTCTCCTTCCTGCTCGGCGCGCTGGAGGACGGCGTGCCCTTCTCCCAGGCGGTGCGCACCGCCCGCGACCGCGGCTTCACGGAGCCCGATCCGCGCGACGACCTCTCCGGGCTCGACGTGGCCCGCAAGCTCCTCATCCTGGCCCGCGAGCTGGGCGCCACGATCGACCTGGCGGACGTCCAGGTCGAGGGGGTGCTGCCGCCCGACTTCGACGCCTCGGGGGGGATCGACGAGTTTCTCGCCGGCCTGCCGCGGCTGGACGGCCTGTTCGAGGGGCGGCGCGCGCGGCTGGTCGAGGAGGGGAAGGTGCTGCGCCACGCCGCCGTCATCGAGGCGATGAACGGCGGCTTCCGCTGCCGCGTGGGGCTGGAGGCGGTCGGCCCCGAGCATCCGCTCTACGCCGTGCGCGGCGGCGAGAACGCCTTCTCGTTCCTCACCGAGCACTACCAGCCGACGCCGCTGGTGGTGCGCGGCTATGGCGCCGGCGGCGAGGTCACCGCCGCCGGGGCGCTGGCGGACCTGCTCAAGGTCGTGGCGTGACGATTGGGCTTGACGCGGGCTTGATGACAGAATACCGCCCCTCATGACATTGCGCGCCTACGCCCCGGCCAGCATCGGGAACTTCGCGGCCGGCTTCGACCTGATGGGCGCGGCTCTCGCTCCTCTCGACGGCTCCCTCTGGGGGGACGTGGTGGGGGGGGAGACCGCCGCCGAGCCGTCCCTCACCGTCTCGGGCCCCTTTGCCGGGTTCCTCCCCGCCGACCCCTGGCAGAACCTGGTGATGCGCACCTACGGCCTGTTCCGCAAGGAGCTCAACGGCCGGGGGATCGACGTCCCGCCGATCGCCTTCCATCTGGAGAAGCACCTCCCGCGCGCCAGCGGGCTGGGATCGAGCGCCTCCTCGGTGGCGGCCACGCTCGCCGTCTGCCAGGCCCTGCTGGGCCAACCGCTGCGGACACCTGAGCTCTGGACCCTGGCCGGCCGGGCCGAGGCCCTGGTCTCCGGCTCGTCGCACCTGGACAACGTCCTCCCCTGCCTGGCCGGCGGCCTCCGCCTTCAGGTGCCCGACCGCGACGGCCAGCCCGATGCCAGGTTGCTGCCGTGGCCGGACGATCTGATCCTGGTGGTGGTCTCCCCGGACTTCGAGCTGTCGACCGAGCACAGCCGGCGGGCCCTCCCCCGCCGCTTCGATCTCAAGGAGACCCTCGGCTTCGCCACCAACCTGGCGGGGTTCGTCCATGCCCTGGAGACCGGCGACCGCGACCTGCTCCGCCGCTGCCTGCGCGATCCGCTGGCCGAGCCCTACCGCGCCCCCCTGGTGCCGGGATTCCGCGCCGCGCAGGCGGCGGCGCTGGAGGCGGGCGCC
>Ga0308176_10000231_pt1 | contig 38376 bp, 28 predicted proteins | sample PhyCR2_3_FD_203890 | JGI IMG/M metagenome (GOLD analysis project Ga0308176, IMG submission 203890) | Soil microbial communities from UC Gill Tract Community Farm, Albany, California, United States - DLSLS.C.R2 | ecosystem: Environmental > Terrestrial > Soil > Agricultural land | place: USA...
GCGACAAGCGGGTGTACCTGGAGGTGGAGTTACGGCGGGTGGCCTGCCGCACGTGCGGCACGGTGAAGCGCGAGGGCTTGGAGTGGCTCGCCGATAATCGGTGAGGATCCTGGCCGGGAGGATCCTGGCCGGGGTTTCTCTCTTGGGTGAGGATCCTGGCCGGGGTGAGGATCCTGGCCGGGGTTTCTCTCTTGGGTAAGGATCCTGGCCGTGAAGATCCTGGCCGGGGTTCCTCTCTTGGGACCCGACCTGGCAACAGGCTCACAGGCAAAGCGGCAGAACCACGTCGCGGACCACCGAGCGGCGCTCGGCACCATGTGCATGAAGATAGCCGAGACCGATGCTCACGCTTTGGCGAGGGGCACCTTGGCGAATCGTCGTAGCCAGTACGTTCCCAGTGGAAACATCACCGTGGCACCATGCAGCCAGGCCTCACGAGCCGTGGCGTAGTCCGCGAGGAACATGCGATCACGCTGCAGGGCCTCGATACGAACCCACACGCTCCGTGCTGCGACCCGCGGCCGCAGGGTGCGCCGAGGCTCGATGCTCGACGGTTGGTCGCACCATGATTGTTGGCGCACCGCGCGCCGGCCGTACACGCGACGACCGGTGCGCCGTCGTTCGGCCGCAAATGCCTCTTCCACGGCCTGCACACGCTCCCGCAGCTCTGCGAGCACCTCCGCCTCGGGGCCCAACTCGGGCGGGATCAGGAGGTGCAACTCGACCGCGTCGGGCATCGGTCCGTCCTTGCGAAAGAAGTGGGTCGGCCGGGTCGCACCGAGGGGCCGTTTGTTCACGAGTGCAGTCAATCCATTCACACCGGGCCAGTGATGGACACGCTCCACGAGGTAGTCTTTAACCGGATTGGTCGCGACGTACACGAGCCTGTCCATCACCGCGGCGCGGTCCTCCAACCGCACGATACAGGCCTGCTCCGAGGACCACAGGTTTTCCCAGCGTCCACGCAGCGCGTTCTGGCTCCGCGCAACCATCTTGTGAAAGTGTTCGATGAACTCAGGATACCGCCCCCATCGATCGTAGATCACTGTGTGGTGGTGATTGGACATCGCACACGACAGCAGCACCTCAATCTGACACCGCTGCGCCGCTTCGGCGAGGCAGTACGTAAAGACGTTATTGGTCTCCCGATCAGGACGAAGCAAGAACTGGCGCTGGGTGCAGCGGCGATTGATCATGTAGAACTGGTTCGGGAGCACTGGGCGAGCCAACATCCTTGTCGCGTATAACAAGAACTTTGCCAAGGTCACGACGACGCGATTTCCAGGGGTTACAGCGTTACCTGTCCGGCCCTCGGCCATTCTTGTCCGGCTTGTCCGATATCCGGACGATATCCGGACACATCCCGCAGCCGCCACGTCTCCCCGAACACGTGGTCCTACGGCCCCCACCCCCAGTCGTCTCCTCATACATCTCCCAAGCAACCCCAGCAATCCGGCGGGGCCTAATGCCCAAGCAGCACGAAGCAACCGGTGGGGCCTCACACGGAAGCAGCACGAAGCAACCCCGGTGGGGCCTCACCCGCGGTGGGGCCTCCCGCAAGCAGCACGAAGCAACCCGGTGGGGCCTCACACGGAAGCAGCACGAAGCAACCCCGGTGGGGCCTCACCAGCAGCACGAAGCACCCAAGCAGCACGAAGCAACCCGGTGGGGCCTCACACGGAAGCAGCACGAAGCAACCCCGGTGGGGCCTCACCCCGAAGCAACCCCGGTGGGGCCTCACTGGGGCCTCACCCACACGGAAGCAGCACGAAGCAACCCCGGTGGGGCCTCACTCCTCGCCGAGCTTCACGACGTCCGGGGCCAGCACCGGCGGTTCGACGAGTTCGTCGCGCAGCTGGGGCCGCTGCTCGACGCCATGCTGGAAGACGAGCTCGTCGCGCGGCTGGCGAGCGAGGCGATCGCCAGGGCGATCCAGGGTGCGGAGCTCATCAGGCACTCGACCGCCGAGGTGATCGATGACTTCGCGACGACCCGCCTGGGCGGCTCCTTCGGCAGCTGGGGCACCCTGTTCGGATCGATGGGGCCGACGATCTCGAAGGCGCAGGCCGACGCCATCGTCGACCGCGCCTCCATCGTGCGCCATCGCTGACGATGACGCCGCATCCTCGACGGGGGCGTCACCTCGGTGATCCGTGATGGTTAAGCGAACCTTCGGCAACAGCGCCATCAAGCCGTCGCTGATCGTGCCGCGCCACATCCAGAAGTCGTGGCCGCCGTGAAACTCGCGGTACGTGACCGGATAGCCCTTCGCGACGAGCACGTCGCGGAGGTGGCGGTTGGCCTCGAGCTGCGTGCTCTCGAACAGGCCGACCTCGACGTACAGCTTGATCGGCTTGCGCGGTGCCGCCGCGATGTCGCGCGTCAGTCGGTTGCCGTCGAGGGCCGGCGCGAGGTCCTGATCGAAGCTGCCCGGGATGTACTGGTAGGTGCCGGATTGCGACAGCACCTTGCCGATCACGTCGGGGTGATGGAACGCGACGAACATCGCGGCGAGCCCGCCGCGGCTCGACCCGGCAACGATCACGTCATCGGGCCGTGCGCCGGCGTGAAAATCGGCGCGCAGCTTCGGCACGAGCTCGTCGGCGACGAACGCGCCGAACGGCTCGTGATATTCGAGGTCGCGGCGGCGAACGCCCTGATTCGCGACGAGCGCGACCACGATCGGTGGGATCTGCTTGGCCGCGATCAGGTTGTCGACGATCGTCGGCGTGGGCACCTGCGGCTTCGGAGCGAACCCGTAGGCCTCACCGTCGAACACGATCAACAGCGGATAGCGCTGCTTCGGATCGTAGCCCGCGGGGAGATACACCCCGATGTGGCGCTGCTCCTTGAGCTGGGCGCTCTCGATCACGACTTCCTTCATGGTGCCCTTCGGCGTGTCGGGCTTCGCCGCGATCCACGGCTGCGCCTGCGCGCCGGGGAGCTCGAGCCGCGAGGACACGGAGTGCCTCGCCGGGTTCTTCGGGTCGGGCTCGAGCGTCCTGAGCGGGTCGTCACCGCCGCCCGGGTGAAACGCGGTCGTCAGCTCGGGTGGCGAGTCGGCGACGATGAAGCCGTAGTCGAGCCGCGAGTCCGCGGGCAGGCGCGCGCTGATGTACCAGAGGTCGGAATCGCCGATGCGCACGAGCGGCTGCTCGCGGGAGTCGAGGACGCCGCTGGCGCCGACGTATGGCCGCTTGCTGCGAGCCACGAACGTCACCAGCGCGTCTTCGGGATGGCCGGGATACGGCTCGACGATCGGTCCCTTGAAGTCGGCCCAGAACTTGTCGACGGCGTCGTGGTGGTGGAGCCGCACGTCTCGCCACAGCGTGAGGATGCGCGGGCTCGCGATGTGCTGCTGCGCGAGCTTGTAGGCGTAGTCATCGGCCGATGTCACGTCGACGGTCGCGTGGTACTTGCCGTGCGGCGAATGCGTCACGTCCTGCGCGTCCGGCGGCAGCTCGACCTGACGGACCTCGAAGTCGTAGTCGCCCGGTGCGGTCACTTCGATCGTGAACGGCTCCGGGCCGTGCGCGCCGTTCGGACTGTCGAACGTCTGGATCTTCGCGCCCGTCGCGTCGTAGGTGATGATCTCGAGATCGATGCCGTCCTGCTCGACGACGCCTGTGATCACAGTACTCGCGCCGGCGGTCACGCGGTAGCGATGGACCTCGGGCGCGGTGAGCTCGCGGTCGATCGCGTGCCCGGCCGCGATCGTATCGGCCGCGGGTCGGGGCGGCACGACCGCCGGCGCGACGGGTCGAGGTGCGACCGGCGTGGGAGCAACCGGACGGGCGGTGGTGCAAGCGACGCACGCGACGAGGAGCCAGCGCATACCCGACCATCGCACGAGGCGTGGCTGCTGACCGCTTTGCAGATCGCTCTTGCGCTTGGTGTCGGCGGGTTGTCCGTGTCTGTCGACTCTTCGTGCACCTGGGACAACGCAGCGGCCTTTCTGCGGCGCCGGTTTGGACCGGCTGCGGGAGTGGCGCCAGTAGCGGTGTGTCGCGGCGTGTATGAGGGTAGGCTAGCTCGTCTCGGCGAACGCGAGACGTCAAGATAACCTCGACGAGCTCGCCAGGCTTGGCCCGACACGACAGCACATCCAGGTCGGCGCGAACCGATCCGAATCTGGCAACATAGCGTCGAACTGCCCCGAAGAAGGAATGCACCTCGTCAGTCGCGACGCGCAACTCGATGCGTATGCGGTAACTCGTATCTGGTCGTGAGGCACAATGGAAGACCGCGGCGCGAGTGCTCGCCCGCTCGCGAGACTCCAGCTTGCGCGGTTTCGGAGCCAACGACCTGAAGGCCTACAGATTCTTAGCGCTTGAAGAATTTGCGGATCGTGCGCACTCGCTCGCGCATGATCAGCGGGAGCCGCCAGGCGCGCGAGAGCTTCATCAGCTGGGCGTCGCACAAAAGGTCGCCCATCTCCCACAGGGTCCGATCGAACGGCATCCAGAACGCGTCCGGCCCCGATGATGCGTCGATGATCACGGTCTTCGGGCGCACGAAGGTCGCCAGGGCGTGGACGCTGTTGGCGACGCCGAAGCCGGTCTCGCGGGTGCCGCTCCACGGCAGCGAGGCGACCGCGCCGGTGAAGGCGTGGTTGTTGACCGAGGCGATGCCGACGTCGAGCTTGGCCGCGAGGGCCTCGCCGCGCGAGAGGTCGCGGGTCCAGATCGAGGCGCCCAGGCCGTAGCGCGCGCGGTTGACCCGGCGGACCGCGTCGGCCGCGCCGTCGACCCGCACGACCGCGAGGACCGGACCGAAGGTCTCGTCGCGCACGACCTTCATGTCCTCGGTGCAGTGGTCGAGGATGGTCGGCGGGTAGAACAAGCCGTCCCCGGTGGGCTTGCCGCCGCACACGAGCTTGGCGCCCCTGGCGATGGCGTCGGCGACGTGGTCTAGGACGATCTCGAGCTGGCGGCGATTGCCCAGCGGCGAGAGGTCGGCGTACGGGGCGGGCCCGACCTGGAGCCGCGTCCACGCGCCGGCGAGCCGGGCGACGAGGTCGTCGGCGATGTGCTCCTCGACGAGCGCGATCTCGATGGCGCCGCACGCCTGGCCGACGTTCGCGAGCGCCCAGTGCGTGATGCCGGCGACCGTGCGCTCGCGGTCGCAGTCCTCGAGGACGATCGCGGCGTCCTTGCCGCCCATCTCGATGCTCGACGGGATGCCGAGCTCGGCGCAGCGCAGGCGCACGGCGCGGCCGGTGCGCGGCGACCCGGTGAACGCGCACGCGTCGATGCCGGCGTCGATCAGGGCGGCGCCCTGCGCGCCGTCGCCGTGCACGGTCGCCACGAGGCCCGCCGGGAGCTCGGCGGCGAGGGCGTCGCCGTACCACTGGGTCGTGAGCGGCGCGTACTCGGACGGCTTGATCACGACGCCGTTGCCGCAGAGCAGCGCCGGATACACCGCGCGGTAGAGGCCGGCGATCGGGAAGTTCCACGGGGCGATCACGCCGATGACCCCGCGCGGGATCTGCTCGATGTAGGCCCGCTTGCCGGGGAACGACACCGGGTTCAGCCGCACGCGGCGGCGCTCGATCGCAGGCCGAACGACGCCGATCCACTGCTTCAGCATGTCGAGGTGGCCGATGCCCTCGTCGAACATCGCCTCGACCTCGAGCTTGCCGAGCTCGTCGCGGACGATGGCCATCGCCTCGGCGCGGCGCGCGAGCATCGACCTGGCCGCGCGTACGAGGGCCTGCGCGCGCTCGTCGAACGGGCGCTCGCACCACCGCGCCTGGGCCTGGCGCGACCGGGCGACCGCGCCCTGGATCTGCTCGTCGGTCGCACGCGGCACGGGCGGCAGCGCGCGCAGATCGATCGGGCAGGTGCGATGGATCATCGGCAAGGATGACGGCGTGGTGACGGCGCTCATAACGTGGTCCTCGCGGCGGACCCTAGCAGACTTACGGCGATGCCGGCGCGGGCGGCTCGGCGCGCCATATCAGCGGCACGATCGTGCCCACGAGCACCCACGCGAGCTGCGAGACGTGGGCGAGCAGCGCGATCACGACGGCGCCTCCAGCGGGCAGGCCCAGCACGGCGGAGGCGAGCGTGAAGTTGCCTTCCTGCACGCCGAGCTGCGCCGGGACCAGATCCCCGATCGCCGCGCCGACCAGATGAAGCCCCTCGACGCACAGCGCGGGTGACACCCCGACCACACCACCGATGCACGCGATCAACACGGCCTTCTGCACGACCTCGACGCATCGCCCGGCGAGCTCCCAGGCGATCGCGCCCGTGGGGATCGCCGGTGCGCTTGCGAGCGCGGCGTCGAGCTCGCTCCCGAACACCCGCGCGCGCGACACCCGCCTGCCGAGCCACGCGCCGATACGCACGCGGCCCGCCATGGCCAGGAGGAACACGCCGATCGCCAGCGTCAGGATGGCCTGCAGGCCGATCGCGAGCGGTAGCCACGTCCAGCCAACGGCCAGGACCGCGGCGATCGTCGCCACCACCGACATGGTGCCGTGCGCGACGAGCACGACGGCCTGCATGCGCGCGGCGGCGGCGGCGGCGGTTCCCGAGCCCACCCAGCGCGACAGCAGCGAGGCGCGCGTGACCTCGGCGACCGCGCGACCGGCGGGCAGGAGGCCATTCACCGCGTAGCCGACGAGGCCGGCGCGGACGAGCTGCGACACCGGCACGTCGCGGCCCGCGGCGCCGTAGAGCGAGCGCAGGGCGAGCATCGAGCACGCGAGCACGATGCCATCGAGCGCGAGCACGACGGGCAGGTAGCCGGCCGCACGGGAGACCTTGTCATGGACCTGGGACCATCCCAGGCTGCGCAGGATCAGCGCCACGGCGGCCGCGCCGCACAGCGCCACCGCGATCCGGACGGGCGTCCAGCGCGCGATGGCGATGACGCGGGCGATCACACGCCCGATCATCCAGCGGCCGCGACGACTTCGTCGAGGCGCTCCCAGACCTGCTCGAACGCGTCGGCGTACGCGTCGACGAGCGCCGGCGGCTGCGGCGCGATCGGGCAGGTGTGCGAGAACAGCACGAGCGAGCTCTCGACGAGGCGGGTCGACTCCGGGTACTGCGCCAGATCGTAGTCGACGGCCGGGCCGAGATCCCACGGGCACGCCCGGCCGCCCAGGCCCGCCTTGTCGCGGAACAGCCCCTGCGCCGGCACGGGCTTGCTCTGCCAGAGCACCGCCTCGACCCCCTCGGCGACGAGCGCCTTCTTGACCGCGTCGCGGACGCGCGTGGCGGGCGCCTCGATCCCACGGGCCTTCGCGTCGAGCCGGACGCGGTACTTGTGGAAGCAGCTCGTATCGCCGTCGGGGACGATCGGCGGCGTCACGCCGGGCAGCCTGGCGAGCCGCTTCGACAGCGCGGCCGCGTTGCGCGCCGCGGCGGCGTTGAACGCGTCGAGCTTGCGCAGCTGGGCGCGGGCGATCGCGGCGGTCAGCTCGTTGGTCCGGTACATCCAGCCCATCGCCAGGGAATCGTACGCGCGGTTGCCGTCGAGCGCGCGCTCGAGGCGATAGTCGGGATCATCGGCGATCCGCACGTCCTCGCCGAACATCCGCGTCCGGTTGGCGCGCTCCCACAGCGCGGCGTCATCGGTGACGACCAGCCCGCCCTCCCCGGCGGGGAGGTTCTTCGACGACTGCACGCTGAAGCAGCCGAGCGCGCCGAACGTGCCGACCTTGCGCCCCTGGTGGGTCGCGCCGTGCGCCTGGGCCGCGTCCTCGATCAGGACGAGCTTGCGGCGCCGGCAGATCTCGGCGATCGCGTCGATCTCGCACGGCGTGCCGTGCATGTGCACCGGGATGACCGCCCGCGTGGCCGGCGTGATCGCGCGCTCGACCAGGCGCGGATCCATGCCGAGCGTGCGCGGCTCGATGTCGACGAACACCGGCACCGCGCCGGCGTGGAGCACCGCGAGTGCGGTCGCCACGAACGTGAACGCCGGCACGATCACCTGGTCGCCCGGCCCGATACCCGCGGCGGTGATCGCGACGTGGAGGGCCGCGGTCCCGCTGTTGGTCGCGATGCAGTGCTGGGAGCCGAGGTAGCTCGCCCACTCGCGCTCGAGGCCGCGCACCTCCGGCGCGAACGGCCCCGACAGCACGCCGCGCTCGAGCACCCCGAGCACGGCCACGCGCTCCTCGGCGCCGAGCACCGGCCACCGAACGTGCTGATCGGCCTGCACGAGCGGCTCGCCGCCCGACAGCGCCAGGGGGCGAGACAGACGGCGGGGCACGTTACCCCGCCGCGCTCGCCGACGACCGCGAGGCGCTGGTCACCTTGCTCGCGATCTGGGCGATCCAGGCCTCGAGCAGCGCCTGTTGCTTGAACAGATCGTGGACCGGTCGCTCACCCGCGGTGTGGTACGGCGCCTTGAAGAACACCGACAGCTGGCGCTGGATCCCGCGCTCCTTGTGGCGCTTGGCCAGATCGAGCAGGCGGACCAGGTCGAACACGAGCGGCGCCGCGAGGATCGAATCCTTGCACAGGAAGTTGACCTTGAGCTGCATCCGCTCGCCGAGGAACCCGACGAGATCGATCGAGTCCCACGCCTCCTTCTGGTCGCCGCGCGGGCGGTAGTAGTCGATGCGGACCTGGTGGGCGGGCACCGCGTATCCCAGGATGTCGTCGAGGCACCCCGACTTGCTGTTCACCTTGGTCTTGTTCGAGCCGGGATCGTCGAGGACGAGCCCGTCGTTGTTGCCCAGGATGTTGGTCGAGTACCAGCCGTCCACCTGTAGCGACCGGACCACGAAGCCCGGGGCCAGGACGGTCTTCAGCATGGTCTGGCCGGTCTTGCCGTCCTCGCCGGCGATCGGCACGCCGCGCCGCTCCGCCATGTCCTCGAGCGCCGGGATCTTCGACAGGCTCGGCGTGAAGTTGCAGTGCGGGATGCCGAGCTGGCACGCCGCATACAGGTACTTCATGGCGGGGCTGATCCGCGGGTCGTCGGCGTCGAGCCCGGCCTCGAAGGCCGCGAGCGTGCGATGCACGTCCTCGACCTCGGTGTAGCGCTCGGTCGAAGTCAGGTTCACCATCACGACGCGCGTGAGCCGGTGCTTGAGCTTGAACTCCTCGATGTTCGCGACGATCATCGCGACCTCTTCGCGGAAGCTGCGCACCGTCACCAGGTTCCGGCCGGCCATCGCGGCGACGTAGCGCTCGGAGGCCACGGCCGGCCACGGCCGCAGCGCTTCGAGCTCGGGCTTCACCTGCTCGAGGAGCCGCTGTGGGATGACGCCGTGCGAGAGCGCCGCGTCGTAGGCGGTATCGCCGCGCAGGTCCCAGCCGCCGAACACGATCTCGTCCAGTGGGGCGAGATCGAGATCCTTGCAGAGCGCCGACTCGCTCATCATGCCGTGCCGAGGTGCAAGCCCCCGCCGCATGAGCGCCGCGCCTGCGATCATGGTCGTCGCGACGGCTCCATTGCTGCCCGCGATACAGACTCCGATACGCTTCGATTCATTCATCACATCACCTCAAGTGGCGGGGTCTGCGCAAACCTGCGCAGCATATCCCTTCGTCGATCATCGACAATCCGGGGGAATTTACTCTGGACGCTCGTGTGACCGAGCGCCGCCATGAACCGCTGGGTCGCGCCGCGATCCAGCGGGACGACCTTCGGCGACAAGATCGCGACGTCATGCGTGCGGTGCTCGCGGTAGACCCGGTTCTGCACGCACAGCTCGCGATCGATCGCGGAGGTGAACTCCCCGAGATCGCGCGGAGGTCGCTCGAATTCGACAAAGAACAGGTAACGGCCCTTACCCGTGGCCGCGGTCCCCACCTCCGCCGCCGCCGCGTAATCGACGATCGAGCAGGGCGCGCGATCTTGCGCGCTCGCGACCGCTCGCTCGATCTCGAGCTGGGTGGTCAGCTCCTGCGTGATCGACAGCATGCCGCTGGCGCGGCCCGCGAACACCAGGCGGTGGGGGAAGACCGACGTGAAGCGGACGAAGTCGCCGATGTAGTAGCCGCAAAGCCCCGAGCTCGTCGTGACCACGACGGAGTAATCGACCCCCGGCACGACGTTCCACAGGGCCAGCCGCTCGGCGTCGGGCTTGCCGTGCTGGGCCCGGGGCACGAACTCGAAGAACACGCCGCGGTCGGGGATCATGAGCATCGAGTCATCATCGGGCCGATCAGTCGCGGCGAAGATCCCGCCCTCGGTCGCGTTGTACGTATCGATGATCGGCAGCGGTCGTCCGACGCGCTCCGCGATGATCTGGCGGTAAGGCTCGGCGAACACCCCGCCGCCGAGCAGCACGCGCAGGTTGGGCCAGATGTCCGAGATCGTGTTCGCCCGGCGCCCCTGGCTTCGCGCCGCGGCGAGCACGCGATCGAACAGGATCGAAAACCAGCAGGTCGTGCCCGACAGCGCGCGGACGTCGTGGTCGAGGTAGGTCTCGGCCATCGTCGTGAGCTTGCGATCGTAGTCGTCGATGTCGCGGACGTCCGGCTTGGGCAGGATGAGCAGCTGCGACGCCCGCGGCACGTGGCGCTGCATGATGCCGGGGTTGCTCGCGGTGAACACCTCCCCTTCCTGCTTCAAGTTGCTCGGCGGCATCAGCGCGAGGATGAAGCCGCCGGTGAACGAGCGGTCGTGGTGCGCGACGAGGTAGCTCGCCAGGCAATCGAAGCCCGCCTTCTGCTGCCACCGGATCTGCTCCTCGGAGATCGGCAGGAACTTCGCGTTCGCGGTGGTGTGCGACGTCCCGGACGAGTTGCCGAAGTAGCGCACCAGGCCCGGCCACAAGATGTCGCGGGCGCCCCGGCGCATACGCTGGAGGTCCGGCTCGAGATCGGCATACGTCCGCAGCGGGACCCGGCTGCGGAAATCTTCATGCGTCTTAATGGAAGCAAGCCGGTGGGCCCGGCCGAACTCGGTGTTCGCGGCGGTCTTGCAATGCGCCAGCAGGGTCGAAAGCTGAACCCGTGCTGGATCGCGCGCCAGCTGGTGCCAGCGCGCGACGCGGGCGCGGGCAATCGCCCAGAGCGCCGGGCCAGTGATCGAGGAAGCGGGGAGCGAAATCATCTGGACTCGAACACGACCGCGGCTACGAGGAGGAGGGCGTTTGATATCACAAGAGCGTACCGGTGCTAGCTTGGGTGCCCGAACCTCGCACAACGCTTCGCCGGAAATTCACCCGAGCGGAAGCTACTACGCACGTCGTCGATGATCAACGGCTTCGGGCCAGGCGCCCCCCTCAAGATCTGCCGTTACTGGAAGCTCCCACGGCCGATCGCGCGCCGCCTCCGTGATCGGATGCACCCCTGTTGGCAAGCTTGCCGTCGCGCCAGTGGGCCGGCTCCGAAGCTTCCTGCGGCACCCCGAAGAACCGCTCGGGATCCTCGATGACCCGCTGCGTGATTTTGATGGCCGTCGCGCAGTAGAACCCGTCGTTGATGCGCTCGTCGAAGGTCCACCGGATCTGGGAGCCGACCCGGGTCATCGGCTTGTCATCGGGACCGACCACGAGGACCTTCTTCGCCGTGCCGATCGTCGCGAACAGGCTGATCGTCCCGTACTCGTAGAGGTGGTGGAAGGTGTTGTCGAGCCCCAGGGAGCCGAGGTTGGCGACGAACGCGGTCGCGTACATCGGATCGGACTCGATCATCGCCCCCGGCAGGAGGTTCACCCGATCGAGCATCCGCAGGCCCGCCATCACCATGCGAAGCAGCGGCCCGGGGAGCGCGAGCGCGAGCGCGAGCTCCTTGTCGACCATCGTCACCTGGTCGGTGCGCGCGCTGGCGATCGTGTCGGCGATCCGCTTGGCCGCTTCGGTAAACGGCTCGCCGGGATCGAACCGCATCTTCACGGTGACCATCGGCGCGCTCGCCTCCATCGATTTCTTGGCGGCGAACGACAGCGCCACGTGCTTGCGCTGGTAGATCCGCCCGCCGGAGATGAACCGGTTCATGCCGGGCCGATCGTGAAACGCCTGGGCGATCCCGAGCAGCATCAGGTGGAACAGCGTCGCGGGAGCCTCTGGATGCGCGCGGTTGTACGCACGCAACCACGGCCGGGTCCTGGTCAGATCGAAGTGCTGCTCGTGATAGACGGCGCTCTCGTTGCGGCCCCGCATCAGATAAGGAATCATCCGGCGGACGTTCGACTCGTCGCGAACGAGATCGCCGTCGGGGCGTCTGAACAGCGGCATGGCGCGGATGATCCCACCTACGCCCCCCAAGTCAAGCCACCTTGTCGCCGGGCAAGGCGCGTGCGACGCGATGTCGCCGGGGCCCGCGCGTCAGTTGAGCGCGTGCAGCGAGGTCCCGTCCTCGAGCGCGGTCAACTCGTCGATCGAGCGGGCGTCGACGATGTCGCCGCGGCGATCGCGGAACCGCGCGACGATCGCCCGTACGCCGTCGGGGCTGAGCACGTCCTCGACGCCGGCGCGGCGAATGCTGCCGCACAGCTTGCGCTCGAACGAGTCGAGGAAGGCGTCGCGCGCGATGCCGAGCGTCTCGGCGTCGGCCTCGGTGCGGCGCAGGCTGCGCAGGCCGAAGTGCAGCATCACGCGCAGCGTCAGGCCCGTGCGGATCCGCGCCAGGCGCGACAGCTTCGGGTGGATGCGGCGCAGCGCCTCGGTCAGGTACGCGATATGGCGCGCCTCGTCACGCAGCGCGTTCTCGCAGATCGCCTTGAGCAGCTCGTCGCCGTGCGACTTGCGCAGCATGGCGAACAGCACCTCGCCGAGCGTCTCGCTGACGAGGATCGAGTAGAAGTAGTTGACCACGCTCGTGCCCATCATGTCGGCGACCCGCGTGATCACGGTCCACAGCATGGGGCAGTCGTCGAGCGCGCCGATCTGCTGGCAGTAGCGCTCGAGCACGTAGACATGACGCGCCTCGTCGAAGGTATGGGCGGCGGCGCACAGCGAGAAGTGGTGGTCGTCGAAGTAGCGGCGGATCGGCTCGTTCATCCGCTTGACCGTCCACAGCGACTGGCGCTCCGACCAGTACAGCTCGTTGATCAGGCGCTTGCGCGCAGCGTCGATCTGCGGGCTCGCGACCGCCGTCGACAACCGCCAGTCGACGCCGCGATCGGCGTTCCACTGGCCGGCGAGGGCGCGCTCGTAGAGCCGGAGGGCAACGTTGGCGCGGTCGGCGCCGTTAGCGGGGGATCGCATGGGTCCTCTCAATCCAGCGGGGCCGGGGACGGCGAGGCCGACTTCCGGGGTGACGGGGTGCGGTTAAATGTTGCGTTGACCTGCGCGAGCATGTTGGCGGTGTAGCGCAGCTGGGCCTCGGTGTGGCGCGCGGTGATGAAGAACCGGAGGCGCGCGAGGTGCTCCTCGACGGCGGGGTAGATGATCGGCTGCACGTTGATGCCGACCTGCGCGAGCGCCTGCGCGATCAACATCGAGCGGACCGAGTCACCGACGATGCACGGCACGACCGCGCTGCCGCCGGATAACCCGGTGTCGATCTCGCGCTCGCGGCACAGGGCGAGGAACAGCGCCGCCCGGGCCTGCAGGGTGGCGACCAGCTCGGGGTGGCGCTCGAGCTCGCCCAGGGCGGCGAGCGCGGCGGCGGCGTTCGGCGGCGAGATGCCGACCGAGTAGACGAACCCGGGGTTGGTGTACTTGAGGTACTCGACGAGCGCGTGGCTGCCCGCGACGTAGCCGCCGCAGCTCGCGAGCGACTTCGAGAGCGTCCCCATCCAGATGTCGACGTCGCGGCGATCGACGCCGAACTCTTCGCCGATCCCGGCGCCGCGCGCGCCGAGCACGCCCAGCGAGTGGGCCTCGTCGATCATGAGCAGCGCCTTGTGGCGGCGCTTGATCTCGATGAACCGGGGCAGCTCGGGGATGTCGCCGTCCATCGAGTAGACCCCCTCGATCACGATCAGCACGCGCCGGAACGCGCCGCGCATCGCGTCGAGCGCGGCGTCGAGCGCGCGCCAGTCGTTGTGCGGGAATGGCCGGCGCCGCGCCCCGGACAGCTTGATGCCGCCCAGGATGCTGTCGTGCGCGAGGCTGTCGTGCAGCACGAGATCCCCGGGGCCGACGAGCTGGCCGACCACGCTGACGTTGGTCGCGTGGCCGCCGACCATGACGATCGCGTCCTCGCACCCGAGGAACCGCGCGATCTCGGCTTCGAGCTCGCGGTGGAGCGGCTTCTCGCCCGACGCGATCCGGCTCGCCGACACCGACGTCCCGTAGCGCTCGATGGCGCCGATCGCGGCGCGCGACACGGCGGGGTGGCCCGACAGCCCCAGGTAGTTGTAGGCCGAGAAGTTGATCATCTCGCGCCCGGCGATCACCGTCGTATCGCTCGTGACGCGCTCGTGGAGGTTGAAGTACGGCAGATCGAGCCCGCTCGCAAGGACCTCGGCGATTCGCCCCCGCAGCGCCGTCACCTCGGGGAACGCGGCGATGTCGTAGCACGCGGGATCGATCTCGGCGGGCGTCGCGATCGCGGGCGGGACGACGCGCGCGGGCTCGGCAGGCGTCGCGAGCGCGGGCGGGGCTGCGCGCGCGGGCTCGGCAGGCGTCGCGAGCGCGGGCGGGCTCGGACGCTGGGGCTCGACGGGGCCGTGAGAGCTTCCGTTCGACTTGCCGGCCGCCAGCGCCGCGTGGCCGTTGGGCTTGCCCACCGCGATCGCCTCACTCACCTCACGCAGGCGCTCGGTGGCGCGGAACTGGCCGCGCACGCCGCGCAGCTGGGCGACGAGCCGGCCGCCCGCGTCGCGGTAGTCGATGTGGCCGATCACGAGGTCGCCGGCCTGCGCCTCGAGCCGCACCAGGCACGACACGGGGGCGCCGGCCTCGCCGGGATCAAACGGGGCGAGCACGCGCAGCTCGTCGAAGCCGAGCGGCAGGCCCGCGCGGCCATGGCGCACCAGCATGAAGTACGCGGCGAGCTGAAAGCTCGCGTCGACGACGAGCGGATCGAGCGCGAACGCGGCGCCCGGGCCCCGGGGGCCGCTGGGATAGAGATCGCCCGGGCGTGCGCTGCGTACGACGCCCGCGACGTGGAGCTCGTCGAGGCCGGTGATCCGCACGATGCCGCGCAGGCGCGGGCCGTGGAACGTGTGGCGCGCGTAGAACTCGTCGAGCGCCAGGGGCGGCGGTGCGAGCACAGCCGGAAGTGCGAGCGCGGCGAGCGCGCCAAGCTCTGGCAACGGCTCCGACGACACCGACGCGCGCGCACGATAGGCGAGCTTGCCCCCCGTCGAGATCTCGAGCTCGACCGGGCCGAGCACACCGCCGGAGAGCTCGGCCCGCGCCCGGACGTCGAGCGTGATCGGACGATCCTGCTCGAGCCGGATGCCCTCGATCAGCTCGAGCTCGGCGAGCCCCGCGCGCGCCCCCGCGAGCCGGCCGGCCGCGGCCAGGGCGAGGTCCGCCGCGGCGGCGAGCGGCAAGACCGGCACGCCGCCGATCCGGTGATCGCCGAGGTAGGGGTGCGTGTCGAGGCCGAGCCGGATCTGCACGTGATCCTCGCGCGCGGTCGCGACGTCGTTGCCGACGAGGATCTCGCCCGCCCCTCCGCCCGCGACGAGCTCACCCGCAACCACCGCGAGGCCGGTCGCGTCGTCGAGGAACGTCACCCCCCGCGCGCGCATCATCGCGCGCAGGCCGGCCGGGATCGTCGCGGCCATCGCGCTGCCGTCCCAGGGAGGCAGATCGAGCGCGACCACGCGCGTGCTCGGCCGGGTGCGGTGCCACGCCGCGGCGAGCGTCGCGACCAGGTGGTTGGCCGCGGCGTAGTCGGTCTGCTCGGCGTTGCCGAACCGACCGGACCACGAGCCGAGCGCGAGGGCGATCTGCAACGGATCGCCGCGCGTCGCGCGCTCGAGCGCGACCCAGCCGGCAACCTTGGTGTCGAACACCGCGGCGATGGCGGCCGGGTCTTTTCTGGCGAGCGGCGCGTCCGCGATCACCCCCGCGGCGTGAACGACGGCCTCGATCGGCCCGAACCGGCGGCGGCCGTGGTCGAGCGCCGCGGCGACCGCGGCCGGATCGCGTACGTCGCAGGAGACGTAGATCGCCTGGCCACCCGCGGCGGCGATCGCGGCGATCGCGGCGTCGGCGCTGGCCGAACGTCCGAGCAGCACGAGCCGCGCGTGATGGCGACGGGCGAGCTCCTGCGCGATCCTGGCGCCGAGGCCACGCGCCCCGCCGGTGATCGCGACCACCGCGCCGTCGCGCAGCGGACGGGGATCGCTCGCGGCTGCCGGTGAGAGCTCGATGATCTGGCGCGTGCCCGCCGGGTACGCGACCTCGACCGCCGTGTCCGAGCCGACGAGCTCGTCGAAGATCTGCGCCGCGAGCCGGTCCGCCGGGATCGTGGCCTCGACCCGGATCGCCTTGACGCGCGTCTCGGGCCACTCGCGCGCCAGTGCGTGGCCGAACCCCGCGACGGCGGCATGATCGTCGCCGTCATAGACCACCGCGAACAGCGACGCGGGGGACGCCGAGGACCCGTGCGCGCCGAGCGCGCGGGCGACGTCGAACGCACGGTCGACCGAGGCGCGCAGCGTGGCGGCATCGAGCGTGAATGGATCGCGCGGAACCGCGCCTGCCGTGTCGACCGAGCGGAGGTCGATCACGCCGCGGGGAGGATGGGTCGGCCGCTCGGTGAGCCGGTCGCCGATCTCGACGGTCACCCCCGCCGCTCCGAGCCGCGATGCCAGGCGTGAGGCCACCTGTGCGGCCACGCCTCCCGCACCGGCGAGGATCGTGACCGGCCCCGCGAACGGCGGGATCGCGCCGTAGGGCATCGGCGTGACCGGCCGGGCGACCGGCGTGGCGACGTAGCGCGTGATCGCACGTGGGGCCTCGTTCGCCACCGGCACACGAGCACGGCCCGCGTCGCCGAGGACGTGCTGGACGTGCTGGATGACGTCGGCGATCGTGGGCTCGCTCGCGAACAAGGCCTTGGGCAAGCCCTTGAACCCCGCGAACGCGTCGGTGAGCTTGCCCGATAGCTCGACGACCATCAGCGAGTCGAAGCCGAGGTCGGAGATCAGGCGCTGGCTCGGCACCAGCTTGTCACGCGGGAACGCGCTCACCTGCGCGACGAGCCCGAACAGCTTGTCACCGACGTCGATGGCCGGCTCCGGGCTCGCCGGCTGCGGAGGGGCCGGCGGCACCACCACGGGAGCCGCCGGCAGGGCGGGCTCGCGGGCCGCGAACGACCCAACCGCGGGCGCCGCGGACGGTACCGACACGGGCGCCGCGAGCGGCTCGGAGCCCGGCGCGGCGGCGAGCTCGTGCAGCCGGCCCCTGGCGTGCCCGTTGGTGAGCGCCAGAGGTGCCGGTGCCGGTGCCGGTGCCGGTGCCGGGAGCGTCGCGCGAGGAGCGGCGGCCAAGTGTATCTCTCGAGGTAGACGCGGCATCACGTGCGACGGCAACGGGGTGCCTGTCCCCGCGAGCGCCTCGGCCTGCGCGCGCATGATCTCGGCATGCGTCTGGAGCACCTGCATCTGCTCGTGAAACAGCGCGATCACGTCGTCGCCGTGAGCTGACGAGCGCCCTTCCCCGCCGACCGCGAGCGCGGGGAGCGGGGGCCGCTCCCGATCGCTGCGCGTCGCACACCAGTACGACTCGGTGGGCAGCGGGGTCGGCGGCAACCAGGTCAGCCGCGCGCCCGGAGAAGTCAGCGCGGCGAGCGCGACGGGCACGCCGATCACGGCGAGCTCGGTCGCCGCCTCGAGCAGCTGGGCCGCGTCATCGCTGCCGGTGCCGGACAGCGAGATCGCCGCGACGGGCACGATCTCGGCGGCGCGCAGCGACGCGCGCGCCATGGACAGCAGCGTCGTCCCCGCGGCGACCTGCACGATGACCTTGGCGCCGGCCGCGGCCACGGCGCGCACGCCTGCGACGAAGTCGACCGTCGCGGTGGCGTGGCGGCGCAGGATCCGCCGGATCGCCGCGACCTCGTCGGGGTACGGCCCCGGGTCGATGCACGAGATCGCGATCGGGTTCGCCGACCGGTGCGATAGATCGATCTCGAGCGCCTCGACCAGCGCGCCGATCGCCGGATCGGCGGGCGCGATCAGCGGCGAATGGAACGCGTGCGAGACGGCCAGCCGCGTCACCGTCGCGCCGTCGGCGGCCAGCCGCGCCGAGGCCGCGAGCACCGCGTCGGTCGCGCCGGAGATCACGGTCTGTTTCGGATGGTTGACGTTGGCGATCACGACCTCGGGGGTCCCCGCGATCCGCGCCTCGACGAACGCCCGATCCGCCTGGACCGCGGCCATCGCGCCCGGATCGACCAGCGGCAAGCTGCTCATCAGCCGGCCGCGCTGGGCGACGAACCGGACCGTGTCGCGCGCCGAGATCACGCCGGCCGCACCGAGCGCCGCGAACTCGCCGAGGCTGTGCCCGGCGACGACCGAGGGCACGATGCCCAGCTCCTCGGCGAACCCCGCGATCGCCAGCCCGAGCGCCGCCATCGCCGGCTGGCAGATCTCGGTGGCGGTCAGGGCGCGCAGCGCGGCCGCTTGGTCTCCGCTCGCGCCCTCGCGCGTCGGATAGAGATAGGTCAAGAGCGGCCGCGCGAGCAGGTCGTCGAGCGCCCCCGCGAGCGTATCGAGCCGCGCCCGGAACGCCGGGAAGCGATCGTAGAGCGCCCTGGCCATCCCGATCGCCTGCGCGCCCTGGCCGGGGAACACGAACGCGATCTTCCGATCGGCCTCGGGCTGCGGCGCGGCTGCGAACCACAGCCCGGGCGGGGCGGCGCCGCCGCGCACGACGTCGCGGGCGATCCCGAGCTTTTGGCGCAGCTCGTCGTGCGTGCGCGCGGTGAACCCGACGCGGGCCTGGTCGCGGGCGCGGGTCGCGAGCGTGGCCGCGAGATCGGCCAGCGGCACGGCGTCGTTGATCGCCTCGCCGATCGCGCCGAGGTGCGCGTCGAGCAGCTCCACGATCGGCGCCGACACGAAGAACGCCTCCGGCCCCGGTGCGGTCACCGCCACGCCGGCATGCGAGCTCGCGCGGCGCCGCGGCGCTTCCTCGAGCACGAGGTGGCAGTTCGTGCCGCCGAACCCGAACGAGCTGACCGCCGCGCGCCGGGGCCGGCCGGAGCTCGCCGGAAACGGCGCCGTGGCGGTCGGCACATGAAACCCCGAGCCGGCGAGCCCGAGCTTGTCATGCGCGTGCGTGAACGCGGCCTGGGCCGGGATCGTCGCCTGGTCGAGCACGAGGGCGGCCTTGATGAGGCCGGCGACCCCGGCGGCGCTCATCGTGTGCCCGATGTTGGCCTTGACCGACGACAGCGCGCAGGCGATCGGCCCGCGCGCGTGGCGCTCGAAGTAGCGGCGGAGCGCGCCGACCTCGGTCGCGTCGCCGACGGCGGTCGCGGTGCCGTGCGCCTCGACGAAGCCGATCGCGTCGGGCGAGAACTCGAGCTCGGCGTGGGCGCGTTCGATCGCGTCGAGCTGGCCCTCGGGCCGCGGCGTCATCGGCCCTTCTCCCCGGCCGTCGTTGTTGATGCCGGCGCCGCGGATCACCGCGTAGATCCGATCGCCGTCGCGCAGCGCGTCGTCGAGCCGCTTCATCACGACCGCGCCGGCCCCCTCGCCGAGCACGAAGCCATCGGCGCGGTCGTCGAACGGCCGGCACGCGTCGGACGGCGAGATCGCGCCGATCCGCGAGAAGCCGACGAGGTTGTCGGGCGTGAGGTTCAGGTAGACGCCGCCGGCGACCGCGACGTCGCACACACCGGCGCGCAGGTACAAGACCGCGTCGTACGCCGCGACCAGCGACGAGCTGCACGCCGCGTCGATCGTGAACGCCGGCCCGCGCAGATCGAAGGTCTGCGCGACCGTGGCCGCCGCCATGTTCAAGAGGTTGCCCGCGATCGAGAACGCGCGCAGCGGCATCACGTCCTCGATGATCGCGTCGGCGAACTCGGCGGGCAGCCGCGGCGCGCGGCCGAACTGGCCGTCGAGCATGGCGCGCGCACGCAGCCGGCTCGTGACCAGATCCTTGTACTCCGAGACGCTGGCGCCGACGAACACGCCGGTCCGCGTCCCCGCGAGGGTCGCCTCGCCCCGCCCCGCGTCCTCGAGCGCGACGCGCACGGCGTCGAGGAGCAGCCGGTGCTGCGGATCCATCACGGCCACGCGCAGCGGCGCGAGCCCGTAGTGCAGCGCCGCGAACGCGCGCACGTCGTCGACGAACCCGACCTTGCGCGCGTAGGTCTTGTCGATCGCGCGCGGGCTCGGGTCGTAGAACAGCGCGTGGTTCCAGCGCTCCGCCGGGACCTCCGAGAAGCAAACCCGCGCGTCGCAGATGTTGCGCCAGTACGCGCCGAGATCGGTGGCCTGGGGGAACCGGCAGCCCATCCCGACGATCGCGACGTCGCGGTTCATGCGAGCGCGTCCGCCAGGACGGGCTCGCGGCGATCGAGCCCCACCAGCTCCGCACGCGTGACGCCAACGGCCTTGAGCACCGGCAGCCACACCTCGCGCACGAACGCCCCCCGATCGACGCCGGCCTGGCGCATGAACTCGACGCGATTGCCGTAATCGGGCACCAGGTCGTACGCGGGCATCGTGAAGTTGCGGAACACGTGCGCGAGATCGCGCTTCATGCCGTCGCCATCTTCCTCGAGCAGCACGCGCCCGACCGAGACGTAGAAGCCGAAATGCGCGATCTCGTCGCGCGCGATGTAGCCGTAGATCGCCGCGAGGAGCTCGTCGCCCTTGTCGATCGCGAGCTGCTTGTGCTTCTTGTAGAACACGTACGTCGTGAGCTCCTGGATCATCCCGTACGCCGTCATCTGACGCGCCGTGGAGAACGGCATCGACCACCGCTTGCTGTGGATCGTCTGCTCGTACGTCCAGATCTGCTCGGCCGTACGCTGGCCGGTGCGCTGCAGGTACTCGCGCAACGCGAGCGAGTGCTTCGACTCTTCGTAACCCCAGTTCGCGAGGAACCACGCCTGACCGAAGGTCTCACGCATCAGGTTGATGCCTTGCGAGACATAGTCCGGCAGGTACAGCTCGACGCCGCAGAACGTCTCGGCACACAGCGCGAGCATCGGATCGCGCGGGCACGCCTCGATCTTGTCCCACGGGACGTCATCGAAGATGCTCCACCGCCGGTGCTTCTCCGCTTTCTCGAAGAAGCTCATGTACTCGCGGTAAATGCGCTCGGCGCTGGCGGCGGAGACTGGCATGACGTCAGGCCGCGCGCAGGCTTTTTTGGACGAGGGCTTCGAGGTCGCGCAGCGTGGTGAGCCGCGCCAGATCGTCGTCGTTGAACCGCACCGACAGGCGCTGCTCGAACACCCCGATGGTCTCCATCACCGCGACCGAGTCCATCGTCAGCTCCGAGAACTTGGTGTCGAGCGTGAGGCTCTCGATCGTCCGGCCGTCGGCCTCGAACGCGGCTTCCTTGAACAGCTTGAGGATGTCGATCGGTTCCGTGGTCATGGCAACACTCCTGGGCTCCAAATCTAGGCGTCGGTCGTCGCTACGTCGTCTCGGGGCATCTAGCTATCGATCCGGCGCAGCGAGTACTGCGCAAGCGATTGATAATGCATCGCAAAGCCCCGGATGCAAGCCGATAGATACCGCTCGTAGTCGGCAAACAGCTGCGGCCCCCACCGCTCTACGATCGCGGCCTTGTGATCGCGCAGCCGGGCCCGCCAGTGCTCGCAGGTCCGCTGGTAGTGCTCGCGCCGCACCTGGATCTCGACGATCTCCCAGTACGGATTCACGGCGGCCACGATGTCTTCGAGCCGCGGCGTGATCCCGCCGGGGAAGATCGCGTAGGTCAGCCACCCGATGTCGCGGATGTCCTCGCGGGCGCGCGGGACACGGTTGCGCAGGATGGTCTGCAGCCCGAACGACGCCCCGGGCTTGGTCCACTCCCAGGCCCGGCGGAAGTAGTCGCGGTACATCTCGATGGCCTTACCGGCGCGCGCCTCCTCGGGCGAGCAGATGTGCTCCATCATGCAGATCGAGATGATCGCGTCGAACTTGGTCTGTGGCTGATAGTCGGTGTACGAGACGCAGTGGCTCGTGACCCCCGGCAGGGCCCGCGCGCGCAGCTCGGCGTGCTGCGCCGGCGACAGCGTGATGCCGTGGACATCGCGCACGCCGCGCGCGGTGGCGAGGTACTCGAGGTTCGCGCCCCAGCCGCAGCCGATGTCGAGCACCGACTTGTCCGGCGTGACGTGCGCGGCGTCATGCAGCCACGCCAGCTTGCGCAGCTGCGCCTGCTCGAGGTTGCCGGCCGGGCGGCCGTCGGGCGGCGTTGGCTTGGCGAGGTCCGCCGCCTCGAACAACGCACACGTGTAGTTCATCCGCTCGTCGAGCCAGAGCCGGAAGAACTCGTTGTCGACGTCATACGAGACGGCGACGTCGGCTTGTGTTGACCCCATTTATCGATCCTCCACATCGCGCGTCGGCCGCGCCTTGGCGAGCCAGTCGAGCCCGAGCCGCGTGCCGAGGGTGTGGCGCAGACGGCTGACCAGACCCGCCGCGACGTGGCGCGCGAGCGCGAGCCGCTGGGCGCTGGTCGACAGGCTACGGACGCCCTCCGTGCCGAGCGTGCCGGCGAGGTAGTCGGCGCGCGCCTTGCTGCGCTGCACCTTGCCCGACGTCGTCTTGGGGAGCTCGCCGACCGCGAGCAGCGTGACGTCGCCGACGACGAGCGCCATCGCTTCGTTGACATGTTGCTTGATCGCGGTGGCGAGCGCCTTGCGCTTCTCGGCATCGACCTCGGCGGTCTCCGCGACGGCCACGACCTCTTCGCTGGTCGCTCCGGGTACCGAGAACACGGCGACGTTGCCCTTGCGCACCCCGGGCACCTCCTCGACGAGCCACTCGATGCCCTGCGGGTAGTAGTTGCGCCCGTGGATGATCAGGATGTCCTTCTTGCGCCCCGAGATGTAGAGCTGGCCATCGGCCTGATACCCGAGATCGCCGGTGCGCAGCCAGCCATCGGCCCCGAACACGTGGGCGGTGTGCTCGGCATTGCGGAAGTAGCCGGCGGCGACCGATGGCCCGCGGAACCGGATCTCGCCGATCTCGCGCTCGCCGAGCCGGCGATCGTGGTCGTCGAAGATCCCGAGCTCGTGGCCCGGAAACGGCCGCCCGCACGAGACCAGCTCGAGCGCGCCGGTCGCCGTCGCAGGGATCGCCCGGTGCTCCGTGTAGCAAGCATCCGGATCGATCGCGTCGACCCGCAGGTTCTCGCGCAGTGGAACGAAGCTCATCGCGAGGGTCGCCTCGGCCATGCCGTAGCACGGCAGGAGCACGTTGGGCGCGAGCTTGGCCGCCGCGAACCGCTCGAGGAACGCGCGCATCGTGCCGGCGTGGATCGGCTCGGCGCCACAGCCGACCACGCGCAAGCACGACAGATCCCAGCGGGCGAGATCGGCCTCGCTGGCACGCTTGGTGAGGCGCGCGAACGAGAAGTTCGGCGCGAACGTGATCGTGCCGCGGTGCCGGTGGATCACGTCCATCCACGCCGTCGGGCGCTTGACGAACGACAAGGTCGGCAGGAACACCGCCGACATCGTCGCGACGAGCGGCGCGATCACGAAGCCGATCAGGCCCATGTCGTGGTAAAGCGGCAGCCACGAGACCGCCGTGTCGTGCGCGGGATCGGCCTCGAGCCCGGGGAACATGATCCCGAACGTGTTCGCGCACAGGCCCGCGTGGGTGACGACCACGCCCTTGGGCGCCGACGTCGAGCCCGACGTGAACTGCAAGAACACGGGATCGGTCGGCACGATCTCGGGCACCTCCGCGCTCGACTCGGGCCGCCTGCCGAGATCTTCGACGGTGATGAGATCGCGCGCGGTCGGCACCCGCGTCATCACCGTCCACAGGATCTTCTGGACCTGCGAGGTCGCCACGACGAGATCGACCGCGGCGACGTTGAGCGTGCGCACCATGCCGTCGAGGTACGCGTCGAGCCGGCCGAGCGAGAGCGGCGGATACAGGGGCACCGGCACGATGCCGGCGGTGACCGCGCCCAGGAACGTCAGGACGAACTCGTCGGCGTCGGGGATCACCAGCGCGATCCGATCGCCCTTGCGGAGCCCGAGTCCGGCGAGCTGGCGCCCGCGCCGGCGGGCCTCATCGACGAGCGCCCGGAAGCCGAACCGCCGCTCCGTGCCGTCGCCTGCGACGAACGTGTAGCCCCGCGAATCGCCGACCAGGTGGGCCTCCGCGAGCGCGTCGAGGAGCGTCTGCGGCTCGGCGCGTGCGCCGCTCCGGCGCGGGACCGGCTCGGCCATCGCGACCTTGCCAGCATCGTCGCCCGCCGGGGTCGATCTCAACACGTCAGGCTTCACGCGATCCTCCCGGTCTGCTTGAGCCATTCGAGGGTCGGCGCGAGCGTCTCGCGCGCGGACCGGAAGCTGACCCCGAGCTCGCGCTTGGCCTTCTGGTTGGACATGAACCAGTACTTCGTCGCATACGGGATGACGTGGGTGTTGAACGGCATCGGGATGTGGAACGTGGTGGCGATGGCGGTGAGCGCCTTGATCACGCGGTTGGGGATCTTCACGACCCGCTTGCGCTGGCCGAGCAGCTCGAGCACGAGGGTCGCGAGCTGCGTGACGGTGAGGTTGTCGCCGCCGAGGATGTAGCGCTCGCCGGACCGGCCCTTCTCCATCGCGCGAACGATCGCCAGCGCGACGTCGTCGACGTACACGACCGAGGTCCCGCCGCTGCACACCAGCACGGGCTTGGACTTCGCGAAGTCGATCAGGTTACAAGCGGTGATCAAGGCCGTGTCGTTCGGCCCGTAGACCTCGCCCGGGTTGACGATGATGACCGGGACGCCGTCCGTCGCGGCCATGCGGCACATGGCCTCCGCGTTGCGCTTGCACCGCGAGTACTTGAGCCGGCCATCGGGGACGGTCCAGCGGGCGGCCTCGTCGAACTCGCGCGGCTTGTCCGAGCCGTTGACGGCCAGGACGCTGGACACGAACACGACGCGCGTCCCGGGCCGCTGCTTGGCGGCGGCGAGCACGTTCTTCGTGCCCCCTTCGACAACGGCGTCCATGAGCGGCGAGTCGATCTGGTCCCACGCCGACAGGCTCGCGAGGTGGATGATCGCATCGCAGCCCTCGGCCGCGGCGACCAGCGAGCTCACCTCACGCACATCGCCGATCGCGCGCTCGTAGGACAGCCCTTCAAGCCGCTCGATCTTGCTCGCCTCCCGCAGCAGACAGCGCACCACATGACCCTCGGCGAGCAGCATCCGCACGACGACCGAGCCGATGAATCCGTTCCCGCCTGTAACGAGGACTTTCACCGCGGGCGGTCGTAACACATCCGTTTTCCGAGATGAAGGGCCGGTCACGCCTGTCGTAGCGCCGCGTTTGCCACCTCGTGCCGTCGTGTGACGGACGCACCACACCTCCGACACCTTTACAACGTTCTGCGACGCCGGCATTGTCCCGGCGACCGAGCACGAACGAGCAACGAGCGAGCACGAGCGAGCATCACGATGTCACCCCCTCCAGCAGATCCCGAGCATGCGCTGACCATCGCGGCCGAGGCCGCGCGCGATGCCGGCAAGCTGCTCGCCGAGGCGTTCGCCGGCGGCCCGGCGATGCTGCTCGGCCGGCGCCATGGCGCCGACACCAAGTCCGCCGACTTCGATCTCGTGACCGAGTACGATCGCAGGTCCGAGGCGCTGCTCGTCGAGCGGCTCGCGACCGCGTTCCCCGACGATCGCGTGATCGCCGAGGAAGGCTCGGGCCATGACGGCGCCGGCTCGACGTGGTTCGTCGATCCGCTCGATGGCACCACGAACTTCGCGCACGGGCTGCCGTTCTTCTGCGTCGCGATCGGGCGCGTGACCGCCGGCCAGCCCGATGTCGGCGTGGTCGTCGCGCCGATCTTAGGGCTCACGTTCACCGCGATCCGCGGCGGCGGCGCGTTCTGTAACGGCCAGCGGCTGCGCGTCTCCGACGTCGCGAACCTCGATCGCGCCATGCTCGCCACCGGCTTCCCGTCGGATCGCCAGACCTCCCCCGACACCAACTTCCCGCAGTTCGTCGCGGTCAAGCTACGGGCGCGCGCGGTGCGCCGCTATGGCTCCGCGGCGCTCGACCAGGCGCTGGTCGCGGCGGGCACGTTCGACGGGTTCTGGGAGATGAAGCTCAAGCCGTGGGATCTCGCGGCGGGCACGCTCCTCGTCGAAGAGGCCGGCGGCCGCAGCACCGGCTGGCTGGGCGAGCCGCTCCGGCTCGAGCGAGGCGCCGTGCTCGCGTCGAACGGGCGCATCCACGACGAGCTGGTCGCGGCCGTGACCGGCGCCGGCATCCCCGACGCCGTGCGCTGACCCAGCCCTAGAGTGGGCCGGGAAACGTCAGGATCAGCGAGATCCGGCCGTCGGCATCGATCTCGCCGGCATCGAACGCGTGCGCAGAGGTTCCGTCGTGGCGATCGGCGAACCCGTGGAAGCGGAACGTGGTGCCGGCCGCGTCGACCGCGCCGAGGCGAATCTGCTTCCACTGTGGATCGGCCTGGAACGCCGCGATCTCCTGCTCGAGCCCCTCGCGCCCGCGAATCGTGCGCGACCGCGTGACGATCCGGCCATCGACCGCGAAGCACGCCTCGATCAATTTCGCGCGTGTCGCCGGGTCGCGCTCGCTGAACGCTCGGACGTAGCAATCGACCGCTTTCTCGACCGCGTTCGCCATCACGCGACTCTACCGCCGATGCGGCGGCGATTCTTCAGGAAGTCGATCACGGCGGCACGCGCTCGCTTCCGACAGCCGCGAGACCGCGATCACCGCCTGATCAAGCCGGCGCGTTGCGGCCGAGCAGGCCGAGCTCGGCGGCGTGGGGGCGCAAGGCGTCGACCACGAACCCGAGGTGGTCGTCGAGCGGTACGCCGAGCAACTCGGCGCCGGCCGTGACCTCGGCGCGGTCGACGGTGGCGGCGAAGCGCTTGTCCTTGAGCCGCTTCTTCACCGAGGCCGTCTCCAGGCTGGCGATGCCATCGGGGCGGACCAGGCAGCACGCCATCACGAAGCCGGTCGGCTCGTCGCACGCGAGCAGGGCCCGGTCGAGCCGGCTGTCGTAGGGTACGCCCCAGCGGGTGTAGTGAGCCGACACCGCGTGGGCGATCGCCTCCTCGCCGCGCTCGCGCAGCCACGCGACGATCCGGCGCGGGTGCTCGTCGGGCCACGCCTCGTAGTCGGCGTCGTGCAGCATGCCGGCGATGCCCCACGCCTCGACATCGGCGCCGGGCTCGCCGTAGCGCGGCGCGGCTGCGCGCATCACCAGCTCGACCGCGCGAGCGTGGCGGCGCAGCGAGTCGCCACGGGTCCAGTCGCACAGCAGGCTCCAGGCATCGTCGCGGGTCAGCGCCATGGCGCCGATGATATCCGCGTCTGGTTCCGGCTGCCTGGGACGAAGGCGCTGCCATATCGAATGCTGCGAGCCGAGCCCCTGCAGCCACGCGCGGAGCGCGACGCAGATCACCCGCCGGTTGGAGCTATCCCGCGTTTGCAGCCGCCTGCCCAATCCTCTCGATGACCAGCGGGCAGCACGAACCGCGTGGTCTCGCAACCGCTGCGCAGCGGATCACCGCTTGAGCCGCTCGAGCTCCGCGCGCAACCGAGCGACCTCTCGCTCGGCCTCCTCGCGACGCCGGGCTTCTTCCTCGGCAAGCCGTTCGGCCTCCTCGCGCCGCCGGGCTTCCTCCTCAGCACGTCGATGGGCCGCGTCGTACATCGCCTGGACGCGGGCCATGATCTCTTCGCTCTCCAAAAGGAGCGCCGTGCCCGCATAGAACCGGAGCCGGTCCTCGTCGACCTGGACATCGAGACCGAGCACCCGCGACTCGTACAGGCCGTGGTTCGGGACGATCGGCGTGTACACGCCCGCATCCGGCGACGCCAGGCGATAGGCCGCGAGCCGGTTGCGCCCCCGATCGTAGAGGAAATACTCGGGGATCCCGAGCCGCGCGTAGCGCGCCACGTTGCGCTCCGCGTCCTTCTTGCGATCACCGCCGACGTGGACCTCGAGCACCCAGTCGAGCCCCTTGCCCTCCGCGCTGACGACCCACTTGTCGCGGTCGACGTCCTCGACATCGACCACCGCCAGCAGGTCCGGCGCGAAGCGCGGCTCGGTCGGGTAGTAGACGGGCAACTCCTGCGCGAGATAGATCCGGCGCCGCTGTCGCGTGAAGAAGCCACGCAGTACATCGAGCGCGCGGGCCTTGGCCTTGGCGTGGCGATCCCCCTCCGGCATCGCCATCTCGTCATAGGTGACCTCCCCGGGGAGCGCCGCCACGACAGCCTCGCGCTCGGCGGGCGAGAGCCCCTCCCACTCCGGGGTGCTCGGCGCCATCGGAAAACCGGCCCGGCTGGTTGGCAACGCGACCATGCAATCCACAGCGTGGGCCGCCCCCGTGGTGGAGGTCAAGACCATTGGGATCAGGACGAGCCAGTAGCCGGCGGCGAGTCGAGCTTCGTGCGAGAATGGTGGGCGACGCTCTCGGAGAAGGCGCCTGGCACGTCGCGCCCACGCGGCAGAGAAGCCGCGCGGGCATCAGCGCGAGCGCAGCGCGACCGGCAGCACGACCAGCACGGTCGTGACCGCCATCACCTCGCCGAGCACCGCAGCCCAGCCGAAGCTCCGCAGCGCGCCTGACTGCGCGAACACCAGCGACAGGTAGCCGACGATCGTGGTCAGCGAGCACAGGAGGATCGCGCCGCCCATCTTCACGCACGCCGCACGGGCACTGACATCGAGCGCCCGCATCGCCCCGAACAGGTTGACCACGTAGTCGGCGCCGACGCCGATCGTGATCGGCACCGCGGCGAAGTTCAGCATGTTGATGCGAACGCCGAGCGCGAGCATCACGGCCTGGGCCGCGGCCGCGACGCCGGCGACCGTGGCCACGGTGACGAGCACCCGCCCCGGCCGTCGCCGGAAGATCGGCACGAGCACGATCCCGACGAGCGCACACACGACGAGCACGACGTGCAGCGCCTCGTCGCGGATGAGCCGGATGATCTCGGCCATGAACAGGAAGCCGCCGCCCGTCACGCTGCGCTCGGGCAGGTGCGCCATCGCCACGCGGTCGGCGAACGCGATGATGTTGCGGCCGTCGTTGTAGTCGATCGCGAGCGATGGATACACGAGCACGGTGCGATCCGTCCGGCCCGAGACCTCGGTCAGCGCCGAGGTGAACGTGCGCGGCACCTCGGCCGGCGTGATCGGCCGCAGCTGGTCGGGCCCGAGCCACGTGTCGAGATCCGCGCGCACGTCGGCCGGGAGCTCCTGGCGATCGAGGTCCGCGAGCGTGGTCGCGAGCGCGCGCAGCCGGGCCAGCCGCGCCGCCTGCTCGGCCGCGGGAGGCACAAACGTCTCGATCGTCTCGATCCGATCGGCGAGCTTGGGTCTGTCCTCGATCAGCACCCGCCGCAACTCGGCCGCGGCCCGCTCGCGCGCCTCGGGCTCGGCCACCAGGCAGACCACGGGGTTTAACCAGACGCCGAACAGCTGGTTCATCCGCGCGTCCCACGAGGCGCTGCCGTGCTCGAGCGACTCGCGGTTGCGCAACGCCTCCAGGTTCATCTCGTACAGCCCGCGGTCCGCGGTGCGCCAGATGCCGAGGCCGGCGACCGCGAGCGCGACGGCCACGAACGCCGCGGCGGCCACTTCGGGCGCGCGCCGGCGCGCGAACCACGCGTCGAGCCGGCGCTGCGTGGCGCCGGGGCGCTCGTCACCGCGCGGCGGCGCGAACAGGGCGATCGTGACCGGCATGGCCACGATCGTGACGATCCATGTCGTGACCATCCCGGCGCCGCCGAGCCAACCGAACTGCGAGAAGCCCTGGAAGCTCGAGGCCGCGAGCCCCGCGTAGGCGGCGGACGCCGTCGCGGCGGCGCCGAGCGTTCCGGGCAGCGCGCGCCGGGCAGCCTCGACGATCGCGTCGGCGATCGACCCGTTCGGCGCCGCGCTCGGTCCGCCGTCGGCTGGCCGCGCCCGGTAGTACGCGAGCAAGAGCAGCGGGTAGTTGATGCCGTTGCCGGCGATGATCGATCCGAGGAACGCCGTGTTCGAGTTGATGCTGTGGACCGTGAGCCGCCCGATCGCGAACGTGGCCAGGAGGCCCGGGAACAGCGCGCCGATCACCGCCGCCACGCCGCGCGCGGACCGGAAGTACGCGATGATCAGGGCGCCGACCAGCAGCACGACGATGATCGTCGACAGCGACAGATCGGCGAGGATCGCGTCGTGCTCCTCGAGCAGGTTCGGGACCTCGCCGTTGTAGGCGACGTGCAGGCGAGGCGAGAAGCTCGGAGCCAGCGCCCTGACCTCCGCTGCGATCGCGGCCATGAGGCGCGACGACGGCCCGATGTCCACCTCGGAACCTTCGAGCCAGATCACCAGCACCACCAGCGTGCCGTCGGGCATCTCGAGGTAGCCGCCGGGGAAGCGGTCGGCGTCCGCGGCTTCCTTGCGCAAGGTCTCGAGGCCATTCGGCTTGGCGTGGTCCTCGTCGTCCAGATCGACGTAGAGCGGGTTGGCCTTGAGCTTCGCGGCCTTGATCCAGCCGTCGATCGAGTCGATGAGGTGATCGAACCGCTCACGCGACAAGAGCAGCGGCACCCGCGCCCGCGCCCAGCTCCGCTCGGCGGCGACGTTGCCCTGAAGGGAGCGCACCTCCGGCAGCTTGCGGGCCGTGATGCGCGCCGCCAGCGCATCGATGAAGCGGCGGTTCTCCGCGCGATCGGGCGACTCGGCGATCACCGTGACGTGCGATTGGCCTCCGAGCCGGGCGTGGATCTCGTCGAGCGCGCGCACGCTGGGGGCCGTGCTCGGCAAGAGCTCCTGAAGGCCTGCGCGAATGTCGGAGAAGAACCGGACGGTGAGCACGGCCGGCGCGATGCACAGGACGAGCATGACGAGCGCGGCGCGGCGCGGATGCGCGCACACCGCCGTCACGTACCGGCGATAGAGGGCGGAGACGCTCATGACATGGTCACCCGTTTTACCCCGTCGCAGCTCGCCGGGCTGGCGCGCCCAACCGCGTCACGGTTCGAGCGGCGTTCCCGGTCACAGGCCGAACTTGGAGGACGCGAACACCGTCTCGAGCAGCTGGTCGACCTCGCGGATCATGCGCGCGGCGGCCTCGCCGGGCAGCGCGGCGAGCGCGACCTTGATCTCGTTCAGGTTCTTGAGCTGGCTGAACAGCTGGATGTCGGACAGCTCGTTGCCCGCGGTCAGGAGGTCGCGGATGAGGCCGAGCTCGGTGAGCAGATCGTCCAGGCTCGCCGACGGCCCGATGAAGCGGCGCTCGTCGGGGTGCTCGCGGTAGTACGCATCGACCACCGGGTTCACGATCTCCTCGAGCAGCTCGACCTGGTCGAGGTTGTTCCAGATATGGCGCAGGATGAAGAAGTCGCCGTCGTGGACGCGGGTCCGGCCGTCGAACACCGCCGAGGCGGCGAACAGCTTCAGGAGCTTGACGGCGCGGCGGTCCGAGACCGAGATCCCCTCGGATCGGATCTGGAACACCAGCCCCTTGTACTTGGTCAAGAACTCCTCGGGGAACGCCATGAACTTGTCGAAGTTCTGCTGGATCTGGCGCAGCTCGCGCGCCGAGATCACCGGGCGGAGCTCCCCGCTCTGGCGGCCCGGCATATCGCCCGGGGCCAGGAACGACCGGCCCGTCATCTTGCGGAGCTCGAGCGAGACCCCCTTCTTCATCAGCTCGTGGAAGTGATAGCTGTCGAGGTTGTCCGACAGGACGCGGACCAGGAAGCGATCGAACATCGCCGCGAGGTTGTCGTCGTTGGGCACCTCGTTCGACGCGGCGTACAGCGAGATCAGCGGAACCTGCACGACCTCGGGGCCGTTCTGGAACTTGCGCTCGTTGATCACGTGGAGCAGCGAGTTCAAGATCGCGGAGTTCGACTTGAAGATCTCGTCGAGGAAGACGATCTCCGCGGTCGGCAGCATGTTCTCGAGCCGGCGCGTGTAACGGCCCTCACGAAACGCCGAGATGTCGACCGGCCCGAACAGCTCGTTTGGCTCGGTGAACCGGGTGAGCAGGTACTCGAAGTACCGCGCGTCGATGAGCTTGGCGAACATGTCGATCATCGCGGACTTCGCCGTGCCCGGCGGGCCGACGATCACCATGTGCTCGCCGGCGATCGCCGACACCGTCATGAGGCGAATGATCTCTTGCTTGTCGAGGAACTGCGCCCCCATCTGGCGCGCGAGCTCCTGAAACGCGGCCGAAGCCCGCGCGACATCAACGGCGAAGCTTCGCGGAGTGTTGGGCGGCGCGACCATCAGGCGCGTCACATTACCCCAGGAACGTCCGGATCGTAGCCGCCCGACCGGCCTGAAAAATCGGCCGGATACCCGACACCCTCTGTAACGATGTCCTGGACATAGGGGACAGATCGCCTCGGCGCGGCACGATGACCCACGTGAGGTCGCGCATGATCGCGCACATAGCCGCCGCAGATCGGCGGGGGGGCTGTGCAGCAGGTGGATCCATCGATGACCAAGGAGATTCATGAACCGTCACGTTCTGTTGACACGCTCGGGCACATCGCCAACGCCGAGAAGTTCGTCAAGGAAGGCATGGACGACGCCCGCTCGCTGAAGGAGCCCGATCCGGGCGAGAAGCCCGGCGCGCACCCGGCGTACCTGCACGCGCTCAGCGATCTACGCACGGCGCGCGCGCTCCTCGAGCGGCCGGCCAAGGACGCCGAGGTCAAGTGGGACGAGAAGCGCGCCATCGGCCAGATCGATGCCGCGATCAAGGAGATCTGCGAGGCCTCGATCGACGACGGCAAGCCGCTCAACGACCATCCTCCGATCGACGCCAAGACCCATCACCGCGATCGGATCAAGTCCGCGATCGACCTGCTCGAGAAGTCCGCGAAGGACATCGAGGAGCGCGAGGACAATAACTTCGCCAAGAGCATGCGCGGCCGCGTCCTCGGCCACATCCGCGAGGCGATCCGGTTCACCCGCGAAGCCCTCGAAGACCGCAAGCGCTAGCGAGGGACGCTGGGCAATAGATGCCACCATGGATCGATGCGGGCAGACCGCACCAGCTACGAGCCCAAGAAAGTCTCCGCAGTGCGGAGACTTTCGAGCGCACTCGTTCCGGACGCCGCGCCGAGGTCGACACGACCTGGACGGTCGCGTACGCTCCGCACCATGGACGACCGAGTGTGGGTAGGAACGTGTACTGGGCCGCGTGATCTCTTGCTGGTTCGTTCGCTATTCAAGGCCCATGACATTCCTGTGGTCATCAGCGGCGAGCACCACTTCACGCTGCTTCCCTGGTACCTGGGCGCATTCCGGACCGACGTCTTCGCGGGCGCCGCAGATGCCGAGGACGCCGCGGCGCTGCTCGCCGCCAGCCGAAGCGGCGAACAAACACTGCACGACAACTCGGATAACCCGGAGCACCCGAGCGAGAATCGAGATCACGCCTCCGACGTGCAGCCGATCGACTCGCCGCCGCATGCCAGGGGTGTCGTCGCCACCGACCGCTGGCATCAGGCCGGGATAGCGCTGCTGTTCGGCATGATCACTGGTTTCGGCGCCGCCCACTTCTACTACACGCGCGCATGGGTGCGCGGGCTCGCGCTCGCACTCGTCCAGCTGAGTGCCACCAAGCTCCTCGGACACTCCATGAGCGCGCTCGGCTTGGTGATTTTGGCGAGGCTCGTCGACGTGGTGGGCGCGTTGTGGCTGCTCTGGTACGGCACGAACGAGTAGCTGGAATCGTCGGACAGTACTACCTGGATGCCGTTGTCGAGCTCGAGGCCGGCGTTGGCGATGCGCCAGGTCGGCGCCGATGCGAAGGCCGCCGAGTCCCGTAAGGCATCTCACGCGACGACTCCCGCCCTCCCATATTTCAAAATCGATCGGTCGCCGCAAATACAGCGTCGCAGTCCGAAGGCGACGAGCGGCTGACGTCGCAGGCTCGTGTGCTGTGGCGCGGTCGTGGTGATCGATGTATGCGCGCCATGTGCTTCCCGATTACCTTCGCGCTGGCCTGAGCGTGGTCTTCGTAGGTACCTCGGTGTCGACGACCTCGGCTGCACGTGGCCACTATTACTCGAATCCGTCGAACAAGTTCTGGTCGTTGCTCGGGGCGACCGGGCTGCTTGACGATGCCGTGCTCGGACCCGAGGACGATGTGCGGATCAACAACTTCCGGATCGGCTTGACCGGCATCGTGAAAGTGCGCGCGGAATCGTCGGATTCGCGGCTTGAGGTAAAGGACTTCGATGTCGGTGGTTTCGTCGCGAAGATGGAAGAGCATCGACCGCTCGTGATCGCTTTCAACGGCCGGCTAGCAGCAAAGGTTGTGGCTCGCTACCTGGATAGGTGGGTGCCCGTTGCTGGCGCGGACTGGCAGATCGCCGATGCGCGGGTTTATCGACTTCCTTCGAGCTCCGGCGCTGCCGCGATCGGCAGCGATATGAAGCGCCAGGCTTGGCAAGCATTCGGAGCGTGGCTTCGGATGAGCATGGTTGCACGTTGATCCGATGGCTCGCCGCCCCTTTCTCTGGGACAGCCACTGCCATCGCTTCGCTCAGCTTGACTCGCCGGGCCGCGCCGCTGCCATCACGCGCTCGACTAGACCTTGGCGAAACTGCTCGAGCGCCTCGATCTCCGGCTCGGGCCATCCTTGCGACGCCGCGATGCGGCGAAGTGGCAGGCTCTGCGCACCCCACGCGAACGTCATCGGCGAGAACCCGGCATCCTGTCCCGGGCAGTCGTGCAAGGCGCGCGGCAGGTCGGCTCCCGACTCGACGAGTACACGAATGTCGATCAGATCGCGAACCTCCGAACGACTCAGCAGCGCACAGAGCTTGTTGACCAGGAGCTGATGCGGGGTCTCCACCAGGATGGTCGCTCCGCCGATAGTCATTGGCTGTGCGGGCTCGGTGATCGGAGTCGGATCAGCGACGAGGTCGATGATCGTCGACTCCGCATCGAGGCGAACGTCGAGCTGCGCAAACATCGCCGACGAACGCACGGGCATGACGGTCAACCCCGCCTCCTTCAGCGCCTGCGCCGCGTCGCTGACGATCGACCCGAGGTCCTGCTGGTGGTGAAAGAACAGGTCGAGATCGCGCGTTTCGCGGTGTTTGGTGTGGAAACCGGCGAGCGCCGCGCCGCCCGTCAACGTCCAGCTCGGTCGCAGTGGCGACAGCACCACGAGAATCCGCTGCTGCAAAGCCGACAGCTTACCCTGCGGCATCAGGAACAGCCTTCCATTGTTCGAGCACCCAGGTCCAGAACGCTCGCGTGCGGCCGAGGTAGCGGACGAGCATAGGGAACAGCTCCCGGATCTCGCGCAGACTCGCGAACGTGAAGACGTCGTCAGGCTTGGCCTGCCGCATCAGCTTGCCCAGGTAGTAAGCGCGGACCTCGGGATCGGGATCCGCGAGTCGGCCGCGGAAGGCGTCGAGCGTAAGATCCTCGTCCCACAGGAAGTACGGTCGCCCCTTCGCATCGACGAGGCGCTCAGGCGGCGTGGGAGCCAGGACCGACATGCGACGAGTATATCGCGTGGAAGACGGCTTGCGCGATCGGCCGGCCGGGCCTCGCGATGTTAGGCTCGCGGGATGCGAAGCTTCGGGGCTGTGGTGGTCGTCGTTCTGTGTTGCACGATCGGCGCGTCGGCGGCCCCCGAGCCGGCGATTCCCGACACGCCCGCGGGCCGCGTCCTGCGCGCGTGGCTCACCGCGTTCAACAGCGGCGACCGCACGCAGATCGCCGCGTACCACGCGCGCCACGCGCCTGATCAATCGCCCGACCAGACCCTGGCGTTTCGCCAGGAGACCGGCGGCTTCGAGCTGGTCGCGGTCGACCGCAGCGACCGCCTCCGCGTCGATTTCCGCGTCAAGGAGCGCACGGGCCCGACCACCGCGGCCGGCCGCATCGAGGTCAAGGACACCGACCCGCCGACGATCGCGACGTTTCGTGTGCTCGCCGCGCCGCCGGGCACCACCGCGGCGGACATGGACGTGACGATCGACGCGGCGACCCGGTCACGCGTGATCGCCGCCGTGGCCGCGAAGCTCACCGAGTATTACGTGTTTCCCGACACCGCCGCGAAGATGATCGAGGCGGTGCGCGCGCATCACCAGCGCGGCGACTACGATGCGATCATCGAGGGCAACGCCCTCGCCGATCGGCTCACCGAGGATCTGCGCGCGGTCAGTCACGACAAGCACCTTCGCGTCGAGTGCTCGCAGGAAGTCGTCCCCAAGGATGCCCCCAACCTCGGCATCGACCGGCCGGTCCCCGCCGCGATGCGCTCGCGGATGGAGCGCGACAACTGCGGCTTCGAGAAGGCCGAACGGCTCGAGTACAATATTGGCTATCTCAAGTTCAACTACTTCGGAAATCCCGAGGTCTGCGGTCCGATCGCGACGGCGGCGATGGGCTTCTTGGGCAACGTCGACGCGATCATCTTCGATCTGCGCGGCAACGGCGGCGGCGACCCCAAGATGGTCGCGTGGCTGTCGTCGTATCTGTTCGCGAAGCGCACCCACCTGAACGACCTGTACGAGCGCAAGACCAACAAGACCACCGAGTACTGGACGCGGCCCGAGCTCCCCGGCAAGAAGCTCGCCGACCAGCCGGCGTTCGTGCTGACCTCGAACCGGACGTTCTCGGGCGCCGAGGAGTTCAGCTACAACCTGAAGAACCTCAAGCGCGCCACGATCGTCGGTGAGACCACCGGGGGAGGCGCGCACCCGACGGCGCCACGTCGGCTCGATGACCACTTCATGATCGGCGTTCCGTTCGCGCGCGCGGTCAACCCGATCACCAGGACCAACTGGGAAGGCACCGGCGTCGAGCCCGACGTCAAGGTGGCCGCCGATCAGGCGCTCGAGACGGCAACGAAGCTCGCCGTGGGCCGGATCCGGAACAGCCCCGCAGGCAAGAACTAGGCAGACCAGGCCAGATCGCTCGAACCAACGCGGTAAGAAGAGGTCCCCATGGAAGCCGAACACAGCCAAGGCAATCCCGCGGTCCCGCCCGAGGCGCGCGACGAGCCGCACACCGCTCCTCGCACGGCCGGAGCGGTTGCCATGATCCAGAGCGCGCCTTCGCTGCGATCGCCGCACGTCATCAACATCGAGGACCTGCGCCGGCGGGCCAGGCGCCGTCTGCCCAGGGTGGTGTTCAACTATGTCGATGGAGGTGCCGATGACGAGATCACGCTGCGCGAGAACTGCCGTGTGTTTCACGACGTGACGTTCCGGCCGCGCCAGGCCGCTGACGTCTCCAGCCTCGACCTTCGCACGCGCGTTCTGGGCAGCGAGCTCGCGTTTCCCGCGCTGCTCGCCCCGATCGGCTACCTCCGCCTGGTCCATCCCCGCGGCGAGCTCGACGCCGCGCGCGCGGCGGGCGCGGCGGGGACGGGGTTCATTCAATCCACCATCTCGGGGCACGCGCTCGAGAAGACGAGGGAAGCGTCGTCCGGTCCGGTCAGCTATCAGCTGTACCTGGTCGGCGGGCGCGCCGCCTCGGAGGCCGCGATCGAGCGCGCCCGCGTGGCCGGGTTCTCCGCGCTGTACGTCACCATCGACACGCCGGTCGCCGGCCTTCGCGAGCGCGACTTCCGCGGGGGCATGGGAGCGCTCCTGGGGGGCAGCTTCGCGTCGAAGCTGCGCTACCTGCCGCAGTTCTTCGTGCGCCCGCGCTGGGTCGCCGGCTTTCTGCGCGACGGCGGCGTGCCGAAGCTCGAGAACGTGGTGATCCCCGGCGAAGGTCCGATGCCGCTGATCGATGTCACGGGGGCGCTCGCGCGCTCGCGCGTCACCTGGGACGATTTTCGCTGGATCCGCGAGCTGTGGCCCGGGCCGCTAGTCGCCAAGGGCGTGCTCACCGGCGATGACGCGCGGCGCGCCATCGATCACGGCGCGAACGGCATCGTGGTGTCCAACCATGGCGGCCGCCAGCTCGACAGCGCCTCCGCGACGCTGCGCGCGTTGCCCGAGGTGGTCGCGGCCGTCGCCGGACAGGCCGAGGTGCTGATGGATGGTGGCATCCGCCGCGGGAGCGACATCGTCAAGGCGATCTGCCTGGGTGCACGCGCCGTGCTGGTCGGGCGGGCGTACGTGTACGGACTGGCAGCGGCCGGGCAAGCCGGGGTCACGCGGGCGCTCGAGATCCTGCGCAGCGACGTGGAGCGCACGCTGAACCTCCTCGGCTGTCCGTCGATCGCGGCGCTCGATGGTTCGTACGTGGACGTCCCGTCCCGATCGCGATAACCGTCGAGCGCCCCCGGTGATCGAGCGTCTCCTGGCTGGTCAGTTCGCCTCGGGGCGGGTGAGCATGAGCACGCTTGTTGATGGACTAACGGGCACGAAAATCGATGGGTTTCCCGTTTCCCGTTCCCGCACGCTGTAGGGGATGGCGGGAAGCGGAAGC
>Ga0308176_10000233_pt1 | contig 38228 bp, 20 predicted proteins | sample PhyCR2_3_FD_203890 | JGI IMG/M metagenome (GOLD analysis project Ga0308176, IMG submission 203890) | Soil microbial communities from UC Gill Tract Community Farm, Albany, California, United States - DLSLS.C.R2 | ecosystem: Environmental > Terrestrial > Soil > Agricultural land | place: USA...
ACTGGGAGTTTATTAAATAGAATTGAACTTTTTAAAACTTAAACGTTGGAATAATCACGATGATGCGAGGGTTGGTTATAACAGGACTTTTTATTTACTCAATCGCTGTAAATGCACAGGTTGACAGCATTGTAAATGCAAGCGGCAAAACAGTTGGTTGGAATATTCAAACTGCTTCAAGTGTTTATCAAGTAAGCGTAAATGAGGAAGGTGATGTGATTCCGACATTCTACGGTGCAAGGGCGCACGCAGAAAAACTTACACCCCAAGACAGAAGTCGTGGCGGTAATGGCCCTTTCCCACTTACAGAGGTTCCGGTGCGCGGTAAATATGCCGACAAAGTGCCGATACTTGAAGTGGTGTTTGCCGATGGCACCCGCGATTGTGAACTGGTATTTGAAAGTGCACATGTGATGGACGTTGATGGCCGCAAAACGCTTCGCATTACACAGCGAGATAAGTTCTATCCATTAGCGGTTACGTCTTACATAAGAGCATTGCCTGAATATGACCTGTTGGAAAAATGGATGGTGATAAAAAATAGCGGAAAGAAAGACCTTATCAAGGTTGAAAGCGGCATGTCCGCTTCGGTGCAATTGCCATCTAATCGCTATTTTCTTCTGCATCATTCCGGCAAATGGTCAAACGATTTTTTGCAACAGACAACAGAGCTAACCGGGGGAATTAAAACGTTACAAGGAAGAGATTTTTATTCGTTCGAGAACACGCCCTGGTTTGCCATCACCACCAATAAAAACACAAGTGCTTCCGAAGGCAACGTATGGTTTGGTCACTTGCATTACAGCGGCAATTGGCGCATTGATATGGAGTCTACCTTCAGTGGTGCGCTGCAAATTGCAGGCGGCATCAACTTCTGGGACACGCAGTGGCAATTGAAGGGAGGCGAAAGTTTTGTCACGCCAAAAATGAGCATTGGTTTCACACAAAAAGGAACCGACGAAGCCGCAAGGTTGAGCGCTGCTTACATACGTCATGAAGTGTTGCGGCCCGCGATGCGGAATAAAATTCGGCCGGTGATTTATAACAGTTGGTATGCCACAGGTTTTAATGTGAACGAAGAAGGACAATTAAAGCTGGCCGAAGTGGCAAAGAGTATCGGCGTTGAACTGTTTGTGATTGATGACGGTTGGTTTAAGGGGCGTAAAGATGATCATTATGCTTTGGGTGATTGGACGGCCGATCCGCAAAAATTTCCGAACGGTTTGAATCCGATGATCAAAAAGATCAACGACATGGGATTGGACTTTGGCATTTGGGTAGAGCCGGAAATGGTCAATCCGCAAAGCGATCTTTATAAACAACATCCGGATTGGGTTTTCTATTATCCGCATCGCACCAAAACCGAATGGCGCAACCAGCTTACACTAAACCTGGCAAGAGAAGATGTATATCAATATTTGTTGCAATCAATGACAGCATTATTGAAGAATCACAACATAAAATTTATCAAGTGGGATCGTAACCGTGGATTAACCGAACCGGGGTGGCCATCGGCACCAGAGCAGATGCAAAAAGAAGTGCGCATACGTTACATGAACAACCTTTACCGGTTGATTGATGAATTGGAAAAGCGTTTCCCGGATGTATTGTTTGAATCCTGCTCAAGCGGGGGTGGCCGCCCTGATTTAGGCATGCTTTCCCGCATGGACCAAACCTGGACAAGTGACAACACACAACCTCTCGACCGGTTGTTTATTCAATACGGCTATCTAAGTGCCTATCCTGCCAATACCATGGTTTGCTGGACGACGGGTTATGATGGCAGTTCCATCAATCTTCCGCAGGATTTCATTTTTGATGTAGCCATGCAAGGCGTTTTGGGCGTTGGTGATAACATTACGCAGTGGAACGACAAGCAAAAGGAAACGGCAAAGGCCAAGATCGCAGAATACAAATCCATCCGTACCATGATTCAACAAGGAACCTTGTACCGCCTGCGTTCGCCGTATGAAGGCAATCGAATTGCCCTGCAATACACGTCGCCAGATGCTACAGAAGCGGTACTGCTATGTTATAACCTGGCAAACGTCATTGAAGGCGCGTCGGACGAAGTGAAAACAAGCAAACAATTGTTGTTGCAAGGCCTCGATCCAAAGGCAACGTATGTACTTAACGATAAAAGAGGTACAGAATTAAGCGGCGGCTATCTCATGCAGATCGGTATCCCGTGGCCTATTGCCAAAGCCTTTAGAAGCGCCGTCATTAAACTAAAGAAAAAGTGATAGCCGCAATTAAACATTGAATGAAAGTGAGTGAGCGACATATTGTTTCAATCAAAAGAGAGTTGTACGCAAAGACCGGTGAGGGTGATGTGTGGAGCGTTCATTTAACCAATCAAAATCTCGCTATTGTTATCACGAATATTGGTTGCAGTATTGTGTCCATTGAAGTACCGGATAAGAAGGGGCAGCATAAGAATGTTGTCGCCGGATTTTCCAACCTTCTTGATTACAAGATTAACCGTGACTATTTTGGCTGTATTGTTGGTCGGTATGCGAACCGCATTGCAGGGGGACGTTTTCAACTAAATGGCAAGGAGGTTCAGTTGCCAATAAACAACGGCCCGAATCACTTGCACGGCGGCATTGACGGCTTTCATAAAAAGCTTTGGGCCGTTCATTCAATCGTTGAGGAAGCGGCTTGTGCAGGCGTCGTGTTTGAATATTTCAGTAAAGATGGGGAAGAGAGTTATCCGGGTAATTTGACCGTGAAAGTGAGTTATTGGCTGAACAATAAGAACCAGCTTGTAATTGAATACGAAGCCGAAACCGACAAGCCGACACCGGTCAATTTCACTAATCATTCTTACTTCAACCTTTCAGGTTTTGAGCAGCCTGCCATCAACGATCATTACTTGCAAATCAATGCAGAAAGCTATACAGAGAAAAACGAAGAAAATGTTCCTACGGGTCGCATTCTGCCAATAGCGGATACACCTCTTGATTTTCAAAAACCGAAGAAGATAAAAGAAGAGGTAGATCAGTTTCCATTGGACTTTGGTTATGATCACAATTTCGTTTTGAAAACTGATGGGAATGCCGAACTTGCCTTCGCTGCAAAACTTTATGAACCGGAAAGCGGCAGGGTTGTGAATGTTTATACAACGCAGCCGGGCATACAAGCATATACAGCCAATTATTGGAATGGAACAATCAGCGGTCCGCAAGAGGTGCCTTACAGTAAGCACGGTGCGGTGGCTTTAGAAACACAAGCATTTCCAGACAGTCCGAATCATCCGTCTTTTCCGAATACGATTCTTCGCCCGGGTGAAAGTTATTTTTCAAAAACAATTTATGAATTTGGAGTGGAATGAAGCAGCTAATCTTCCATAATAAAAACAATCATAAGCAAATGTTTTATCAATCGTGTTTAAAGCAAATTATCCATCTAATTCAGTGCAAATTCCATTTGGGCAGCGAGGCCGGCGAATTATGTTTGTCGTTAACTGCTTGCAGATAATTAGATGGTTACAAAGAATCAGGGCGTTCATCTTAATTATATGAAATGATACAGCAAATGACAGTGGTACCGAAACAATCTTATCGTTTCAACAGCGGTTATATTATTGGCATTTCGTTTATTTCCGCGTTGGGCGGCTACCTCTTTGGATTCGATTTTGCAGTCATCTCCGGGGCGTTGCCTTTTTTGCGAACGGCTTTTGGACTTACAAAACTTGGTGAAGGTTTCTTGACAGGTTCGTTGGCATTAGGTTGCATCGTTGGCTGTTTAATTGCCGGTGCTATTGCGGATCAGTTCGGACGAAAACCCGGTTTGCTTACCGCTGCCTTAATTTTCGCGGTATCATCGTTGGGCATGGCTTTCTCCAACTCGTTAAGTGTTTTTATCGCCATGCGTTTTGCCGCCGGCATTGGCGTAGGCATGGCATCAATGTTAAGTCCCATGTACATCGCCGAAATATCGCCAGCCGCTGTTCGTGGACGAAACGTTGCCATCAACCAACTCACCATTGTGTTGGGCATTCTCATTACCAACCTTGTCAACTATTCTCTTGCCGATAAAGGCGTAGAGGCGTGGCGATGGATGTTTGGAATGGGTGCCGTCCCTTCTTTGTTATTCGTCGTTGGTGTCATCTGGTTACCCGAAAGTCCACGCTGGCTTTTTAACGCTGGTCGTAAAGACAAGGCAGAACGCATTTTGAGTAAGATTGGCGGTGCTGAATTCGCCACCGATACCATGAACAGCATTGACCGTTCCGCTAATCATAACGTAAAGAGATCGTATTCCGCCGTATTTGAAAAAGCCGTTCGACCCGCCGTTTTTGTCGGTATCATCCTGGCGGTGTTTCAACAGTTCTGCGGCATTAACGTTGTCTTCAATTATACCTCCACCATTTTTGCATCGGTTGGCGCTAATCTAGACCGGCAATTGTTTGAAACAGTAGCTATTGGTTTTGTCAACCTGCTCTTTACGCTCTTAGCCATGTGGCAAATAGATAAGTTGGGACGAAGGCTCTTGATGTTGTACGGTTCACTAATCTTGTCTGTCATATACGTAATCATGGCCGTGCTTTTAAAAAACGGTGCAAGCGCTGGATGGGTTTCTGCGTTTGTATTGTTAGCCATTGCCAGTTATGCTATCTCCTTGGCGCCGGTAACCTGGGTGTTGATTTCTGAAATTTTTCCCAATAAGATTCGTGGCTTGGCCACATCGGTAGCAGTTGTGTCTTTATGGGCAGCCTATTTCGTATTGGTGTTTACGTTTCCGGTGCTGGCAGAAAAGTTAGGTACGTACGGACCGTTCTGGTTGTATGCCGCTATCTGTTTGGCAGGATTTGTTTTTATAAAGCTGAGGGTGAAGGAAACCAAAGGCAAGACTTTGGAAGAACTCGAGTCGTTGATTGCACATTGATTGAAACTGCTTTACTTTTTGCGATAGTCATTGCACAAATAAAGATTCGCTTAAAGATGTAAAGCAAAAAATAAACGAATATGTCATCTGTAAGTGTTTGGAAGGAAACCGTTGTTATACCCACCTACGGCGTTGGTGTGCCGGACAAAAACCCGATGTTTTTCGAAAATCGCGTGTACCAGGGTAGCAGTGGTGTGGTGTATCCAAACCCGGTAATTGAAAGCGTTCAGGATGAAAAGGAGAACAAGGAATATATTGGTTTGTTTTTAGAAAACGAATACCTGAAGGTGATGATCCTGCCCGAACTCGGCGGTCGTGTACAGATGGCTTATGATAAAATCAAGCACCGGCATTTTGTTTATCACAACCGGGTGATAAAGCCTGCGCTTGTTGGGCTGTGCGGACCGTGGATTTCCGGTGGCATCGAATTTAACTGGCCGCAACACCATCGTCCAAGCACATTCGAACCGGTTGATTTTACAATAGAAGAGGCAGAAGATGGCAGCAAAATAATTTGGGTGAACGAAGTAGAGCGGATGTCTGGAACCAAAGGCATGGCCGGCTTTGTATTGCATCCCGGCAAGGCCTATCTGGAAATCAAGGTGAAGCTTTTTAACCGTACGCCATTGCCGCAAACTTTTCTTTGGTGGGCCAACCCTGCCGTAAAAGTGAACGACGATTATCAGTCTGTTTTTCCGCCGGATGTAAATGCTGTTTTTGACCACGGCAAGCGTGATGTGTCAAGTTTTCCCATTGCTACAGGTACTTATTATAAAGTGAACTATGCCCCGGGAACGGACATCTCCCGTTATAAAAATATCCCCGTTCCTACATCGTATATGGCCATTCATTCCAACCATGACTTTCTCGGCGGATATGAACACGATGCGCAGGCGGGAGTGTTGCACGTAGCCAATCATCACCTCTCACCAGGGAAAAAACAGTGGACGTGGGGGCACAGCGATTTTGGCCAGGCATGGGACCGCAATCTAACGGATGAAGATGGCCCATACATTGAACTAATGGCTGGTGTTTATACCGACAATCAACCCGACTTTAGTTGGCTGATGCCTTATGAAGAAAAGTCGTTTACACAATACTTTTTGCCCTACCGCGAACTGGGCGTAGTGAAGAATGCTACCAAAGATGTTTTAGTGAACGTGGAGCGAAAAGACGATGAGTTTGAGGTAAAAGTGTTTGCTACATCTGCACAAACAATCAACGTTCGTTTGCTTTACGAGGAGCAAGCGTTGATGAATGAAACCGTTTCTGTCAATCCTGAAAATGTTTTTATCAAAACATGTCATGCGGCCGGTGTACCCGAAAGAGAGATTTCTCTATTTGTTTTCGATGAAAGAGGAAAAGAAATTCTAAGCTATCAGCCTGGAAAGATTGTAGAAAGCAAAGTCCCCGAGCCAGCCAGGCCAGCCTTGGCGCCGGAACAAACAGAGACGGCTGAACAACTCTTTCTAACAGCGTTGCACCTGGAACAATATCGTCATGCAACTTATAGTCCGGTACCTTATTATGAGGAGGCCTTACGACGAGATTCAACCGACATTCGCTGCAACAACGGACTTGGGCTCTGGTACTTTCGGCGTGGACAGTTTGCCAAAAGCGAAACCTATTTTCGAAAAGCTGTTGAATCCATTACAGAGAAAAATCCAAACCCTTACAACGGCGAGCCGTTTTACAATTTGGGCTTGTCGTTGGAGGCACAAGGTCGAAATAAGGAAGCTTATGGAGCATTTTATAAAGCCTCCTGGAATGATGCATGGAAACACGCCAGCTATTTTTCGTTGGCCCAACTGAACCTTGCCGATACAGAGTATCAATTAGCGCTTCAACACATAGAGCTTTCACTTGACCGTAATGCGGCCAACAGCAAAGCTTATGCACTAAAAGTAGCCGCTCTTCGCAAACTCCATAAATGCGATCAAGCATTAGCCGTTGCTGCTATCGCTTTAGAGAGAGATCAGTTTAACCTCTCTGTTTATTTTGAGCAAGTCAAGGTTTATCAATTATTGAATGACACTCTTTTAAAACAAGGAGCAGTTGATAAGCTAAAACTACTGGCCAGAGATTCGCAGCATAACTACATAGAGTATGCGTTGGATTACGCATCTGCAGGTATGTTTGAAGAAGCTTCAGATCTGTTACTGCTTGCCCTTTCGTTCAATGAAGAAATATCGCCAATGATTTGGTATTACCTGGGTTGGCTTCAACACAAGCTTGGCCATATTGCTGAACGAGATCGGTATTTTGCCAGGGCGGCAACCGCAAATTCCGATTACTGCTTTCCCAATCGTTTGCGGGATATAGAAGTGTTGTGGTTGGCCATCAACACCAATTCTTCGGATGCAAAAGCACCTTATTATCTCGGCAATCTTTGGTACGATAAACGTCAATATAAAGAGGCAATTGCAGCCTGGCAATTGTCCGTTGAACGAAACGGCTCTTTTGCTACCGTTCATCGCAACCTGGGCGTTGCTTATTACAATAAGTGCAATGACGCTGAGGGTGCGTTAAGGGCTTATGAGAAAGCGTTCAGCCTGAATCCATCCGATGCACGGGTGCTGATGGAATTAGACCAATTGTACAAGCGTTTAAATAAAGAACCCAAAGAGCGGTTAACATTTTTGGCTCGCCATCTTGATGTCGTTGAACGTCGCGATGATCTTTGCCTGGAGCGTGCAGCACTGCTTAACTTTTTAGGTGATCACGAAGCCGCTTATCATCTTATCATGCAACGAAAATTTCATCCTTGGGAAGGCGGTGAGGGGAAGGTATCGGGACAATATGTTTACAGCCTCGTTGAAATGGCAAAAGCGCACATTCAGCACGGCAATTATCGCGAAGCCATTTCTTTATTGGGAAAAGCACAATCCTATCCGCACAATTTGGGTGAGGGCAAATTATTTGGTGCGCAGGAGAATGATATTTTTTATTGGACCGCTTGTGCATATGAAGAGTTGATGGATTCCACCAAAGCAAAGGAATACTTCGATAAGACAACGCATGGTACATTGGCGCCAACTGCGGCAATTGTTTACAACGATCAGCAACCCGATAAACTTTTGTATCAAGGTTTGGCGTGGAGCAAGCTTGGTGAAGAGGAAAAAGCAAACAAGATTTTTTCGCAGCTAATCCGATACGGCAACGAGCATATGAATGACGACGTTCGCCTTGATTATTTCGCCGTGTCGCTTCCCGACTTATTGATTTTTAATGACGATCTGAATGAGCGCAATCGTATTCATTGTCATTACCTGATAGGACTGGGTTTCTTGGGTCTTGGTAATTTGGAAAAAGCAACGAACGAATTTAAAAAAGGCTTGCAAGGAGCCGCCATGCATTTTGGCTGCATTACGCATCTGCGATTGGTGCAACAAATGCAAGATGCAAAAATTGCCGCAAGGCAATCTGCATAGCACTCTTGAAGACCATCAAAAAAAGTTTCATGCACCTACGTGGATTAATTGTACTCTTTATGTTTCTGGGCAGCATCTGTCATTCGCAGCCTATTGTAAGTAGCAAGAATGATTTGGTGCAAAAGGTTGATGAAAACTTTTGGGATGCAACGCAGCAGTATAAACTGATGATGCAAAGGTTGCCGTCAGACAAGTTTCCCAGAAGCTATGATGCAAAAACACACCAGTTCCAAACTACATCTTCCGGCGGATGGGTCAGTGGATTTTATGCTGGCACCTTGCTGTATTTATACGAGCAATCAAGGGATAAGGCATTGTTAGCCGAAGCAGAACGCAGCTTAAAGATTCTGGAAAAAGAAAAGAACAACAAGGGCACTCACGATCTTGGGTTTATGATGTATTGTAGTTTCGGAAATGCTTTGGCCATTGCGCCAAAGCCTGCGTACAAAGAAATTTTGATAACAAGTGCACGATCGCTGGCCAGTCGTTTCAACCAGGCAGTTGGTTGTATTAAATCGTGGGACAAGGTGAGGTCTTTCCATGGCGAAGAATGGTCTTACCCCGTTATTATTGACAACATGATGAACCTTGAACTGCTCTTTTATGCCACCAGTGTCACAGGCGATTCAAGCTTTCGAAACATCGCCATCAGTCATGCACGTAAAACGGCGCAGAATCATGTGCGGCCCGACTTCAGCAGTTATCATGTTGTCAATTACGACGCACAAACAGGCGCGGTTAAATCAAGAGAAACACATCAGGGTTTTGCTGACAACTCTACCTGGTCAAGGGGTGAAGCCTGGGGCATTTATGGCTTTACGATGGTGTACCGGGAAACAAGGGACAGCGCTTTTTTGAAAACAGCAGAGGGAATGGCCGATTATTTTTTAAAGCACCTTCCGAAGGACACCGTTCCGTATTGGGACTTTAATGTTAACGAACCTGGCTACACGCCGCTGTGGAATTATGATCGGTCAAAGTTTACCGAAGTTCCGAAAGACGCATCGGCAGCTGCTATTGCTGCTTCGGCACTGATTGAGTTGTCGCAATATGTAAGTAAAAAGCTATCCAAAAAATATTTGAAGGCGGCAGAAAACATTCTTTCTGCTTTATCAACCGATAGATACAAAGCTGCAATTGGTGAGAATGGAAATTTTATTTTGAAACACAGCACCGGCGGAGCACCAAATTATGCGGAAGTGGATGTGCCATTGACCTATGCCGACTATTACTTTGTTGAGGCGATGAAGCGATACAAAGCGTTGAAGCGTAATTTGTAATCCGGTGCCATTTGGGCAATTTTAGAATGAAAAAAAGCATCGTAACGATTTTCTGGTTATTGGTTTTTCAATGTGGATTTGCACAGGCGGATACTATCTTAAATCGTTATAAAAAATTTCTGCTTCAAACGCTGGAAACACCAGACAACGTTGATCAACTAGCTGGATCAATTACTAGCGAAGGCCAATGGACTGACATCAACTATCAGGATCAGCAAAGAGGAGGATGGCAACCACTCATTCATTTAAAACGACTGCGGGAGTTGGCGTTTGCCTACAGCAATCCTCACTCCTCAAATTATCACAACTTACGGGTTTTAAACAGCATCAACGGGGCAATGGATCATTGGCTGCAACGTCGCTATAAATGTCCCAACTGGTGGCACAACGAAATAGGCGTGCCACAGCAAATGAGAGATATTGTTATTCTAATTGGCCCCACACTTTCGGCAGCAAGATGGAAAGGCGCATTGGAAGTTCTGGGGCAGTACCGGGTGAACGACAATTCTACTGGTGCCAACCTTACCTGGAGTGCAGATTTAGGGCTGCACTACGGTTTGCTTACGAACGATTCGGCACTTGTAAGAAAATGCAGGGACTTGTTGGTGAATGAAATTATGATCACCACCAAAGATGGCGTGCAGCCCGATTACAGTTTTCATCAGCATGATGCCCGGTTGCAGATGTATCAATACGGGGCAGCTTTTTTAAAAGAGAATGTACGATTGGCCTGGGAAGTAAGAAATACGCAACTGGCCTTCCCAAAAGAGAAGCTGGATATTTTAACTGATTTTGTTTTGCGAGGCTGGCAATGGATGACAAGAGGAATCAATACGGTGCCGGGAACCATGGACCGTTCGGCAAGCAGAATTAACGCCCTGCACAGTGCTGATCTTCGTGAACTGATTCCTTTCTTCATGGAACTCATTCCTGATAAAAAGGCAGCCTTCGTCGTCCTCAACAACCATCAAAACGGTGAAGGCACTCTAAGCGGTTTTCGCTATTATCCTTATTCTGACTTTGCGGCTTACCAACAAGCTGCCTTCAGCTTTTTTGTAAAGACCATTTCTGATCGAACATTGGCTACAGAATCTATCAACAGTGAAAATCTAAAAGGCCGCTTGCTGAATAGTGGCGATGCTTATTTAATTAGAAACGGTACAGAATATTTTAATCTCATGCCGGTTTGGAATTGGGAATACTTACCCGGCATTACTGCGTTCAAAGGAGCGGATAAAATAAAACGAAACCCGTTTGCCGGTAGTGTAACGGACGGCAAAGCGGGTTTCACCAGCATGGATTATCTGCTTCAAGACAAAAGCGGAAGCCGTTTCATTTCCGCAAAGAAATCCTGGTTTTGTTACAAGGAGAAAGTGATTTGCCTGGTTGCTGATTTAAAAGGAACCGGTGTTGATTCGGCTTACACCGTAATGGATCAATGCAGATGGAATGGAGAGGTGACGGTCAATAAAAGGCAGAACACAATTGGTGAAGGCGATCATTCAGTCAAAGAAATGAAGTGGGTGCACCAGGGGAACTTTTTCTATGCTCCGTTAACAAAGATGAATGCGCTAGTGGCCCTGCACTCTGTTTTTGGGTCGTGGGCCTCTATCAATGCATCAGAAAGTGACAGTACGATTTTCGATAAGATTTTTATGCCGGTTTTGCTGCATCAAAATTTATCGAAGGCCACTTCATTTGGTTATTGGGCTGCATACTGCAAAACGCCAACCGGCGCAGAACGATTGACTAAACGCAGCGGGTTTAAGATCATTAAAAACGATTCACAGTGCCAAGCGATTAGCTTTACTGACGGTACGGTGATGGCTTCATTTTTCGAAGCTGGTTCACTTAACGTAAATCGCAATCGTTTATCGGTTGAACAACCTTGTATGCTGATGATACGTGGCGGTAAATTTTATGTGAGCGATCCGCAACAGAAACTTGATTCAGTGAACATACGGTTCAATGCTAAAACAATGAAAGTCTCTTTGCCGGAAAAAGGATTTTCGACAAGAGCAGTCCTCATTAAATAAGTGGTGTTGGGTAGAATCAGCAAGAATAAAATTTCATGCACGATGAAACGATGGCAAATTTTCTCTACGGCTTCGGTGTTCTTTTTTATCGGTTGCGGTGTTAAGCCCAATTCTTCCGCTCAATCATTATCGAAAGGCAAAGAGCTTAACAGCATATCTATTCTTAGTTACAACATTCACCACGCCAACCCGCCGTCGAAGCCCGGTGTGATTGATGTGAGTGCCATTGCCAATGTGATTGACCGGCAGCAGGCCGACCTTGTTGCTTTGCAGGAGGTAGATGTGCACACTGCTCGTTCGGGAAAGGCCTTGCACGAAGCGGAAGAAATTGCAAGGCTGACGGGCATGAAAGTCTTTTTTGCAAAAGCAATCAATTAAGATAGCGGCGAATACGGCGTTGCCATTCTGTCCAAATTTCCCATAGAAGAGGCCAAGAACATACCCCTTCCAACAAATGATAACACAAAGGGCGAACACCGCACTTTAGCGACAGCGACCATCGTTTTGCCTAACAAGAAAAGGCTTGTTTTCGCCTGTACACATTTGGATGCACAGCGTGATGAAGTGAATCGCCTATTGCAGATTAAAAAGATTATGCAAGTTGTAAAAGGAGAATCCTTGCCTGTGGTCATTGCCGGCGATTTTAACGCACAGCCGGGCAGTGATGTAATAAAGCAACTGGATGTCCAATTCACCAGAACCTGCGTTGGCGACTGTCCGTTTATCATTCCTGAAACGGCTCCGAACAGAACGATTGATTACATCGCTTTTAGTCCCGGTAAGTTTTCTGTGTTGGCACACAACGTAGTGGACGAAGCCTATGCCTCTGATCACCGGCCTGTAAAAGCAGTACTTCAATTACGTTAAGTCATTGTTCCATGATAAAAGATTCACGCTTGTTTTCATTCACCCTTGGGTTTGTTTCACTGTTGGCTCTTGCCGTTCCAAATAATGCCTCGGCGAAAGATAAAAAGGAAGGTGATATCTTATCCGCAGCACGAAGCGTTATAGGGCGAGCTATTGGGACAAAGGCACGAACCATCGGCTTGCAATTGATTCCATCTGCGAACGGAAAGGATACTTATCAAATAGAAGCCAGGAATGGAAATCTTTTTATAAGCGGAAGCAGCGCAACAGCCATCACTTATGCTTTTCGTATCTACATGCAAAAGAGTTGTCACAGCATGATAACCTGGAGCGGCAAGCATTTGGGCCCGCTGCATACATGGCCCGATTATGCAAAAGAAACCGCTGTGTCACCTTATCAATACCGCTACTTTCTTAACGTAGTAACCTTTGGTTACACCACGCCGTACTGGGATTGGAAAAGGTGGGAGAAGGAATTGGACTGGATGGCTTTGCACGGCATAAACATGCCGTTGGCTACCGTGGCCAGTGAGGCCATTGCCGCCAGAGTTTGGAAGAAACTGGGCTTGACCGATGCGCAGATTGCAGAATTCTTTTCAGGACCTGCGCATTTACCCTGGCACCGCATGGGCAATCTGAATAAATGGGATGGCCTGATTCCATTAAGCTGGCATCAAGACCAGCTCCAACTGCAACACCGCATCTTGTCCCGGATGCGTGAATTAGGCATGCATCCCATTGCCCCGGCCTTTGCCGGTTTTGTGCCGGAAGCGTTTCAAAAATTGCATCCGGAAGTTCCTGTAAAACGGTTAACGTGGGGTGGATTCCCGCAGGAATACAACGCCTTTGTAATGGCGCCGAATTCGACTTCTTTTGAACGGACGGGCAAGCTATTCATTCAGGAATGGGAGGCGGAGTTTGGCAAATGTCAATTTTATCTTTCCGACAGCTTTAACGAAATGGATGTACCGGTGCCAAAGGGCGATACAGCCGCCAAGTACAAGCTTCTGACCGAATACGGCGCATCCATTTACAAATCAATTGCCGCCGGAAACCCCGATGCGGTATGGGTTACACAAGGATGGACGTTTGGCTATCAGCACAACTTCTGGGACAACGCTACGCTAAAGGCCATGCTAAAAGGCGTGCCTGATGAGAAGATGATCATCGTTGACTTAGCGAATGAGTTTCCGAAATACATCTGGCATGTTGAACAAACGTGGAAATCGCAGCAAGGATATCATGGCAAAAAATGGATATACAGTTACGTTCCAAACTTTGGTGGCAAGACAACTTACACAGGAGATCTTTCTTTGTATGCATCAGGTTCGGCAGCTGCGTTGAAGTCGCCGTATGCCAAAACGTTGATTGGCTTTGGCTCGGCGCCCGAGGGCATAGAAAATAATGAAGTGATTTACGAATTACTGGCCGATATGGGTTGGGCGAGTGATCAAATTAATCTTGACCAATGGCTGGCGGACTATTGCGTTGCACGCTATGGTGCTTATCCCGATTCCATGAAAGAAGCCTGGAAGCTTTTGCGTCAATCGGTTTACGGATCGTTTTCTTCTTATCCCCGGTTCACCTGGCAAACAGTGTTGCCCGATCAAAAACGCAGAGCCGCCCTGAATACAAGCGCTGAATTCTTGCGGGCCGTTAGAAAGTTTTTGGCAAGTGCCGATGAGTTAAAATCTTCCACACTTTATCGCAATGATGCCATTGAGTTGGCGGCTCTTTACTTATCCATCAAAGCCGATGACCACTATAAACTGGCCCTTCATGCCGACTCGCTTCAACAAGTTCGGGAACGTGAGGGTGAGTTGGCAAAAGCTGTGAGTTTGCTAACGGCCGTTGACCGGTTATTGCAATCGCATCCAACGGATCGCTTACAACCGTGGGTGGACGCCGCCAGGGCGCATGGTGTCAACCTTAAACAAAAAAATTATTATGAAGCCAACGCAAAGCGGTTGATTACAACCTGGGGTGCAGCGCAAAGTGATTATGCAGCCCGGATGTGGAGCGGCTTAATAAAAGACTATTATATTCCTCGCATACGGTTACAGCTTTCCGGTAAGAAAAGTGCCTTGGCCGGATGGGAAGAAGCATGGATTAAACAACCATGGAAAAACACAACGCAGCCTTACGCCGATCCGTTGCGCGTCGCCAAAGAAACGGTCAACGAGAATTAATCATTTTACTGAACAAGTGATCACGATGTTTTATCAAAAAATAAAAATTTTTTTGCTTCTGGTTTTAATGACTGGATCATTAATGACTTCGGCTTCGGGTGACGAAAGGCGCAATGATGAAAAAAGCATGGCTGTGTATGAGCTAATCAGTAGAGTTCTGCCGCATCAAGCAAAATATTTTGCTATTAGCTTTATTGAAAAAAAGAACGGGAATGATTGTTTTGAAATAGAAAGCCTTGGCAACAAGATCATGCTGCGTGGCAACAACGGAATTTCAATCGCCAGTGCGCTGAATTATTATCTGAAAAACGTTGCTCATTGCAGCATTACCTGGAACGGAAGCAATCTTCGTCTGCCCAACCCGTTACCGGCTGTAAAGGAAAAGGTGCAAAAGGAAACGCCATACAAGTACCGGTACTATCTCAATTACTGCACCTTCAATTACACCATGAGCTGGTGGAACTGGCAGCGATGGCAAAAAGAAATTGACTGGATGGCCTTGAATGGCATTAACATGCCGCTGGCAATTACAGGCCAGGAAGCCGTTTGGAACAGGGTTTACCAAGCAATGGGATTGTCGCAAGATGAACTGAAAAACTTTTTTAGCGGGCCGGCTTATTTCAGTTGGTTTTGGATGGGCAATCTTGATGGCTGGGATGGACCGTTGCCGGAAAGCTGGATGAAATCGCATGAAGCCCTGCAAAAGCAAATTCTTCGGGCAGAACGGGCTCTGGGCATGACGCCTGTGCTTCCTGCTTTTACCGGACATGTACCCTCTGCACTGAGGGCCAAATTTCCAGCCACGAAATTTAAAACCACTAACTGGAATGGGAAGTTTGGCGACGTGTATCTTCTCGACCCATCCGATCCTTTGTTTACTACCGTCGGCAAAAAATTTCTTGAAGAACAAACAAAGACATTCGGGACGGATCATCTTTATTCGGCCGATACTTTCAATGAAAATGTACCGCCCACAAATGATTCTGCCTTTTTAAGTGAGGTGAGTAAAAAAGTTTACCGGTCAATGGCCGCCGCGGACAGCAATGCCGTTTGGGTAATGCAGGGCTGGCTGTTTCATTTCTCTGCCAGGTTTTGGCAGCCGGCGCAAATAAAAGCACTGTTGAATGCCGTGCCGGATGACAAGATGATTTTGCTGGACTTATGGAGCGAAAAAAACCCGGTGTGGACGAAAACAGAAGCCTACTATGGCAAGCCATGGATCTGGTGCATGCTGCACAATTTTGGCGGCAATATAAGCTTGTATGGGCGCATGAAGAATGTTGCGGCTGATCCGGCAGCGGCGTTCCACAAGTCAAACAAGGGCAAACTCCTCGGCATCGGTTTGACGCCGGAAGCCATTGAACAAAACCCGGTGATGTACGAGCTGATGATGGAAAACGTTTGGCGTGATGAACCAATAGAACTAAATGCCTGGCTGAACGAATATGTCTTGCGTCGTTATGGCAAAAGAAATGAGGCTGTGGAAAAAGCCTGGCATATTTTAAAAGAAACGGCTTACAACGATAGTATCACCAACGGTGGCCCGGAGTCAATCATTTGTGGAAGACCAACCTTTTCGCCCAACACAAGAGGCGTCACCACACGATTATCCTATCGTGCGGAGCAACTGTTGCCCGCCTGGACGTATTTCAATCAGGCAATCCCGGACTTAAAGGAGGCCGAAGGATTTCAATATGATTTAGTGGATATAACCCGTCAGGTACTGGCCAACTATGCCAACGCACTTCAACAACAATGTACACGGTTATACAAGAAAGGTGATGTTGACTCTTTTATAAAACAAAGTGATGCTTTTTTGCAGTTAATCAGCGACCTGGATGAACTGCTCGCAACAAGAAAAGATTTCTTGCTTGGTAAATGGTTGAATGACGCTAAGCGTTGGGGAACAAGCAAGGAGGAGAAAAACCTTTACGAAAAGAATGCCCGCAATCTCATCACTTTGTGGGGTGATAAGAACAGTACCTTACGCGAATACTCCTGCAGGCAATGGTCGGGTTTACTTAACGGGTTTTACAAAAAGCGATGGGAACAATTTTTTTCTTATGTCATCAGGCAGATGAAGAAGAGAGAGGCTGTTGATGAAAAGAAGTTCGACAATGGGATAAAGGAGTGGGAATGGAACTGGATAAACAGCCATGAAATTTATTCAAATGAAACGAAGGGAGACGCAATAACCACCGCGAAGGAAATGTACAGGAAGTATAAAGATGCTGTGACAAATATGTACAAAGAATCAACAAAGTTTGATTAGCGATTACAAAGAAGGCGGATGGTTTCCCGAGTGGTCGAGCCCCGGTTATGCCGACATTATGGTCGGCAATAATTCTGCCTCTGTTGTTGCTGATGCTTATGTGAAAGGCTTGCGTGGCTACGACATTCAAACACTTTACCAGGCTTTGTTGCACGGCGCCAATAACGAAGGTTCGGTGTCGGCGGTTGGGCGCAATGGGGCTGCCTACTACAACGGTTTGGGCTACGTGCCCTACGATGTTAAGATTAATGAAAGTGCGGCAAGAACGCAGGAATATGCCTACGATGATTTCGCAATTTACCAACTTGCAAAAGCACTCGGCCAGCCGCAAGCGGAGATTGATTTGTATGCCAAACGTTGTCAGAACTATCGCCATCTTTTTGACGAAGGAACAAAGTTGATGCGGGGTAAGAACAAAGACGGACGGTTTCAGTCTCCCTTCAATCCATTCAAATTGGCGATGCGTTTACCGAAGGCAACAGTTGGCATTATACCTGCAGCGTTTTTCACGACGTTGCCGGCTTAAAGAAATTGATGGGCGGCAACGAAAAATTTGTGCAGAAACTCGACTCTTTTTTTGCCATGCCGCCTGTATTTGACGAAAGCTATTACCGAAGCGTGATTCACGAGATTCGCGAAATGCAGGTTGTAAACAGTAAATTGGAACGGGGCGCTTTGGAATAAAAACTGGATCCATCATTTTGATTTGATCAAGGGCGGAACATTAAAGTTTAATATGACCAATATTCAAACAAGAGCAGGGAACAAAGAAAGAAGACACGCATTCTCTTTTCTGAGTAGATTTCGCCTTTATCTTAAATTGTTAGTCAAACAAAATGGCTAATGGCCGCGCATTAATCGTCATCTGGAGCAGAGCGGACAAAGGTCGAACCAGATTATAAAACTTTTTGTCGCTCATCGGGCGTAAACAATTTTTTGACGTAGTTCTTGAAATGAACTAAAGCGAGTGAAAGCCTGCCTAATTCACTCTGCGGTCTCCTAATTTTTTAAAAGATTGTAGTTGATTAACGATCAACAAGTCACATTGGAAGATTGAAATCCTGGCGGGAGCACGAATTTTCGAAGCCATGTAAACTGTTGGTTTATGAGGCTTTTCTTTTTCTCGGTTGTGTTGTGCGTGCTGTTCTTTCTTTCGGCATTGGCTAATTTACAGCCACTACGCCTTTCATAGACCCTATGAGAATTTCACAGATGATCTATGCTTCATATTCTAACGCTCCAGATCAATTATCATTTGGTGGGATTTGCTTAATATGTAGGCGAATTAAAAGAAGATTGCTGAATTAACTGTTTTGCCGTGAACGCACTGCTGTATCTACTGGTTTTTTTCGCTTCATTTTTGGTAGATGTGATTCCGTTTGTGGGACCACCGGCATGGTCTGTAATGGTGTTCCTGCAGATAAAATTCGATCTCGATATCTGGCCTGTACTTTTTTTGGGTGTTAGCGGCTCTGCTCTGGGAAGATATGTTTACAGTTGGTATATAAAAAGTCTTGCCGAGCATATCGTAAAAAAAGAAAAATCAGAAGACCTGAACTTTCTGGGCAGCCGGCTTTCGGGCAAGACCTGGCAGGTTTTCCTTTTCGTTTTGCTTTATACGCTGATCCCCATTCCCACCACGCCGCTTTTTACCGCCACCGGCATTGCCCGCATAAAGCCCTTGCACATCATGCCGCCTTTTTTCATCGGCAAGTTTGCCAGTGATGCGTTGATGGTCGGCACCGGGCATTATGTTGCCACCAATCTTTCTTCTATGACGCAGGGATTGGTTTCGTGGCACAGCATCGCCGGAACAGCCGTTGGCTTGCTCATCATCAGCCTGTTCTTTTTCATTGATTGGAAAACACTTTTGCTGCGTAAAAAATTTAAAGTGAGTTTCCATATTTGGAAGTGAAGAAACGGTTAGCGTAAACAGAGTGTCCTCTTGTTGGTAAAACGGGAGCCTGGAAAAGAGAACGTGAAGTCTGTTGGTGTGCAGCGCCGTATTAAATGCAAAGGCTTTAATTTAACGAGAATAAAAGGGTGGCGAAAACCATCCTTCTTAATTTTGCAGCATGACGACTACATCGAAAATCGGAAACATTTTCCTGCGCATTTTAAAAGCCATCTTTCTTCGGAAAAAAGATTGTTGCAAATAAAACCAATCGGCCAGATCATTTGCCCGTTGTCTTTTACCGGCATAATTCACAAGCTGATTTTAATTCCACCGTTTACCACAAACCCTTCCAGCGGTGCGTAGATGTCTTTAAAGACCGGCTCTGTTATCGGGCCCGAATAGATGCTTTCAAACTTCGTTTGCCGCACATCGCCAAAGTTTTCAAAATTTATAAAAAGAGAAAAGTGTTTCCATAACTTTTCAGCTACAAGGCCCGTAAGCCAATAGCCTCTGCCTTCGCTTCCGTCGGAGCGTTTTTGTTTGCTGAAATAATAAAGTTCCGAGCCAAATTTCCATTTGCCTTCGGCCTCGTAAACCAAAGCAGCATTGAAACGGTGGTTGGGCGTGAGCGGGTTGTCAAGGCTTACGCCTTGGTCATTGATTTTTGCATTGGTGTACGTGTAGCCTAAATACAAAGTCAGTTCATCGTAACCCAATTTGACGTTTGTTTCTGCGCCTTTTGAACCAATGTGTCCTGCCAGGTTTTTGAATGCGTATAAACCGTTTGCCGCCGCAACTAACGACAGAGGATGATTCAAATAAGTATAAAAGAAAGCCTGATTGACGCTAAAAGAAAATTGACCAACCGATGTTTTGTAGTTGACATCCCAATTAGCGCCATAGCTCTTTTCCAACTCATTTGTTGAAGCATTAATGGGCAGCACGTTCTTGTATAAGAGTCTTTCGCTTTCCTCCGTAAAAATGGTTGGCGTTTTATAGCCCAGGCCTCCGCCAATACGGCTGGTCAGTTTCGGCGCTATTCTAAACAGCGCCGAAAGCCGCGGCAACCATGCGAAACCATAATCGTTCACGTAATCGCTTCGTAAGCCCGTTTCGATTGTAAGCCAGTCCGCCGTGTTCCAGGTGTTTTGTACAAACGCACCAAACGTTGTCTGGTTATAATTTCGAAGCCTTGCAACGGTTGACGGCGTTTCCTTGAATTGATCGGTCAAAATGTTTATGCCGGCAACCCAATCACTCTTCTCCGTTTTGTTTACATAGGTTGCCTCTGTAAAACTGTTGGTTTGCGCCCCTTGAAATGAATAGTCCTTGCTGTTGATGGTGCGGATAAAATAGCCGACGCTGTTTTTAATTTGCAGACTGCTTTCTTCGCTTAGCCGATGATTAAAACTTAGTTGTGTTGAGAGACGCTTTGTTTTATTTCTTTCAAAATAACTGTGAGTGCTGTCGCCCTTGCCCTCAATGTAATTGATGTCGCCGCCCAGACGGTTCTCAAAAGTTGTGTTCACACCAAGGTTCAGGCTTGTTTTTTTGTTCAGGTACAGGAACAATTTTGGGTTAACCGTGTAACGTTCAAATTTTGGAATGGCGGTAAAAAAAATATTTGCAGGATCATAAGCCTTGTTTGTGTTTCGGGAAACAAACAAGGTTATGCCGGCCTTCTTAAACTTCTGACCATAAAAGCTGCTAAGGTCAAGCCCGCCGGCAGACGTTGCATTGATATGAAAATTTAGTTCCCGTTTATCAGTTGGTGCTTTGGTAATTAGATTAATTAAGCCGGCGATGGCGCCGCCGCCGTACAAGGTAGATGAGGCGCCCTTAATGATTTCCACCTGGCGCAAGTCCAACGGCGGTGTTTGCAGCAAACCAAGGCCGCTTGCCGCCCCGGCATAAACGGGGAAGCCGTCTTTTAGTATTTGCGTGTACCGGCCATCCAAACCCTGGATTCGAATACTTGCGTTGGCGCTGGTGGCGGAGGTTTGCTGGGTTTGTATCCCGGTACTTTCGGCCAGGAGCATCCGTATGTCGCCGGGACGCATGGTGGCTTCTTCGTGTACTTCTTCTTCTGCAATCACTTCTACTCTTGTTGGCGTATTGCGTATGCTGCGGTTCGACCGTGTGGTGCTTACCGTTACTTCATCTAAGGCTTGTTCTTTCGGCTTTAAAAAGAATTCGATTGTGTCCGTTGTTGCAAGCGGGAAATCGAATGCCTTTTCCATCTCTTTATATCCGCTGAACGTAACCTTGATGAAATGCCTTCCGTTTGGGATGGCATCGAAAACAATAACGCCGGTTTCGTTTGCGACAGCAGCTAATTTTAACGTTTGAATTTGCGCCGTTGCGCCTTGTAGCCGCTCTTTGCTGTCTTCGTCTTTGACGATGGCTTTGAACCTGTTTTGTGCTGTTGAAATCAAAGGAATAAATAATAAGATAAGGATAACTCTTTTCACAAATGATTGAATTGATTTTTAAGAAAGCCTGCTGCTCACAAAACCCGCAAGATCGAAAAATAACTTGACGCGTTGGCTCATTGAACGAAAACAAACGTTGAAATTAATGCGAAGGATTAAGCTTCACTACAGCACTTGCTTACAAAAACAACTTCCTTTGTTGCAATCACAAAATTTGCATTGAAAATTTCTGCGTAATTGATCATTCCAGTTACATTCCTGGTTAGTAAAATCGGTAGATTTTTGGATTTCTTACCGGCATCCTTTAATTTACTTCTTCATTCCCGCCGTTCCGTTGAAAGCCCGGGTTGTTGTATTGTGGTAGCATCCGTAATCGAATGAGACAAGAGCCAAATTTCTTAACCACTTAACCTGCGTTTTATGACGACTTCCTCTTAATCGTTTGGAGTAACTCCCGCAAAGTCCAACTGTATTACAAACACTTTTCAAACTTGTTTTATGGCCAAACTCGATCCGGAACTTCAGGTGCTCCTGGCAAAGAAGAAGTATTACGACGAGCATCACGGCCTCTATGAAAAGCTGCCGACTTCGCAAAAACTCGAAGATCCTGTCAACATTGCCTTTACGTACAAAGGCTCGTTGAGCGAGATAAAAGTTCCCGCCTTTTCTCCTTCTGCCGGCGCCGGTGACGTGGGCTACGCAACCGTATCCCTGGAGGTATTGCAAGCCCTGGCCAATCATCCGGCTATGATTTCCATTGAGCGGCTGCGGCGTAAATCCATTGGTCTCGACACCAGCACCCACGAGATTTTGGCCGACCAGGTCTGGAGCCGTTCGGGTGATAATTTTTCGGGCTTCAGCGGCGAAGGCGTTGTGGTCGGCATCATTGATACCGGCATCGACTACAAGCATCACGGCTTTAAAAATGCCAACGGCACTACCCGCATTTTAAAAATTTGGGATCAGACCATCAAACCCGGCGCCGGTGAAAAATCACCCGACAGTTTTAACGACGCAACGTTGGGCGGCGCGGTAAACATTACTTACGGTGTTGAATTCAATCCGGGGCAAATCAACGCGGGTATTCGCCACAAGGACACCAATTCGCACGGCACACACGTAACGGGCATTGCCGCGGGCAACGGTTCGCAATCGGGCAATTGCCATTTGTCTTATCATTTCATTGGTGTGGCGCCAAAGGCCGACATCATTGCGGTGCGTATGATGGGGCTTACTACCGGCGACGATTTCACGCAGCTTCCGCCCGGCACCAAAAGCGTCATGACGGACGCCATCAAGTACATCATTCATGAAGCCAAAAAAATACTCAAGCCTGTCGTCATCAACATGAGTCTCGGCACGTTTACCGATGAAATGAACGGCCTGTCGGCAGAAGCAAAAGAGATGGACAAGATACTCACCGGCAATCCGAGCGGTGTGGCCCTTGTATTGATTTCAGGTAACGACGGCGCCAGCAATTTTCACGCAAAGGCCGATGTGCCGGCCGCCGGCATTTTGCCCATTAAGTTTACCGTGCAACCGGGTGATACGCAAACGCGAAACATCGTGATTCTTTACACCGGCGCCAATGTCAGCATTCAGTTAACTTCTCATCTTGGTGCACCCAATGGATTGATACCCTGGATAGCGCCAACCGATCCTTTTGTGCACAACCCAAAGCCCGGTGCAAACGGCACCAATGGCGAAGTGAACATTTCGCATGATACCACAAACCCAACTTCCCGCATCGCGATTGAGATCGTTCCGCCGCCCGGCGGTGTAAATATTGCCGGTGACTGGACGATTGAATTAAAAACAACCAACGGCGTTGCCACGGCGGTAAATGCACTCATCCTTTACGGAACGAACAACAACCGCTCTTCGCCAAAATTCCTCGACCACATTTCATCGCAGTTAACGCTGTGGCAGGAATGTACGGGCAACAACGTGATTGCCGTTGGTTCTTACAACGATGAAGGCGGCGCACTGGCTTCCAGCTCGGGCCGTGGCTTAACGCTTGACCTGCGCATGAAGCCCGAAATTACCGCGCCGGGTGTGGGAATTTTGTCGGCGGCCAGCAACGATGCGGCATCGTCCGAAGGCGGCGATTACCGCGGTTGCTGCTGCGATTGTTGCCAGGATTTTTACACCACCAAAAGCGGCACTAGCATGGCCGCACCGCACGTAACGGGTGTAGTTGCATTGATGCTGCAGAAGAACAAAACGCTTGGCTTTACTGATATTAAAGGCAAGTTGGTTGGCACTGCCCGTCCCGCACCCGGCGACGCACCGCCCGATGATGTAGCAGGATGGGGCACCGGAAAAGTAAGCGCAAAAGCCGCCGTGGACGGCATTGCTGCCGTGGCTGCGCCGGCAATTGGTGGCGGTGCTGACGGTGGCCCCGATCATTTTAAAGCGGCGCCGAAAACCGAAATGCAAAACCTTCAGGAGCGTTTTCTAAATACCTATCGCGGCAAGCGGCTCAAAGGTTTGTTGCGGCCTTTCTTTCTTGAAATTCGAACGTTAATTAATACCAATAAAAAAATAGCAACGGTGTGGCACCGCAGCAAAGGCCCTGCGTGGATGAGCGCTGCTCTTCGTGCGGCTTCGCAGCCCGGCGAACCCGTGCCGCAAAGGATTGAGGGCTTTTCTCTGCCTGAATCTGCGCACGGCGTTGCAACCATTCTAAAAAAATATTGCAGTCCATTGCTGGTTGCGCATTTGGAGGAATGTGAAGACGAAATACGCCGTTTGAAAGAAGGAATGAGCGTTTATGAATTGATTGCTTTGCTGGAAGAACCGGCATTTAATCCTGCCTGAAAACACCCCGGATAAATTTTTCGGTTGAACTCTCAGCAGCGAATCCGCCTCTTTGAAGCTTGCGCTTTATGAAACGATGCAGGAAGTGAATACGTGGTTTGGACAAACAGCATCACTATTTCGAATCGTTTTAAAAACTCTTTATGCCAGAAGCAGCCGGAACGCTGGAAACCCTTGCGCTTGAATTGGGCAAAGCACTGGAGCCATTGCCGGAAATACTGAAGCCGGATATGTTTGCCCGTTTGGGTTTGCCCCTGCCTTCGGCCATTGTCGGCAACGGCGGCATTGCTACAAAGCTTACCGAAGCGGCCGCAAAAGCCGGCGAACTTTCGCCGAAAATAACGGCACTGGCAAGCGACATCACGGGAGGCAACGAGATCGGCATCATCAGCAACGGCGCACAACTCATTGCCGTCATTAGCCAGTTGGTGGTAAAATTTGAAGAACTGGGAACGGCTTTGAGCAACGCCGCCAACGCCCTGCCTCCGGCAGATAAAACAGCCTTTCAGCAATTGGCCGCGCAACTCCCTGTTCGCATTCTCGAGTATTCTCTGGTTGGTTATTTGAACGAGCGGCTGCCGAACCTGACAACCACATTGAATCTTTTGGGCATTGTTGACAAAGAAGTAAAAGTGCCCGCAACATTGGAAACCGGCACCTCGCTTCCGGTGGTGATTCCGCGGCGTTTTTACCTTGATCGTTTGCCGCAACTCTTGTCAGACCCCGTTGATTATTTCAAGCAAGTTTACAAGCTTGGCTTGCCCAGCTTCACGGGACAGGAGTTGATGGAAAAGATTCAGGGCCTGTTGGCCCAAATCGGTTTTCCGGCTGAACTCTACATCGTCGGGGGACATCTTACACTGGAAGCTTACATCTTCAAAATACAAACCGACACATCAACCAATCCACCGGGATTAAAATTTGAAATCAATGTAAACGGCGCGCAGGACTTCGACCGCGATTATCCTTTTTCCGATTTGTGGAAAGGCACGGTACACGTACACGCGGGTTTTGCCGCGGGCATCAGCGGCACCTTGCGACCGCCGTTTGAACTTGCCATCAAGCCGCCTTCGGGCAATCTCGTTCTTGACTTGTTGTTGGGAATAAAAGCAGCAAAGAGTAACAACGAACCACTCAACATTTTAAGCCTTACCAAAGGCGCAAAGCTTGAAGCCAAAAGCATCAGCGGAAGCGTTGGCGTGAACATCAATCTTGGTACGGCGGGTGGTGGTATGTTACCTGCGGTTCAAATCGGAATCGAAGAAGGCAAGCTGATTATTGACTTCTCCGAAGGCGATGGCTTCATTCAAAAAATTCTTTCGGGTGTTCATGTGCAAGCGGATTTTGGATTACTCGGGTCATGGAACCCGAAAGACGGTTTGCGCTTGCAGGGAAGCGGCGGTGTGGAAGTCTTTATTCCCATTCATCTTGATCTTGTCATTGTTCAAATCAACGGTCTTTATTTCAAGATTGCCTTCTCCACTGAAGCACCGCTAAAAGTCAGTTTGGGTGCGCAAATTACCACCAACCTCGGTCCGCTGAAAGCTGTCGTGGACGGCATTGGCGTGAACATTCCCGTAACCTTTCCGGCTAATGGAAAAGGACGACTTGGACTTGCTGATATTGACTTTAAATTTCAACCGCCAAAAGGCATTGGCCTCTCTATTGATGCCGGCGTAATCAAGGGCGGCGGCTTTCTTTCCATTGACGTTGACAAAGGCGAATACATTGGCGTTCTTGAATTGAGTTTCCAAGGCTTTATTGATCTGAAAGCTATCGGCATCATCAACACCAAAATGCCCGACGGCAGCACCGGCTTTGCGCTGCTTATTTTAATCACTGCTGAATTCACGCCGATTCAACTTGGCTTTGGTTTTACGCTCAACGGCGTTGGTGGTTTGCTCGCTGTCAATCGCAGCACCGACCTTGATGCGTTGCGCACTGGTGTGCGAACGGGCGCCATCAGCAGCATACTTTTCCCGCAAGATATTGTTGCCAACGTTACCCGCATCATCTCCGATCTGAAAGCCATCTTCCCGATTGTGGAAGGCCATTTCATCATTGCGCCAATGGCGAAAATTGGTTGGGGAACGCCTACACTTATTACGTTGGAACTTGGCGTCATCATTGACATTCCGGTACCGCAACTAATTATTCTTGGCGTGTTGCGTTGCGTGTTGCCAACCGAAGACGCGGCCATTTTAAAATTACAAGTCAACTTCGCCGGCGGCATCAACTTCGACAAAGGCTTGATCTGGTTTGATGCTTCGCTGTTTGATTCACGCCTGTTGGTGTTTACACTCACCGGCGACATGGCGCTTCGCATCGGTTGGGGCGATGAAAAAGTCTTCATCATTTCCGTTGGTGGTTTTCATCCAGCCTTCCACGAAATACCGAAAGACCTTACAGGCATGAAGCGGTTGAGCATTTCGCTGCTCTCGGGCGACAATCCACGCATTACCGTTGCGACCTATTTCGCCATTACGTCAAACACGGTGCAATCCGGTGCAAGAGCCGAGTTGTACGCAGAAGCCTGCGGCTTTAACGTATTTGGCTATATCGGTTATGACTTGCTGGTGCAGTTCAGTCCTTTCTATTTTATTGCCGATATTTCTGCGGGTCTTGCGTTGCGTTCTGGAGACGATGAGATTGCGGGCATTCACGTGCATTGCCAGCTTTCCGGCCCAACGCCCTGGCACGCGGTAGGCGACGGAAGCCTCGAAATTTTGTTCTTCAGCATCAGCGTAGGCTTTGATGTAACATGGGGTGAAGACGCGCCTTCTCAACCCGAAGAACTGGAAGACGTACTGGCCGATGTGGTGAATGCATTAAACGACGACCGCAACTGGAAAGCCACGCTGCCACCGAATACGAACACCAACGTTACCATCAAAAAGATTGAACTGCCGCCGGATCAAATCATCATTCATCCGTTCACGCTTTTATCCGTAAGCCAAAAGATAGTACCGCTGGAGATGGAAATAAACAAGTTTGGCAACAAGAAGCCGAAAGCGGATACAAAGTTTGTATTAACCAACAATGAAGGCGGTACGCCGGTTTACGTGAACGAAGAATTTGCCGTTGCCAATTACGTGAAGTTGAGCGACAGCGAGAAGCTTTCCCGCAAGTCATTCGAACAAATGAAAAGCGGCCTCCAGTTTCAAACCACGAACGACATTCTTCACGGCGTGGAATTGCACAAGGACGTGACCTATGAATTGAGCTATGTTCACCGAAAGAAAAACCTCGTCATTCGCCTGCGCATTTTCAAACTTCTGTCGGCTGCCTTCAACGTGTTGGTGAAAGGAAGCGCGGTGCACAAAAATGCTTTCTCCGTAAGTAAAAAAGCACCCACCAATCCGCCCGCAAAAGTGGCCGTGAGCACGCCGCCTTACAGCGTGGTGAACGTAAGCGATTTGGCGTTGGCGGGCACAAATACCTTTGCCGCTTCCGAAGCAGAAGCATACGCGATACACGACGAATTAGTACGGAAAAATCCTTCGCTCAAAAATCAAATCCAGGTTGTTTCACAATTTGAATTAAACTAACATGGCCATCACCGTTGCAAAATATACGTTCGGTTCTTTCCTGCGCAAAGGCATTGGCAGTAAAATTGAGCAAGTAGATAATCTTGGCGACGGCACGCCAACCGTCACGCAACGTTCAACCGTAGATGTGGACGTGAAGATTAACAGCGCCACCGTGCAGAAGCATTTTCAGTTGCTCGGTCCGGGCGACATCATTGGCATCAATCCTGCGATGGTGGTGCGCACCGAACCGCTGAATTGGATTACGAATTTTGAGCCCAACTATCTTCCCTTCATTGAGTTTTACGACGAAGATTTTATCTGGCGTTACACGCCGGCAAAAGCCGCTGCGGCCAATCTTCGCCCGTGGGTTGCGTTGATCGTACTGAAAGAAGACGACAAGCCGGAGCAAAGTGAATTTGTGTTGAATGATAAAAAGATGCCGTTGCCAACGGTGATTGTAGAGTCGGCTGATAATTTGCCCCCGCATACGCAAACCTGGGCCTGGTCGCATCTGCACGTGAACGAAGGCTATAATTCAAAAACAGAGTTCGAAGAATTTTTGCAGTCGCTTCACGACTTAAACAATCCCAACGCCGACAAAATTATTTGCCGCCTGATGTGTCCAAGAAAGCTCGAGACAAATCAAGGTTATCGGGCATTTGTTGTGCCTTCGTTTGAAACGGGGCGGCTTGCGGGTTTAGGGCTTGATCCTTCGGCCGTGGATGCGCAAACTCCTTCGTGGATAGCCGGCGGTGCAAACATTGAACTGCCTATTTATTACCAATGGTATTTTAGAACGGGCGACAACGAAGATTTTGAATCGCTAGTGAAAATTCTGGAGCCGAGAGTGATGGACAAGCGCATTGGCATTCGTGACATGAACGGCTCCGCGCCGGGTTTTGGCATGACGGAAGGAACCGATATTGGCAACGTGGAACCGCCGAACGAAGGCCAGCCTTTCGTCATTGGATTGGAAGGTGCGTTGATGGCGCCAACAACGAAATCCAGTCCGCAAGTGATGGACACTGGCCGTCCTTTTTTTGCGCAACTGCAGTCCATTGTCAACTTTCCCGCTGAACTCCAAAAAACATCAAATGGTTCAAGCGACCCAGTAGTCAGTCCGCCTATTTATGGAGAGAATCATGCGCTGCAACACGAATTGATTGTTACAAATAATGGCTGGCTTCATGCACTCAACAAAGACCCTCGCACAAGGGTTGCATCCGGCTTTGGAACAAGCGTTATTCAAAAAAACCAGGAAGATTACGTGGCGAAAGCATGGGAACAAGTGCAAAAAATCTTGGAAGCAAACCGCAAGATTTTGTTTGCGTCTTTTTCGATGGCCTTTACGCAAACCATCAAAACAAATTTCATTCAAAAGCTGGCGCCGGAAAAAACGTTGCTGTTCTTTTCGCCCATTTTGAAAAAGGTAAAAGGCTCGCCAACAACCTTGCATTTTCAAATGGAAGAAAGCCGGCTGCCGACGGCTGCCGTAAGTGTGGCTTTTCGAAGAATATTGCGGCCACGCGGACCCATTCACAAGAAATTAGTAGCATCAGATACTTTGTTCAGCCATGCAGGACTTATCAATGATTTAAACGACGGTAAAATATCCGCTGCACCACCAAAGAGGCCACCGGTTGACATTAACCGCGTAGATGAAATCACGAAGAATTTACCCGGTGAAAAATTTAGTCCGGTTGTGAATTGGCTGCTGCAAAATAACCTGCTCCTCTTAATCATCTTGGTTGTTGTATTTCTGTTTCTTGCCATTGTTACCGGCTTGTGGGCACTGTTTGTTGTGCTGGCGGTTGCGGCCGTTGGTCTTTATGTCTATTCCAACAATTTTAAAAAATTAGCAAACCAGAAAGAAGCCCTGAATGACCCGGCTACGTTGGTGAACGTGCTGCAATCAACGCCAGCTTCTCCAAACTTTACGTTTACCGAAACTGATCCCGTAGTGAAAGAAACATCAAGTGGTTCAACAACGGTTACAACCACAACGGCACAAAGTTCAACATCGGCCGATGCTATTACTTATACAACGGTGAGTAGCAAAACAACAGCAACGTCAGGGCAAGACAACCTCGAAGCTGCGAACTTTCGGTCGGCTGCAATTATCCTGAACAAACGATTGGAAATTAAGGTGCCGGAGAAAGTGTATCAACCCTACAGCATCGCCAACGCTTATCAAAAACTCACCGAAGCCACCGATCCGCGAATTGTCTTTCCACGCATGTTGGCTTCGATGGTTTTCTTTTCCTTCAACAAAGACTGGCTGTTGAAATTTGAACACCTGGTTCCGGCAATGGCTTATCCTGATTTCCCCGACCCGATGTACGAAAAGCTGCGGGACATTTCTTCCGAACTGCTCATCCCAAACCTGAATCTCATTCCGCCCAATACCATTTCGTTGCTTGTGACCAATCCGCCTTTTATTGAATCCTATATGGTCGGATTGAATCATGAATTCGGCAAAGAACTTTTGTGGCGAGAATATCCAACCGATGAAAGAGGAAGTTATTTCCGGCAGTTCTGGGACGTGAAGGGAATCATCACCAACGAAACGGGATTAACGCCCGAACAACTCACGGAAAAATACAAGGACGTGAAGCCGCTTGACCAATGGGGCGGCAGCAGCGAATTGGGCCATCACAACAACCGCAATCCGTCGGGGAAAAAACAAGTGGTGCTGGTGGTGCGGGGCGAACTGTTGAAGAAATATCCGAACACCATCGTTTACGCACAAAAAGCACACATCTACAAAAAAGACGGTGTGCCCGACGCCACAAAAGAACCCGTGATTATTGAAGTGGAAACCGAAGCGCAGATGGCCGACGAGATCATGTTTCCCCTGTTCAAGGCCGATGTGGTTCCCGACATAAAATTCTTTGGTTTTGATCTTACCATTCCGCAGGCAAGAGGCGCCGACAATCCAACAAAAGAAAGCGATGACTGGGGTTATTACTTCGTGATTCAACAAGTTCCCGGCGAGTCTCGCTTTGGCATGGACATAACCTTTGATCCCGATGATGACCCAACGACGCCGATTACTTGGGACGACCTGAGTTGGGACAAATACACGCCAACAAAAAGCTTTATCAGCACAACGGTTAAGCCCACGGGTTTTACGCCTGCTGGCACTGATGAAAACATTAATCAATGGGGGGAGAACGCGGCACGCATGGCTTACGTACTTTATCAAAAGCCGGTGATGATTGCCGTGCACGCAAAAGAAATGCTGGAGAATCTTGATGCATAATGCAAAATTTAAAAGGCGAAATGAAAAATGATTTGAATGATTGCAGTTCGACTTCTTATAAGCATAAAGTTTGTCAGGCTGAGCCTGCCGAATCATCAGGTGACAAAGCATTTGTGACTATTCACCAAATACTTTTCGTGCCTTTTTCATTTTGACTTATAACGCTTCTTAAACGAACCAACATGGGTTATACCGAATCACTTGACGCCATTCGAAAAGCAAGGGAAGAAAGAGACCAGAGCAAGGATGAATTGTACGCCTTGCAGATGCAATACCTGATGCTGTCGCGGGAGCAAAAGAAGGCCGCTGCAAAAGACGTGATTGAAGACGCGGCCACGGCTAAACAGATTGATGCTTTGCGCAAGGAGATTGCGGAGCTGCAAAAAAAGATTGACGAGATAAACGCGCAACTGGCAAAACGAAAATCACTTGTGGCAAGGTTGAAAGAATTGCTCGACACGTTGCACGCATTGGAAGATGAGTTACAGAGTCTTGAGAATAAAATTGCCGGCATTCAAAACGAATTGGAGAACGGCGAACTTTCCGACGAAGAAAGAGAACGTTTGAAAGCTCAACTTGATGAATTAAAGGCACAGGAAAAAGCCATACAGGATAAAATTTCTGCGCTGCAACAAGAGATGGAAAACGTTCGTGCGCAGTTGGCAAACACGCCACCAGCCGAAAGTTTAGAAGCCGATAGGCGAGGATTGCAGGCGCAGATTGATCGTTTGAAGAAACAGATTGAAGTCGTCATTGCGCAAGCAAACCCTTTTCGTCCCAATGAAAGCGAACGGCTGAAAGCCCTGAAAGACGAAATTGCCCGCAAGCGAACGGAAACAAAACGAAGAGAGACCGTTGTGGCGGGTAACATCGGTGATCTGTTTCGAGAACTGACGCCGCAGCAACTCATTCAACAGTGGGAAGACAACACACCCATTGCTTTGTTGCCATTAAGACTCGAAACAAAGTTCCGGCAAACGGCTAATGGCCAGGAATTATTGGTGCGCATTTATCCCGATGACATTGCCGTGGTCACACACGAAAAAGTTTTAACCGATAAAGAAATTGAATTCGGGACGGCGCTTTGGAAAACCTTGTTTGCGGCGGGTGATGATTTGCAAAAAAAGCGGGATGCCTGGAAAGTAGTGACGGATAAATTTGGCGTGAACCGCGCAACTTGGGTTGGCCGTCAAACAAAGCCGCTTAACTGGGACAGTCGAGGACAATTACAAAGTGCAGATGATTTGCATTTTCCAATCTTCGATGTGACCAAACCCGATAAATGGACAGAAGCTCCTCATACGAAAGTGCTGCCCGATAGATTTGTCCTTCTCGGATATCGGGCCAAGGAACAGGTATTGTCGCAAATAAGCAAGCAAGTGGCTGATGTGGTTATTCTTGGGCCTGCGCCGGTTGACGACGGTGAGCAACCTTCGGTAACAAGAGATCCGGCGACAAACCGTATAATTTATGGCGATGATTTTAAGTGGGTTGCCGACTTCGATTTGGCGGTAGACTCCGGCCTTGGTTTTCGCGTTCCGTTGCAAGACGCGGAAGCAAACACAGGCTATGATCAACTGCTTGTTGTCGGTCTGAAACTAAGCGCCAACAAAACCGGCAACCAAGCTTTTTTTGAAGAGTTGTTGGAGAATCACCGTTATTCCATCAAAGGTTTGAGTTTAATACAACAAGGCACGCCGACCAATAACACCGAGGCCGAAGACGCGGGCTATTCCCAAAACCAAAGCGTTGACGACATCATTGCATTCATCGAAAAAGACCAAACGCTTTTTGCACCTGTTGCAGATTTGAAGGAAGCCACTGATGGGCAACGACTGGCGGATTATCTCGGCATTAACTACGAAGTGCTACAAACCGTACAAAACGCAAACATCTTTGATCATAAAGAAGCCGTGGCCATGAACACGGCGCTGTATGCAACCACGCTTGGTTATTACATGAACAGCATGTTGAACGAGGTGTTGAGCGACGAAGACTTAATCAAGCTGCGAACGCATTGTACAAAATATGTGACGGGTCGTGGACCACTGGCCGCGTTGCGAATTGGCAATCAGCCATACGGCATTGCGGTTACAAGTTCGTTCAACGATTGGACGTATTCAACCAATAACGACATCGTTATTTTTCGCGACAGGTTTTATCCTACACTCTTTAAGGTTTTGCAATACATGTCGGGTGAATGGAAGAAAAAGGTTGGCGAATTGGCGCACATAACGAAAAGAGGAAGCGCCGGTGAAACGCTGATGTCAGTGCTCGGCCTGAATCCAACATCGGTTGAATATTTTCAGCGCATTGGATATTCGTACGATTACTTAAAAAACCTTGATGCTTTCGGCTGGGGCGGCAAATATTTTAGCGATGTTTTTGGGATGGTGCTTGAAAGCATGACCGTTCGCACATTATTAAAAAACTTAGGTTACAGTCAAAAGAGCGATGACGGTACGCTTAAGCCGTGGCCTTTGCTCTTGCAAATTATTTTTCAGCATTACCACACGCAGCTTGACAACAAGAATTTGATTGACGGCGAACCTTTGTCGGAAGAACATCTCATCAAACCTTACGACGAAGCAGCCAACCTCAATTACATTCATTGGTTGCTGGCCAATGCTGCTGATGAAGACGGCTTGCAAAAGCAAGATTTTGGAACAGCGGCCAAACCGCATTCGCTACTTTACCTCATGCTGCTGAACAGCATGATACTGGAAGCAAGCCACAGCATCTTTCTTTATTTCAAAGCCAACAACATTGTTGCAAACGAATTGGTGCGTTCACGAAAATTTATGAACATCAGCAGCGCACCATCAGTTAGCCCCTGGGAAGTATTCAAAGCGCCGGCAAACAAACTCGTGGACACCGAAGCCTCTACTTTGCCCTTGTACCAATACATTCACTCGGAGATTCCGCCCTTTACTATCGTGAGTAACCTTGCCGAAAACAAATGGGCTTTGAATGTGTTGAAAGACTTGCCCACGGCCCGTTTGGAGCGAATCTTTGCCGAACACATTGACAGTTTATCCTATCGTCTTGATGCCTGGCAAACATCCTTGTTTGATGCACGGCTACAACAACAACGCGGCATCACCACAACGAACGAACAACGACAAATGGGCATCTATCTCGGTGCTTACGGTTATTTAGAAAATGTTCGGCCCAACAACAAGCGCATCAAAATAAACGAAGAGAGATTGCCGCTGGCTTTGCGTGAGCAAACCGATAATTTGTTTGTAGAAAACGGCAACGGAGGTTACGTGCAGGCGCCAACGCTGAACCACGCAACGGCGGCGGCCATTCTTCGCAACGGTTATTTAACGCATGCTTCTTCTGCCGATAAAGAAACCTTATCGGTTAACCTTTCATCCGAAAGAGTGCGGCGTGCAAAGTATTTGCTCGACGGTGTTCGCAACGGGCAAACGCTGGAAGCCTTGTTGGGTTATCAGTTTGAACGGGGCTTGCACGATTGGAGCACACGTGCCGTAAACCCGGTTATTCTTAACCAGCTTAAACCCATTTTTCGGCAAGCCTTTCCGCTAAAGAAAACCAAGGTGCCGCAGGAAGGAAAAACAACTGGACCGGAGGAAGTGACCAATGATTATCATGTTGTAAATGGTTTGGATTTGGCGAACGTAGCAACGCCTTTTCCTTACGGCATTACAACCTTTCCTGCTTTGAGTGCAGAACAAATCAGTGCCATCGAATACGAAAAAGCGCAATTAGAAAACACGCTTGATGCAATGCGTGATGTGCTGACATCAGAAAGCGCTTACCAACTTGCGTTAGGCAACTTCGACAGAGCCGCTTCGGTAATGCAAGCAGTATCAAATACCAACATCACACCTGAAATTGAAGTCATTGATTCGGCACGCAGCACCAATCTTTCGTTCACCAACCGAGTGGCGGTGCATTTCGATTCCGCATTTGCTGGCAATCCCTGGCCGGCCATTCTGCTTACACAAAAAGCGCAAACGGAACAAGGCCTGAATCATTGGCTCGGCACCTTGCTTGGCGATCCAATGAAAGTTGAATGCACCGTTCGGGCTGTTGATGCGAACGGCCTTGTATTGAAGCGGGCCGATAATTCGGATATTGTTAGAACGGTTACGCTTGCCAACCTTGCCGTTCAGCCTTTGGATTTTGTTTTACTCATTCGAAACAAGTTGGAAGAATCGGGAACATCGGAACTGGAAAGCCGCATCCGTTATTTCTTTGCGCAAGCAGAAGATTTAGAAGACAACGTAATTGTAAAAATTGATTTCAGTGAAACAAGCAACGACGCCGATCTTTCCATTCGTTCGCTGCGCGAAGTTTTGCCCTTTGCCAATTATTTGCGGGAGTTAATCAGCGGTTCAAAAACATTGACCGCAAGAGATTATGAACCGGCGTCAAAAGTGAAAACAGCATCCGTCGTTGACCCCAATAACGTCAATGTTGTTGACCTGCAAACAAGGGTTGAACAAATTTTTTCTTCTTTTGAAACACAGGTTGCCGGTTTAACAACGGCCGTTACAGACGCTGCACTAAAAACAAAAACAACTACCGATGCGTTACGCAACAAGCTGAAAGAATTTGCGGATGCAGGTTTTGTCTTTGCCTTTCCGCAATCGTCAGTAGGCTTTGAAGATGCGATGATTGACTTGTTGGTAACACAGGGAACATCCGTGTTGAAACGCTACGCTGATATAAAGATTGAATTCAACAAGAATCTTGCGAAGGTGAACGATGCTTCAACCGGTCCGGATGAAAAAGTTTCCCTGCTTACAAGCATGGCGAAAAGCTTGTTGGGTGCGGATTATGTTCTTCTTCCCCGCTTCACTTTCAACAACACGCTTGATGTGGCCAAGGCTTATGGTGCAAAAGATGATTTGCTGACGTATGCAAAAGATGTGTTGAAGATGAAGTTGCCGGTTAACGAATGGCTGCACGGCGCTTCTTTGGTTCGCAAGAAAATGCATACGCTGGAGATGGTGCGCTTGCTGAACGACGGCTTTAATGACGCACCGCTTGAAGCTTCGCCTATTCAATTGCCTTATCGCGATAAAGACACCTGGCTGGCAGTTGAATATCCCGAAGGAACAACCATCGTTCACGACACGCTTTCGTTTGTGCAATACACGCCGCAAGGCTTTAATGCGGCAACGGAACAGTGCGGTCTTTTGCTTGACGATTGGACAGAAGTTATTCCAAGTAAAGAAGAAGTGTCGGGTATTGGCTTTAATTACAACCAGCCAAACTCATCGCCACCGCAAACAATATTGCTAGCTGTTACACCGGAACAAACAGGCCATTGGCAATGGGAAAGTTTGGTGGCAACCATTCTCGACACTGTTGACCGAGCGAAGGAGCGTGCCATTGAACCCGACCAACTTGATACCATACCCGGCCTCACGACTTTGTTGCCGGCGGTGCTGGCTGAATTCAGCACCAGTGCGTTCACGCACATTTCGCTGGATTACTCTTTCAACATCAAAAAAGTTTTTGAAGAAGCCACCACTTTGTACAGCCTCCAAAAATAAAAGTATGGTACAGTTATCGGAAAAAATGAGGGCAACGCCGAATTTATTGAATGCTGCCTTTCGCATTCCCACCATCACCGCTTACAATCGTCTGGAGGCGCGGCCGCGTACCGAGAATTTTGAACGCAGTCTTCGCGCCGAAGTGCGTGACGCTTTGTGGTTTCTAACAAGGCAATGGCAAATGGGCGAACTGGAATCGGAGGATGCAGGTTCGGCCATTAATGCAAGAATCATCACGCACCAACTTCACGTGGACCGCATTGCTTTGAAAGATGACAAAGGCCGATTGTACAACGAAGCAATGCCAATGGAAACCCTTGTGGAAAGGGAACCGGTACGCTTCTCGCAAGCCTTGCGCATACAAACCGCACAATATTTTTTGCAGTTGCATTCGCCGGGGTTTAAAACAAAATATTTTCCCCGCTATCTCGCCGTTTACAAATTAGAAACGGCCAAAGAAGACGATTATCGCGGACAAATAGAAGGGCTGAATCTTTATTTGTCAACGGTAAAACGTGGACTGAACGGTGAACAAATGTTGACCGACATGCAGGCCGGGACTTTCAAGACAAAGTTTACAATTGATGGCGGCGACGAAGGAATGCTTGATGAATACATCGCCGATTTCCTGGCTTGGTTTAGACGGCAATATTCACAACCGGTGCAAGATGATTTTGCGTGGGATTCAAGAAAACTCTCGTATAAATTTTCGGTGGCGGCGCCTAACGGTCAACAGACGCAACTTGTTTTGCAGAGCGAAAACTATTACCAAGGCAAACTCGATTGGTATGATTTTGACGTGGATCTTTCTTTAAGGCAATTGCCCGTTGATGCGCCGGATCACCTACCGGTATTGCAAGAAGATGTTCCCGTTTCATTTATCCCCACCGCAACGGTTTTCAAAGGCATGCCGGCCCAGCGTTTTTGGGAGATGGAAGAGCGGCAGCTAAACTTTGGAAAGCTCAACGCAAAAACAACGGATCACTTGTTGTTGTTGTTTGCAGAATTCGGTTTGGTTTACGGCAACGACTGGTTTGTGATTCCGTACAAAATGGCCGTGAACACGCTTTGCGAAATCAAAGGCTTTGTCGTAACCGATGTTTTTGGCGACCGCACATTAATTGAAGCAGCAGACGCAGGACTCGACAACGACTGGCAGCATTGGAGCATGTTCAACCTGAGCAACAAGGATCTTTTGGGCAGCTATAATCGGCAGTTCTTTTTGCCGTCAACGCTCATTTATTCTTTGCAAAGCGACCCGATTGAGAAAGTAAATTTCTTGCGCGACGAAATGGCCAACATGGTTTGGGGCGTGGAAGAAATCATTCCCGATGCAACAGGCAAAGGCATCAACGGCAACGAAGCCGCCGATAAAACCGGTGTGCAACCGCCACCGGTCACGCCATCCGACGCAAAGGTTCGTTACCTGCTGGGTACAACCGTACCCGAAAATTGGATTCCGTTTTTGCCCGTGCACAAACCCGGCAGCAATCAGGATATCAATTTTCAACGAGCCGCCATGCCCAAACTTGGTGTGCCGCCAAAGGACATCATCAAACCAAAAGGCGTAATGCTGCAAGAGGTGCCCACGCCTTATTTCATCAACGAAGAGGAAATTCCTTATTCGGGTACGCTGGTTTCAAGAGCTTATCAGCGGGTGCGTTGGTACAACGGCAAAACCTACATTTGGGTTGGCCGTTACCGCGAAACAGGAAGGGGAGAAGGAAGCAGCGGCTTGGCCTTTGATACGATACTGCCTGCTTGAACAAATAAACAGCAAGCATTCAACGC